>Ga0315904_10000070_pt1 | contig 157712 bp, 260 predicted proteins | sample LakEriMetagenome_6_FD_203529 | JGI IMG/M metagenome (GOLD analysis project Ga0315904, IMG submission 203529) | Freshwater fungal communities from buoy surface, Lake Erie, Ohio, United States - Buoy 12 MA120 | ecosystem: Environmental > Aquatic > Freshwater > Lake | place: USA: Lake Erie, Ohio...
TCCATTGACAGTGCCGAAGTTGTTGTACGAATAGTCGTTGAACGTGGCGTTGCCAGTGACAAAGGCACTACCGTCGTTCCACGAACTGTTGTTGAACGTGGCGTCTCCATTGACGGTGCCGCCGCTGGAGTTGCCCGCAGCGCCGCCGAACGTCGCATCGCCAATGACTGTGCCGTTGTTGTACGAGTTGTTGAACGTGGCGTCTCCATTGACGGTGCCGCTGTTGGACGAACCGTCATTGAACGTCCAGTTCTGCCCCGTCGTGAGAAAGACCCAATCGCTTGTGTCAGCAGACCAAGTGTTGTTGTTTACCGTGAAAGAAACAGGGCTTGCAGAAGAAAAAGTGACCGTTCCGTTGATAGTGCCTGCTGGGTTGTCAATATACGATGACGCCGTGAACGTGGCGTCTCCATTGACGGTGCTGTAGTTGTACGAACTGTCGTTGAACGTGGCGTCTCCATTGACAGTGCCGAAGTTGTTGTACGAATAGTCGTTGAACGTGGCGTTGCCGGCGATGGTGGCGTTGAAGTTGTTGTACGAATTGTCGTTGAACGTGGCGTCTCCATTGACAGTGCCTCTGTTGTACGAACTGTCGTTGAACGTGGCGTCTCCATTGACAATGCCGTCGTAGTTGACCGAATTGTCGTTGAACGTGGCGTTGCCGGTAACGGTGCCGCTGTTGGACGAACCGTCATTGAACGTCCAGTTCTGCCCCGCCGTGAGAAAGACCCAATCGCTTGTGTCAGCAGACCAAGTGCCGGCGTAGTTGTTTACCGTGAAAGAAACAGGGCTTGCAGAAGAAAAAGTGACCGTTCCGTTGATAGTGCCGCCTGCTGGGTTGCCAATATACGACGACGCCGTGAACGTGGCGTCTCCATTGACGGTGCCGTCGTAGTTGATCGAATTGTCGTTGAACGTGGCGTCTCCATTGACGGTGCCGTCGTAGTTGATCGAATTGTCGTTGAACGTGGCGTTACCGGCGATGGTGGCGTCATCGTCGTAGTTGATCGAATTGTCATTGAACGTGGCGTCTCCATTGACAGTGCCGTTGTTGTACGAATAGTCGTTGAACGTGGCGTCTCCATTGACGGTGCCGCTGTTGTCCGCACTGTAGTTGAACGTCCAGTTCTGCCCCGTCGTGAGAAAGACCCAATCGCTTGTGTCAGCAGACCAAGTGTTGTTGTTTACCGTGAAAGAAACAGGGCTTGCAGAAGAAAAAGTGACCGTTCCGTTGATAGTGCCGCCTGCTGGGTTGCCAATATACGACGACGCCGTGAACGTGGCGTCTCCATTGACGGTGCCGTCGTAGTTGATCGAATTGTCGTTGAACGTGGCGTCTCCATTGACGGTGCCGTAGTTGATCGAATTGTCGTTGAACGTGGCGTTGCCCGTGATCGTTGCGTCGGAGATAAAACCTCCGCTGAACGTTGCAACTCCAGTGACTACAACATTAATAGCCAGCCCCCTGAACGATGGGTTGGAACACGTTAGGTTGACAACAGTCGGCGTTGCGCCGGAGTTGTTGTTGCAGGTCTGAGACAAGAACACGCTGTCTCCGCTGGCGGGGAGGCTTGCGGCAGCGGCGGTGTGAGTTGAGTTGGTCCACCAGTTGCCAAGCGTGTTCCAGTCACCATCAACCGCAGCGTTGAAATACAAAGTTGCCATATTTTCTCCTTAAAAATTCTGGAAAAGGCTAATCACTATTAACTAGCCAGTTCCAGAAAATTAATTAAATTTAGCGAGTTGGTCTAACTGGTGGTAAAAACAACCCTTCAAGACTAGCCTTAACATCAGAGCCAAGCAACTCAAGAATTCGTGCTTCAACTTGAGCTTGAGTATAATCACCAGCCGCTGTATAAGCATCACCTTCCCAAAGAACTAATGGTCTTGGACAAGGACGAATTTGAGCCACAGCACTCTTTCTAGTAGAATTATCAATAATGGTAACATCTAGTGATGAGAGAGTAATGGGCTTTTGAACTCGCACTTCACCATTAGCTCTGGTAATAGTGGGAGGTTGAATAGTAACTGGATTGGGTAAATTCATAATCTATCTCCTTTTAAAGTCGTAATGTTAGTAACCGGGAACAAAAGCAACAACGTCCCACTTGTCTCGCCCAGCATGATATGTGGCAGCTAATGTGTCCATATTATTTGGGGCGATACTCCAAGGCAGTGGCGATGTGGCACTAGTGGGAATGTTAAATTTGTTGCCTAGAGTCACGGTGCGAGATCCGGTAGAATCTTGGGTTATTCTCCAACGTAATGTTTTGCCATTAACGGGATTGGTTGGGTTGGCTAAAGTAGCGCCTCCAGTTAATGTAACGTCAAAAATATCTCCGGCGCTGGCATCGGTATTTAAGGTTGAAGCATAACTTAATGATACAACATGAGGATTTCTAAGAACAGAAGCTGATATCTTTTTGGTTACTGGAGATCCGGCCGGATCATCAACAATAACAAAAAGATCGTCTGGTGTTACTGAAGTTGCGCTAGTAAGTTCTGAAATTTTTACATCTGCCATAACTACTCCTCTATAGATAGTGGTTGATTCAATTCTGTATTTAATACCATGTTGTTTTCGGTCAAAAGCCTAAATGTTTCTTGTTGTTGTTCAATAACCATTTTATAGTTTTGATTAATGGGTATAGGATTACCTATATTAAAAGTTAATTTTCCCTTAAAAGTATCTGTCATTCTAGCGGCGCTATCTTCGCCAAAATTATCAAAAGACAATACTGGATAGCTCATAGCAAAAGTATTATCATATAGGTTATATTTATTTTGTCTTATTGCAGAGGATAGCTGTTCTGTTCTGGTGGTTTCTAGTTTGTTAATACCTGTTATTAGTCCTGGCTCTAAGGCTCCACTTAATAAGTAATTATTTACTACGTTCGCCAAGGACGATGTTGTTTTCTTAGCTATTGGTCTTTTATTATTATGTACAAAAGTTCCAACACTTAAAATAGAGTCAACAAACCTATTATTTATTACTGTTGTAGCTGGGGTGTCTGCTCCTGAGAGGGAGACTGAGGATAGTTTTGTAGATTGACCAATATTAATAGCAACGCCATTATTATTGTTAGTGCTACCAGAAACTACGGGTTGTCCGTTAACTTGGGCTATTGACATAATAAGCCTATTTTAGAAGGTCTATAAACACTAATATAGTGTTACACCAAAGAACTCTGATAGACTTACCATTTATTCAAAGGACACTGTTGATCTGCCCAAGCTAATTTGTTCATAAATATTTTGCGATTACTAATTGAACAGCCGCACTCATTACACAGCTTATCTTGGAGATTGAATGATTCGCAATCAATACATATAGCATATCTAGAATTTATAGTTTGTTGAGTGCTTTTTGGTAATCCACGGCTAATATGCCAAAACAAAGACTTTAAAAATGTTTGAATCCTGAGTAATAGCATAATAATTTTATAATGGTATAATATTGTTGTCTTTATCTATAGTAAAAACTGAAAGACCCTCTACAATGGCCTGACTATTAATCCAAACCAGAGATCCGCTATGTAGGTTAATAGCTAGTCTATCTCCGTTTTTTTTGAAGTCTGTGGTCAAAATAAAATGGCCGTTATTATAAGTAAACCTGTCACCATGTTTACATTCTTCAAGGTATTTCATTTTCCCAATCTTCCCAAAGCTCTTCTGCTTTCATATCTTCTAGCTGTCTCTTTAATTGTTTTTTGCTTTTAGACACAAATCGCTGTTCCTCAGATATTTTTGATTTTTTGTTTTGAGAATTATCGAGAAACTTTTGTCTTCTTAAATCTTTTTTATCTTGTTCTGACATGACTGTTTAATAAAAGTAGGGTTACATATTCATAATATGAGGATGGGTGAGGTACGCAAGAATTATTTCTTTTTTAGATTTTGTTTAATCCAATCCAAATGTTCACTAACTCTAGTGTGTCCCGATTCTGTAGCATAGTCTGATTTTGGTGGAGTTGTCCCGTTTGCCAAAACACAAGAATTAATACCAGCTAATTTCCCGTCTATAAACAAACCACCCCCACTATCTCCACTACAAATTAAAAACTCTAATTCTGTTCTTCTATATTTACCAGGAGACGGTGAGCATATTAGCAAATGTTTTTCAACACGATCTATAATATTAGATCCTGCCCTACGCTTATTATCAGATATAATTGCACCAGTTTTAAAGGTACCAGTCAAGCCAAACCCAGATATAGAACACACCTTATCTACTTCATCTTTTTGGTCGTATAGCTCAGGATAAAAATCCATATCCATTTTTCTATCACAATATCCTATTGCAATATCATTTAATCCAAAGTGTTTATCATCAAAATCTTTATGTGCTATAATTTCTACAATACAATATTTTGTTTCTCCTACCGTTACTAAACACCTTTTAGAGTTTTTAACAACGTGGGCCGCTGTTAGTATGTGGTGTGGATCAATAATAACAGCAGAAGCACAGAACTCCGAATTGTTTGTATAAACTCCACAAATAGGCACAACATTATGAAATTTTGTACCATATTCTATGTATTTAGAATCTGGCGTATAGGGGTCGATAGTTCCAGCAAAAACCGACATATGCAAAAATAGTATAACAGTTATTGCTAGATAAATGATGTTTTTCATACGACCTCCTATAAGTTTAGGAATATTAAAAGCCTAGATTAATACACCTAATGAGTGGTTCCTTTCCTAAAAACAATAGAATATCGCTTATTTGAAACTGGTAAAATTGCGTGTTTCCACTTATATCTAATTTCATTTCTCATTTGTACTAGACTTAACCTAGGTATATTTAAGGTAAAATCTTGAAAGTCATTACTAAATACCATTGTAGCATCCGAAAGCAAGCTCAAAACTGAAATAATCTCACCACTAGCCAGACTATCAATATGAGCAGCTATGCGATTGCCGATACAATATTCATTAATAGATACTGAGTCGGGTTTTTCTGGCAAATAACCCTCATTCACCAATTTGTAGCAAAGGGTCTCTAAGAAGTCGGGTATTCCCTTTGACTCCATTTGGTTTTTATATGGCACATTCGAGCCGTATCTTCTAATGCTATTACGATCAGACCCCTTATTGATTTTGGTAGAAGGTTCAATATTAGAGAGAATTTCCTTCTCTTCCTTGAGGGAGATAAAGTTGGTGTAAAGATTCAAGCCTATAGCTTCAAAATTTTTTATCATTACTACTTATTTAATAAAAGCCAATAGTTTTTCATGAGACAAATATCCAACCTGCCTATTAATTTCTTCGCCCTTAGAGTTTAATAACATATAATCGGGTATCTTTTTTACTTTATATTCTTTTCTAAGCTCTGGGCGACTATCTATGTCTATATAGACTATTATAATATCCTGATATTTTGCTATATTAGACTTGATATCGTTTTTAGTTTTTGTGCAATATCCGCACCACTCAGCACTAAATAATACTAGTATTGGTAGCTTGGTCTCGTTTGCTAATGCAACAGCATCTTCTAAAGAGTCTACGCTAATAGACGGGGCAGATAATGACGTAGCACTAAACAAACCTATTAAAACTGTTAGTAGTATTTTTTTAATCATATTTGACCTAGGATTCGACCCTTTTGAGTTCTAATTACATATCCGATTCTTACTAGGAAAGGCTCAATACTATTTTCTATTGTATCAATAGCAATGCCAGTCATAGAAGATATGCTTTTCAAACCTAAAGGATTGCCTTTCGATTTTTTGAGAATATCAAGATACAACCTATCATAACCATCTAAACCCCTATTATCAATACCCTGACTATCAAAAACTTCCTCGACTGTTACAGATCGGTCTTGGTGGTAGGCTGCGTAGTTCTTATACCACTGTAGTCTAGCGTTTAAAATTCTCGGTGTTCCCTTGCTTCTTTTGGCAATTTCCAAAAGATCATTTTCTGAAACATTTAGTCCGAGCTTTTGTGCGTTCAACCCTGCTAGTTTAGCTAGTTCATCTGGGTTATAGAACGACAAATGTTCTTTAATAGTAAAACGATCATAAAACGGCTGACTTAAACTACCTCCACTAGTAGTAGCTCCAACAATAGTAAAGATGGGTAGTTCAATAGATTGTGGTTCTTCTTTATCTTCCTTGTTTTTAGCTGTAATATTAATTACAAAATCTTCCATCACAGGATATAAGAATTCTTCCACAATTTTAGGAAGTCTGTGAATTTCATCAATAAATAAAACTGATCTTGGGGCTATTCCCATGATATATGGAAGAATATTTTTAATGCTACGAATATTGGCTGCGTTGGCAGTATATAGATTCACCCCTAGTTCATTGGCAATAGCACTAGCTATGGTTGTCTTACCAAGGCCAGGAGGCCCGTCTATTAAAGTATGAGGCATCGCCCCATCTGAATTTAAACAGCCACTCACCATGATCTTGAGCCTGTTTACTACCTTGTCTTGTCCAATAATATCGTTAAAGCAAGATGGTCTGATAGTGTTGCGTGACATAAATTATACTCCAAGTGATGCCAAAGAATTTTTGATAAGTAATCCAAGATCGTCAGTTTGATGCTTTTTATAGGTATCCATTAACATAGAATGAGCCTCTGCCACAGTAAATCCGTATCTGCTTAAAATATCTATGCCTTGATCTAATATTTGTTTAGAAAGTTCAGTTTGTTTAGTTTGTACAGGAATGGGTGGTGCTGGTGTTTTTGGCTTGATGCTCTTTTTTTGATAAATAATTTTACAGCGTTTGGTTAGCTTAACTCTAAACACATTTCCACAATCACAAACAACCTTAAAATTCTTAGTAGAAGTTTCTCTTAAAGAAAGCCAGTGTGTTTGACCACATGATTCACACAAGTATTTAAGATGAACATCTAGCTCAATCGGTTTCTGGATGCTCTTTGTTTTCATTTGTTTTTACCCAAAAGATAAAGTCGTTTGCTTCGTTATCGTAAGCACTCTCTACCAAACCCTTACTCACCAGCGCTTGTAGAATATTACTAATCATTCGACTGTTCATGGACGTTACAATATCCATAAATATCTCATCAGAGATAATGTAGCGAAATTTTTTAGACTTACGATTTTGTTGTTTCTTAGCAAAATTTTTCGTGATTATTATCGACTCATTATAAGATAACACACTGTCTAGTTCTTTTTGTTCTGTTTCATTTAGCTCATTTAGTATTGCGTCCTCTGTCTCTTCCTCTTGCTCATTAGAGGAAGCAAAATTCTGATATACTATAGCTCTTGTATTTTGAACAAAATTTTCTAAATCTTCTATTACATACCATTTTGTCATAAAGTTTCCATATCTTTCTAAGATATTTAAGAAAAGTACTCTTTCACTGTTTCAATTAAGGATCTCAAACAGCCCCTTATAGTACTGAGGCTGACAGATAAAATACCTAGCATGACTTTGTAAATGTAAGACATATTCTATTTTTAGACTATCTATAATAAAGTTTTTGGATTTCCAAATATTTTCATTGTGCTGATTATTCCCCAAATACAGTAGCGAACTAGATCCGCTAACTGTATTGGAGAAATAACCATTCACAGGAAAACCATACACATACCATGTATTAGGAGATTGTTCTACCACATCATTTAATGTATCGTATAAAAACTTACCCCAAGCATCCCAAGCATCTGCGTCAAACTTGAAGTAGTGTTTATACTTATCAATAGCAGAATCATTCTCATAATCATCTTCTGGATAATATTCTGAATCGTCGTTTTCATACAACATATTGTAAACCCTTTTATAAGAAGTGGTGATGGAATCGAACCATCTTTTAACTAGTATCCGCCCAGCGGACCACTTTCCTCCAACGATCAATATTGATCGTCGTAATCCTCATCGTCTAGATCATCTTCATCTTCATCAAACTGACCCCAATAATTGTCATCATATTCATCATACAGCTCTTCTTCTTCGTCATAATACGAATCCTCATTAAATTCACTCTTATACAGTGGCTTTAACAGTTCGCCCTGATATTCACCCACTACCTCATAACGACAAGTACGAAGCTTTTCACAATTACAATCACTAGGAACACTGACTACATCCTTTGGATTGATTTTAACAATCACAATCTTGTCGCCAGCATCAAGACTACCATATCCGGCTACATAGTTCAATGCACCAGCATGAAGTCCTTGAGAACAACCAACACCACGATTGTCATCAACTTTTGCTCTAGTCATATGGCAAACGTCGCCAACCTTATTACGAAACTTTCCAGCATACTTATCCATGTAATCAGAACGAACAGCCTTATAGGCTAGAAAATGTCCATCCTCTGTTACTGGTAGATACTGATGTTCCAGAAAATCATACAGTTCCTTTTGGCTCTGCATACTTGGATTTTCCATAAGATTATTCAAGAAATTAACTAGGGGTTCAAAAGGCAAACCCTTGCTCATAAACTCAAGAATACGCTTACTAATCGCACCATGTACTTCTTCGCCTTCGTAAAAGACCTTACCATTCTTAACCTCTACCGCTCCATCACTAAAGCTGGCAACGGCCTTTTCAATATCCACTAATTCGACCAACTCCTGCTCTGTAGCAGAACTTAGTTTTTCCATAATCAGCTTATAATTAAGATGGTCTGGAAGAATCTGATGAGCCTTATTATTAAGGATCAGAGTCAAATTACCATCAACCCACATAAAAGGAACGCTCATTTTTAAATCTCCTGTTTTCCTGTGAAAATTAAACTATCGTACTAGCAACTAAATCTCTGAATTGTTCAACATTATCCATCTTTGAAAACCATACCGGCTTACCATAATACCCCTTAGATGTTAAAGTCGATAACGGATTAGCATCTTTGAGGTCTTTCAGGTTCCAGTGATCGTCCTGACTACACACAATATACTTCAACATCGGCTGTTTGTCAAGCACAACTTTAATTTGCTTACGCAGATTTTCGATATTCGTCAATTTATCCTTGATCGAAGTATCTGCCTTAAACATTTTAATCAAATCGTCATTAGCATAAAACTCTTTTACTACTTGTGTAATTTGAACATAAAGACATCTGGCCTGTGTTACGTCCTTACTATTTATTCCATTGATTCCCAAATTGTGCAGAATCTTTGTCATATGAGCATAGTAGTCTGCGGACTTGAACTTTGGAATATTAAAGTTGTGGACTGTATTGGCGAAAAATTCCATCACCATACATTGATCCACAAGAGAAACAATATCTGCATCTTTAATATAGGTGCCGTAGTCTAGTCCGAAAATATTTAGTATATGCCAAACGAAAACCCTGTCGGTATAACCCACATTGTAGTAACGATATGAGTCTTTGTGTTCTGCTTTCTCATATTCATTTCGAGCATATTCTACAACCGCATTATACTTAGAAATATCTCTAAGATTATCATCATAGAGCTTTGTGGTCTTACTCTTAAAGAAGTCGTTGAAACTAATAAGGTTATAACCTTGCTTGACTAGCTGTTCAGCATAGCTTTGCTTAATGGCAAATACTTTATTGTCTCCAAGCAATGACTTTACAAGTTCTTTGTTGTGTTCATTACTAATGAAACTATAAATACTCTTAATAGACGGATAACCGCTAGTAGCAGCATATCTAATAATTGGAATATAGATAATTTCTTCTTGATCCAGAACACTATCTCTTTCTTCTTGGTCAGAGATTTCTTTCATGTAGGCAGAATCATTCATAGAATGACCACCAGTAATAGCCTTGGCACTAGTCATACTACCATAAACCAGAAACAAACTATCACTACTAACAGTCCCTAAAGGATCTCGACTACCTACTTTACGAGTGCCACTATTTAGTAGGCTCTTATAATCTGAGACATTAAGGACGTTAGACTCTCCACCAATATCAGCAATCAGCTTATCAAAACCATCAGTAGAATCTTCTGGGTTGTCACTATCAATCATTAGGTAGGCAAAACAATCCTGTTGATTGCAATATTTGGTGACAATCTTTTTAGCTGACTCAGCACCCTTAACGTCGCATCGGAAAAATACAATTTTATTACTCTTACGATTGCTATTCCAATAGTAAGAACCCTTACCGTTTAGTGTCTCATGGTGAATTTGATTAGTCAAATAAACCATTCTGCGAGAACGATAACCGGCAGTTCTAAAGTTAAAGACGTAAAGCTGCTTACTCTTTTTAAGAGCATATTCTAGGTCTTTACCAGACTCTAATTCATGAACCTTGCCATTCTTGTCAGTCCAAGATGCTCCAGCAGTCCATCCACCAGCAAGATCACTGAGACTATAATAAGTCTGATAAGCATCAACTAAGCTTGTGGCAGTAGCCAGCTTATCTGTCATATCCTGTTTCAGTTGCAGATAAATATCTTGTGTCTTATCTCGTAGACACTTAATAACTTGCTTGGTATACTGCAAACCTTCTCGACTAACATCCATTTCCAGTTCACCAATATTGAACTGAATTTCAAGATAAAGACCAGCGTGAAGAATTTCTTTAACAAGATTCTTCCAATTATCAACATCAGCCTTACCAAAAGCTCTATTCCAAGCCTGAATATGGTCTGGTTGATCCGGCTTATCTTCACCAACAATCTTAGAGGCATCTACTGGATAGGCAATATTTCCCATGATAGCAACCACGCCGCTGCCAGGACTATTATATTGACTAGGATATTTGGCGTTATCAGTTGCTACTCGACCAATCTTCCATCCCTGACCTTCAATCACAACATTGTGATGAGAATATGACCCGTCATTAACGGAGCCACAAACTCCGCCATGAATAGTAGGCTTGATTCTAAAGTAGTGAAAAATACGCTTTGCTTTAGTGGTAAATTCATGAAAATCATGCTGCTTAACAGCAAAACTAATTTCTAAACCATTAGGTTCAGTAGTATCTGTGATGGAGATAAGGTTAAGACTAGGCACGCCCTCTTCGTTCATAGCGGCAATATAGGACAGTTTCTTTCCGTTGTAGTAAGAAACAGTGCTAAAGCTTTTAGTATATGCAAAAGGACTCTTGCTACCAAGTCCAAGACAACCCACAAAATCGTTGCTGTCATTCTTGTTACTAGCACCGTATGTAGTATAAAGTTCCTCCATATCGGTCTGACTAAGGCCAGTGCCGTAATCTCTAACCATAAAAACAGGATTAGCCTGCGTTGGGAGCGTTACCTTAAAAGGATTTTTATGACCAGAAGCAATATGACTATCATAAGCGTTTGTGCTAAGTTCACGCACAACCGCCATAATCTTGTCAGAATAAAGAGAGTCTGACAAAATCTTAAACATTTTAGAACTTTGAGAAATGCTAAACTGATTAGCAGACTTAACACCCGCAGAATGAATCTCAACCGTTCTGTCAGCCAACTTCATAATTCTATCTCCAAAAGTTTGATCTTGCCTGTGATGCTACCAGTATAACATCGGCAATTGGTCTTGTCAAGCTTGAGTCTGTTTTTTTTGCTTCCGCACTAACGCTAAATATCCTAGATAAATATCTAATAGTCCGTAATAGCGTATACTTGGTATGGGTAATAGCAACCACCAAATTCCTGTGAGAATTGCTATCAGTCCTAATATTCTAGTTAAACAATATGAAGGAAAATATATAGAGAATAGATATGATAAGGGTCCGATAATTAATACAAAAATAAACATCATACTAACTATCAAAGCCAAACTAGCCATTATTCATCACTATCTTGTTCATAGTCCTCATATAAACCATATGTATCTTCTTCGTCGTATGAGTAGTTATCTTCATTATATGGAGTCCAATCCTCAACATCATCGTCTGTATCAGTATGATAGTCTGATTCTTCGATCAAAACACTAATAGTATTTAAAATGTCAAATAGCTTTTCTAGAGTTTGATCCATTAAATTAATCTTTTTTTCAATATTTTTGATACCTTTTTTGAGTTCTGCTATGTCTAGAGATAATTTCTGTTCTTGTTCTTGATGATTAATAGTATTTCCGACTACCTGTTTCATAAGATCATCAATATCTTTAGACATTATTATCTCCTATTTTAGCTTTCTATATTCTGGAATGTCGCCATTTGCAAGGATTTTATTATCCTCATAGGGTGAGGCAGCTCGTCTATAAAACTCTTGTTTAATATTCTCTAATACACCAGTTATCATGGCGATATTCTTATACGATAAACGACCCATTAAACCGGCAATAACTCGTGAAAAACAATAATTAATTTTGCCTAGATAACTACTAAAATCGAAAGCGTCTGCCTCACGACTATTTTGAATAGCTTTTGTTAAAACTTCAATAGCATCATCTAGTTCTTTTCGTTCTATTTCTGAAATATAGGGCATATTTTACTCACTACAACGACATTGGTATTTATTACAATATGAACATTTTGGCCCAGGTTCCGCAAAACCCCAAGCATTAGCATATCCATCAAAGCTTTCTTTGCCGGTATCAATACAAACCAATTTTTGGGTATTGTTGCGGTCTACTAAACCAATATTATAATAGTGGCAATCCCAAAATTTCAAACCAGATTTTTCATAAATCTCATTAACTAAGTTTTGTATCTTAGCCAAGCTTAATTTTTTAGGCTGAATATCCTCGGCCACTTCTGTAACATATCCCCAATCACTAATACAGTCATAGTCTGGATCGTCCCTATCAAAAAACTTTAGTTTGCATACAGGGCTATAAATTTTAGGGGCTAAATCAAATTTGCTCAATTCTTTTTGTACAGATCGGGAGTAGTTGGCTTTTCTTTTTGAACGGAATTCTTTAAAACCCAAAAAAGAGTGTCCTTTAATTGGATAAAATTGACAATATCCGCCCTCATCAAACCAACTACTACAGTCAATCTGGTGTTCTGTATACTGGTTGTTCTGTTTCTTTGACATAGCCACCTGTTAAGTTTTCTACAAGCTTTATTGCTCTTTCTAAGGAATCAGAAAATGTAATAAGCATTGAGGTTTGTTTAAAGTCCTCTTTAAAAGTACCATAAACAGCATAAAACGGATCACCAATTCTTTCGTCATCGAAATAAAAATCTTCCATCTTGTTTATTGTTTCCAAAACAGAACCTCCATTATAGTCTGTAATTTCTCTAACACTTTCAATAATGTAGTATCGAAAGCTAGACTTGGCGTTCCCTTTATTAGAACAATACCCATGAAAAAATCTGTTATGTGTCATTAAACAGCCTAATGTCGTCGGAGTAAAGAGGTACTACTATATTAGGGTCATTATAGGGATTAAATCTGGTTCTAAGATCATATAAAATACCTTGAGGATTTATACGCCCCCAACCAACAACACGATAATCTTTTAAAGCTCTAAGTCTTTTAAGTTCATCTTTAGCGTTATTTACCCAAAAACGATCAGCACCAGCAGACCACGCAAAATCTATAATAGTATCTAAAGGATCAGAGTGTTTATTCATAATCAAACAAATCCTATTTTGGTCTTTTCTACCAGAGTAACTTCAATTTCGTTGGCGGCAAATGTTTGTGTGGTATATGATCTACTATTCCACCATCCACACTCATAATAAATATCATTATTAGCACGAATATTAATACCAGTAATAGTACCAAATACGTCCTCCGTTAGTTTCACTTTGCTTCCGACCTTATAAACATCAATCGTAGTATTTTTACTCATATTATTTCCTTCCTATGGATTTTATATTAATAACTGAATAGCCCGAATCGGATTTGAACCGATACTGTCAAAATTTTAAGTTTTGTGTCTCTGCCAGTTGGACTACCGGGCCATAAAAGCGACTGACTACAATAACTCGTAGTATGAGGTTGATTATTAAGTGTGCCTCTCCTTTGAACTATCATAGTCAATCGCCGCTAATTTATTTAGTATTAGCTATTTGTATGGGCTTTAAGACGAGCGACAATCTGAGCGAGTTGCTCAATATTATCAACTGCCTTTACCGGCTTTGCTCGCTCCATCGCGGGCAGTTCGATACCCTTCTTAGCCAAAGCAGACTTAGTTCTAGCATAACGGGCCATAGTGGTAGGAACCTTCTGACCAGTCTTAGACGCAATTTCAGCATATGTCTTTGAAGAAAACACAGCCTCAAGAAATTGCTCATCGGTGCAACGAACACGCTTCTGCTTATCAACCGAAAATACTTCTGCCATAATCAACCTCCAAGTCTTACTTCCAAGTCTTTGTTGATGAGTCAGTCGCTCGACCAATCTCTCACCAACAACATCATTCTATCTCACAGTATCGGAATGTCAACTGCCAACCTTGATTTTTTTTGGTTTTCTGCAAACATTAGTCAGCTAGATTAGTAGCCGTTTGTTCCGGCAGCTCTGTTGTTGCAATCAAAGAGAGGTGATCTTTTAGGCTTTGGTTTTCTGTTTCTAGAAAAGAGATCATTTTATTAGCTTGAAACAAAGCCTCATGTAGATACTTAACTTTGTTTGCTAATTCATCACCGATATAGTTATTCATACTAGTTTTCATTGTGCTTCCTTGTTTTAAAGAAACTAGATAGCTCTACTATAATACACTTTTTAAGAACAAGAATAGATCTTTGATTTGATTTTTATTGAGCATCGTTTGGTCTGCAAATGGAGTGCCGTTAATCAACACAGCATAGACATAACGAATTTTCTGCCATAATGACATACGGTAGTTGTTTGCGTATATGGCAAATTCTGCCATCTCAATATCTGCGTCATATTCTATTCGCAGCACCTCCGATCTGCAATCGCAGGTTGTTAAAAACTCAGCGGGTTTTTGTTGTCTTTTTTTGCTTTTTTTCATTTTTAAATATACGATCAAAATTCTTCGACCAAGTAGTATAGTCTACGCTCTTTGGTCTTGTTTTGTCACCCTTACCGTTTTGGCTCATAAATATTTTCCAGATTTTTTAAGATTATCTTTTGCCCACAACGGTTGAAGGTTGGTATAATGAAAACATTTTTGCTGTTGTTCTGGATCAGTTAAATCAAATGCACAGCATGGTTTGATATGATCAATATGCCACTCTCCAAAATTATCCCAACTCATACCAACCGTAAATTGTTTCTCTAAATATAGTTTCAGATATTCCCAAGAACAGCCAGTTAAATCATAAGAAGTGCTATTTTTTGAACCTCTAGATAGAGCCATTCTGATACGATTACTAATAATAGTTCTTAATCTAAAATTAATGTTCTTTTTTCTTTTCTCTCGTCGTTTTTTATTTATTTTTTCTCGATGTTTTTCTCTATATTTTCTTCGAATGGCTAAAATTTTATCTGGATTTTCCTGTATCCATTGTTTATTATACTGGTTGAGTGTTTCTCTGTTTTTTACTTTATATTGTTGTTGCTGTTTTTTAATTTTCTTTTTATTTTTTAATTTCCATTTTGTGCAATATTTTTTATGACAATTTTTACAATATGAAGATTTTCCATCTGCTGACGCTTTTTGATTATGAAAGTTGTCTATGTTATGTTTTTTATTACATTTGCTGCATTGTTTTTTCATTGGAGTATACTCTATTTGCTTATTATATACACCAAAGTGTCTTATTCTTCAAATACATATGACCAATAACGAGAATCTGTTTTATTTTGTTTAGCGTCCCAAAAAATACACCTAGCAATATACAAGGGAACACCAAGTTTTCCGCAATTAATACTCCAATGTCTTTCCATCTTCTTATATAGAGATAGTCCAGTTTTATTCTGATATGTAAGAGTTTTCATTCCATATAACTCAAGCATATGAGTATCTCCACAAAATACTCTACATTCATTTGGATGAATCTGTTCAAGACTGAATGATACTTTTGCGGAGCCTAGTCCGCTAATCTTATTTACGATACTGTCTCTCTTTTTAACGTGACCCTTTTTAGCAGTAAAATAGAAGTCTCTAGGATTCGCCCAAAATAGATCTTTAAAATTCCAGATAAACTTTGTTCTATTATTATAGAGGCCGCAACCACTATTCTTAATTTTTTCTCTTAGTATTTCTTTATTATCAATCCATTCATCAAAATTTTTAATTGCATTATAGCCATTAACGTTTGATTTCCAAGTAGTATGAACACTCATAAAACTGAAAAGATATCTACGAAAAATATCTTCAGTGTTTTTTGGACGAACACTCTCCCAATAGTCCTTATATGCTACAGCCTTATCTTTGGGAAAGCTCTTAAAAAACTCGTCAGCCTTGGTTGTATTGATAACCAAAGGTTGTTTGATCTGTTCGACTTGATCCATAATCCTCAATCTCCTGTGGGTTGGTTTCACACAGTATACCAATTGACCTCTCTTGTGTCAAGCCTTTAGCAAATTATCTTGGGAAGTACCCTAAACTAGCCTCTACTGACCAGTCTATATTATCGTCGATAATTTTTTTAATTTTTTTATCTAGTTGAATTTTAGGTTTATCTATAGGTGCTGGTGGATTACCAAATATTTTTAAATTAAAACGATCTCTAATAATATTTAAGTAATTTTCATGATTATACAAAAAACTATCATAAGAGATTAATATATAGTTGGATGCTAATACTGGCATTATTTGAGAAAGATAAATACATTTTTCTTTTCTCATATGAAAAATATTACGATATCTTATAGCTCTATTCCCGGTAGTATAGTCTCTATCTTGCATTATTTCTTTGCCATGATAGTCTACTGAATACCACTCACTAGTTAAAAATCTTTCTATAGTTTCTGTGTGTTGTTTGGGAACATGATGAGGTAAAGAATAAAAAGCGGCTATCCAATCATAGGGATGACGTACAATGCCAGTAAATAAAACATGACGATCATACGCAATACGTTCTGGTTTAGCAAAACCCATCCAGTGTTTAAATCCATAAAAGTATGTCAGATCTAGATTAAACTTTTGTTTAAAGCACTGTTCTAAAAAATTAGTGCCAGAATGTCTTTCTCCATATATAGTATATCGGAAAATATGTTCGTATTTACTTCTAAAAATTTGCATCAAAAAAATAAATCTGTAATTAACAGTAAGAAAAAACAATATTATAAAAACAATAAAGACAATATTAGTAAAGGCAATAAGATATTATCTATCTAATTTCAGACAATTATTCCCGTCAACCCTAGCAAAGTTAGGAGTACCTTTACCAGTTAATCCATTATAGAGAAACTCCACATTTTGACCGATCCATTTTTTTCTTTCTTTAAGGAATTGGGTCGCTTCTTCATAAGACCCCTTAAAGGTAGCATCAAAAATCTTTCCGTTCCAATCCAAGGTGATAGTCTTTCCTGTACCACTCCAATTACCAGTTCCTTCTTTAATATCGACGATAATAGCTTCTTCGGAATCTTCCGGCTTAACCTTCAAAAGATTCTTACTTCTTTTATGTTCATAGCCCATATTAGAATATCTGAGCATAACACCCTCATGACCATCATCAATAAAACTAGAATAGTGCTTGTCTAGATCTGATTCAGAATTAACACTGAAGTCTTTGACAGGCATAACATATTTATACGAGTTTACTACGTTAGAATCAATCCACTTCTTGCGTTCCTTATAGCAACAGTCTTTGCTAATTCCAAAATCGTATCCATCATAAACATAATATCTAACAAGTTTTTCGCTACGATCCAAATCATCCTGAGAAATATTAACGGTACGGCGGATTAACTTGCTCATTTCATTAAGTTGTTGACGAAGATCATTATTAAACAACTCACCGTCCAAAACCGCGTCGGGATACTTTTCAAAGAAAGGAGCCAAAGATTTTTCAATATGGGGACAAGACAAATACTTTTCACCTTTTCTGGTAAATAAACCACTCTTGGTAGCCACACATCTCATGCCATTAAACTTGCACTGAAGAATATACTCTCCTTCAGAAAAATCAATCTTATCACTATAGTCCTTATACAACTTAGCCAACATAGGTTCGATATAACCCATATCGTCAACGCTATTAATATCGTCAAAATATCCCGTCTTTTTTTGCTTTTTATATTTAGCCTCAATCTCTTTAGTGGCCTGTTCAACAGAAGATGTTTCGTTTTTCTTTCCCTGATTCTTACCTTCTGCAACAGTCCATTCGCTAGTAACCTGTTCGCCATTTTGTAGCCCGGCGATTGTACGGTACTTAGAACCATTTTGCTCCATCTTCCAAATGCGAATATTACCCAAACTGTCTCTGGAATAAAGGGGTTCGTAATGCTTATTCATTTCCAATTTCTCCTGTGTGTTCCACCATCATATCATGCGACAACCCTCTTGTCAAGTATCGTCAATCTGGTTTGGTTTGCTTGAATGTTTTATTTAATTTTGCCACTAAATCGCTGCCAGCAGTTTGGAAAAAACAAGGAAACACAGCATGAAAGATAAGATAACAACCCGCTAAAATACAAAGAAGCCCATAATATAAAGCAAAAATATAATGCTCTATGTACGTCATGCTATTTTCTTGCAGATGGTTTTTCCATTTGGATAATAGGTTCATTTTGATATTTCCTATTTTGAACCACTATTAAATAGTTCACAGCTTTAATTAACCCGTCTAGATTATCACCAAGCTTACCTAAACCTTCGTTACATTTGCTACATAGCCAACCTCTAAAACTATCATCCTTATGATCATGATCCAAACACCATTTAAACGGAACTTTTCCGCAACATTCGCATAGTTCTGGTTTTGGTGGCGCCTCTTTATGTAATTTGCTTCTAACTTTAGAATGTTTTTTAACACATTTTCTACATCTACTGTCTAATTTATCTTTATACATATTATGTTTGGGAAAACTTTTTTTATTTTTCCTTTCTCCACAATATGAACAGATTTTTCTCATACTATTTTTGTTTTTTACTTTTTTTAATTTTATTCTCTATCTTATCCATTCTTTTAGATAAAATCTTTAAGTATTTCATTTCTTCTTCATGATTTTTATCGTTTTGCTTTTGTGTCTTTTTAAATAGTTTTTTCCACAAACTCATAAATATTTACTCCTTAATGTTAAGTGGAGGCGTTCGGTACTGCCCCGAAGTGCCGCGATATGTCAAAATATATTATCTACAAGTTTATTTTATTCGTAAGTTTTAAGAAAGACTAGAAAATAAACAACATTCATCTTTCCGTACCAACTAATCTCAGGCTAGAACCCGTTGGCTATTCTAGCAGCCGAAGGATTTTACGACAATCTTTTGAACGCTACCTTCATCGCTTTCTAAGATTGTTGCTGTTATTTAATTAAGCAGCAAGAGCTAACTGAGTTGTGCCAGTTAAAGCATTTGATAGATTTTTAAAGTGGCCCTTCTATCAACCACTACTTGCAAATATATTAATCTTTATCCGGTCGATACTATTTCGCCCCCATATATGTTATTTTACACCTAATGGATTACTTTCAAGTCTTTTAATTTCATTGATAATTTGCTTGTATTCGCTACCGCTGACCCAATACCGCTTTTCTTGCTCAATTTTGAGTTCATTATATAGCGACACATTTATAATAACCGACACAAAGAACAATAACAACAAACAAGTTTTAAAGGGGAAGTGTTTAAGTCTATCTACCATAAAGCCATATCCTTTCTCAAGTGGTTATTGTACGATATCTTTTTCTAGTTCTTCTATTTGCTGTTCATAATCTTGAATTTGTTTAAGAATATATTCACAATGCTGACAACAATCAGATAGTAAATATTCTCTTAATTCAGAAACTATGTCTTTAAGTTTTTGTATTTGTTGAAACATTATTTTTATGCCAGAAAATCATAGTGTTAGAATCATTGTTCCAAGCACATTCTAAAATATCATTAGCGGCTAATTTTGCCAAGCCGGAATTTTCTATCCAAGTTTCTATATTATCTACAATATAGTAGTGAGTTTCTTCGTCTATGATAGGATTATTATCTTCATCATAACCAATACAATATTCATGAACAAGAGATATAGCTTGTTCGTTAGTGATAAAACTATCTAGGTTTTCGCCGCAATTAGACGAAATGTTTTTTGCTGCTGATTCTCTAAGAATAGTAGCATATCCATCCAAATCTGTAACAGAGTAGGTGTCGTTGTTTTTCATGATTAGATATATCTATTAATGGTTATGTTTATAAATTCTGGATTATTAATCTTATCCTCAATTCTTTTGATCGAATGTTCCATATTTTGCTGTCCCCTTGGTAGCCATCTACTATCGTCATAAAGAGCAGTCATAATTTGAGGTATCCAGTGTTGATAGGCTATATTAAATTCCTCTGGAAAATATGTTTTTAACAAAGACTCGATAGCATATAATTCGGATACAATAGTATCTCTATGTTGCAAAAGGTCTTTTAGTCTATTCTTTTGCTCAACAGTCAAGCTCATACCATGACCTCTTTTTGTTTAAGCTTAATCATTTTGTGTGCTGTTTTCCATACTCCAGTATCTTTGTTCTGCATATCTCCAGCCATCCAAATATGGGCAAAGCCGGTGTGCTTATCCAAACCCCAAGCCTTTATTCCAAATTCATCTAGAGAATCTACAACAAACCTACCCCTATATCCCATAGGAATAAATTCACCCTTGTGGACGTAATAGGGGCCGGATGAAACCTTAATGCGATCACCCTTGACCAGATCCCTCCAATTAAAGTCACGAATAATCTTGGTGCTTCGCTTTTCCTTGCTTTGAGCCTTAAAAGCAAAAGCAGTATTGCATTTAGGACACATATAAGCTCTAGGGCCAGTCAGATGGCCGCAGTTATCGCAAGTTTTCTTTCCCTTGGGCATAATGTTATCTCCTGTGAGTGATGTATGTTCTAAGCATACACAGCATATCGGCTTTTGTCAAGTGTTCACTTTCAGAATTTTTTCTTTGTATTCTCAGGAAGTTGTGGCCCATCAATAATTTCTAAGCTGCCTGGAGAATAGTGACAAAAATAACTAGATTCAATTTTACGCTTAACTAAATTATCTTCATATAATTCAACATATACATTGATTCTATATCTGTTTTCCCACAGATTAATAATTTTAGTCATTAAATGATTTTTAGGCTTTTTAACTTGCTTAAACAACAGACTTTCGATTTCCATATCCATTAAGAATTCTCCTCAAAAATCTTTTCGATGTTAGTTATAAGAACCAGCCTATCTTCTCCACGATTATCGGATACATAATAAGTATCGCATGAAAACTCGTCGCCAGTATTAGCATCATGCACTAGCACTGGTCTACTCCAGTCAAAAGTGCCTACTGCATTAATATTGTTCGCTCTTTCATGTAAAAAATTGTACAGGTTAAGCCAGGTCATATTATTCATTATCTACTTCTCCTATTTGCTCTATTAAGAATACGGATGGTTTCTTTAGCGTTTGATGGAACCATTACAAGCTGTGGGGCTGTTTTATGTTCCCACGACATATACCCTATAGCCCTATTCTCAACGCTACATTCTTTACAGATAATCTTACGACTAGTTTCAACAAGAAACTCATAACGATCAACACCAACACAATTTTTGCAATAGATACAGTTCATATTTTCCTCCGTTGAGCGGATTATACCATAACCATCGGTATAGTCAAGCTATCAACTTGAATAAACTTTCCAAAACTGTCACAAAAATTACCACAATCAGTACTATAATAGATTTTATTTAATCCAACAGCATTAAGTAGCTTACTACAGTTCTCACAAGGCTTACTTCCTAAAATAAGTCCTTTTCGATTAATGCGAACAACAACCACTGACCAATTAGCATCAATGGTATTATAGCGATCCAAAAGTTTAGAAATAATATGAGACTCAGCATGATAAAAAGCAAATTCCTTATATTTGGGAAGATTAAACTGCTCTCCTATTCTATAAGCTCCTGTATGGGTTTTAATAGGATTATTTTGAGCAAAACAAATCATTTTTGTGCCATCAAAAACAGAACAATAATGCCAACAGCGTATTTCCTTACAGGGGCTCCAATTATTATATGCTTTACGAATTGTCTTTTGAATAATTTTCATATAAGCCACTCCACTCGCTAGACCCCTATCCTAGCACACAAACACATATCGTCAAGTGGAACTGCCAAAATTTAGCTTACTTAGATGCCAGTATATATAAACCTATATTGGCATAGGAATATCCAGTATAGGCTATAAACATACCATAATTACCTTTATACCACTGCTCTGCTGCAACATACGCATAAATCAATCCGCATACCGCTATTAACCATCCACTCATTTGGTTTGTCCTTTATTAGAGTAAAAACTTAAAATTTCTTCACACAAGGCTATTAGCTCATGGTGTAATAGATTGCCTTTAGCTTGATTAGCATCTTTGCAAGCTATATTACAATTATCCAATGAATTTGGGCCACCTTTATTTTTAGGAATAATATGATCTAAGTGATAGGATTTGCCATCCATAAGATCTATTTTTCTTCCAGTTAAATAACAGGTTGGGTTTGGTCCGATTTTATCTAGTAATTCTTGTACCTTAAATGTCATGGGCGGATATTTCCATTCCTTTTTATCTCTATGAAACCTAATAATTTTATTTCTAATTATTTGATTTAAAGTATCTTCTTTAGATGGTTTGGGGACGTAAATTGGTTTGTTTTTATAATTATCTCTATTACCCCTAAAGTTAGAGATTTTTTTATTTAATGTTTTATGTATTAAGCTTTCTGACATAGTATAGACTCAAACCTCTCTATTGCTAAATCTTTTGCTTTTAGTTCCATATCAACATCAAATTCCAAACCATAAGTCTCAAACTTATTATAGGCAAAATCATTATGAGCCCTAGGATTATTTCCCGGTCTACTTTCGCTATAATGAAATAGTGGCTTTGTTTGCCATGTATCATAACACATACTAATAGCTTCACACTCAGTTAGATTATTTGAATGACATTTATGATGCAGGTAATCGAAGCATATTGGGATTCGTGTGGTTGGGTGGAAAATTTCTACTAATTCTTTTACGCTCCAACAATTAAGCTTATCGTCATTTTCTATCGAAATGCGGGCTTGGCAGTTTTCATCAAGTCTTTTAAAGTTTTGGTAAAATCTGTTTGCTATTTCTTCTCTAGAGCCATTGTTATTATGAACATGAAAATTAAGAGGAGAATTTGTATTTGCGGGCAAACCTATTCTATCAAAAAAACTACTGTAAAAATTTAGTTCTGTGATTGTTTTTTCAACAACCCTATCAGATAGACTAGCTAAACTGTTAAACTCTGACGGATGGGCTGAGACACGAACACCAGTAGTTTTAATTGTTTGTTCAATATTATCAAATTCGTCTTGAATAAGATCGTGATTTGGCAAATCTTCCAGACTTACATTTGCTTCGTCATAAGTTATAAGAGGAAAAATATCACTACTAACACGATAGGTATAATTATGTTCGCCGCAAAACTCAATAGTTCTGCGGGTTGTTTCTAAATTATTAAAAATTCTATCTCCAAGAATAGTAAGAGCTTCTTCTCTTGGTAAAGAATTAAATCTCTTGAAAGTCATAGTCTGATGACCAATGCCTTGCTCTTTAAGTTTAAGAGATATGCAACACAAACCTAGTCTATTCATAAAGCCTCCGATGCTAGTATACTGTATTGTCGGAGTTTGTCAACTAGCTACTTGAGAAATTTCTTCAACGCTGTAGATTTTTACTACTTCGTAAGCAGATTCTAATCTATTCCGAAAAAGAATTTTAGCCTCATATTCAGATAGAGCTTGAACAATCTCATTCATAAAAAGTGTCTGTTTTGATGTGTCCAACTTAAAATAAATTAATGCTGTAACATTAAATTTTTTCATTATATGATCCATTCATTATTATATCCACCAAGAGCTTCGCTGATAGTGGGAAACTGCTCACAGAAAATCTTTTTACATTCTTTGGCAATGTCTATGTGTTCTTTTTGAGTTCCACTTTTTTCCCTTAAAGCAATATAAGTCATCCATGAGCGGGCATTTCCTGTCATATAAAGTCTTGTCGGAGTAGCCAAAGGTAAAACAAATCTAGCACATTCTTTAGCAATACCATCAGCGATCATATCATCGTAAATAGCTTTAGCTTTTGCAAAATGCTCGCGGATCTTAACATTCCACTTAACTCTAATTTCGTTTGAAATATCGTCAATACTGTTTTGTCTGTTTTTAGTATCTTGTCTGCGGATATCAAATAGAGGTATTTCCTCTCCTAAAAGGGTTGTATCGGCATATCTTTGACTAAATTCCTGAAATTGGAAGCTTCTATGTCTAAGAATTTGTGCAGCCAATCCTCTGGTTGTGTTTATTTCTAGAGTTAAAAATCCGTGTTCAAATATTGATACGTGTTTATGTTTAATACAATATTTTAATAAATTAGCTATATTATCATTGTCTTGTCCTTTTGGATTCGACACTCTCGCACAATAAGCCATTAGTTTTTCTGCGTCTGGAGTAACGCTAATAAGTTTAACTGACATAATTATTCCTTAGATTTAAGATATTCGTTTTGGTGGTCTACCCACTTATCATTTGTATGATGGTTATATATTGCTTTAGCAAGTTTACTAACGCTAGGTACAGAGCCACAACTACTAGGGTCATCATTATCCAGTTTTGACCAATAATATTGACCATCGTTTTTATCTTTGATAGTTTCATAACCAAGGCTTTTAGCCCATGAGCGTATGTCTGTCCACAACATAAATCAGTCCTCAACAACTAAAGTTATCAGATTTTTCTGGTTTGTCAACATATTTTCTTTGCTTGCTATCGTATTCTTCTAGTGGCCTATCATATCTTTTCCACGCTTCCTTATGTTTGAGACCAATAATCTCCACTCTCTGTTGATTTATCATTTCTTTTTGATAGTTAATTAGCTCATACAACTCCATAATATAGTCATAGATTTGTTCATGCTTATAGGCTTCTAATATAAGTTGCACCTTTTTTGGGTGCATAGGACCATATTTAAATTCTGTAGGTTTACTCATTTTTGTAAATATTCCTGAGCCGAATGACGCCGTTTATTAAGCCAACCCGCCACAAAACCATCTATATAAATCTTTTTCATTATTGGTATATACTCTGAATTTTCCAAGATATATTTATAATTAGCTTTTGTCCATTGATTAAAGTTATTTTCTTCATCACTCAGATTATCATCCCATACATTATTTGTGTCGTTCATAAAGATTATTAAACTCTTTTATAACTGTTGAGGGAGTGTTGTTAATGATAAATTCATCTTCATTATCTGTAATATATGCTTGTAGTTCATCGTTTAATACGTCAGAGCTATATCCTTTCTCAAAAATATACTTCTTTGTTTTTTCTAGCTGTTTACTAAACTTGCGACATAGCTTATTTACTTCTGAGTTATACTTGGAGCTGTATAGATAAAGAGCATGGGCTAATTCATGTCTCAAAACAGCTTTATCTTGGGCTCCTATAATATAGAAATCATCATGTCTATATTTAAAAAACTCTAATAGTTCTTGTTCTTGTGTTGTTAAAGGGTCAAAAAATCCCCTCTTAAAAGGTATTAATACTTTGCTGGGAAAATTAAATCCAGTCCAGTCATGGTGATAAGTATCTCCACCATACTTTATGGAATACCAAGCACGAACTTGTCCAACAGTAAATATCTTGTCTTTAAAATCTGGATTAGGACTTTCATAAAATTCTTGAAAGCGTAAAAAAGCCGACCCTAGTTCAGCTTGAGAATCAGCACTGATCCAAACGCTATTATAGGGTTGTTGTTTTATTTTCAGCATAATCTCTGTACGCATCTAGTTTAAAACACTGACTCATAGTATCTATTAGTGTTTGAGTGTGAATATTTAAAAGAACTCTAATACCTTCTAAAGCATTAGATGTCTCGTCTGGATCTAAATCATATTCTAAAACTCCCTTACTAATACTACCAATCTGATCTGCAAAATTATATAACTGAGAAATTTCTTCTTCCAAATTAAATCGGTCTTTCATTTTATAAACTCCTACTCAATATTATATTGTTCTGGAAATAAATCTAAGTATAGATCGCCAAACAGAACCAACTCGCCGTCTGCATATTGTACTCCATAGATCGGCAGTTGGCAAGACTCTTCTGAACTATTTTTAGTTTGTTCTTCACTATTCATATGCCACTTCCCATAACACATCATTAAAATCTTTCAAAGGATACTCCGACTGTATCATTGGATAATATCCCCATAAATATATCACGTTTCCTCTTGTCCAACCAAGTTCATCTGGTATGCAAAACCATACTGGAGTATTTGGTTCTAAAGTATAATGCTGACCAATAGGTACTAGTAATAAAATCAATAAATAAATATATTTCATTCCATACCTCCCATTAGCCACTTTTTAACATCCATAGGATGAGTACTACTAAATCTTTTAGAGGTACTAATATAACCAGCGGCAAGATCTAAAATAACATTCTGTTTTTGAATAACTCGTTCTAGATCCATATTTCTAGACTTAAGATTATAATTATCTTGTCTACAGCTTTGAATTTCTTTATTTGCTTGAGCCATAGTATCTACTAGTCTATCAATTTCTTGATTTTTTTCTTGTTCTAGTTTTTCTAGTTTTTCTTCTAATTCTTTATAACTTTTACCCGGAGCATAAACCGTATGAGTAAATTTTTGTAACTCATCTTGATAAAGTCTAAGTTCTGTAATAATCTGTCTTAGTTCTTTATTTTTTTGAATTAATTCATCACGACTTAAATTATCATAATGAGTGCCTTTTGCAACGTCTGAATAATTATTCATTTATTATCTCCTTAATTTTCTTGATTAAATAGTTTTTGTAGTTCTTTGAAACTCCAAGGCTGACCGAATGGTTTATTATAGTTAATCGTATTATCAACACCAACGTCCAGAGTTAATCTGTTTGATATTCTATCTTCATGATCTAATTTAGAGTGAACATGACCATAACAATGAAAACTGCCTTTATGACTAGAAGGCCAACTTCTGTGAGGATAATGAGATAAAAATATTTTTTGGTTACAATGTATTATTTCTTTAACATCTTGTACTGAACTAAATCCATTCATGTCAACAGTATTATCATCTAGATAAAAATCTTTTCTGCGGTCATGATTCCCCCATATTAAATGAACATCGCGGCAATTTATGCGAAGTCTATAGTCTAGTGGTTTTTTACCTTTAAAACAAAAATCACCAAGTATGTATAGAGTATCATCATATCCAACAACTTCATTTATATTATCAAGAATAGTCTTGTTCATATGATGAACATCTTCAAATGGGCGATTACAGTATTTGATTATATTATTGTGACCTTGATTAGCCCGAAGGCTAACCAAAGTGAGTATCAGATATAAAATATATCATAATATCACTTATTGTTTTTCCTTTCATATCTTTGTCCAGCTTTATATGCTAAAATGAGCGTTCTGCAAAGTTCTTGTTCCGACCAGTTTCCTGCGTAAGATTCAATCTTATCAAATAACTCGTCTATTGTCAAGTGGTCAGCATCAATATATCTTCCATTTTTCTTTTTAATGTTATCTTTTGCTGTCAAGATTTGACAATTTGCCGGATGCCTTAAGACTTGTGGAAATACACCCAGACTAAATCCTGTTCTTCTAGACAACATATGATCTCTAACAACACCACTTGTATTATTTTTGTTATGAAAAACTCCATACTTTTTAAGTAATCTTAATTGTTTTTTGCAATCTATAAGATCAAACATTTTCTCAATCCAATCTGCTTCTTGATAGTATATTTCAAAATCGCTTTTTTCGGATATGGGAATCCAATAGCCGTTATTTTCCATAGTTTGTCTATATTTTTGTAAATACTCTGGATTTTCCCATTTTTGTTTAGATTTAATACCAATAAGATCTTTTGATTTTTTTGTATGAGGTCTAGAATAAGACTGTTTATCTCTATGCTTATGCATAGCTTCTATTCTTTCTTGATTAAATTTTTTACCTCTATTTGCTGTGCCATATTTATACCTAAGTTCATCAGTAACTTTTGATCTTATTAATTGTGATTGTTTCTTTTTTTGTTGTTCAGACCACCGTTTATTGAAATTAGGATTGTTTTTTCCTTTCATTGAGGATTGCATATTTATTGCATAACATTCTTTACTACAATACACAGACTTTGCTTTCGCTTGTGAAGCATATCTATTGAATGTTTTATTACATACTGGACATTTTAATCTTAATAATTTAGACATATTATAATCTCCTTAAAAATATAATACACCAAAGTCTGATTTAATGTCCAAAATGCGTATCAGATATAAAATATATCATGAAAAATACAAACCGTCTATCTTCTTGATAATGTTAATATAAACTTCTGGTTGCTGATGAATCTCAGTTCCTTCTGGCCCGTTATTTATTTTCTTAAGTTTATCTTCTACTAGTTCTCTTAAAATATCTAAATCTTGATTGGTTAGTTTCATATTTATCTCTTTACTGTAAGAATTTTTCTTTCATCAATCTATTTATTTGTAAAATATTTAATCCAACAACTTGTCCTGAATCGGTTCCAATATACAAATCTAAAACCCCATTAATATTTTTTACATTAAAACTTTCATTTTGAAAAATTACTTCTATAGCATCCATATCTTCGCTATAAGAAGTTGCCGGAGTAAACTGACAAGGATTGTATTTTTTAAAATATTCATCAACAGTCATGGTATTATAAACGCCACATTTTTCCAATTCTTTCCTAAAAGATTCATGTGCGTCTAAAACCCTATTAATATCAACGGCGTTTTGATGTCCTTTTAAGGGGTTATTATATTTGCCCCAACCACACCTATCATATAACTCTTGCATCTTAATATCAAGATCATCACTAAGTTCTTGATAAGTTTTGGGAGGAAACATCCAATCGAATAAACTAGTAAAACCTTTTAGGAGACTCATAATTGTTCCTTTTCTGGTCTTAATACTTTTAGTTCTATTGCTGATGTTAATAACAAATGCTGATTATTAATATTACAGCTCTTTTTCCAATCTATAATCTTTTGTTCAACTCTGTGATAAGTTTCAGCACTTAATTTATCTACAGTAGAGAATACTAGCACATCATCTGGTTTTAAACTCATTACTGATATTTGTGGTAGATCGTTCATTTTGATAGTATCCATAGCGTTGTGATAAATAAAGTTGCTTGAACTATTGGAAAAACAGCAACATAAAGAGACCAACGATTAAGAGCCAAAGGAATAGCTGAACAGATAAAACAAACAATGGGAAAAGTTAATATAATCCACATCATTATATGAGCTAACATACTATCTTGTGCTTGAGGACTATCCATGCTCATTAGTCCCGCCATTAAACAAGGTAAAAAACCAACGACCCCAAATACCAAGTTAAAAAAAGACAATACTTTTATTAGTAAAATCATTTTCTAACTCCTGCTCCACCAGTAACTAATCCAGTAAGCCACAAGGTTGCTAAATATGTCCATATATTCATGGGAATATTAGTATGAAACAAAGTGTTAACTGCCCATATGGTTATAAATGGACAAACTATAACAAGTATAACTATAAAAATTAAGAACCAAATAAACATATCAGTTTTCATTATTTTTCTTTCTAATTTGATATAAGTTGATACCCTTTTTGATATTTTTAATAACAGCACAGATCTTTTTTATAATATCCGTACCTGATATAGTTTTACCATCAATTATAGTATACGAATCACCAACATAAATGGCTAACTGCTCAGACGCTTTAATCATATCATCTGTGATCTGGTTGTCAAGATATTCTAGATCGTGGCTTAGTCCTTTAATTGTCCAGCCTTTGAGTTTAAGTTCATTTCTGAGTTCTATATTTTCTTGTCTAGTTTGAGAAGTAGGTTCAACCCAAGGAAAATCTCTGACAATCCTTTTATAGAATTCTAGATTCTTGCGGTGTCTTTTATTGCTAGTTTGAAGTTTCTTAATCTTCTTTTCTAATCTCTGAATTTTAATTTGTTCTGGCGATAGTGTTGAATAATTTTTAGCATCTGTTTTGTCAGGAAAAACTGGCCATTCTAATGCTAGTTCTTTTAAAAGATCATGAGGTTTTTTGTGAAGTATATCAAAATAAAAGGTGTCTTGGTATGAACCAGTAATTTGATGATATTTTTGCGGCCAGACTTTAGACAATTCATCCAATATAATTTGGCCGTACCTTAATCGTTCAGATTTAGGCTTGTCACCTTGATTCGCATAAATATTCTCAATATTTTCAAGAAATTTTTTATATGTCATTTGAATCACTATTAAAAAATGTTTCGTTACCTAAAAAACCCAAAATAAATCCCATAGAAAGCATTGCTGCAAATGGATCATTCCAATATAAACAAGAACATATAAAAATAGCAGCAGCACTATATGCTATAATAAGTTTTTGAATTTGTGATTTAGTCATTATTATAACATCCATTCTCTTAGGTCAATTATATTAAACCAATCATATGTTTTATCAGTATTGATGTGCAAATATTGTATTTCTGGTTCTTTTTTGTATTGAATCCCATTTAGATCAAAAGTTCCGCGTTCTTTAGTTATAACTGTGAAAGAATTTATCGCTTCCTCTCTTGAGGAAAAGGTTCCTATCCAATCCTTATCGCCAGACTGAGGATAATAATCATTACCCATAGTTAATAGATAAAATTTCATCTTCCCAAAATCCTTTCCTCTAAGAACATAAAATATCCATTATAAAATACTCTGCACATTATATCCAATATTTCTTCATCGTTTTGTGAGTTCTTGATACTGTATAGTAGATATTCTCTTTTGTTAGAAAATTTCGGACTACTCCAATCTATTTCGTCTAAAAAAGTTTCAAATTTTTCTCTAATACTCTTACTCATATCAATATATAGATTCGATAGGAAAAGGTTTGTTATGTGTTTCTGGTTGTTGAACTTCTTTAAGAAATTGTTCTCCAGAAATTTTTCTTGTTATTGCTGTAAAGTTTCCATTAAATGTATAAGAGTTTCCATGATAGTCCATAAAAGTATTCTTGGTTAATTCATAAAGATTTCTGTATGTTTTCCCACTACTATCAGTAACATCAACAACAGTATATATTTTTTGAGGATTTATTACTCTGCATGATTTAATTCCTGACCCAATAGTAATTATCAGAAATAAAATGGACAATCCAACAACTGTTCCATGAATGAATGTAAAAAGATAGTGGTTAAATTTTCCCATTATTTTCCTATCTTAACTATTTCAAAACCCCAACCAAAAATTCTAAAATTAAAACCTTTTCCCCAATCGTATGTATAATAATACATTTCGGTAGTTAAATTTAAAGATATACCATATTCATAAAGATCATCGCTGGGTTCCCAGTTAGTGTCAATCTTGGGTCTTTTATAAAACAAGAAATTAAATGGATGAAACCACTTCGTTTCAATATTATCATACCATTTTCTGTTATCTTCAGGGAGATATGTTTCTTGACAGTTTTCACAAATCCACAATCCCCCATTGGTTTCATAACCATTATTATGGCTCTTGATGGGACAAAGATAACTATTGTTCACACTATTTTCTCTTTCGCAGGTATAAATAGTTTCTCCACAAACAACACACTTTTCGGTAGGAGCATCTGGATCAACACATTTTGTATTAGTATCACTCATAATAATGAAGTTTTCTTTTATAAATATCTGGATATTTGTTTTCTATGGTTTCAGAATCATTTTCGATTCCTAAAGCATACAGAACGTGGGAATAAAATGCAAGACCCTCAAATTCACTTTCTGGATATTCTCTATGATCCCTATCATAGTCTACTACTAAAATTCGTAGTTTATCTAAAAATTCTTCATTAGTCATAATACTTCTGTAAGAATTCTCCAACTTTTAAGTTTGAGCCCCTCATTAATAACTTCTATTGGCTTACCTTTAAGTTCATCAATAGTTTTAACTTTAGCATCTTTTAGTAGCTTATTAATCTTTTTTATCATTTCTACTCTTTGATTTGAACGATCTTCTTCTGTCCATTTGGTATATTGATCCACCCAAATATCTTCACTCCATCCTCCCTCAATAAAATCAACACATCCTTTTCCATCAAAACTTAATTCCACAGTTAAACCAAACTGAGCATCTTGGTATCCACCATATCCGAAATATACTTTTTCAATTTTACCAAGTTCTTTTTTAGAATTCATCTTCTGTTACCTCTCTAAAGTCACTAGTATGTCTCATAACCTCAATTCTGCCATTATCTAAGTCTGCCAAAACACAATGACCGGGAGCGTTTTTAATTTCGGTTAAGAATACAAAAAACTTTTTCTTATTTGATCCATATCCCAACGAATCATAATATTTAATTTTATCTTGGTCTGATAATTGATTCCAAAAATCTGGATTAAAATTTTTTGGTTCAAAAACAACTACTGTGCCGGGAGTAAAAGTATTCATATTTAGTCTTCTTTTGCTGCTTTAATTACATCTTCTCTTGAGATAATTACTGTAACACGATAAGTGTTTGACTTCCATTGTTCCCAAGCCTTACATAATACGCATCTAGGTTCATAGTTTGTACAAGGTTCTCCATAAATATCAATCATTTCGTTCATAGTTAAAGGTACAGTAACTTCAACAAAATTTAAACTAAATCCATAATGCGCTTTTAGATTTTCTAATTGATCTTTTTGAGATAGTGGGATTTTATACATCTTATTTATCTACTTTAGAATTCCACTTAAATTCAACTTTTCCTGTGTCATCCACTATTACCCAATGAGCCGCTTTATTGATAATGGCTTGTCTTTTAAATTTATGGTCTGTCCAGTTTGTTCCACAACCCCAGCCTATAACAAAACCAACCAATAGAATTAATACTGCTGGTATAAAAAGTTCATTATCATTATAATATGTCATATTGTTTACTCTTTAAGCAAAAAATCGTTATTGATAGCCTTAAAACTAACTTCTCCACAAAAACTACGAATAACAATTCCCTCACGATCCTGAGAATCTTTCGCAGAAGGGAAGTGGGTTTTATACTTACCCTTTGCCATCTCCAATAGATCGGTTTTAGTATATCCGAAACTTGAGCCTTTGTCAACTATAGGAACAAAATTCAAACCAAGTTGAGAGGTTACAATTAAAGATTTATCTAAACATAATTTTTGACCTGTTCTAATATCTACCACATTAAATATATAAAGATCAACATGAGATAATCCTAATGGGTTTTTTTGAATACCCGGCCCAACAACTTCTCCCTGTAATGCTAGTCTGTGACCCTTTTCCCAAAAATTCCTTAAACCCTGCTCAATATTGTATTTTCTACTTAAGACCCAAAAGTTATGGGTGTCGTTTTCTTTATAGGAGAAATTTCTTCCACAAACATGATAAGTTTCATCTTTGGGATCAATTAAAAATGTACTAGAAGTACCATCTAATTTAAGACTAATATAATAAGGTTGTCCAGTTAATCTTTCAATAAAACCATATTCATCATCTAATTGAACCCGTATTTCATCTGTTTTACTTATGGGCCATATGAATTTCTTAGCATCTCCAGATATAGAAGTTGGGATGGGAGGATCATATTTTTCAATACCCAATAGGTCTGTAACATCAGCCCCAGCGGTCAATCCTGCTAGTATAGGAAAGACACTTATGGGTAATGCCAAGCCCTGACTAAGTTGTTTCTTTAATTTACAACTCTTTAAACGATATTTTTTTAGATTATCATTCCAACAACTCTTACGAAGGAATTCAAATTCTGGAAGTTCTGGAAGTAAACTATCTATCTCTATAAATAGACAAGTATCACCGGGTTGAAATTCACCCTTTTTACTAACAACTTCCCAACCTAAAACACCAACAGTTTCTATACTGTCTGCATCTGGTATAGATTTAACATATTTCACAGTTTGTATACTTGCTAGTTTTCTCATTTTATGCTATTCCTACAATCCAACCGGGACTATCATCTATCCATATATCTACAACTATATTTTGTCTTTTAATATAATCGGCTTTTGGTTCATCATAAGAAAAATATGTTTCTATTCCTTCTGGTAGAGATTTCATAACTTCCTGACGATGTTCTAATATATTTCTTCGTGCTGTAATACAAATTACATTATGTCCGTGATCTTTTGCTAATTCTATCACTTTGTTCCAAAATGGTGGATCAGCAGTATATGTATCGTCATAATCTATAGCGATGGTGAGTTTATTCATTTAGTTTTTAATTGTTCTAAGTATTTTGCTCTTGCGTCTTTTAAATATGCTTCAGCAATGTCAAATAAATATTCATAATCATCATTACCAGCCTTTTTTATTAAAATAAGGTTTCCAATAGCAGCATCTAGATAATCCTGCCAAGAATCTCCTTGTTTAAGTGTAAAATATCCCATATTATTGTAAACCCTTATCAATAGCATCCCAACCTATATCACTATTATGATTATGCCAATAAGGAGGGCTATTATTTGGAATATGAGGCCAATATTTTATTGGCTCTTGAGTATTGTCTTTTGGAGAATATACTGGATAATTAGATCTTTCAAGAGATTCTACTCTTTTAATTAAGTCTTTAACTGCTCTTTCAAGATTAAGTAAAGACTCTAATACAACATCAATTTTTTGTTTACGTTTAATTTGTTTCTTTTTCTTTTTCATACTATCCATTCCTTCTCTAATTTATCGAGAGTTATATCAACTGTAGAGTTTGTGTAAAAGCAATCAAAATCGCTATCTTGAATTTCTCTATATTTGTTCGGCCAAACTTCCCACAAAACATTCATTACTGTTTGACCATATCTCCACTGATTTTCTGCTTTTATTTTACCGTTTGATCTTGCTGCTTGATGGCTCAAGAATGTATCGTCTACTTTTTTTAGAAATTCATTAAATGTAACCATTATACTTCTAACATTTCTCCAATTCCTTCTAACACGCTTTTTCTAACAAACTTACTCATATTAGATACGAGAATATGATTCTTAAAAAAATCTTCGCCCTTCTCTTTTACAATAACTCCAAAAACATTTCTAGACCAACCTGTAGTAACTGTACGAACATCTTTAAAGTCAACCTCAACATTAAAGCCAAGGTCTATTTCGTCAAGTATAGACTTACGCAATTCACTAGCAAGTTTAGTGCTGCTTAAATCACTACCATACATATCTTGAATTTCGTAATAAATCAATGGTCCTTTCATATATTCTCCACATTCTTTTCTATAATATCAGCAATAAAATCAACTTTGTTTTCTGTTTCCATTATTGAAGTCCCAATTCTTGATCGTGTTCGCTTAGTTTATTTAGTGCTTGATGTCTGAGATAATTTAAACCCGCCACAAATCCACACTCAAAGTAATAGAAATCATTAGGGGTTCCTTCGTGATCTCCCTCTATCCATATTTCTTGTGCTAATTCTTTGGCTCGGCTATAGGCAGATTGAATACTCTCTTTTTGTTTTTGTTGCCAAGTTTTTTTCATTTTTCTTTTTCTCTTTTTTCGTATTCTTTTTGGGTCAGATATGTTCCATCTGCTTTTTTGCTAGTAAACTGCCCCATACCCATACAATGTCCACAAATGGTCTTAGACATTTTCGGCCCAGCAGCACCATATTCTTGAAGCAAAATTTGGTAATGGGAGTTTACGCTGTCGCAGTAATCATAATGTTCGCCGTATGGCAGTTTAACACATTTCGGGCATCTGTCAACCATTAAATGTTTATTGAGCCACAAAGCCATCTTGGCATCAAACATAATTTTGTTAACATCTTCAACCCTTTCTCCCGTTCCTTCACAATAAATACAAGATATTAGGTGTTTCTTGTAATATAACTCTAGTCTTTTTGTTTTAAGATAGTCGTAAAGATTATATTTATTTGGAGGAATGACAAAGTACAATACAATTATAAAACCGATACATCCAACTATGGATATAAAATTTAGAAAACTCATTTTATTATGATCATTCATAGATAAGCCTCACCCCACATATATTTTCCTCTTACTATTCTACCAAATCTATTAATTGTAAACTCACCAGTGTCAGGAAATTTTTCTTCCCATTTACAATCGTGTCTTTTGAGCCAATGGACAGCATCGTAATAATTATGAAATATCAAACACTTTGGTATTGGTCCTACTGGCATAAGACTATCAATATCTGTTTGGTCGAAATATATTACTAGTTTATTCATTTTGGTCCCATATCATTAGTTTTAAAGTTTGGATTGATAAAATAGTAAAATAATTCATATAGTTCATAAACTAAAACAACAGATAAAAATACTGTTTGTAATATTAAAAAACCGAAGAAACAATAGAATAAAAAGTATTTTAACATGGCAGGTGAGGTATCATTACTAATACTCTGAAAATAACACTGATATCCAAGGCCAATGTTCCAGACCTAAGCTTTATTTTCTCATATTAGTCAAATCCCATTCTCCTTTTCCTTGTCTTACCATGTATGTTGTATTGAAAACGCCCCAATTATCGTTGGTTAATACCCTTCGTGAGAAATCTCAACAATACGGATATTAGAGCAACAGGACATTACCTCCCGGTGATCAAGTCGGTGGTGAGTGTTAATTCACTTCTTCTCCCGTATTATAGTCGATAACTGGCTTTTTACAAGCCTCCATCATTCTTTCTAAGTTCCACTGCAATCCCTCTAAATCATCAGATATTGGATGAGCCAAACTTTCAGAAATATTAACAATATCTCCGTTATCGTCATAGTAAACCTCATGAATACCATAGCTAATATCGGTATCTCCAAGAGGAATTTTGGTAACTTGTTTCACGACCCTATATGACCAACTCATTTTCTGCTCTCCAGTTCAATTATACGCTCATATATCTCATGTGTAATAAGTTCAACAAAGATTATCTCGTCTTTAGATAAAACATCATCAAGAAATTGACTAAACTCACGAATATCACCAATATGAGTAGGCGAACTAATATCGTTAGTGTTCTTCCAGAACTTTAGTTGTTGTTCAAGAAATTCTATAACTTTAAGTTGTTTGCTGGATGGTTTCATTTTTAATGGTTTTTGATTGCTCTGAACTAAAAACTAAATAAAGATTTGATAGATCATCAAGAGAATAACCTTTATTATGTGGTACTCCCCATTTTGCCTTATCTTTCATATTTTTGTGCATGAGATATAGTGAGTCAAGAATCATTTCATAAAAATATTTCTTCAAATTTTCTTGACTTACATCAATAGCTTTGAGTGCTGACTGAATTTTATCATGGTTTATGCTCATATTATTCCTTTCTTTTAGGCAACTTTTTAGGCTTTACTGTCGGCTTGTTTTGTTCATTTATTTCTGGAAGTTCCAACTCATCAATTTCTGCTGATCTTATAGCATCCAACATCTTATTCAGATTTTGTAGTCTTGTGACCAACTCCTGACCAACATTAATTTGTTTATCGGTACTCATGGTAGGTCTAGTTTAACAGAAATTTTTGATTTGTCAATCCGGTATTCCGCTCTCTAGTCTATATAACATAGCCTCTATTTGATTGGTATTTTGCTCTATAACCATTTGTCGTGGTGTTTTATTGTTAAATGCCGGATTAGGAGAGTCCAACCAAGAATCAATAAATGTTTCTTGTACTATTCTTTTTAGTCTTTCTTTAAGCTCATCTGTGGTTTTCATTTTGTTTCTTTCTCTATCTTCGTATTCTTGTTGGGTTAAATATCTTTGAGTTTTTATATCAAACGAAGAAAACTGTCCCATTCCTAAACATTGTCCACAACTTGTCTTTTCCATTTTCGGCCCAGCAGCACCATACTCTTTAAGAAAAATATGATACTGAGAGTTAACTTTATCGCAATAGTCGTAATGTTCAACGTATGGTAGTTTAACACACTTGTCGCATCTGTCAACCTTCAAATGTTTATTAAGGTATAATGCCATTTTAGCATCAAACATAATTTTATTAATGTCCTCGACTCTTTCTCCTGTTCCTTTACAGTATATGCAAGTTATGAAGACCTTTTTATGTTTTTGATTATATGATTGTAGATTTTTTCTATGCAAAGGATCTAATACAAATAAACATATTAAAAATCCTATTGCAGAAACTACTGCTACTTGATAGCAAAATTTATTATTCATAATCAAAACACTCTGCTTTCTTAACTTGACCACGCCTTATATATCTTATATCGTCCTCAATATATTTTTGTGCTTGTTCTATCGTAAAAAACTTGTGAGTATTCCGTATCATACCACCAGCACCAAAATATTCATAAGCAAAAGCCCAATACCAAAATAATAAAACTCTTTTTTTAACTTGATACCATTCTTCTCCGTTACCATTAACGAATTTACATATTCTATATTTAGTCATTGATATATGCTTTCATAATAGGAACAAACTGATCTATACTTTCTTGTGTAGTATCTTTTGTATCTCCATGATCTATAAATAACCATCCATTCCATCCTGACCAGATATATAATTTGGTTGGTGAAGTCTCAGAGATTTTAAATAATCGTCCATTATAATCGACTATAGCAGATAAGAGGATATTTCCATCTGTTCGTGATCGTCTTTCATTAATGATTCTCATACTACTTCGTGGCTTTCTATTTCCATACTATAATATCCAAATTTATAATAGCTAGTATCTCCATACCTTTCTTTTATAGGTTTGGAAAGTTTACAGTTGTCTACAAAATATTCGGCGGTTTGCTTATTAGCGAATACTTTTACAATCTCTTTTCTAGGATGAGATACGAATAGCCCACCAATTTCGTCTTGGTAAACACCTTCTACTTCACCAACAACAATATAAACAGTCATTCAAATCCCATTTCTTGATCGTGTTCGCTTAGTTTATTTAGTGCTTGATGTCTGAGATAATTTAAACCCGCCACAAATCCACACTCAAAGTAATAGAAATCATTAGGGGTTCCTTCGTGATCTCCCTCTATCCATATGTCTTTAGCTAACTTCTTTGCAAGATTATATCTTTCTTTTATATCTTCTAGCTTGTCTGTGTTCATTATTTTCTTTCTATCATTGTACCATCTTTAACAACATAAATTTTAGGGATAACATTAGATCTAATATATGCTCGTCCACCGTCTATCATATTGCCATTTTTAAACGTTTTATATTCGTGCCTAAACTGACTATACTGGAGGTTTCCATCGTCATCCTCTACGCAGCCAAATGTCTCATTCTCTATTTTGTCAGCGTTAGCAATGTAGATATTATCGCCATAAACCCTGAGAGAAAAGTATTTGTTTCCAAAGGTAGGATGTGGAGTCTCTCTATAATAAATGTCTTCTGGGGCATCGGTATAATGCAAATCAGTTGTGCATACATATTTTATAGGAACACCATCTTTCTCAGAATAATGCTCAATAACTTTATTGGTTCTAGTATATGGAAAGTGTTTAATCATTTGTGTACTTCTCTAATTCTTTTACCGCCTCGTTTCGCCTGTGGTGCCACAGCCTAGCTAGGCCAGTTAGTTCATCATTATAACCCGTTGTGTTGGGATTGTCAAATACAAAATCGGCTATCGCCTCAGATAAATTTAACATTTCTTGCTGATCTAGTCTGTGTTCTGTATATCCTTCGTAGGCAAATACTTTAAATAAATATGGCCTATTATTAATATTAGGATTATGGTGTATCTCAATATATGTTTCTGGAGTAATTGATATAGACTTTTGTTGATAATCGCTCATTCTTGCACTTTTGTTCCCATGTCATAAGGGTATCCATCTTCTGGATCGTCACTATAAACACCTTCGTATTCATTATCCCACCAAGGAATTTTACTATCTGGTAAAGAGTTGTCTGCTTCGTTTTCGATCATGATGCTTCCGGTGATACACCGCCCTCTTTTGTTTCATAAGATTTAATAGTCCACCCTAACTTCAACAAGTCCTGTTTAATCTCATCTGTTACTACGCTTTCTGGAACATACTCTTGAACGTGGTCGCAAGCTATACCGCTACAATAGAACTGCATATAGTCCATATTGTCTCTTATTGTATTTAGGTCTTTATTATCATTAATCAATTCAGCAGCTATCCCTCCAGCATAACGCCAGCTACAACTCCATTCCTCTCCGTTTTTATAAAATAAATTATTGCAAAGACCTGCGTATAAGTTTTGTGCATAAGCGTCGGAATTTCTACATTTATTTCTAATATATTCAGAAGATAGTAAATCCGATTCTAAATCTACTTTAGTCTGTGCCATAGATAACTTTGGTGTATAATTATATGGGGTGTGTGAGGACATTCCTAACCGTACAAATTAATTATACCAAACGCCCAAATAGTTGTCAACCTCACTTGACTCTATTTGGGTTGTTTGTTTTTAGGTGAAAAATGAAAATTAAAGTTTGTACAAAATGTAAACATAAGTTTCCAGCAAGTCTGAACTATTTTTACAAAAATTACCAAAAATTGACTAGTCGTTGTAAAGTATGTATTAATAATTATAGAAAAAAGAATAAAGAAAAATTAAATGCTTATAATAAAAATTACTTACTTAACAATCCAGACAAAGCTAAAAAATATCAAGAAAATAGTAAAGAAAGAAAAAAACAAAATTTTAAATTATGGTATCAAAAAAATAAAAATAAACAAGCCATAAAACACAAAAAATGGAGAGAGAACAATTTAGAGAGACATAGAAACAATTATAAAAAATGGAAAAAAACGCATGATAGAACTAGTTATCACAGAGATAGGAGAGAAAATATTCCAACCGTTAAATTAATAGACAATGTTAGACGAAGAATAAATATAGCCCTGCAAGGTAAAAATAAATCTTCAATAGAATATTTAGGCATAGAAATTAAATTATATAAACAATATTTAGAAAATTTATTTCAACCAGGAATGAATTGGAATAATTATGGAATAAATGGTTGGCATATAGATCATATAGTTCCACTTTCATCTGCTAAAAACAAAAAAGAACTAATAAAATTATTTCACTATACTAATACACAACCGTTATGGGCGAATGATAATCTTAAAAAAAGTAATAAAATTTAATTAAAATAAAGACTTAGTTTCATCGGTAAACCCATACAGGATGATAAAAATATTGAACTTGAGGAACATAAACAACTTTCTGAGTCCTATACCACAAACATCTTTGTTCCACAACTATAGGCTGTTGTACAACATATGGGGTATATTGATAAACAACTACTGGTTGTGGTGGAGGATTATAGGTTTGCTGAGTAATAGTAGTCTGTGTTACTGTAGGAGAACTATATACATAAGGAATCCAATCTTGAGCATAAGCACTATTAGTAATAGTCATAGCACAAAGAAAATATAAGCACTTCATCAAATTTCTCATTGTATCTCCTTAAATAATTTATAAATCAATGTTCACATTATGTTTATTAAGTAATCTATAAAACTCATCACGAATCTTATCAAGAGCATCATTAGCGCTCTTAAAATCATGATGGTTTCGTTGCCAGCTTCTAATCTGTTCACTAAAATCCCAAAGAAAACTTTGAACTTTTGGGGCTTGAGTAGCAACATCATATTCGTGTTGATCTTCCGGCAAATCAAACCTTAGTAAAACTTTCATGACCAAATTTCCCTTCGTATCTTAATTAGTTCAATTAGTTTCTCAGTATCTTCCTTATCATATTGTTTTTCTGTTTTTTCTATTGATGACAATGCTTTTTTATACTCTTTAGAAATCTTTGATGAAAAATGTTCATCTTCAAAGTCTTTAAACTTGTAAACTTCATGAGGGTCTGGTCTATTAGGTCTAATATCTTTCCACCACAGATAAAGCTCTTTTACTTTTTGTGCAGATAAAGCCTGTGGAGTCATTTCACCATAGTGTTTGTCTTCTTTGCTTGTGCCGTAATCTTCATTATAAACCAAAGAAGAGGCCCAATTCAAATGATCTAATCCGGCTTCTCTAGAGCGGCCATTAACAAATTTATATTTCTTAGACTTATCATATCTGCTAGTTGTCGCCAGTTCTATTTCGACATAATCAGACAACTCATTGAATAAGCCATGTAATACTTTATAGTCAAATTCATAATATTCTCCGGGCTTGAGTCCGGTTTTTAACACATGAGTCTGATCTATCCATCTGTTCTGGATATAAATCTTTATTGTATGATACAAATCGCTGGGGAACATTACAAAATCTTGTAGCTTTTTAAGACCCTTTTCGGCCAACCAATATCTAGTCGGATACTTCTTTTTTGCTTCATTATGCCAATCGTCCCACTCTTTCCAGCCCAAAGCATAAGGCTTTTTTGTGCCTCTAATAATGTCAGCTAAATTTGAACAACTCCAGTAATTATAGCGTGATCGTCTTAGCATTATTTTGATCTTTCTTCTCTATGCTTATCACACAGTACGCTAATCCATCCACCTTTAGTTGGCTTGCCGGGATCGCCACAAACCTCACAGATTTTATAACTTAGCTCATCTGCCAAAGACACAAGTCCTCTTACATAATCATCTCCACCACTATAATATATTCTCAATCCACCAAACTTTTCTTTTATTTGGTCAAATTTTACAGGAACGTAGTCTAAATCTGACTGATCGTTTTCTGTCCTAATTCTTATTCTGTCTGCTATATTTTTCTCATGTTTAAAAATTCTCCAACAAACAGAAGATATCAATTCATACCAACCTAAACCACACTCTATGCCGAAACTCATGCACGACTCTCTACGAGATTTTAGTCTATTAGAAAATAGATCTGGATATTCTTCATAAAGAGTGTCCCATGACTTTTCATTGTCCATCGCTCTATTCCTTTTAAGGCTTACTAATTATAGTAACGCTCACATCTCTGAACAAAAGCAGGAAGCATCTTACGAAGATTATGTGGCATAGTATCAAAAGAGGAATGACTAGGTTCAAAAAACCGCTCGACCAAGAGCAATCTTTAACCCCATTTTCTTACTAAACTTATCACCCTTGCGACATTGAGCATAGCCGATAGAAAAATCTCCCTTGTACTGTGTTGGAACAGCCACCAAAACTCCCTTTGGTTCGCCTCTTTTGTCACGATAATAAGTGATAAGACTATACTTTGGAATATTCAGATCAATCATTTTTATTCTCCTTTGTGGGTGTACATGGAAGTATATCATACTATCGTCGTGCTGTCAACCGGCACTTTACAGTTTTTGGTAAAAACTATACCCTTTTTCGCTGGTGCTGGGATAGGTTCGTCGAATTTTTCGACATAGGAAACCACCCAACCATACTTAGGCTTATCATTCCAACCATAAAGAGGATCGTTCTGTGATACTAGATGTTTATTATAATCATCAATCCAAGATATTTTATCTGGATATTTAAAACTACCACTAAATGTAATAGTACCAATAATTCTGGCTTTAAATTTGCCAAGTTTACCCGGAGTTTCAACTAGATATAATGGATGGTTAACATACTTCATTGGAATGTGATAGGATCGTGTCTCTATGCTTTTCAGCCCATCAATTAAAAGAGTTGACCAAGGAACCTGTATGTTTAAACCATTCATTTTGTAACTTCTATGTGCCACCTGTTGCCGTGAAGTTCAGCCACAACTCCCATATTCAGCTTAACAAGTTCTGCTACTATTTCGGCCAACTTTTGTGTTTCATTCAGATAAAGATAAATCATGCTGTTTCTCCGTTGTGAGCGTTTAGTATAAGTCTCTTATCGGCAGTTGTCAAGATGGTTCTTTAAAAAAAAGAAACGATGGCGTGTATGCCGTCGCTTCTTAATTAATTTATGATTGTTCGTCAATTTTAACTTTTACTTAAATTCCTAAGAGATTCACTATCTTCAGTCATTACTTTTTTGGCTATATTCATTTGATGCTCATAAGGATCAAATCCTGTTAATTGATAATAAAAATGAAATAATCGCTCAATTCTATTAGACGCATCATTCCATAACTTTTCGCCATCTTCACTACCGCCATCAATAGTATCTCTATAATCTTGAATACAAGAAATAGCGATCATAATATCTTCAGCAAGAGTTGGTTTCATTTCTTTTTCCCATATTTTTTAAAGGTCGCATAAACGGTAATACAAATAGCAATAGATTGAATAGCATACCAGAAGTATAATTCGTTCATTATCTCATTAAGACCCATACTTACCATCGCTAAATCCTTCTTTATAGCCGTCATCATATGCTGTTTCTATAACTATTCTGAGTAATGCCAACAATTCTTTAGGAATAGTTAAATTTTTGTTTCTTACAAATATTTGATTAATGTTGTGTTTTTCGATCCAATCGTCAAATTCTTTATTATTCATTTTTGGACAATTTCTTATAAGTTAATGGAGCAGGATGTTGTTTTCGTTCTGTGGCCGCAACTAATTCTCCGTCCTCGTTCATTACTGGTTTAGTTTTACCATTTTCTATAATTAGATGAAATGCCTCGCCAGTTTCAGTATCCGCCCAAACTACCCAATTTAATGGATTACCATGAGCATCAAAAACAGAATATGAACAATGTTCGGGAACTTTAAGTATCATTTTTCTCTGGTTGATTCACAAAAGTAATGAAATTCTCAAGATTTTGAATATAATCTACTAATTCTGGAATAGTATTTAAATATCCATGTCTAATAACAGCACTATACATATTAATGTTCTTCGCCCCTTCAATATCTCCAAATTTTGGATTAGCAGTAACCATCAATGTTTCTGTTGGCTTAAAATTTGTGTCTGTTTCTATGGTCTTATAAGCATCAAAATGAGGTTTGTAAACTTTGTGTTTATTTAAGTTAATAATATAGTTCCAATAAATATTATTAGATTCTGATATGGTTTTAATTAAATCATAAGAACCATTGCTTAATGCTAAACAATAATATCCATTATCTTGCAAGAGTTTTATTCCTGCTGCACTATCTTCGTGGGCCGTTAAAGCATACCAACTATTAGGGAAAGAGTATGGAGAAAAATCTTTTTTATTTACATGATCTACATAGTCTTGTATTTCTTGTCTGGATATGTTCCTCATATCAAAAACAGTACCAAAACAATCAAAAGCAATACATTTAATCATTTCTTTTCTCCGATAATACTATACAAAAAATCGGCCAATCCCTTAATTTGCTTGTTTCCATAGACAAATATTATTTTAGAATCACTATCATAGTGAGATAGTTCTATAACGTGTTCATCAAAATGAGATTTAACTATAATTTTAATTTTATTATCTTGATCTTGATAGTAACCTGTTTCTGGACTATTCATGCTCAATTTTCCAAATTATATTATGAAATGTTTTTTCTCCGTCCACGGCAGGATAACAATAGATCATAACCATAAATAAAGAACCGCCAAAATATAAAAATGTCATATCTCCAGTAATATCAATCATTGGTTAATAATCCTTTTGGTCATACAGTTCTGGGTATTCTTTGGTTAGTTTGTCTCTAGGATCAAAGTCTTGATTAAATTCTTCACAAACAAAAGCATAAAATTCATATCCTTCATATTCACTCTCTTGATAACGTCCCTGCTCTTTATCGTATTTAACAACAAGTTCTTTTAGTTTATTTAGAAAATCGGTTTGTTCAGCAGTTTTTCTAACTTTTTCTTTGTGAAGTTCTAATTCTTCTTGGGTTAATTGGTAAAAATAAATATCTGCCTCTTCTCTAATTTTGTCGGCTATTGCACTATTTAGTTCTTCATCACTCATAGAGTATAATAGTTTCCAACATTCATACAATTTATCTAAATTAGTCATTTCTTTTTCCCTATTATACAATTTTAATATGCAGATATAACCATGAGATTATTTCAATAATTTTCCAAATACCAACAATAGACAATACAAACATAATAGCGAGTGGAAGTATCAGTCCTTTAAAATTAATATCAATCATTTATTTCTCCAACTATCATATATAATAGGTTGACCATTTTCATCTTGACCAATAATTGGCCTAGTATGACTCCAACCTTCTTTTGGTTTCTTGTCTCTAATAAAGTTGAAACAATCTTTTAGATTTTCCTTACTAAAAGACATAATATCATTTACATATTTAGTCAAATTTTGACTACCATCTTCAGTATAAATATTCCAATCGTTCTCCTTCATCCAGTTATTATATGCAATATGTGCAGATCTACTACTTTTAAAGCTATCAATCAATCTAAACTCAAAAATATCAATTCGTCTAATAATATCTTGTCCATAAACCAATTCGTTGCCTTGTGGTTTTCCATATTTCTGATTATATGTCATTTACATTTTCCTTTTGTCTCAATCATATCGTCTACAATAACTTGATTGCATTTATATCCACACAAATAATGATGATTATTAGCCAGAACTATTTTTCGCCATGTACTCTGAAATGCTTCTGGATTTTCACTAATCCAAGCACGATAAATTTCACAGGCTTTTTTAACTGTGTCAAATTGATCAACTATCCAAAATTGAGTGGTGATATTTTCTTTTTCGATTTGTCTTAAAATATAGTTTCCATACAGAAACTCATTACCTTGTGGTTGGCCGTATTTTTCAGTAAGAGTTAGATTCATTTTTCTTTCCATGACATTGAATTACTCCAAATTCATCAACATAACAATTGTCTAATGATTTTGTTCTTTCCACTAATTTTTCAATTCCACCAACCGGCCCGTCTACTATTTCTTTCATGATTTTATTACATTCAATAATACTGTTATAAAGAATCATGATCTCTTCATATTTATCGTCTGGTATTGAGCCAAGAGGTAATGGAATTATACCCAATCTTTGCAAATTGTCAAGTTGTTCCTGTAAGATTGTTTTGATATCGTCAATATCTTCGTTAGTCATTATTTTTTTCCAGTTTTTTCATATCTTCTTTTAGTCTTTTATGAAAACATTCTTCTCCATCATCATCAGAAAGTAGCCAATCAATCCTTTGAGCATAAATGGCTGCTTTTTTAATAAGATTAACGGCATTACGAAATTCTACAATTGTAAGAGGATCTTTAAAATCCCACTGAAGATTATCGTCCCATTCTGATTTTTTCTTATTTTCATAATCCAGAATAACTTGTTCAATACTATCAGCGATAGCATTTAGTTCATATTGTTTGTAATCAAAATATCCACCGCTCATAAGTTTTTCTCCAAAAAGAATTTAGTCATTATTGATTTTCCTTCATCCATTCATAGAAAGCCTTGTTCGCATCAAGATAGTTATCGAAATAGGCCACCTTTTTAAATCTATGCACTCCAACCATTCTGAGAATTAAACGTCCCCAAATCAATTCATTGCCTTCTGGCTTGCCCCACATTTCAGTATACTTCATTCTACTTCCCAACTTTCAATTTCCATATCATAATATCCATTACGATAGTACGAAGTATCACCATAGCGTTCTCTTTTACCTTTAGCCAATTTATTATCAGATACAAACTTTGTTGCATCACTAAAGTCTGAGAATACTTGTACAATTTCCTTATCTGGATGGGGCAAAAACGGCCCACCTATTTCATCTTGAAAAACATTTTCTTTTGTGCCAATAACAATATAAACTATCATTTCTTTTCTCTAATAGTTTCCCACGAACAATTTGGAGGCATAAGTTCTGGTTCTGAAAATGTTATTTTTGTAACCCTAATATTTTCATCAAACACAACAGCAGGGCCAGTAAAAGTAGCCTTTATAGTATTATTAAATTCTAATGTCACAGACTGTATCATGCTATTTGTTTTTATAGTTTTAATTTCCTTATTAAGTTTATTTATCACTATATCAGGCTCAAGAATACTATCTTCTATTTGTTGTTTAGAAAATTTCATTATTTTTTGCAATGGTTTTGATTAATTTTATTGCTTCTATTAAAGTTGCATTTTCACAATCCCTTTTACAAAAAGAACTGTGACTTTGACCACAAGGCCCAGTACAGTTTATTTTACGCAATTCTTCTAGTCTGTCAACTAATGGTTTTTTAAGCCATTCGGCGGGATTGTTGTATATTGTATTCATTTCTTTTCCTCAATAGTTTCCTTTAACAAACTAATAGCCGTTTCTAAAAATGAATAATAATCGGCCAATCCCCAACTATCCTCATTAAACATAGAACGATAGTCTGTTAAAAATTCTTTAATATTATTTTCAAGTTGAATGTTCATTATTTTGCTCCAGCATATTATTCAAATATTTAGCTAAATTTTCCACATCAGTTTCAGTCCAAGAATAAAAATTTACATTAATAGTGCGACTGTTACCAAAATGCTCAATATCCAGTTGATAACTTTCCAGAGCGTCAAGAATTAGACCAACCTCATGCTTATCAAGATTAATATTCATTAGTTTTCATTTCTTTTGATTTGTGGTTTATTTGCCACTAAAGGCTATTTGATTTCTTGGTTCAGTGGGTTTTTTACCACCTATTTGTCTTAAAAGAATATGAGCATTAGTATAATTTGGGTCATTTTTAGACCGTTTTTCTACCAAATACCATCCTAGAACTTGTTGTAAAAGTTCCATTTCACTATCGGTCAAAAGAATAGATTTATACATTTTTCCCCTAGAATAATCAACTTCACCATATTACTACTAGTAGCAGTATATCCTATGGGTAGTAGGTTGTCAATGGGGATTATCGGTCATTTCCCGCAGTGGTCTTTAATTAGTTTTTTCACCACGGGTAATAGCGATAAGTTAAAACGGCGAAAATAAAGGCGAAAGTTAATGCTAAAACTTAATCAGCGTTCGCTTTTGGTGGAAATGTCAGATGGAAATGTGGTAAAAGCTTGGTTTTTATAGGGGGTTGAATATAATTTCTGAACAAAATATGGCACAGAAAGCATTGAAACTATGGTGCAGAGAGTGATAAATATCAGTGAATTGATAAAAGGCTGATGAAATTGTCTCATTTTGTATTTTCCCCTTTTACTATAAAGTAGGTGGCTATGGTGCAGAAAATGTATGTGGATAGTAGTATGATGTAGAATGTTGTTTCAGTCATGACCATATTCATTATATAAAAAGATATAACATAAACCAAAAAATGCTAAACAGACCGGGAAAATTATGTGACTATATTGATGCAAATATCCTAAGTTATGGTGAGCCATAATATTTCATGATTCTGTATAGTAGTGTTAGTGATATTACTATTGTTGATCCAATTATAAATCCCCTAGTAAATTCATCGTGAATTAATGTGGGGCAAAGCGGCCTATTGACAATACTAGATAGAAGTGGTATAATACCATTCATCAGTCCAATCCCATTAGTTCCTTTAGTCTTTTCCACATAGACTTGGAGGGAATAGTATTAATATCAGTTGAAGGAATGACCGGAGTTGGTTCGCCACAAACCTTTTCTCTAGAGCATTTCCTTGCACAACTTTTCTTAGTACTAGATTTTACTTTTTTCTTAACGGGCTTAATTTTTTTCTTTGCCATATTTCTCACTGACTGTTCTCATAATTCAAATCTATTATATTAGGTGAGACTATCGCCTTGGTATGTTATTTTAGGTAAAGGGTTATCTTCAGCATAGTCTGATACTTTTTGTAACTTGACCACTAGAAGTAAACTATCTTTTTCTTCATTAGGCACTGATCCTACTAGTCTTACTATGTCTGAAAATAATTTTCCGGGGTTAATATCTAGAGTTTGTAATTTATAATAAACCATAAAATCTCGCTGACTACGATCAAAAAAATCAAACCCGACAAGATAGGCTGAGACAATCCCATGACCTATCTTACCGGGCCTATAAAATTTACTAACTATAAGTTAAGGAAAAATTCACTATCCGGAGTTTTCCACTTATGAATTTTGGGTAGTTTAATAGCTTTAGTTATTCTACCCCTATTGTCTTTGTGGTGAGCTATAATATGAATTTTACCATCTTCATTTCTAAAGCTCCAATTGTAGTTTCTAATTATGTTTTCGGGACTAGTTTCATTATCATATATCTCACCCATTATATGAAATGTAATAACCCGATTAAATAGTCTAGGCATTGGTGGCCTCCTCTATTAATTCTTCGATATGAATATCGCTCATTAACATAGGATCACGCCGCATAATTTCATACTCTAATTCTTCATTAGACATATAGTGCTTATCTTGCATCAAGCATTCTTTTAGTCTGCTTTTTATATCCAAAAAATGCATACCACCAACTATATCATCAACATATCTTTCAATAACATAATCACGGTTGAAACTATCAATCTTATACATAGGTCACCTCATAGAAAAGTTAAAAAATACTCATCTATGATTCCAATTGTTCCCCATCGCCACAACGGGTAACTATCGGCTCCGTAGTTATATTGTATTTTACTTGACGAGATGAAGAGGTCAAATCTTTTTTCTTATGTTGTCATCTTAATCCTATTCATGGTGGTGGTTAAAGTGGTGTTCGTGATGACCCGTGAATTTTAAAAAAATGTCCTATAAGTTGACCAGTAAGCCTTAGGAGTGGTTTTATGATTCTCAAGAGCCTTCAACTCTCGCTGACTATGTCCAACCAGGCGAATCCGGCGGATGGGCTGAGACAATTAGTTAAAGTTTTCTAAGAACTTAAGTTGTATTTAACAAAAAGTTTTGGGCTTGACAGCACTAGATGAGAGATTATATATTATGCAGAGGGGGCATTAATCATTACTTAGTTATTTATATCTCTTACTCCTAGTATAACTCCTAAGATTCCACTCAGAGCAAAAGTAATAGTTAGCATAAGAATCCTTTAAGAATGAACAAACTGGACAACCAACTTCCCCATTGTACCATAAAACAGACAGTACGCAACCCCAAGCGCCACAAGGAGTTGTAAACTGTCAAGAAGTTTGATACAGTCCAATAGTGATATTATCATCCCTATAGACATCACCAAATTCAAAATCGGGCATTTCTATATTAGGATCAAATTCAGTAATAAATTCTCTTGCATAAGCCACAGCATCAGAAGAATTATTGAATACTTTAACTTGAGCAACACTATTATCTTGACAATAAACAAAAGCCCACATGTTTAGTCCTCCAGAATATCAGGATAGTATTCTTTAATTTCTTTCTGTAAATCCCCAATACTCATATTCTCCTTATTCTCAACCAACATACTATAAGCAAAAGAGTACAGAGTATCAAAGTCCATATCTTCTAAGAGTCTTGAAGCATACACACGAACAATATCAGTAATATTATCTTCAGTTATTTTAATCATCTCAACCTTTCCTTTCTCTGCACCACCACTATACCATATCGTCCTACAGTATACAAGACCTTTAGTAAAACTCAAATGCCCCAATATTCTCGCTGACTATCTTCAAATTGCGAATCCGTAGGATGGGGTGCGACAACAATAACTGTTAACTTTTTATATTGGGTTAGGATTATATCATTCGTCATAAGTCTTTTCATAATTTCACCTAAACCCTTGACAGCACTACACTTACACCTCATTGTATCGTCACTTACAGCAAGAGTCTATAGCGTAAGTGTGAGATTCTTTGACAAAATTGACGTAAGTGGTTGTCAGAATTAAACTTACGACAAAATCCGGCGGCCCCGCCCGCCATAAGTCCCCTTGGGCAAAGGACTTACGACGAGTTTCGGGGTCTCGATTTTACGCTATTCAGACCGCATTAGCAAAATCCATAGCGATATTTAGTGCCTTGAGATTATCGTTGGCATTTTGACCGAACCATAGAGAGTCGAGCCGATTATCGGTCGTGCGACCTTTACTGTAGTTAAGATATTCATTAAAGCCATTGTAAGCAGCCCACCAAGTTCCACGAACATTAGTAGCAGCTTGCTTCGGCCCTTCGACGCGAGACAGAATATCATCCATGATATTGCGGGTACGAGTCTTAATATCTTCATCAACCGTCTTGTCGATACCAAGTACCATCTTAACGTACTTCTTAATATCGTTCTGATTAAAGTTCTTAGAAGCGAGGAATCGGAACTGTTCTGCCGTAGCTTCAAACTCGGCATTAATATTGTCCATAATATCACGCACGTTATCCAGATTATTTTTACTGGAGCGAGTGTGACGAATACGAATCAGTTTACTAGCCTTGTTATGATGAGCAGCAGCCAGAGTGTTGACACAGACCACACGAATCGGAGTATATCCGACACGAATAGCCGTTGTACCATCATGGCTATTACTCAGCAGGATAAACTTACAAACTTCATCACCCTTAACAATTTCGCTATTGTCTCGGTTGAGTTGAGCAAGAACCCAAACTTTCTGACCGCTATGGAGCGAACCGGCAGTATGCAGATTGCACTCGCCAGCGTCAAGAAACGGCTGAAACCAATCAAAAGCATCCTGATTCTGGAGGGGCGTATAACGAGGCCCAACAACCCCAAGGATGCTATTATCAGTCTTGCGGTATGTAGCACGGTGCGATACGTGAATACCGTCAACGGTTTGCAAATCCTTCAAGCCTACTTCCCAATCCAGACCGGCAGCAGTAATAGCTTCGCTAATCGTGGGGGCTTCATCCAACTGATTGCCAAGGCCATGCCAAGGGGTAGCACCAACAAACATCATTTTTTCAACAGCAGCAGGCATAATCAACCCTTTCGTGTTATCTACTTTCGTTCTTCCGATACTCTGATTCTACTATATCTTATCGGCGTGTCAAGAGGAAAACTTGCGAAAAAAATCTCGTCGTAAGTGGTTGAAAATACTGGACTTACGACTTGCCGGCCCCGCCGCCTTGCTCCTAACCCTTTGGGGCGTAAGGGTTTAGGAGGCTCATGTTGTAGTCTTTTTCAAATAATTTGATATTTTTTAATGTATAAGCACATTCATCTGGGATATAACAATAAAGTCCTACACACCTTGCCCTTTCATATTCGCGTGAGATAGTCCGGTTAATATGCCTAAGAGTATCGCCACTACATATAAGATCATCAAGGATGATATACCTAAAAGGTGCAACTCCCTCCATAGTGAATTCTGAATATCTTTTTTCTGAATCTTTTCTAACAATCAGAATATGTTTATCCAGCAGTTCCGCCACTTGTGGAACAACCATGAGGCCACTGGTACCACAACAAGCAATAGTATCAAACTGATTAGAGATTTTTCTTAAATCACATACAGCTTTGATAATAATCTTATTACGTTCCCGATGATTTAATACTCTGCAAGTATGGTCAGCTCCTTGAATATACTGTCCGTCGTTTGTTTTACGGAAGTCTTCAACATCGTGCCAATTTTTAGTGATATCTTGCATAGTTAAAGCGGACGATACGATTCGAACGTACTAATGAAAAGAAGGAGAAAGGAGTTTTCCTTATAAAGAATTACTTGTCCCACCAAGCTGCGTCCGCCGAGGAGAAAGACTACTCATCTACCAATTCATCTGCAATGTTATGATAATAATTATCCCATTCTGGAGTACTGTCTACGACATCAGTATCATCTTCATATAAATATAAATCGTCATAGTTGGATGCAAGATTATCGTAATCATGATCGTATTCGTCGTAGTAACTCATAACATCTCCTATAAACCTATCTTACACCATCTAGAGAAACTTGTCAAGTGGGCCCCCAGGGACTCGAACCCTGAACCTAAGAGTTAAAAGCTCCTTGCTCTGCCAATTGAGCTAGAGGCCCGAACCTTATTCTACAACAGAGTAACTATAACTATCCACATCATCCATATAAGCAGCCTGTACCCTGTCAAATACATCCATATAATTAAAGTCAAGACTATCCATAGATATAATCAAATCGGTCAAACTCTGTCCTTCACTATTAAGAATATCATAGATATGAACATTCTTCATCTATTCTCTCCTTTTTGATTATCATACCGTGTCCGAATCATTCTGTCAATAGCCCTATGGAGAATCGAACTCCAATCTCCACCTTGAAAGGGTGGCGTCATAGCCATTAGACTATAGGGCCACAAACCATCGTAACTCTAACGTCAGCCTCCGAATAGGGCGTGTAGGAGTCGAACCTACCTTTTGAATACCTTATAAGAGTATGTGCAACTACCGGCTGCAACGCCCCATGTTTCTTAGATCATACTCTCTTTATCGGCTGTTGTCAACTACTTCTTTAGCGGAATCTGAGGGATTCGAACCCCCGGAGGATTTTAACCCTCGGCGGTTTAGTAAACCGCTGCCTTAAACCACTCGGCCAAGATTCCAACAAAGGCGGAAGGAATCGAACCTTCATCTACGGTTTTGGAGACCGTCATTCTACCGTTGAACTACGCCAATAAACTGCCCGACTAGGACTCGAACCTAGAACCTACAAATTAACAGTTTGCCGCACTACCATTGTGCTATCGGGCAATAACTTGGTGTATAAAATGGTAACACACCATACAAGTATACACCTATTCTACCAAAAGGATTCATAAATGCAAGCCAAACCAAGAAAAAATCGTAGTAAAATATGGTCAATGCCAGTAGATGATTTTAAATTATTAGTATCACAAAGTTCTACAATAGGCGAAATTTTATCATATTTTAAATTACGAAATAAAGGAGGTAATAGTAATACAGTTAAAAGACGTATTAAATATGAAAATATTGATATATCTCATATAAAACTTGGTAAAGGGTCCAATAAAGGTAGAACATTTAAACCCCGAAGATCCAATCAAGAACTTTTTACAAAAACATCTAATGCTCAAAACAAAGATCTAAAAAAGAGAATCTTAAAAGATAAACTATTACCATACCAATGTGAGTGTGGTTTATCACATACATGGAATAATAAACCATTAATATTACAACTAGATCATATCAATGGAAATCCACAAGATAATAGGCTATCAAATTTACGATTTCTATGCCCAAACTGTCACAGTCAAACAGAAACATATGCTTCAAAAACTAGATGCCCGGCTAGGAGTCGAACCTAGAACCCGCTGGTCCAAAGCCAGCTGCTCTACCAATTAAGCTACCGGGCAATTATTATTTATCTCTATGAGAACCACTATCTTTCCTACTATCTCTCAAATACTTAGCCGCCTCTATCATCCAATATCCCATTTTTTCAATTTTATCTGCTTCTTTACCAGTAAGGTATGATGCAGTATGAATAAAAATATACTCTATCTTACCTTTAGATACTATATCTAGTACCCCAACTGTACTATCAATAAATTGTTCTGGTTTTTTCATATCTAAGCCCACAGAGGGAATTGAACCCCCATCCGATGATTACAAATCAACTGTAATAGCCATTATACTATGCGGGCAGACTACATATCATACTCATTACGCCATGCTCTGTCAATATCTTGACGTGTACGCTGGCGTTTGGGTCTGTTGTCCATAAGCGTATCTCGGTGTTCGCGGTGGCCCGTTGGGAGTTCCCACTGGTGTTTGGTTTTGACCTTGATATTGCCGTACTTGCGGCGAGGACGCATATCGTCGTTGTTCTGGGGCGTAATCATACCATAATCCATCTTCGTGTTTATAAAAAACCTTATCTACGTTAGGGTCATACGCCATTAAGCAGTATTGTATAGGATAAATTACCTTTGTCAACTCTTTTTTTTCTTGCAGAGCTGGCAGTTTAATTTCACCCTTTTGATAATCTTTTACACCATTCCACACAAAACCGATCAAAGCAATAGCTACGCCAATCCATTGTATCATACGTTCATTCCATGTCAAGAGCCTTTTCCGTCCCATAGAAGAATTATCGGCCATCTCCTTTTCAATCTTTAGCTTTTCCTAAGTCTTTGCGGGGCAACAACTTACGGCAAATCGGGCCGGCCCGGCCACGCCTAAGTCCTTACGTGGCAACGGGTTACGATCACTTTTCCATAGTCCACTTAGCCTTTTTCACAACCTTCTCTGTTTTATATACCTTAGTATCTGGTAATGCTGAAACATAGTCTTTAAATCCACGCTCATCTATATAAAAATACTCATCTAATATATCAAACTTATTAGTTTCCCATAAAGCGTCACACGCTGCCCCAAGAGGACTTTTATTAGTAGAATAAATAAGTTCTAAGGTGTTGCTCTTAATATAATACTTAGGCATACTCTGGTTCCTCATGTTGACCACAACAGGCTTCACAGTTACAGTATGTGTTCTCCGAACCCTCCCAACAAACTTCGGGCCAATCACTTTCGTCAACTGGTGTTAAACTTTCTCGCCCAAAATCAATAACCACCAATACTTTTTCTTTACCTCTTTTAACATATCCTAAATTATTCTCATGGGCATCAGTATAAGAGATACCATTATCCTCCATGTCGTTCAACAAATCTTGTATAGCATAATAATTAGAACACAAATCATTACAGGCACAATCTCCATCACAATCCATAACGTCTTTACAGACATAAGGCTTTGCAATTTCGGTCAAATATCCCCAGTCGCTCAATACCATTTCCGTAACTGTAATCATCTCACCCTTGTCATTCTGCTTAACAAAATAATTAGGTATTCTAATCCTACAAACAGGACTATAAACCCTTGGGGCCATATATGGAGCTAAATGATCCTGAACAGCATGAGCAAAAGAGGCCAAGCTTTTATTAGGAAAACTTTTGAAGCCATAGCTTTTACCTTTTACCTTATAAAAAGCATTTTGGCTACCAGCGTCTTGATATTTTCCAACATAACTATATTTAGTAGGCATGATATTCTCTTAGTGGGAGGGAAACAAGACATTAGCCAAACCACGCGGACACAAATCACAATGTACACTATTTTTGGTTTTGGTGCAAGTCACGACACCTCGACCACGACGGATTTCTGGACAAGTAATAAACTTCTCACCCTCCAACACAACCAGCTTCGGCAGTGCTGCTCTCCATGCGTCGGCTTTAGCCTTACTGCGAGGACGCTTGGGAGCGATTTTAGTATCACTATCGCACCATGCAAAAAGTTTGAAACCAGCCTCTTTCGCTTGTTTCATATCTTCGCCATCGTGGATACTAGCATACATATTTATGTACTTGCCAAGTTCAGTAGACAGCCGAGTATCATAGATATGGGTATAAGCCCACATGGTCGGCAGACTACCACCACTAGCAAGAATACTCTCACAAGCCCACAATACATTATTGACATATTCATTGTCGAGTTGACCGTCTTTAAAAAAGTCGCCACGTTCATGCCAGCGAACATCTTTATTTTTCTTGACAGCATCTACGAGCATCGCACGGATACGATTTTTTTCCGTGATAAGATTTTGCATAGCAGCAGGACGAACACCGGGATAGATATTTTCCAAATCCTCAGCATAGCATCCGTTCCCGAGAAAATCACAATCGGGAGGACAAGTATCGCCAACAGGACGACTCACTACGATACAGTTTTCCTTACCCAACTTATCGTTACCATTTGCCGTTTTCATCATGCTTCTCCTAGCGTGTCTCTCGATTCTACACTATATGATCGACAAGTCAAGAGAGAAACTTTAGCAGAGAAAAATTTAAGCGTAAGTCGTTGTGTGGCAAGCACTTACGTCAAGGCCGGCCGCCCGGATTTGCCCTAAGTCCTTATGCGTAAAGAACTTAGGAGAAGCTCACAAGCTTTTAAGAATTGTTCGGTAGCTTCTGCGTGATTATTCATAATAGCCCCAAGAGGAATCGAACCTCTAATCACTGCTTAGAAGGCAGTTGTTATGTCCATTTAACTATGGGGCCATAATACCGATAGCCGCCAGTATTACCAGCGGCGTATCGGATTATTATAGCACAGGTGCTAGGTTCAGGCAACAGCCTCAACTTCCTCAATCTTACTGGTCTTAGCCTTGTGACCGTCACCGGCATCCTTCACACTGATACCAAAAATCCGACTACGAGCAACCTTCCAACCCTGCTCCGAATAGTCCTTGATACCCTGAGCCTTTACCACCACCGGAGTCTCATCCGGCAGAGCATCGGCCAGAGCCGAACTGATCGTCTGCTCTACAACCTCATGGTCAAGAACTTCGCTGGCAACAGCAACCTCAAAACGATAAACGTGCATAATATAAACCCTTTCCAAAAGTGTTATCGAACCAAGTAAACCAATTCTACCTAATGAATCATCACTTGTCAAGGGCTAGGTTGAACATTATTTGTTGCGATCAACCAGCGTCTTGTCGTGTGATGCTATCATTCTACAATAAGTATCGACACTGTCAAGTCCATTCGTGAATCATTTTTTCAGATTTGCGAAATTTGCTCTAAACCGTTGCAGCATAAGCACTTACGTCGAATCCGGCCCCGCGGCCTCGCCCTAAGTTCTTTAGGAGCAAGGCTTTAGGTCAAGAAAGAAAACCCTCACAACCCAAGTCCCTCATTTCACGAAGAAGAAAAAGAGCCTTTTCAGGAGTATTCAGAGTGATGCTCTGCTTGGCATTTGGATTACCAGCAACATGCCTATCGCCCTGAAATCCACCAGTAAAAACATCGGTCCAATCCTTGCTCTCTTTCAATCCCCAGCCAGTAGCGGCACGAATAGCCTTAATGCAAGGGATTCGGTTGTCAAGAGTCATACCACCAGTAATGGTAACGGTCTTGTTCTGGTTCACACCAAGAGCAACCTCAAAAGCGGTTACGATCCGCTCATAGATTTCCAGATTGCAGTTCGTCGCAAGATTCATAGCCTCACGAACACTCAGTTCCAACTTAATCATATATTCCAAAACTTTCTGTATATTTAGGTTCGATCTCGTAAATACCGTCAAAATTTCCATTTCGTTCTTCTAGGACATATACCTGTTTACCACCAGTAATCAAGGTATCATATTCACTATTGTCCCAAATAAACTCATTGTTATCGCTTTCTCGTCGCCAGTGTGGGTCACGAAGTGGATTATAATACAGCTTTTCCAGATTGTCAACAGGCAAAATCGGATAAAAACTTTTTCTCAACATAAATTCTTCACATCTTACCCATCCACTCACATCATGCACACCAGCCTCAAATACCTGTTTAGCCTTATTGGGTCTATTCCACAGTTTACAACCCCGCATTTCTAACTGATACTCAGCAGGGTCATAATAGTACACATCGACAGTTTTACCGCCTTGCTTCACTTTCACTTGCCAAAACTTATAGTTTGGCCCATTACTAAGGTGAAATCTAACTTCTGCATGAAGATTTTTCATTGTCCATCACTTTATTGGTGTATACTGTAGTATAGTGCTTACCATCTTATCACAAGGAAAACCATATGTCAATACCAGAAACGAAAGTCTGTGCAAAATGCAAGATAGAAAAATCGGCTAATGAATATAGTATAGTTAAAACAAAAAGAGGTAAATATAATCCTCATTTAAGTAGCCGTTGTAAATTATGCAGAGCGGAGGACCAAACCAAACACCGCAAACCATACGATTCAGATTATGCTCTATCTTGGAAGTCTAAAAATCCGGATAAAGTTAAACAATACCAAAAAGATATCTATCAAAAAAGAAAGTTACGTTGGGAAAACTTTATGAAAACACAAAAATGTAGTAGATGCGGCATATCTGATTATCGAGTCTTACAATGGCATCATATTGATCCATCAACTAAAACTATGACAATAGGCGCCCAAGCAAGACAAGGAAAATGGAATCAAATCATGGAAGAAGTCAAAAAATGTATTTGCGTCTGTGCTAATTGTCATTTTATTCTTCATTCTGAAGAAAATTAATTATTTCCTACTTTTAGGATTATCAACAGCCTCTGCTAACTTTTCCCACAGATCCTCTACCAGTTGTTGATTACAGTCAACAGCTCTAAAAGGAACGTAATAAATAGCGTCCAAAAACTCATTGACAAGTTGTTTTAGTTCTTGGAGTTCAATACTTTCAGTTTTCATCTTTCTCTCCTTTGTCACCATTATACCATTCTTTATCGGTAAGTCAAGTACCACCACACTGATAGTTTTACGAAGAATACGTGGTACTGTATTGTCTTCAACCTCAAGGTTTTACCTTATCTAAGGAAACTATCAGCAGAGTTGTAACCAGCGGAACTTTTTACGCCCCAGTTCCTATAACCCACCAATACCCCGATATTATGAACCCTTGGAGCAAGGTAAACACTGGTGGAAACCGCCCACGGAAACCTCCCTGTAACCGGATGAACTGCTAGCATCATGTTCCGGTTAGTCTGGCTCTTGGTGACGGTTACTGGTTGTATTGTATATGGCAACGTTTTTAGCCTATCACAGAGGATGGGAAGGGCGAACGTTTTTAATCCTAACCTATTATCTAGGAACCATAATAATCATCGTGGTGAGGATGCCATCCCCCATAGATTGGTACTTCTATCTAACGTATAACTCCGTTAGCAACCCCACGCTGCATAACAGCCGTAGGTTTATCGAAATAGGTTATCCCAATCTAGTCCCGCCGCATGGACCCACGAAAGTTTGTCATAGTACGCTAGGTTTAGTGCTGCTTCTCTATCCTAGCACGGCTTAGTATGATGTTATCTCTGGCACTTAACCGCTATGTTTGTATTGTGTCACCAATATAGCATACGTTCTTGGTTTGTCAAGCGTACAACACCGAATGAATCGGATTTTCGTTGGTGACTAGGGGCGAAGGGTGGAATCGAACCACCTCATGGGCATTTGCTTGCCTACTCCACTGGTCAGTGTCTCGGAACTTCCCACACGCTACCATTACGCTACATTCGCCATGTCTTACTCTATCATTCTACACTCTATTATCGGCTTGTCAAGAGGGTTTCTTGAATTTTTAGTTGGCAGACGGAGACAAAACCTTTTCGGCCGTTTCCACAATATAATTCATCATCACCTTTTGCAAAACCTTTTCTGCCAAAAAAATAGCATTAGCCTTATCCATATTACCCACACCTTGCATTTGAGCAATACTTACCACAGTTCCAGTAAACTCCATAATTTCTGCCAGAACCATATCGCTTTTAGTTGGTACAGCAATCATGATTTTCTCCTCTATTAGGATTCTACACTATGAATTAATGCTTGTCAAGGGTACGCAAATCTCGCTGACTAAATCCACCCAAGCCGAATCCGTAGGATTAGGAGAGACTAGCAATCCGCTCTAGCCAAATGTCTTTACCATATTTTTCGCTAGCTTTCCTAGTCGCGTCAGTTTCGCTAAACGATACAACATAACCCACAAAGCGATTATGCTGAAAAACACGCCAAGTGTAACCGGCATAGCAGTTCATGGTTTTCATACCCTGATTCTACAGTATTATCGGCATTTGTCAATAGGAGTCTTTAATTTGTCGTAAGTTGTTGTGGAGCAAAGAGTTACGACGAATCCGGCCCGCCGCCCTAGTCCTAAGTGCTGCCGTAGCAACGACTTAGGAGAAGGGTTTTTGGTTTTAGTGTACTAGTGTTCAGAGCATAGCCGCAACTGCATTGCGGAAGAGTCGGTTGGTGAACACACACCTACGCACGTTCTTAGTACGCTCTGCATAGAAGTTGCGAATACTACCGTCAACCATTTCACACGTTACAAGATGCTTAGTACGCTTGAAATTAGGATCATTAACACGGTAATTACTACGAGCATTAAGCCTCTTAATCTGGTAGTCATCCATAGTATAAACAGGCTCAATAACCCTAGCAAGAATACGCTCAGGCTCACCATGATAAGGCTGCTCATATTCAAAGTTATAAACTTCTCCAACCTTAGCATTGGTAAGCGAACCATGTACGCCACGAACAATATTATACGCCAGAGCAAGCAAAGCAATGACACCAACCACACCAGCACCAATCATCACAATCGTTTCATTCGACATAAAAACCCTTTCTTTAGAAGACAAACCCTCAATGACTCAAGTCTATACCATATATCGGCAGTTGTCAAGCGTGAACTTTACCAAAATTCTCAACCCAAAATTCTTGCATTTCATACAGGTTGACGCCCGTATCATGCCAAGAAATTCGGTCAGGAGTTTCGATACCAATCTTTCCATGCTTGCAAACCTCACGAATTTCATTCTTGAAAGTGTCGTAAGAATCACACTGGGCCGCAAATCTATTTAGACCTTCATCATTTGATATCCACAAACAGACATTCCATGTGGCATAATTAGCATAACCGTTGTAAGTGCCATCAGGACTCATGATTAACCCTTTCGTTAGGTGACACCCTAAGCATACCATATAGATCGGCTAATGCAAGGGCTAATCTTGAAAAAATTTTTTTAGACGTAAATCCTTGTGGCATAAGTACTTACGTCGAGCTGGGCGGCGCGGCCTCGCCCTAAGTCCTTTAGTGGCAAGGCTTTACGCTCAATTTCACTCAAAGTCTACGAAAATTACTTGATTGTAACCCCGCGGCTTAATAGTGAGACTGTCACCATAATCGTAAGTATCACTCTTAACGCCAGTCATACCAGCCGCAAGCTTAGCCTTTCGCACAATATTACGTTGTGATGCCTCAGAGTTAATAGCAAACTCATAACGGTTAGCCCAAGAGTAATTAGCTTCACCACCAAAAGTATCGGTCTGCGTAACGGTAACCTTCATCATCTTATTATTCCTATTAGAGAAAAAAGTATCGATCCAATTTTTAATGTCTTTACTCATTCACCTCCATAATAGTCTTCATACATTGGGGTGTCATCCCCGTAATATCCATAGTCTTCATCTGTACCCCAACCAACAGACTCCATAGCCGAATCGTGGTCGCCATCCATGCTATCATCATACTCATCTGCGTCATCCATAGCCCTATCTGTCCACCAATTTTCATCCTCATGACCATCATACAGGTACTCGGCAAAAAGAATATCGCTAGGATCATGCTCAACAATCATATCATCATCCTCGTAAGAGTTATCGGGATCGAAAAGGGGGTCAGGGTGACTCATGACTTTCTCCTATTTAAGAAACATACCATACTTCGCCGTTCTCGTCAACCATCTCTTGCGGCTCTGGATACATTTCTTCCCAAAGCCCCGTCACTTCCGCATAGTCGAAAGGATCGCAGTTCGGTTCGTCAATCGGCTCGACCATACCCTCGTCAACCATTCCGTTCAGGATCGCGTTGATTTCATCAAAATCGTTCAGCATGATCTTTCTCCCTTGTGATGCTTTCATTCTACAGTATTTATCGACCAATGCAAGCGAAATCTTTGGAAAAAAGAAAATATAATTCCATGCCAAATGAAGAAAATTCTTTCGGCACAGCATTTGCGTTGAAACTCGCCCTAAGTGCTTACGCCACAACAACTTACGTCAAGCCGGGCGGGCCGCGTTCGCCCTAAGTCCTTATGCTGCAAGCACTTAGGTTAAGAATTAACTTCATTTCTTTCTTGCAGGAAAAACCAAATTAGACAATAATGATACTATCTCTTCATTAACAAAGCCAATAATAAATGCCACAAATACCCACACCCAGTTTATATCGTCTAACATCTGTGTAAGCCTTTAGTTTAGAAGTACAGCAAAAATCAGACCGAAAGCAAAAGCCATGCCGAATATAATAAATTCCTTACGCATATTACCTTTTCTTCCTAATAGGATAAACCAGATCAGCCACCACCCACGAACTACCCACACCAATTATAAAACCAAGGCCCATCCATAGCCATTCTACATTTAGATTATCTAACATCCATGTATTCCTTTGTTTTAGAGCTTATCCCCCATATCTAAAATAGCCAGAGCAATACCGCCCACAACTATAATAGAAAACATATACAATAAAAAGGTCAAAATTATCATGATACCACCATCCTATCCTCAAACTCTGTACCATCCTGCAAGTACCATTCATGCTTTTTCTGATAAACTTTAACAGAAGAATACTGATTAATACGCTTTTTAGTAGTAACAGTCCGCTGGCGGGACAGGTAGCAACATCCAGTGAGTGATAACTTGATCAGTTTTGCCCCATTTAGTATTTCCATTTTCTTTTCCTTTGTGATAGCTGTCGAGCATATTACTTCTCCACGTAATTGGTAAGTTCGTTCTGATTGAAGATACCATGCTGGCCGTTTTCGTCAACAACAAAAAACATAATCAAAGGCTGTCCGCTATGCGGAAGCATCCCTGTCTTTTGGATAATCACATCAAAACTTTTAACGGTTACTTTTTTACCGCTGGGGGTGGTGGCGTGAATCGTAATATCAGTGGTCGAAGGATTCATTTTATCTCTTTCTATTTATCGACATTCTACAGGATAAACTTTAGGCCGTCAACTCTGCAAAATCCACAATTCGAAGAATTTTTCCTTCCGAATCAACTTCGCAGACCGAGCAATCGTACTGGTACAGGAAACGGCTCTGAATATCACGCTTCCAAACCACAACAGCTTCCGCAAGAGTAGCATATCGGGCAGTCTGAACAAAACCATCATGAGCAATTGCAAACATCTTTCTTTCTCCTAACTCTTATATCGACATTCTAGCGTCTAGTCTTTAAATTGCAAGAGAAAAATCTGAAATTTTGTGTCAAGAGTTTTTGACAAAACTTTTCTGCCTTTTGCTAGATTTGGCATATGATTTGCTAGATCGGTCGTAAGTCGTTATGCCTCAAGTACTTACGTCAAATTCGGCCCGCCGCCCGCGTCGTAAGTCCTTACGCCACAAGGGTTTGCGTCAAGTTTTTTTTGCTAGTGTACGGATGTCACCCCTCCGAAAAGGGGGAGACTTCCTCACCACATGCCTGAATGGCTGTATACTGTTCGATAAGAGCCTGAACACGCTCACGCGAACCCGGCTTGCCAACCTTTACGATCATAAGATCTTCACCCCCCACAAAGCGGGGATCGTTATTTTCTTTCTTTTTCTTGCCAATGTTACGCAACGCGGTACGATTGAACTTCAAAATCTTTTCGCTCTTGATTGGCCCATACTCTCCGTTAGCTAGAGTCGGTTGGTGCGGAATGGCAATTCCCACAAAGCACATGCGAGCTTGACGCTTGGCGTTTTCGATAATTGCAAACTTGGTCATTTCTCTTTTCTCCTTAGTTGGATGAATTGTAGGGAATTGTTTTAGGGTTGTCAAGAGCATTTTGCCAAAAGATTCTGAACATATCGAAGTTTAGCGACATCATACCTAATTTGCCCATTTTGCATACACAGCACAACCTTGCCATTCTCAACAAAAGCAATCGTGCTACCAGAAACTTTTACGGCTTTCATTTTCTTTCTCTCTTTCTCTTTCCAGTATTCTAGCAAGTATTTTTTGGGAGTCAATAGGTTTCCGAAAGCATAGCTTCCAGTTTCGCAATCTCTAGGCGAATCTTGCGAACCATAACCCAATCCCTATCATTCTTGTAGTTATCCAACTCATAACGAAGGCCAATGATTTCTTGCATAACTTGCATCTTAACGTTTTTCATTTTCATTCTCTCTTTCTTTCTCTCTTACTTCTTATATCGACATTATACCAGCTATTCTTTAGCTTGCAAGAGAAAAATCCACATTTTTATGTCAAGAGATTTTGACAAAACTTTTGCTTGTTTTGTGGATATGTGGCACGGGTTTTGTATTTGGTTGGATTAGCTGTAACTCCTTATGCCACAAGCACTTACGTCAAATCCGCCCGCCCGCCTTGTCGTAAACCCTTACGTACCAATCACTTACGCTTAGCGTTAATCTCTTTAAGAATAGCCACGATCATAGGAATTCCGGTATTCATTTGTTCACCTCATTCTGCACAAACTTGGTTACCACCTTGCCTGTACTCTTGTCCAGCATCTTCACATTAAACTTTTGCCCACTACCATCCTCAAGCAGTACGCCGAGGATATGTCCCATTGTAGCCGATCCGTCGTTAGCTACAAGTGTCACAAGAATTCTATCGGCCATCGTTATAGCGATACGCTTGGCGTTTGCATAGCGATAGCAGTTAAGAGGCTTCCCGTTTGAGTCGTGATAATGAATGGCATTCTTTTGCATGGCTAATTTCCTTAGAGAATCGTACCATCACCACGAATACGATACATGATACCGCCGATACTGTACAGGCTGATACCCTCGCCCATATGCTGCACAAACGTAGCCGAATATCCATGTCGAGCAACCAACCGGCGAACTGTATTTTGTACTTGAATGGTCATTTCTTTTCTCCTCTGTATGATTCTATTCTAGCAAGATTTTTTAGATCGTCAATACTATACAGAAGATCAGCCGTCATCATATCCTTCTTCGAACTTCTCCAGCATCTTAGCCCTAAGATCGTCGTTCACGTTCATGTTTTCGCAATATGCTTCAAACTCGTTTGAGGAAGCCTGATCGTATCCCATGTTGTAAGCCGCAATCATCAGTTCGTCAATCTGGTTCATTTTCTTTTTCTCTTTCTTTCTTGTTGATGAATTCTATACAGTTCTTATCGGCTTGTCAAGTCTATTTCTTGAGATTCTCAAAAAACTTTTTCACAGCCAAATCATTCTGAACCATATCCTTATTCACGATTGGCATGGCATATGCCTTAGCAACCATAACCTTTTGATTCATTCTCTTAACCGCATTTTGCATCGTCTTATTCATCATCTTCTTTCTCTCTTTCTTATGCCACAATTATACCTACATCATCGTCCAAAGTCAAGCCCCACCTTGAAAATATTTTTGGATTTTTCCTAAGTTATTATCCTACAAGCACTTAGATCAAAAAGATTTTTTATGATTGCTCAATGGACACGTTACACAATGAGAAAGTGTGCGTAAGTCTTTGTGTCGTAAGGGTTTACGTCAAATTTTGCTGCCCTGTTTGTCGTAAGTCTTTGTCCCACATATGGTTAGGGGGTTTTTTTGTTTCTGATTGGTACTGGAAGATTTCTCCGAAAAAGCCCCGGTGGTCCAAAAACAATAAGCCACCCCATATATAATTGGCCAGTTTATTAGCCCTTATCGTCTAATATAACCAGAATAGGCAATAGCTTCTTTTTGATTCACGGCGTCCAGAATCTTCACCACTACCAGATTCCATTTTTTACTAAAATATTTTTTAGATAGATTCAAGGTAAACTGTGATCCGTTGCCACTATTTGCTACTACCACATATCTTGTAGTGTTGTTGATACTAACCTGTACTTTAAGCTTGTTACTCATATTCGATGAATCATAAGCCCACCCACTAATAATACTTTTAGATACTTTATACAGCCCATAAACGATCTTAGGCTGTACTACAATTTGCACCGGAGGTTGATAACTTTCTCCCAATGGAACCATGTTTTTTAATAAAGTAATTGCCCCACCCACATTCAAAAAACCATAACCCACCTTATCTGCTAAATTTTCCACATATGATGCTGCTGATAATATTGCGCTTTTAATCTGAGAGGCCACATAATTAATATTAATACTTTTCAACAAAGCTACCGCCCCACTAACAAAAGGAGCCGCCATGCTAGTGCCACTAACATATCCATAACTATTATTTGGTAATGTAGAATAGATACCCGTTCCTGGAGCAGCAATATCTACACTATTTTTTCCATAGTTAGAATAATTAGCCAAAGTTAAATCCCTATTAGTAGCGGCCACACTAATAGTATTAGATAATTTATAAGAGCTAGGATATCTTGGAACCAAATCATTATTTGAAGAGTTATTACCAGCAGCGGTCACAACCACTATACCCAGATCATTAGCTCTTTTTATAGCACTTTCTAAAATTAAAGAAGATGATGTTCCTCCACCCCAGCTTAAATTAATAGAAGCTATATTAATGCCTTTTAATTTCATATTAGTAGCATAATTAATAGCAGAAGCGGCAGCGCCCGTATATCCTAGTCCGCTACTATTTTGAAACTTTAGAGGCATAATACTAATATCATTAGATACGCCGGTTACTATACCAGCCACATGAGTACCATGATAAAAATCATCTTGAGGAATATTATTATTGCTTACAAAATTCCACCCACTAATATCATCAATATAGCCATTGTTATCATTGTCTATATTATCCCCCGCTATTTCTTTAGTATTAATAAAAATATTGTCTTTAAGATCAATATGATAAAGATCAATACCAGAATCAACAATGGCCACTATGGGCTGAGAAGACGAGGTCGAACTTAATACTTTTTTATTTTCTAGTTGTTCTATGCCCAGAGCGCAGTCCTTGCTCATTTCATAATCCTCCTTGAAAGATATGAGGATTCTAACCCAGAAAAAGCAATAGTCAAGAAAAAAAATGAGGGATCCCGATTTGGCCGAGATCCCCCATTAATTTCATTCAAACTACAGTATTTTCACCAGCACTTTTCTTTCTACGACCCCTGGGCTTGCTAACTCCCAGCTTTCGTCTTTGACGTCTAATCATACCATAAGTTACAGTTTCCCCAGTCATTTCACTCAGCTTCTTAGCTAGCTCATCATCACTAAAACCATTAAGATTGTCCTTAATATACTGCAATTCAACATCTGTCCATCTTTTATATGTAGCCATAAAATGTTTCCTTTTTGACAAAAAGTGTACAAAACATATTATATAGTACACTTTGGTCACTTTAATGCAAGAGGTAAAAATGAATATTGACCCCATTATCCCCTCTATTCTCCACATAACTGCTAAAGAAAATGTGGATATAAATGCTGATTTAACAGCAGAACAGATCAAATCCATAGGCCAACTACTAGAAGAAGCTCATGAAGAAGAAAAAGATTCACAAAGTTAACGAAGACGAATTTCTTAAGATAATTGATATTATCGCCAAAAAATTAGCCTATAAATTCAAGTTTGGATATCATGATTTTGATGATATGAAGCAACAGATAAGCATCTTTGCGCTAGAAGGTCTTAAAAATTATGATCATAAAAGACCACTAGAAAACTTCCTTTGGACCCACGTAAGAAATCGCCTCTTCAACTATAAAAGAGATAATTACCAAAGGCCCGACAAACCATGTTTAAGCTGCCCCCTTTACGACCCTCACTGTAAAAATAGTAGTAGTGGATGTGTTGAATATAATAATAAAAATGACTGTAGTTTGTATTCATCGTGGTTATCAAGAAATAGTACCAAAAAGAACCTTATGCACCTTACAACAATAGACGAAGTTAAAAACTACGGGAATGCTTTTAGTAGTGATGATAATTTATTGTTTGATAATATTTCAAATAACGAAATTTTATCCTTAGTAGAACAACATCTTATGGGCGAAGAAAGATCCACTTATATTAAGGTAAAGGGTGGCGCCAAGGTTAGTAAGGCAGACATGGACAAGCTAGTTGAAACCATAAGGGAGATAATAAGACTTCATGGCTAAAAAACGTGGACAACTTAGTTTAGACGAAGAAAAATTTATCAGAGAAAATATAGAAAGTTTAAGCGTAGAAGAAATTGCTGATGCTCTTAATCGTAATGTTGATCCAGTTAATAGATACATTGATGAAAATCAATTATATGATATTAATGACAAGAGCGAGAACGAGATTCTCAGGCGCAAGCTACGCAGCAAAACCTTTTGGAATGAGATACTACGTCAGTTTGACGAAAATACTGGCGAATTACAATACTTTGAAGATACGTGGATTGGCCTAATTAAACAGTTCAGAGAGGACGTTTTACCCGCCGAAGAACTTCAAATCAAACAGTTTATCACCATAGATATTCTTATTAACAGAAGCATGAAAGAACGTAAGCGTCACATTTCCGAGACAGAAAAATTACAAAAATTAGTTGATAAAGAATACGAAAAACTTGAAGACCAAAGAGACATTCCCAAACTAGCTAATTTAGAAGCTCAATTAAGTTTCGCCCGCAACAGTATAGCAAGTTATACAAATGAATATACTAAGCTTTTAAACGAGCAACAAAAAATTAGCAAAGATCTTAAGGCTACTCGTGAACAGCGTATTAAAAGAATTGAAGATGGTAAAAGTTCTTGGGTTGGATTGATAAGAATGTTGGAGGATGAAGCTATTAGAGAAAAAGAAGGACGAGAAATGGAAATTTTGGCTATGGCTACACAAAAGGCTAAAAATGAACTATATGACTATCACGAATATGCAGATCGTAGAGTTGATTCACCAATTTTAAGTCCAGACTCTATAGGTTATAATAATGAGAAACTATCGTGATCCTCAATATATTCAGTGGAGAAAAGATGTTAGAAAAAGAGACCACAATTGTTGTCAATGGCCCGGTTGTAATAAAAAAACCAAGCTACAGGCTCATCATATTCAAAAGTGGTCAGATTTTCCAGGACTAAGATATCATATAGATAATGGCATTACACTATGTAAAGATCATCACAACATGATAAAGGATAACGAAGAAAACTATAGCGGATTCTTTTTTAAATTAATTCTAAATAAAAGAGGAAAATAAAATGCAACTAGATAAACCAGTAACAATTATCCCACCATCATATATTTTAAACAATCAAGTAATACATCCTAATCCTTTTGTTTTAAAAGAACTAGATATCACTTATACAGACAATCCTAAAGACAAAAGAATCTATCTCACCATCAAGCCATTTCCTATTGGTGTACAACTATGGGGTCCAGAATCTTACGACGCAGTTGGAGACTGGACTCAAAAGCAAGCAGAAGACAGATTAAAAGCTTTAATTAATAATGAGATACATAAGTTTTTAGGATTATTGTTTAAGCAAACCGGAGATACTGACCCCGATGGTCCAGGCAGCATTTTAGCAGGAATGTTTAGTGGACTAGGAATCAAAACGTCTCCAACTTGCTCTTGTAAAAAACACATGAGAGAAATGAACCTTAGAGGTAATGATTGGTGTGAAAATAATATGGATACTATTATGAGTTGGCTTAGAGCAGAGTCTGAAAAGCGTAAATTGCCATTTGTAGAAATTGTAGCAAAAACTATTGTGCGTAGTTCTATTAAAAAATCCCGTAGACTTTTAGAAAAAAGAATACTAGCTAATGCCCAAACAAGATAACTTCACAATCATAGTTGACACAAGAGAACAACTTCCTTGGGAATTTGGTTTTCATGTAACCAGCAAAAAGAAGCTGGATACTGGAGATTATAGTATGGAAGGATTCGAAAGTCTTTTTACAATAGAGCGTAAGCGCAGCGTTAGTGAGATAGCAAATAATATTACAGAAAGTCGATTCAAAGATGTTCTGGATCGTATGAGCAAAATCCCTCACAGTTTTATGTTGATGGAATTTGGTATAGATGAAATTTATAATTTCCCGGTCGGCAGCGACATCCCCAAGAAAATGTGGGATAAGCTAAGAATTAGTGGTAATTATATTATGAAATATTTAGTAGAGGCCCAACTTAATCATAATATTCACATACTTTTTTGCGGAGATGCAGAAACAGCAGAGCGTACAGCAGTAGGTATTATGAAAAGAATTTACGAGAAATATGGAAAACAAACAGAAAACAATAACAACGTTTGATGATGCTTGGCTAGGTCTAGGTGATCTTAGTCAAATAGTTATCGACCACAACCCTATGATTGGTCGAAACAAGGAAGATATAGAAAATCCAGACCTACATCTATTGAGACTGTTGAGAGATCCCAAATACTTCGGATCTACTGCTAAACTATTATTCAATATAGAACTTCACCCTATACAGATAGCTATCTTGCAAGAATTTTGGCTAAGACCATTTCCTATGTTCATTGCATCTCGTGGTTTTGGTAAGTCGTTCTTAATGGCTATGTATTGTACATTAAAATGTATTTTGGTACCCGGAACAAAGATTGTTGTAGTAGGTGCTGCTTTTAGACAGAGCAAAATTATTTTCGAATATATGGAAACGCTATGGAGAAATAGCCCTATCCTAAGAAGTGTTTTTAATGGTAATGATGATGGTCCACGACGTGACGTAGATAGATGTACTATGAGGCTTGGCGAAAGTTGGACAATCGCTGTTCCTATGGGCGATGGTAGTAAAATTAGAGGCTTAAGAGCGCATATTATTATTGCTGACGAATTTGCCTCTATTTCTCCTGATATTTATGAGACGGTAGTTTCAGGTTTCGCTGCCGTATCTGCTAGTCCAATACAAAATGTTAAAGAAGAAGCTAAAAAGAAAGCGATGACAGCAGTAGGATTATGGAATGATGAATTAGAAGCAGTGCAAATTAAAAAGGGTAACCAAGCTATCATAGCCGGTACTGCTGACTATAGTTTTAAGCATTTTGCTACTTATTGGAAAAGATATCAAGCTATCATTAATAGTCAAGGAGATAAGCAAAAGCTGGAAGAAATTTTTAAGGGAGAAGTACCAGATAGTTTTAACTGGAAAGACTATAGTATAGTACGCATACCATATGAAATTATTCCTAAAGGCTTCATGGATGACAAACAAGTTAGTCGTGCCAAAGCTACTATTCATACCGGCATATATAATATGGAATATGCGGCGTGTTTTACAGAAGACAGTGACGGTTTTTTCCGTCGATCACTAATAGAAAGTTGTGTGGTACATGAAAGCAAACCAATTGTGGTTAATGGTACTCCTGTTTTGTTTGATGTTAGTACCAAAGGAAACCCAGACCTTCAATACATTTATGGCATTGACCCAGCTTCTGAAAAGGACAATTTTAGTATCGTAATATTAGAGGTTCATAAAGATCATAGTCGGCTAGTATATTGTTGGACCACTAATCGTAATAATTTTAAAGATCGTCAAAAAACTGGATTAATTAACGAATATGATTTTTACGGTTTCTGCGCTCGTAAGATACGCAACCTAATGAAAGTATTCCCTTGTGCTCGTATTGGATTAGATGCTCAGGGTGGTGGTGTGGCAATTGAAGAAGCATTACACGATCCAGGCAAACTAGAAGATGGTGAATCCTTAATATGGCCGGTTATAGACATTAATAAACCCAAAGAAACCGATGATCAGCAAGGATTACATATATTGGAATTAGTACAGTTTGCAAGGGCTGATTGGACGGCACAAGCTAATCACGGATTAAGAAAAGACCTAGAAGATAAAGTATTACTTTTTCCAAGATTTGATCAAGTCAGTTTGGCTCTTGCTTTAGACAAAGAAGGTAAAGATATTATGTCTGCGGATCTTATGAATCTTTACGACAGTGAAAGCGAATGTATTTTAGAGATTGAAGAGCTAAAGAATGAATTGACCACTATTGTTATGACACAAACTAGTACTGGACCTAACGCTAGAGATAGGTGGGATACCCCAGAAGTTAAGCTGCCTAATGGAAAAAAGGGAAAACTAAGAAAAGATAGATATAGCGCATTAATAATCGCTAATATGTTAGCTAGACAATTAAGTAGAACTTTAGAGCCAACTACTTTTGAGGTTATTGGTAATAATCTAGATATAGTAGAAAAGAAAGAAGGCCAAATGTATAAGGGGCCAAACTGGTTTATTGATGGAGCAAATGCTAACATATATGGTGGAATTTATAGATAATTAGTGTAATATATAATACCTATTACAATACCCATTATAATACCTATTATGCCAAGAAAAAAATATCCTAAAAGCGACAATATTCCAACAGCTCCTAATGTTATGCCTGAAAATGCATATGTAACATGGGATGATAATGATTTGGCCAGTAAACAAAAAGCTTTAGATGAATCCAGCAAGGGTTTAGAAGAATACGGCTTATTCACCAATAAGACTACTGCTGCTACTAGTCGTTTTAGAAACTTTATGAATCTAGACGGTCAGGTTTCTGGTCGCCCAGGATTAACAAAAAACGATTATGATTATTTCCGTCCAGATGAAGCCATACCCACAGAAATCAAAGCCATCTTTGCAATGGCAGATCAAATCTATAATCGTGTAGGCTTAGTAAAAAATGTTATTGATCTTATGGGCGACTTTGCTAGTCAAGGTATTAGGCTTGTTCATCCCAATAAGCGTATAGAAAGATTTTATCGTAATTGGTTTGAGAAAGTTAAGGGAGAAGAAAGAAGCGAAAGATTTTTAAATAATTTATACAGAGTAGGTAATGTTGTTATTCATAAGCAAACAGCTAAGATCAGTGTCAAAGTAGCCGATGAAATGTATAAAGCCAAAGCTTCTTCTGATCTTATCGTTAGTTCTGATGATACTAAAGTAGAAAAAAGAGAAATTCCTTGGAAATATACTTTTATAGATCCTCGTGCGGTGGACATAGTAGGAGCTTCTTTATCTTCTTTTGTCGGGGATAAAAAATATACAATCACTATTCCTGCTAGTCTCAGAAAAATTATTAATGCTCCTCGTAATGATGCTGAAAAAGAAATAATAAATCAACTACCTTTAGCTATTATCGAAGCAGCACAAAGCAAGAAGGGCTATAATTTAGACCCAGAAAAAACATTAGTATTTCACTACAAGAAAGACGATTGGAAAACATGGGCCTTCCCCATGATCTATAGTATTATGGATGATATTTCTATTGTAGAAAAACTAAAACTAGCAGACTTAGCAGCTCTTGATGGCGCCATTAGCAATATTAGAATTTTTAAACTAGGAAGCCTAGAACATAAGATTGCTCCAACACAAGCCGCCGCTAGTAAGCTTAGTCAAATACTACAGGGAAATGTTGGTGGTGGTACAATGGATCTTGTGTGGGGTCCAGATATTGAGCTAATTGAAAGTAAAACATCTGTACATCAGTTCTTAGGCGAAGGCAAATATACTCCGCACTTAAATGCTATTTATGCGGGATTAGGTATTCCACCTACTCTCACCGGCACTTTCGGTGCTGCTGGTACCACAAATAACTTTATTAGTTTAAAGACATTAACTCAAAGACTTCAGTATGGTAGAAAAGTATTGATGTCTTTTTGGAAGCATGAAATTGAACTAGTACAAAAGGCTATGGGTTTTAGGTTTCCAGCAAAGATAGAGTTTGACAGAATGGATCTTAGTAATGAAGATGCCGAAAAGGCGTTATTAGTACAACTAGCTGATCGTAATCTTGTTAGCGATGAAATGCTACAAAGAGTCTTTGGTTTTGATCCAGATACAGAAAAGAGTAGACTTAACAGAGAATATAAGGCTAGAACTAATGAAACAATGGTCCCTAAAGCTGGTCCTTGGCATAATCCTCAGCTTGAAGATAATCTTAAAAAGATTGCTTTACAAACTGGCATAGTAACACCAAGTCAGGTTGGATTAGAACTTGATAGAAAAAAACCCAGCGAACAAAGCGCTATGGATATGAAGTCTCCTTCATCTTCTGGTCCTCAAGCGCCTACTAGTCCGTCCGGACAACCACAACAAGGCCGACCCAAAAACAGCAACGATACAAAAAAAAGAAAGACCAAACAGTTCAGCCCACAAACAGGCGCGTCTTTACATCTATGGGCCATAGAAGCTCAAGACAAAATTGCGGAACTTATGAATCCTCATCTTCTAGCTTTTTATGACAAAAAAAATATGAGGAGCTTATCTAACGCAGAATATGAAGAAGCAGAAGCAACAAAAACGAAAATCTTCTTGTCACTGTCTCCGATGGAAACAATTACCGAAGAATTAGTTTTGTCAAAACTCAATACTATTAATAGTATTGATATTAATGCGAAAAATAAAAACTATAATAAACTATTAAAAGGCATAAGTAACGAAATTAATAGAGAACCAACAACCGAAGAACTTAAGTATACCAAAGCGTATTTTTATCAAACGGTGTATTCTGAGCAATAGACCACAATAATTGAGGTAAATAATGCATATTTTTAAAGATGAACAAGAAGCAGGACTATCAGAAGCCTTATCTGCAAAATCCTCTATTGTATATGCTTCGCTGGCCGAAAAAGTAGAGCCTGCCGAAATCGCACATAAAAAACTTAAATCTGACAAGGCTTTAGCTGGAATAGAAGATACAGACCTATACTATACACAGTCCATTTTGGTAACAACATCATGGAATAAAAATGACGATATTTTTGATGCTAAAGAGGTTTGGCTGGCTAGAGAAACCCCAACCCACAAACCCACCAATCTTGAACATAACGAAAGCATTATAGTAGGCCATATAACTTCTAATTGGCCAATAGACGATGAAGGAAACCCAATTGAAACTAACACTGCAACACAAGATTTACCAGAAAAATTTCATATTTTAACAGGCTCGGTTATCTATAAGGGATTTACGGATCCTGAACTCCACGAAAGAGCCACACAACTTATCGAAGAAATTGAAGCTGGCGAAAAATATGTTAGTATGGAATGTTTTTTTAAGGGATTTGATTATGGACTCTTAAATAAAAGCACTGGTAAGTATCATATTTTAGCAAGAAATGAAGATACAGCATTTTTAACAAAACACTTAAGAGCTTATGGTGGAATAGGAGAACATGAAAATTATAAGGTTGGTAGAGTATTAAGAGAAATAACATTTTCTGGCAAGGGGTTTGTTAATAGGCCAGCCAATCCAGAAAGCATTATATTTACTAAAGACAATCTTAAATTATCAAAAGAGATAGCATCCACAAAAAAAATAAACGAAAAAAATGACGATTCTTCGCAAGAAGGTGTATTTTCAAATCAAGCCAATTTAAAGGAGACAATTATGAGTGTTGAATCTGAAATAACTCAAGCAGAAGAAGTAACCACTGTCACCGAAACAGAGGTTGTTGATACTGTTGAGTCTACAGAAGTTGTGGCCACAGACACTGTCATTGACACAGAGACAGTTGAAAAAGAAGAAGCTGCCAAGAAAATGGTAGAAGAAATGACCAAAAAAGAAGAAGAAATGAAAAAGATGAAGGCCGCACTAGAAGCCGCTCAAGCAGAATTAGAAGTCGCCAATGAAGCTTTAGCAGCCTATAAAAATAAAGAAGCAGAAATGCTCAAGAAAGAAAAGAAGGCCAAAAGAATGGCTGCTCTTATGAACAGTGGCGTTAGCGAAGAACTAGCTAGTGCAACAGTTGATAAGTTCGAATCTTTAGAAGATGAAGCTTTTGACAGTATCGCATCTTTAGTAGCGGCTAGTAAAACAGCAACTACAACAGAAGAAACAACTAAGGCCGAAGAAACAGAAGTCAAGACTGACGATGTTTCGCTTGCTTTAGAAAACGTTGAAGTAGAGCAGGTTCCAGACCTTGCTGTTGGCGGCGAGACAGAATCAGAAGCTCAAAGTACTAGAGCAGCATTAGTTGACTTTGTTTGTATTAGACTAGGTAAAAAACTTAATAAGGGAGAGTAAACATGGCTTTAAAATCAGATCGCGTTGAAGCTTACACAGATATTTCATTTTTCTGCAACGACTCGTCAGCAGAGCGTGGCGTTATCGCCGTACACAGTACAGGTGGTAGCGGCGTGGCTATGGACGATTCACTTGCCGTAGTAACAACAGTAGTTGCAGCACCATCTGGCACAAGACCAGCCGGTTTGCTACTCAATGATGTTGTAAGTCTTGATCTTACAAGACAACACATCAACTGGCATCGTGATGAAGTTCAAACAGGTAGTAAAGTAACACTATTACGTCAGGGTCAAGTAACAACAAACATGGTTGTTTCTGGCGTAACACCAACAGTGGGCCAAGATGCTTACTATGGTGTTAACGGTAAACTAACCAACGTTAGCACAGTAGGTGCAGCATCTGCTGGCGTTAAGGTAGGTCGTTTCCTAAGTGTGAAAGATGCTGACGGTTACGTAAAAGTAGACATTAATATAACTTGATAAGGGAGAAAAACATGGCTAATAGAAAATTTGAAGCAACACCAGAACTCACAAATTTACTTGTAAAGTCTGGTTCATTACATAAAGAAGAGGCTCTTGCCGCAAACCACGAGTTTGCCAAGGCCCTAGAACTACCCCTTCGTCAGGGTGTTCTAAGTGGTAATATTCTAGATGACATTTTCGAGCCAATTCAACTTGCTCAAAGTGCCACTCCAGAATTTCCACTAGACTTCCTTGCTCCTGGTTCGGAGAAGGATTTCGTGGCTTATACCATCCCAAATCATGGTTATATTCCACAAAAGCACGTTGAAGGCGATTATGTCATGGTTCCAACCTATGATATTGGCGCCAGCATCGACTATCTTCTAAAGTATGCCCGTGACGCCCGCTGGGACGTTGTTGGTCGTGCTATGGAAGTTCTCGAAGCACAGTTTGTCAAGAAGATGAACGATGATGGTTGGCATACTCTTCTTGCTGCTGGTGTAGACCGTAACATCGTGGTATATGATACCGACGCTAACGACGGCCTATTCAGCAAGAGACTAGTAAGTCTTATGAAGACTGTGATGCGCAGAAACGGTGGTGGTAACTCAGCTAGTAACAATCGTGGTATGTTAACAGACCTCTATGTTTCTCCAGAGGCTATGGAAGACATCCGCAATTGGGGTCTAGATCAGATCGACGAAGTTACTCGTCGTGAAATCTACACTGCTGCTGATGGCACTCTCAACCGTGTTTTCGGTATCAATCTCCATGATCGTGATGAGCTTGGTGAAGGTCAGCAATATCAACTCTTCTACGAAAACGTTCTCGGTGGAACTCTCCCCGGCGACGAAACTTTCCAGAAGACTGAGCTTGTTGTTGGTCTTGATCTTCGCAAGAGAGATAGCTTTATTATGCCAGTTCGTCAAGAAGTTCAAATCTTCGAAGATGATACTCTTCACCGTCAGAAGAGAGCCGGTTTCTACGGCTGGGCAGAGCAAGGCTTTGCTGTTCTTGACAATCGTAGAGTGCTCCTCGGCGCCCTATAATTGCTCATATCAAACCTTAATAAAAGAAGGCTGGCCGAAAGGCTGGCCTTTTTTTTTAGGTGTATATTATAAGGTAACATCAATTAAAAAATACTGAGGAGTATACATGGCAGCCTCAAGATACGATTTTTCTATCGAACAAGGGTCTTCTTTTGCCTTATCTATTGTTTATAAGGACGGGAATGGTAATATTATAGATTTGACAGGATATTGTGCTAGACTAATGTGGAAAACTAATAATGGAACAATTAAAGTATTTAGTTCTTTAGATACTAACTATAGCGAATATTGGTTGAATATAGATGCAGTTCTTGGGAAAATAGTTTTCATGCTTCCCTCTGATATTACTAATTCTCTTGGTTTTAAAATGGCTAAATATGATTTAGAGCTACAAAGTGGCACCGACCTATATGTTGGGGGTGGTAAACAAACAGATAGAATTCTATATGGTTTAATATCGGTAGTTGAAAGATTTAGTCAATCACCATCACAACTAGACTGTGCTTCATGAGTATTTTTGAAGTTCAAATACTGCAACCGTCTGGAGCCGTTTTAGAAGTAGAGACAGTATCAGGCTCTAACACTTCTAGGCTAGAAATTCTTCAAGAGAATAATACAAAAAATATAGAGATTCTCCAAGAAGATGTTACAAATATAGAAATTATACAAGAGGGAATAAATAATCTAGAGATTGTTCAGGGCGTCACAGCTATTCTGCCGCCTGACTTTACTTCTTTAATAGATCAAGAAATTGTAGATTTTATTAAAGCAGGATCCGGAATAATATTATCTGCTTCATCTAGCGGACTAGAAATTTCTACTTCTATAGTTGGTGGTAGTGGTGGCGTTCAGCTTAGTCCTGAGCAAATTGATGATCGTGTTAGTAATTTATTAAAAGCTGGTCAATATATTACTTTAACTTATAATGATGCTCAAGATCAGCTTGTTGTTGGGGTGACTGGATTACAACCTTCGGGCAATTATAGTATCAGTGGTCATGCTCATACCACATCAGACATTAGCGGTTTTACTAACGGCGTTTTAAATTCTGTTAGTGGAATTTACGCTCCTTTAAATAGTCCTAGTTTTAGTGGCGCTCCAACGGCCCCAACGGCCCCTAGTGGATCTAACTCTACTCAGATTGCCAATACGTCTTTTGTGAAGACTGAAATAAATAGTCTAATTAATGGGGCTCCGTCGGGACTAAACACCCTTCAAGAATTAGCTTCTGCAATAAATAATGACGTTAATTTTTTTAGCACAGTGTCTAGCGGCTTAGCTCAAAAGGCCAATTTATCCGGAGCATCTTTTGCTGGTCCGGTTGCGGCACCATCCGGCAACTTTAGTATTTTACAACAGAGTGGAATTGCTGTTAGCGTATCCGGACATAAACACACTTATACTGATATTACTAATTTTGCAAGCGGTATCGAACAAGAAGTGAGTACATTATTAGTAGCTGGCAATTATATTAGTATTAATTACGATAGTCTAAATGACACCTTAACCGTTAGTGCTACTGGCGTTCAGCCAAGCGGTAATTATAGCTTGGTGGGTCATACTCATACATCATCAAATATAACGGATTTTAACAGTAGCGTTAGCGGATTATTACCCGTTAAGAATGTTATTGGTAGCGGATATATTGGAGTATCTGGTTCAAATGGTAATTACACAGTATTTGCAACTGGATTACAGCCTAGTGGAAATTATGCTAACTCTATTCATTCTCATGCCATCGGAGACGTTACAGGACTACAAACGGCGTTAGACAATAAAGTCCCGACAAACCATACCCACGATGATCGTTATTATACTGAGAGCGAAGTAGATAATTTATTATCCCTTAAACAATCTAGTGGTAACTATTCAATAGTTGGACACTCTCATACATCATCAGATATAACTAACTTTAATACTTCCGTTAGTGGTCTTCTTCCGGTAACAAATATTACTGGCGGAACAAATATCAGCGTTGTTCCCAGCGGAACCAATTTTACAGTTAGTGTAAGTGGACAACTTGGGTTGACGGCGGAAGAAGTAGACGACAGAGTTAGTAATCTACTAGTTGGTGGGAGTGGGATTAGTTTAAATTATGATGATAATGCAAATACTTTAACCATTAATAATACTAGTATTAGTCCAGACGAAATAGAAGAATATGCGACCACAAGTAATTTCCCAGCGAGTGGCAATGCCAACATTCTTTACGTAGCTACTAATACGGGTCAATTATTTAAGTGGGATGGTTCTGTCTACTATGAGGCTGGACCACAAGGAGCAAGCACAGGAACACACGGAACACAACACGACAGCGACGGAATTGACCCTATTCCTCTTACAGAATATAATGTTCCTCAGTTTACAGCTAATACAAACAATTTAAATCACTTAAATAAAGATATACTATATATTACTGCTGATGCTAATAATAGGGAATTAACGGGCCTTTTAGCTCCAACTTTTTGTTGTGTAAAATTATTAGTAAATATTAGTAGTACAAATACTATAATTATAGATAATCAGTCCACTAATTCTGATCCGGCGAATAGATTTTTAATTTATACTGGAGCAGACTATTATTTATTGCCGGGACAGAGTTTGTCGGTATTATATAGTACAGAAGCTATGAGATGGAGAGTGTTGTGAGTTTAGCTAAATTAGTATTACCGGCACAAATACGAAGAAGGTATGATCCTGACGCGGCGGCGTATATAGCTAATGTTGAGGCCGCAGACGGCCAGAGTCTAGAGCAAGGAATCAAGGATGCTATTACGGGTTTTGTTATTGATTGTAAAACCACTGGTATTTGGAATTCTATAAAAAGCTGCTGTTTGTTGTGTGGGGCCAGAACAATAGCCGGGGCCACAGTGCCACTAAAAGGAAATGCCCCAATATTGACAAGTTTTGTTGGAAATTACAGTAGAGAAAATGGATTAGTAAGAACGGGCGGATTTTTTAGTATTAATAGAAATAATAATGCTGATCCTCAAAATAGTAAACATGTTGCAGTATATCCGACCAGCATAGACTATGGAAGCTCGGATAGTAATTTTAGAGCAATAATAGGATCAACAACAAGCAGCGGTTCTACATTTATTACAGTAAATAGCTTAGGTCTTGTCGCTAGAGCAAATACTTCTACTAATTTAGTTAATAATCAGCCAGTGTTCGCAAATAGTTTAATTGGCATATCCATATTCAACGATAGTCAAAGCCAACTATTATATAATAATAACTTATCAATATTAAATATATCAACAACAACACCAGTAAATAATGACTTATTATTATTCACTGGGGCTGGAGTTGCACCTTCTGCTGGTAGAGTAGTTTTTTATAGTGTTGGAGAAAGTTTAAATTTACAAATATTAAATAATCTAATTAAAATACTAAGACAAAAAATACTACGCACTTTATCAACATATAGCGTGATAGACAATGATGCTCTAAATTATATAAAAAGAGTAGAAACTGCTGATGATTTTGTTTTAGAAAATAGCGTTAAGCAGGCTATAGATAATTTTATCTTAGGATTAAAAAACGACAACACTTGGTCAGCTATAAAAGCTTCGTGCATTATGTGTGGAGCTAGAACCATAAACGGAGCTTTAGTTCCTCTGGTCGGATTGCCTCCTATTAATTTCAATTTTACTCATGACAATAGCTATATTCGCTCTCTAGGATTAATTGGAATAAATAACGGTTTTAGGTTTTTAGATTCACGTAGAAGAAACGATGAAGACCCCCAAAACAATAGTCACCGTGCAGTTTACAAGCCTGTAGCCTCAAATTACTTAAATGTTTTTATTGGTACAACAAATACCAATGGACATGACTTTATTGGTGCTAGGGGTCAATTGTCTGGCGCTCTCATGGTAGCATCTAGACTAGCTGTAACTGCTGCTAATGATACGCCGTGGGGTTTTAATACAGGCGCAGGCTTAATAGGAATAGCTAGAAACAACAATCTTAATTATGAGGTGATAGGTGCAGGATTGACAACAACTATCAGCGCAACATCTTTAACTCCTAGTGCTGGAAATATAGCTATTTTTGCTAGACCCGGAGGAGGAGTTAATTCCAACACAGATGCTAGATTATCTTTCTATAGCATTGGTGAGTATCTAAACTTGTCAACGCTAAATAGTAGAGTAGCTACATTAATGACAGCACTGTCTAACGCTGGAATATAAGGAGATAATTATGCCACTTAACTTCCCAAACAATCCATCATTAAATCAAACAACCACCATCAACGGGCGTACTTATCAGTGGAATGGCACTGCTTGGAATTTAGTAACATATACTTTGCCAACAGCATCAATCTTAAATCAAGGTAGCGTGCAAGTTGTTGATGGCGGTGGTATTAATGTATCAAACAGCGGACAAATAAGTTCTATAGGTTCACAATTGTATTTATGGGCAAACTTTAGGTAAAATTTTTAAGAAAGGAACTTTCTATGGCAAGTAATCCAGTTTTTGCAGTAACACCACGCATAGGGTTTGGTCAAGTTAGCACAGCGAACACGAACTATGACGGTGTGACCGGAACATATGTTGATATTATAACGGGTGCTAGCACTGGCACAAGAATAGCGGAAATTGTCATACAGGCTACCGCAACAACAACAGCCGGTATGGTGCGTTTATTTATTACTGATGGCACAACTACAAGAATGTTTGACGAAGTTTCCGTTGCCGCCGCCACGGTGAGTGCATCAGTAAAAGGAGCGAGACTAAGTACAACCTACAACAATCTTATTCTTCCAAATCAAAATTGGAGAATACGAGCTAGTACCCATAACGCCGTTGCTATAAACGTATTTGCTTTGGGGGCAGATTTGTGAATAATGGTATTTTTGTACAAGATTCATATGATGGTAAAGTCTCTTTTGATTCTCAATCAATAAAGGGGTTGTTAGGTAATCCAACTCTTGTTCCGTTGCCGTATAGTTGCTCTTTTAATCGTTGGGATCCAAATAAGCTAGTCTATGTTATAGACACAAGACTGCAAAGTTCTACAACTATAACATTTAGTACTAGTAGTTTAATATATACTATTGATTGGGGTGATGGATATATAGAAAGTATTCGTGTAGCATCTCCATATTTTATTATACGGCACACTTATGCGACTCATGGCTCGTATATCATTCAAACAGATAACATAAATAATCCAGTTATAGGTGAAGCCTCTTTAATAGGAATATTATCTTTTGGAACATTTCCTTCTAATGTAAACCTCATATATAATGGAGGAGGTGCTGGATCTTTTGCTAACTCTTCAAATTTATTGTTTGTTCCATCTAATCTTCCGCTTCATAATTCGCTTGATTTAGGTACAGCATTAAATAACGCTTTTAAACTCAATGATCAAAATATTTCTTTGTGGGACACTAGCAAAGTCACCACAATGAGATTTTTATTTCAAAATAATAGATTTTTAAATCAGCCTCTAAATTCTTGGAATACATCTAATGTAACATCTATGCAAGGAATGTTTGGCGGAGCTTTATCGTTTAATCAAGATTTGAGCAATTGGAATGTTCGCAAGGTAACGCTTTTTGATAGTATGTTTGTGGGAGCAACTAATTTTAATGGTAGCCTTAGCGGGTGGGCGTTGGGTGCAGATACCGCTGGAGCAAGTTGCTCATCGATGTTCTCAAGCTGTATAAATTTTAATCAAGATTTAAATTCTTGGAATGTTAGTAAAGTTACTAATTTTAATGGTATGTTTAATGGCGCTAGTTCTTTTAATCAAAACCTTAACTCTTGGAACACTATTTCTGCAACTACTATGGATAGTATGTTTGTTAACGCTGTTGCTTTTAATGGAGATGTTGGAAATTTTAATACTTCTAATGTTACTAGTTTTGGCAATATGTTCAATACTGCTACCTCTTTCAATAAACCAATTAGTAATTGGAATGTTGGCAATGTTACCATTACAGCAAATATGTTTTTGAATGCTACTAACTTTAATCAGTCGCTAGACAACTGGAATGTAAGGAAATGTACTAATATGTCTAGCATGTTTAATAATGCTCGTAATTTTAATAGTAGTTTAAATAACTGGTCTCCCGGACTTGACTCAACAGGAGTTAATTGTAATGGCATGTTTAGATCTGCTAGATCATTTAATCAAAATCTTACTAGTTGGAATATGAGTAAAGTAAACAATATATCTGAAATGTTTTTATGCGATGGAATACCCGGAGGAAATGTGCCTAGTGCATTTCAAGGAGATATTAGTAATTGGAATTTGGCTGGATTAAATGCTAGTACATCATTAGATAATTTTATGAACGGAAAAAACTTAACAGACAGGTATTCAACAGCAAACTATGACGCTTTGCTTATCGGTTGGAACAACAATAAATTGATTGGAGCTAATGGTGTAGCTAATTGGCGTACAGATTTGCGCCCCAATTTTGGTGGGGCAAGATATACAGCGGGCGGTGCAGCGGCAACGGCTAGAGCAGCCCTAGTAAGTTACGGATGGACAATAACAGATGGAGGAGTAGCATGAGTAGCGAAATACGAGCGGGAGATAATAGAACATACTGGATTATTAGTAATGGTAATAGTTATGTGGACGGCGTGACCGATCCTAATCTTGTTACAACTGTTGGTAATGGTTGGCATATTTATTGGATAGGAAGCGATTATAGTGAGTATTTAACGTCATGTAATAATTGCAATATAATGCCAAGAAATACTGATCCTAATACTCCTTCGATTTCTAATAATTATCCGAAGGTTAGCGCCAGACAGATAAGATTGTGGCTAATTCAAAATGGTATTAGTTTAAAGACCGTTTATGATGCTATCGATACTATTGAAGATCCAACTTTGAGAGATAGTGTAGCTGTAGAGTGGGAATATGCTCCATATATTGAGCGTAGTCATCACATGTTGGTTTCTTTGGCGGGAATTTTAGGTTTGACAGAAACTGATATAGACAGAGCTTTTAAAGAAGCTATTAGTCTATAAGGTGTATTTTATATAGTAAATATCTGACTTACAACAAAAGGGTCAAAAATGAGCTGGCAAACCGAATTAACTATTATAGTACGCACATTAATTAATGATTTAAATGAACCATATGAATTTTCAGATGCTAGAATACAGCAAATATTAACTGTAGCTGGCAAATATGTTCAATTTGACGTTAACTTAGAACATCCATATACTATTGATGTTGTTAATAATAATATTAGTCCTGATCCCACAGTAGATAATGATAGTATTTTTACTAGTTTAGTTTGTTTAAAGGCTGCATGTATTATTGACCAAGGCACATTCAGAACAAAGGCGGCCCTAGAAGGCATTAGAACAGCACTAGGTTCAGCGTCATTGAGTTTTGGTGGTTCGTTAGCTGGATGGCAATCTATTATAGATCATGGGGCCTGTGGCCTATACGAAGAACTAACAAGCCATTGGGATGTTAGAAATGCTACGGCGTTTGCTGCTGTACTTAGTCCTTTCGTTAGTAATAAGTTTGATCCAAGATATCTTAATGTTGGACCATTCAGAAATGTTGGCAATAATGACTTTTATTCGTAAGGATAATCCATGACATATCCCAATTTTCCTAATTTGCAGCAGATATATAATAATCAAATGGATTTATTGTTTGCTAGTACTGGATTAACCACAGAATGTCAACTAAATTTTGGCATAACAAAAAAAGATATGTGTCCAAACTGTTTATATGATCCAGCCTTAAAAAAGTCTGCGAATAAATATAAAACTGGTGGGCCAATAGCTTTTTCTTTAGGTCAGCTTTGTCCATATTGTAATGGTCTGGGATATTATGGAGAAGAAACTACAGAAAATATTTTTATGGCTATTATTGCTGATCATAAAAAATGGATTAATCCACCCATTAATTTAGCCATTAGTGATAATGTTGTTCAGTCTATGTGTTCTAGAATTTATTTAGCAAGCATCAAAAGATGTAAAGATATGACAGTATTGTATAGTGCAACCAATACAAATCCAACATATACTCTATTCACAGATCCTACGCCTGCTGGACTTGGTGATAATAATTACATTATTTGTTTATGGAAAAATGTATGAACTTATCTTTAAAAATTTTAGAAACTAATCAAATTATTCAAAAGGAAATTCTTCAAGCTCTACTACCACAAGTAGATATCTATATGACTAGGATTATGGGTAATCTTAAAGAAAAACTACCTCCTATTGTGTCCAAAGCTATTACCAACAGACCAGAATATATGAGCTTAGTTAGCGGTAGATTAAGACTAGAATTAGGAATACCGGACGCTTCTACCAAAGTATCACAACTAATACAAATATGGATCTCTAATATTCAATACACATACAAAAAACCACAAATTAGTGGTGGCGCTATTAAAAGCTCTTTTTCTGCATCTCTAATCAAGAACGATTTTTCAGATGTAACTAATACTGAAGCAGGATCTGTGCAGGACAATATAAGAGGTTATAGTTTGCCTTGGTTAGAATGGTTGTTATTAGATGGCAATCGCACTATTGTTCCTAATCAGTCTGTAGTTATCGGACCCAATAACAGTTCTCGTACTGGAATGGCTATTATGAGAGAATCTCCGGGAGGATGGAAAGTTCCAGCAGAATTTACAGGAACTATCAACGACAACTGGATCACACGAGCGATAGAAGATGCTGCCCCAGACATTAACAATTTATTAAACAGGATTATGAAATCATGAGCTGCGAACACAACACCACCTTCAAAGGCATCAACAGTATATCTGATGATCTATTACTAAATATAGTAGAATCAAACTTTAAAACTTTCTTCGATTGGGCATTTCTGCATATAGGGGCGTGGTTTGATGCCTCTGCCGCTAATAGCGGAACAATTTACGCCAATAGACCTCCTGCACAACTATTAGCTGTAGACGATATGTCTTATACAGACGGTAGGGTTTGGCAAGGGGTTAGAAAAGATTGGGTGTGGGAATATGAGTCTGTTTTTAATAGTGGGTCTCCTATTCAAATTAGTGGTGTTTATGTCAACAACAACTATGTGCCGTATGCTAGTGGTGGCTTTGTTGTGAACTATCCAGAAGGTAAAATTATTTTTGATAATCCGATATCAACTAATAGTTCGGTCAAAATCAACCATAGTTATAGATATGTGCAAGTTTATAGAGCAAGCGATAGTCCTTGGTTCAATGTTTTACAGTATCCGACATTCAATAATTCTTTGCCAGATATTCAGCAAATTTCGACGGGAGAGTGGTCAATAGGCTCACAACATAGAGTTCAATTGCCATGCATTATTATAGATCCAGTACCCAGATCACGATCAAGACCTTATGAAATAGGCAATACAAGCTTATGGCTAGAACAAGATATTGCTTTTTATGTTTTAGCCGAAAGTAAAAATGAAAGAAATAAACTTCTTGATATTATTCGTTTACAACAAGATCTAACTATTCAGCTTTACAATACTAATAGCTTAACTCAAAACGATCAATATCCTCTAGATTATAATGGCGATTTAAAAAATAATCCATTAATGTATCCAGATATGATTGATCAATATCCTTGGAGAAAGTGTTTTATTAAGAATATTAGCCTATTTGAGATCGATTCTACAACTCCAGGTTTACACCAAGGCATGGCAAGGGCTACCGTGGAAATAATTTCTGGTTGATTCGGAACCTTTAGTGTATCATAAAATAAGATTAATATAGCAAAATACCATCATATAATTAGTTATCACTAAACTACATTTCAATTAAGTGGAGATAAATTATGGCCAATAATCGTATCTATTATGCAATTCAACAGGTTAAACTAGGCCCCGCAGCAGGCGTCATGGCTCCCATAAACGGCTTACAAACTGTTGGCATGACAACAAACTTTAATCTAGAGCAAGTGTTTGAAATGGGTCAGTTGGCTATCTATCAAAACATCGAAAACGTACCAGATGTGGAAGTCACACTTAATAAGGTTCTTGATGGTTATCCACTAGTATATGTTTTAGCTACTGAAGAAGGCTCTAGTGTCGCTACTGGTCTTACCGCAGTGAATCCAACAATTGCTGGTCGCCAAAATGCTCGTTGCGATATGAGACTATCTATTTTCAACGACACCAATGTGAGTTCTAGTGGTAATTCTATTGCTAATGTTACATGTTCTGGTATGTATGTGAGTAGTGTAAGTTATACGTTTCCAGTTGATGGAAATTTTACAGAAGACGTAACACTAGTAGGAAACAATAAGGTTTGGGGTGGTGTAGTAACTGGTTCTTTTGCCGGAAATAATGATGAGCCATTATCTGCAACCGGTGTTGGTCGCAGACAATATCTAAGTATGGCTAATTGCAGATTTCCTACTCAAATCCCAGGCATCTCAGGAGACGGCACCAACGCATTATTAGGTAATGGCAGTGGTTACGCAGCACACTTCCAGAATATCTCAGTAAGTTGCGATTTTGGTCGTGAAGCCATTAGCGAACTAGGCACATTTGCTCCGTATCATCGCTATGTAACATTTCCTGTTGAAGTTACTAGTGAGTTTGAATTAGTTGCTGTTTCTGGAGATATGATTAATGCCACAGAAAGTGGATATTATAGAGGCTTAACTGGTACAACGGTCGCTACACCAAGCGATACAGGCTGTGTTGCTCGTCATAATCTATTAGATCAAACAATCTTCTTAGAAACATGCGAAGGCACCAGAATTTATCTTGGCACCAAGAATAAACTAACTAGTGTTAACTACACAGGTGGTGATACTGGTGGTGGTAACGTGAATGTCACATATAGCTATAGTACATTTAATGACTTTGTTGTGGCTCACTCTGGTGGTGATTTTTATAGTCAATTAGCCGGTAGTACATATACTCCATAATTGACTTAAACAAAAGACTCTGGAATTTTGTAGATAAGGACTATGGATCAAACAACAGTAGGAATATATCTATCCAGAATTTTATCTGGGTACTATATCTTTTTTTATCGTGGACAAAAATATAAACTCATATATCCTAATATGGATATAAAGTATGAGGCAGATATTTACGCCCAAGAGGAATATGAAAATAATAAGTTTAATGATTGGATTTCTGATGATATGATTGTGGATAGTTTGGTTAGTATAGGAATGTGGTCATATAATGGCGATGATAATATAAAAAATATTGAGAAGCAGATAGAGGATCTTAAGGTAGATTTATATCAAAACTTTTTAAATCCACCAAAACTTAAATCTGTTCGTCGCACCCTAAACAATACAAAGAACACATATGATAAGCTTTATCAGATTAGACATTCTTTAGACTCATGTACAGTTAAAGGTTATTGTAATGTTCTTAAAAATCAATATTTATTAATGCACAGTATATATGACAATAGCAATAATTTAGTATTTAATTCTAAAGATGCCGATTTTCAATTACTCAACTCTTTAGCGTCTATTATTGCAGAAAATACTATAGACCTTAAAACATTTCGCAGCATCGCTAGAGATGACGTATGGAAAAATTACTGGTCCGCTAATAATAATTATGTTTTTGATCAACCAACTATTAATTGGACAGACGAGCAAAAAACTTTAGTTGTATTAACTAAAATGTATGATAATGCATATCAACACCCAGAATGTCCAGAAGAAAAAGTAATTAATGATGACGATATGTTTGATGGTTGGATGATTTTACAGCGCAGAGAACACGAAAAAAATAAGAATAAAAATAGAACAGAGAAACTTTTAGAGGGTAAAAAATTAGGAAAAGCGGGTGAGATATTTATAATGGCTAATTCCCAAGAAGAAGCACAAAACATATATGACTTGAACGATATAACATCAAGACATATTATAAAAGAAAGACATTCTACTATTATTGGTACTAATAATGATGTTAGTGATTCACAGTTGCCAGATGTTAAGCGAAATATGGTAGTACAAAGTAATCAACAATTCAAAGATACTAGGAAATAACTTATGGACAATATGCATAAAACAATTTTAACTAAAAGATTTCAAACCACAATGATTGGTGCGTTATTCGAATTTGAAAAAGTGTTTGGTTATTTATGGGGTCAAGACAAGCACGAGGATGAATTGACTAATAAAGAATTGGATTTTTTGGACAGATGGGATAGTGTCAGGAATCAAATTTTGAATAATGGTAATAGTCAGCTTCGTAAGGCTATTGCTGATCTAGATAAAGTAAATGGACAAATCAAATATAACTACCGTTTTTACCAAAAGAAAGAGGAATCAAATGAAGACCCAAAACTTTAAGATTATCAATAAAGAAGGCAAGGAAGTAGAACTTTTAGTCAGGTCTCCTTCTGCTGAAGATCAGAAGCAGGCTACTAAAGTTTATAATCAAGCTTTTAGTGACGCTATTAAGTCTAAGGCTATAGTCAGAGCTAAATTAGATGATGTATTAACAGAACAGGGACTATGGGACGGCAACAAACAGGTCAAGTTTTTAGAATATCAAACAACTATTCTTGAGGGTGAGAGACAACTCGCTAAGGGCGGTATTTCCATCAATCAAGCTAGAGATATTGCCCTAAATATGAAAAAGGCAAGAGAAGATCTAAAAGAGCTAATTTCTGTTAAGACTAATTTAGACATACATACTGCCGAAGGACAGGCCGATAATGCTCGCTTTAATTATTTAGTTTCAGCTTGTACGGTGTATAGTGATACTAAAGAGCAATATTTTAAAGGTTATGATGATTATCTAAATAGATCAGGAGAAGTAGCAGCCCTACTTTCTGCTCAACATTTGGCCGCAATGATATATGGTTTGGACAATGATTATGAAGATAAGTTACCAGAAAACAAGTTTTTAAAGAAATACAAGTTTGTTGATACTAAACTTAGACTCATAAACAAAGAAGGTAAGCTAGTAGATAGTGATGGTAGACTGATTGACGAAAGTGGTCGATTTATCAACGATAAGGGTGAGTTTGTTGATAAAGACGGTAATGTCGTTGATCAAGAGGGTGACTATGTAGTAGACTTTAAACCATTTTTAGATGATAATGGACAACCAGTACTTGTGGAAGAAAAAAAGGATGAAACCATCAACACAACTAGCGAGATTACAGAAGAAAAACAAACTAGTTAGTAGTCCTAAATTTTATACATCATTTGAATATATCCCCAAAGAATTAACTTCTTTTGGGGATATTTTTTATAGAAGAGCTTAAACATGGCACAAGGCTTTAACTTAACAGCAGAAATTAATCTAAGAGGGCCAAGTAATATCAGGACTGTAGTGGCTGATATTAGAAGACAGCTAGGTAGTATAGATGTTAACATTAATCCTAGGTTGGATCAAAATGCAGCTCGTAATATTACCAGTCTTAATAATAGCCTAACCAGACTCAATTCCACGCTATCAGCCACCAGAACTTCTGCCACAGACGCAGCCAGAGCTATTAGAGATCTAACACAAGCTGCCAATGGTCTAGGCAATAGATCTATTCAGCAAAATATCAATAACGCTGCTGCCGCATGTCAAAATCTTGGTAGGTCAGCGGGAGGTGCCGGTGGAGACATAGGTGGCGCCTCTACTAGAATAGAAGAGTTTGGTAGACAGTCAGCTTTAGCCGTTAGACGTTTTGCTGCATTCAGCTTAGTAACGGGCACGATATATGCTTTAACAGGAGCTATCAGTAGGGGTATAGATGCTTTTATTGATTTCGATAAAGAGTTTGTTAGATTACAACAGGTTACCGGAGAAAGTGCTAAAGGATTAAAGGGACTAGCCAACGCTATAACTTCTTTATCAACAAGCTTGGGCGTAAACTCAGCAGAACTAACTACCGTAGCTGTGACTCTCGCACAGGCTGGTTTAAGTGCGACAGACACTAAGAGAGCGTTAGATGCATTAGCGAAAAGTTCATTAGCTCCATCGTTCGACGATATTAATGAAACTGTGGAAGGTAGTATTGCTTTAATGAGACAGTTCGGCATTGGAGCTAACGATCTAGAAAAAGCCCTAGGCTCTATTAATGCTGTATCAGCAAAGTTCGCTGTAGAAGCTAGCGATATTATTACTGCTATTCAGCGTACGGGTGGTGTATTTGCCACAGCCAGTAGAGGTGTGAGCGAAGGCACAGATGCTCTTAATGAATTTATTGCAGTTTTTACAAGTGTACGACAAACTACTCGTGAAAGTGCAGAAACTATTGCTACTGGTTTAAGAACAGTATTTACTCGTATTCAAAGAGGTCAAACAATAGATGCTCTTAAAGAATTCGGTATTGAGTTGACAGATCTAGAGGATAAATTCGTAGGACCATTTGAAGCTATCAGAAGACTGAGTGAAGGTCTTAGTACATTAGATCCAAGAGATGTAAGGTTTTCACAGATCGTAGAAGAGCTTGGTGGCTTTAGACAAATCGGCAAGGTTATTCCATTAATTCAGCAGTTCGCCGTTGCCCAACAGGCTTTAAAAACAGCACAAACAGGACAAGACTCTTTGGCGGCCGATGCTGCAACAGCACAATTATCTTTAGCTAATCAAATAGCAAAAGTTAGAGAAGAATTTACGGCACTTATAAGATCAATAGGCGAGAGTGAAAGTTTTAGAAGTTTCGTAAGTCTCGCCTTACAATTAGCTAGCGCTCTTATTCAGGTGGCTGATGCTGCCAAGGGAGTGCTGCCCGCTTTAACTGCTATTGCTGCTATTAGAGGTGCCTCGTTTTTAACTCAGTTCGTCACTGGGTTTGGTGGTGGTATTGGTGGTGGTCGTGGTGGTCGTGGCCCTCGTAGATTTGCTACTGGTGGTTTAGTGCCAGGATCGGGTAATAGAGATACTGTTCCTGCTATGCTCACTCCCGGCGAGTTTGTTATACGTAAAAAAGCCGTAGAACAAATTGGAACAGATAATCTGCTTAATATGAATAAAGGCGGGAGAGTTATCAGTCCTGCTGCGACTGAGTCTAAAATGCCACAGCTTTTTATGGAGCGTGGAGGAGACGTTTCTAATGAAATTAGACAACAGTTAGATACAGGAAGAAAATCACAAGGGTTCTCTGGTCAGACAGCAGCTAAAGGACTAGGGAAAATTACATCCTTAAGTGAGCAAATCGCACTATCTCCAGATCTTAACGACGTTTATGGTGGTGCGTTTTTAAGTCCAGAGGGTAGTGTAAGAGATCTTAAGGGTTCATTAGATAAAAATATAATATCTTCTATTGTTAAAGGAACAGATGCTTATAAAGTTTTATCTAGAGCTAGTGCTCAAACCCCAGAAGGTAAACTTGTATTAGGAGAATTAAAGAATATTGAAAAAGCAGCCCAGGCTAAAGGTGATTTTAGTTTGGTTGCTGAGTCGCTCGCTAAAAGTAAATCAGAAAAAATAGAAAATACTATTTTAGGTAAAGTTTATGATGCTGTTGAAGATGGCTCCAAAGAACTTTCTTCTGCAACAAGGATATCTACAGGAGGAGCATCAGAAGCTACAAGAATTTTAAAACAGTCTAATATAGATAATGTCATTGGTAATATTTATGAAGCTATTATTAGTAATGCTGGCTCTCCATATAACGAAAAGGATAGAGACTCTAGCAACGAAGCTTTCGATTTTCCGTCGGGGTTGGGGTCTGTTGCTTCAAATTTTGGTTCTGGTAGATTAGCTAAAATTATTACAGACGCTAAAACAAGATTTACCTCTGGGAATATATCATCATTTCTTAATAAAGTAAAGAATTTTGAAAGTAAAAAACTATCTAAAGAAGTAGAAGCCATCTTAGATAGACCAGATATTTTATCAGGATTTAGTACGCGAGAGCTAGCAGATAAAAGAGCTTCTAGTGCTAGGTCTGAAGTAAAAAGATTGGTTGATACCAGGATACAAAGAAGAGCATCTGGTGGGTCCATATCTGGCGAAGACACTGTTCCTGCCATGTTAACCCCCGGCGAATTTATAATTAATAAAAAAGCAGCAAAAAGAATTGGTTCATCTAGTTTACATAATCTAAATAGGGCAGATAGAATTGGATACAATAAGGGTGGTGCTGTAGGACATATTCAACATTTTGCTAGTGGCGGTGGAGTACAAAAGTTTTTTGCTGGTGGGGCTGTTGCCGGTGTGAGAATGTTATTCACATCTATGCCTAGAATTATACAAGGTTTTCAAAGACTATCTACTTCTGTTCAAACAAGTTCTAAAGGCTTGACCATGTTTGGTCAAAAGGTTACCAAGCTAGATGTTGGTATACCTCGCACTGGTAGTGGCACAGCTAGAGCCGGCGGGTCTAGTGCTGGCAGAAGAAATTTCGACAATCAAGGAGCCGGTGTTCCGCAAAACAGAGACATTGGCACCGCTGGATTATTGGCTTTGACTGCTGGAGGCGCCGCGGTTGAAGGTTTATCTAGTGGTATTGGTGGCTCAACCGGAGAAGTTATTAGTGCTGTAGGTAACGACGTTTTAAATTATTCTGCTATTGGAGCAACTATAGGATCTATGGTTCCCGTGGTGGGAACGGCAGCAGGAGCGGCAGCAGGAGCATTAGTTGGTTTAACTACAGGCTTATTTAAGTCTACAAAAGCAGTAAATGAATTCAATCTAGAGCTTGCTACAAATAAAAAGAACGCAGCCGCAGACGCATCAGATGCTAGTATTGCAAAGTTTGCTAAAACCGGATCACAATTAGACAAGGGTAATGCTTTATTGGACTTTAGTAAAACGATGAAAGCCGAACAAGAATTGGCTACCCAAAAGGGTGGTCTTAGAAAGATGACCACACAAGAGAACGTACAAGTGCAACAAAGAGGTGCTGAGCAAGCTATAGCTATACTTTCAGCAGAAATGTTGAATACGGGCCAAACGCTGGAACAAGTACAAAAGGCTATGGATCCAGCTTTGTTTGATAGTTTAAGTATAGAAATAGCCGAAGCTCAGTATGATTATATTGAAGCACAAAAAAGAATCAATCAAGAGTTTCAAGACGCAGAAGGAAACGAAGCTAAACAAAGAGATATTAAAAAACAAGGACTAATAGAACTTAAAAAAATTAGAGATAAAAATGTACAACTGCTCTTAGCAACTGCCGACGCAGAAGTTAAAACTAGAGAGAATGCTAAAAAACAAGCTGAAGTTAGAAAAGTAGTTGAATCTTTATTAGATAAATATCGTAAGATATCTGCAAGCCTTGAAAGATTTGGAGATGAGATAGAAGCTATCAAGGAAAGCGCAGCTAACTCAGTTAAAGGTTTTCAGGGACAAGCAGAATTCAATAATGTTGACAGATCTAATGAGAAGACTCTTGGTAATCTTAGTGCATATTCTATGGCAGAGGTTGCAAAGGTTGCCAACCAAGTTGGTAATTTAGCTGGAGGTCAAACAGGACAAGAATTAAGCAATAATATACAGTCAGCAAAAGTAGCTCAAGATATTTTGCCTGGAATTTTACGAAATACTATGGCAAAAGATTCTCAAGGGGTTGTGGATGAGTTAAAAGCGGCTTTTGCTAAGGAAAAGATTCCGTTCCCTGACTTTTTAGCTAAAGATATTACCTCTGTATTAGGAGATGAAAGTGTTAGCCGTCAAGGAAAAAGCTTTAGTGAACTAGCCGACGACCCATCTTTACTTAATAATCTAAGCAAAGCAATGGGCGTCTCATTAGAAACTGCTACCTTATACTTGAAAAAATATAATGATGCCCTACAAGCTGCTCTTACAGAGATTAGTAATAGTTATGCTAAATCTATGGCAGAGGCGGCAGAATGGCAATCTAAAGCATCAGATATTAGAGCCAGATCTCGCATTGAATTAGACCAAGCACTAGGAAAAAATATTAGTTTGGAAAGAATGAATGAGCCATTTGATCAGAGAATCAGAGGATTAACGGGAGATGTGGTTTTCGGAGGCAGCACCAATCCAGCAGAAATTGCGAGAGGTATGAGAGACTCTATAGCTGCAAAACCAGGAGAAGAAAAAAAACTACAAGACTTATTAGCAAAAGACCTAGCTATTGACCCCAACAACGAAGCAGCTAAAAAAGCATCCACAGCAGCTATTGTTAATCAAACGAAAGCTTTGGCTAATCAAAATAATGGTATTAATAATGCTCGTAAAGCACTAGAAGAATTAGCTAATGATAGCAGCGCAGCGGCTAATGCGTTAACAAAAATTCAAGAAGTCCAGAGAGTGTCTCAAGGAGCTACAAACTTTGCTCGCAAAGCACTAACAAGTGATAATGAGCAACTAGCAGAAATGAATGACGCATTAACCGCATATACTAAGATTGTATCTGGACAAGCTACCAAAGACGAACTGAATTCTTTACCTTTTAGACAGCAAGGTTTTGAAGGTATGGATATGATTAAGGATTTAGTTCCAGAAAGCATGGGTAGGCGCATTGAAGCTCAAATGACCAGACAAATGATCGAAGCTATGCCAAATGGACAAGAGCTTCTTAATAAGCCTATGGCTCTTCGTCCAGACGGAGAAAAAATTACTTTAGGTGGAGCGCTAGATAATGCCGCATCTGGTATAGATCCAGTACAACAAAAATATATTGACGCATATACAGAAGCAACATCTAGACAAGCAGAAGCAGCAGATGAACTAGGTAAATCGGCAGTCTCTGTTGCTCAAGTTTTTGAAGGTAAGATGGTAGAGATTCTAAATAGAATTGGACAAACAATGGGCGTAAAAGACGGAGTTCCGGCTATACCACAAGCTGGCGGTGCCGCCGGAGCACCTATTCCTTTTGGCGCCCTCCCAGCAGCAGCACCCAATAATGGTGGACAGGTCGCAAATAATGGTAATGCAGTAGCTAATATACCCGGTTTCGGCCCCATCACAGTAGATGATGCCGCTAAACAATTTGCTCAAAGTATTAGCTCTGGATTTGAGGCATTTGGTACTTATGTACAAGCCCTGTCCGGTATTAAGTTGCCAGAAAAAATTGAACTATCTGGTAATCATGTTGTAGACGTTAGAATCACCGGAGCGGCTGCTTTTGATGCTCTAAAGAAAGATTTTACAAATATGATTTCTGTAGAAGTTAGTAAGGCTATGAATCAGATATGGAATCAAACTGGCGGTGGAATAGGAAGCGCCCCAAAATAGGATAGATAACACATGAATAATATTTCTGTTTATTATTGTAAAGCTAGCGAATCTCCTGGATCATCACATAGATTATCGCCGGCCCCAACCATATCTATTAGTCCAGAAATTTACTATGCAAATGATAATGTAATTGGCTATACTTATGCTATTACTCTTAATGGCTATGCTAATGCTCTGAGATTAGATCTGGATCCAGGGTCTACTGATTTTGGCTTAGAGCCAACCGTTGAACATATAGGACATATTAGAGAAGTATTCAATACTAATGGTGGTACTTTATATATTAAGGATGGATCTAGAAACATTATTGTGGCTAAAGGTGCCACTATTAAAAATATTCAATTTGATACATCTGAGAATAGATGGGTAAATTATGCCCCATATACTGTAGAAGTTGAGTTTAATGAAGTTGATTTTATCGGTTGTTCTAATAACTCAGCTGTTGCCTGTAATAGTAGTTTTTTTCATTCTCCTCACCAAAGCGCGACTGTTACAGCAGATAATTTGGTAGATATCAAAAAACATAAAATTAAAGAGTTTAGTGATAAATGGTCATTTACTGTAGAAAATGAAATTTACGATAATTATAATGGATTTTTAAATTCTTTTTTTAATGTGTCTTATACAATATCAGCAACAGGCAAAAATTATTATGTTGGTGATAACTTGGTACCAGCTTGGCATCAAGCTAAATTATTTGTACAAGAAAGATTACAAAAACAAGTTTTAGGACTATTGAATGGCGTTTTACAAATTACCCCTCTTAATATAGATGCTTGTGCAGCTTCGGGAGATATTTCTAGTTTACACAACGTAGATACTTCTGCCCCAAGAGCTGGAGGATTATTGCAAAATCTCAACACTTTGAGAGATGGTGTTACTAGAACATTTGATATTTATAACGAACAAATTTCTTGTGATACTTCGGAAGCGGAGGGCACATTTAGTGTAACCTATAATGCCTTAGTTAAGCGTAGCGATCCCGCTTTGAGTCCTTCGGCAAATGCCGCTATTTTCACTTATAATAAAAATATTACAGTAACTGATGATGATGGATTAAATGCTACTATTAATCTACAAGGCACAGTACAAGGACTAGTTAGAGGAGGATTTATATATTATAATAATGACTATGTATTACCATCTACTGGAACAATAGTTATAAATGTCGATAGCGCAGAAACTAAATATAGTAATGCTGTGGCTTATTTTAATGCCAAGATAGGTACAGCAACTGATTTGTTACAATCATTTAAAGCTTCGCTCAATATTACCAAAAGACAACTATTGCTCAAGGGTCCAGACGGATATCCTTCGCCATCTTCTTTTATTTTGGAACATAGCTATCATGATGGCTCTATTGGCATTACCGCTGTTTATGATAAGTCTCAAACAGAAAATGCTGACAGAGGATACTATACATTATCCATAGTAAGAAATGATCCTGTAGAACTTATACAAGAGTTTGTTATTCCTGGCAGAATACAAGGACCATTAATTCAAAGACTTAATGCTTTAACATCTAAAACAATAGCTATTAATATTGAAGGGGCCGATAGGTCGAACAAAATTTGTAACACGATAAACAACCTAGATCTATGCAGTCTTTACCCAGCTTTTAATATTCCTAATTATACTCAACTATTACAAGACAATGATATGTGGATCAAAACTAAAGAAGACTATACAATGAATATTGTAGATGGTTCGTTTAGTATTGCTCTGGAATATACTTCTAAAGGATAAACTTATGTCTACATATAGCCCAGATGTAAAAATTTATTACGGACCCAAAGATGCTGATCATAGATTAATTCCGGCCCCAGATGTAGCTATTTCTCTGGAATTAGATTATAGTAATGATACGGTTATTGGTTATAAATATATTATTACTTTAACTGGAATTGCTAGTGGATTAGATTTAAGAAATGTAGCCTATGGAGGTAATATACCAGAACCTTCAAGCTATGGGATAGGAGCCATAACAAATCAGATTCATATCTTGCGTAAAATTCTTAGTCAAAATGGAAATATTTTACATATTGTTCATGGAGATACTGAAGACCATATCCTTAAAGCCAAGGGTGGTATTTTAAGATCTTTACGCTTTGATGAGTCCTCTAATAATTGGACCCATTTTGCTAATTATACTGCCACCATAGAGTTTACGTCTCTAGATCTACTAAACTATACTGAAGACTGCTCTTCATTATTTTTGGATGGGGCGACTTATTCTGCTAATGATACCGGTATCACTAATATTGCTACATATAAAATTAAGAGCTTTACAGATAGCTGGAAGCTTTCATTTGACGAAACAGAAGCATTTAATCGTGTTAAAAATATAGATACAGGTTATAATCTTAACATTAACAATAGTAGCTTTAACATAGAGTACTCCATCTCTGCTACAGGTAAGCATAATCATGTTTATACTGATGAGGAAACCGGGGAATCTAAATTATTGCCAGCTTGGGAACAGGCTAAGAACTTTGTGCAGTACAGATTATACTATCAAGTTATTAATCTTCTGAATGGCGTTCTTAAACTCTATGATAATGCCTGTACAAGCACAGATACTCTTTCGACTGTAAATATTCCGGGCACAACAGCGGCTGGATTATATTCTGGTTTGAATGATTTAGACTATAATATATTTAATGAACAAATTTCTTGTGAAAGCTCAGAATCAGACGGCACCTTTTCTGCTACATATTCAGCGGTTGTGAAAAGTAAATTTGGTAATTTAAATTGGAGTAGCGTTAATACAAAACATACTGTAAATAAAACTGTTACTCGTACAAGCTCTCAAGAAGATCCAAATAATGTATCAATATCAGTTAATGGCTCTATAGAGGGTTTGATTCCTGGGGGTTTAATTAGGGCTCCTAAGCCACTCGCATTGCCTGATGGCGGAGCTTTTTTAATATTTAATGGCTCTACTCTCTCAAAGTATACGTATGCTAAACTTTTATTAGATCAAATTTATAGTGATAATGATTATAATGGTGGTATTGGAGATACTGGAAAAAGAGACTTAAGACCATTTTTTAAAAATGCTTTAGGAATAGTATTACCAGCACTAAATGAAAACTGCACTATAGACCCAGGAGTTCCAGAACCAGCAGATCCTCCGCATCCAGTATCATTTAACTTGACACATGACTATAATAGTGGTATTATTACATATGATGTTGAATATAATAGTAACAATCTCGGAGGTCGTAAGTATAGAGACGTTTCTATTCAGATTACTAATCCTAACAAGGTGATAGCTGTATTCAGCATACCTAATAGCTTGGCTTGTGCCAGAACACAAGAGTTGGGAACATATACGGCTAAAACAGTTAGTGTGACTGTACAAGGAAGAGACTATAGTGAAATGGGTCAACCCACAGAACTTAACTTAGTAAATGAATGGATGTCTGGTGGGTGGTGTATAGATGAAGCATACCTACCTATCGCCTTACCAATGTTAAATAATGCGATATTGACCCAAAAACAATATACAAAAGACCCAATCACAGGAGCATTTACAGTTAATTTGACGTATATTTGCGATAATCCAGGATGTTATATAGCTTAGGACTATTATGAGTGATATTATTACACAACCAATTAAGTTTTTAGGGGCCACAGTATTATCTTTTAATGCTACTTTAGGCTTCGGTTCTACCCAAGAAACAACTATTAATGTTGATTTAGTGGAAGATTGTGCAAACGGAGATTTATTTTATCCTAATAATGGATTAATTTTTGTTGGAGGTCCAGTATACTTTAGTGCTGGCGCTTTTAATTTTGGTGGTATTCTGACTAATTGGACAGTATCTCAGGGTGGAGGTGGGAAAACGTTTAATGTTAGGGCTGTAGACCCAAGGTCTCTTTTGGAAAATTCTGTAGTTATTATTGATACATATTTAGGTCCGCCAACTCAAGGAATAAATTATTTTAATGTATATGCTGGTTACGAATCTCCTGTTTTAAATGGCAACTGTCAATTTTTTGGTAGTTCTCTGGGTAATGAAAGAGGTATGCCATATCAGGCTATAATTAGTAAACTTCAACAGATGAACCCAACTATATACTCACCTACTGGTTATGCTTTTACTGTTAATTTTAGTTCTTTCCCAACAGGCTTACCAGAATACTATAGAGTTCCAGGACCACAAATCACCCTACTGCAACTTCTTCAAGACGTTTGTGACATTCTAGGATATGATTTTTATGTAGACTTATTGCCGGGAGGCATTATTAGTGTTGGATTGGTTAATCTTAGACAGCAACCCACTAGTTTCAACAGCATAATTTCCGCATACAATGGAATTGCCACGGATCTTTCATATGGTCAAGAGTTGAGAAATGAAAAAACCAGAACAGTATTGTTTGGTGAAAAACAACATTATTTAGCTCCTATAGATAAATTTAATTTCTTTTTTGGAGAAGATCTAATTAATAATGAAATGGTTCCCGTTATTCCATTTAGAGAAGATTCTTGTGGCTTTTGGATCAATAAAAAAGTGGATTCATTAAACGCAGCTCTTACTAGGCCACTACCAACTAATGGCCCCTATGAAATTTCAGAACTAGATATTCGTGCTGCACTATCGTCTTATAAGCTATGGAAAAATAGAGTTTTAACAGCTACTATCCCAGGATCTTTTAATGAGGCTATAAGAGCCAACTGGCCAGAGGCGGCAGAAGACCTACGGGCGGCTGGTCAAGTATTAGCTAATGGTGGAGACGCGATTAAGGCAACAGAAAATCCTCAGCGAGGATTTGTTGATCAAATGCAAAATGCTCGTAAACCAGCAGCTAAAAGTAATAAGCCAGAATTTTTAAATGATCTAGAAAAAGTATTTAATTTTGTGAAAAATCTTGGTAGTACATATTATGGCAAACAATTTTTTGTACCTTTAAACCAAAGAATTTGTTATTATAGAGGAGATGATTTTCAAGAAATTATTTTCTCAGACGTTCCAACCAACGATGGAGGCTGGGTAGAAGAAGGAGTTCCAGTGTTGGGGTTAGCAGATCCCGAATTGTCTGCTTTTAGAGAAGAAGATAATAGGGTAGGATGTTTTGCAGTTTTTGCTTTCAATGCCGCAGAAGCACCCATACCAGAAACCTCAGAAGAAGATACTAGTACTGGACCCGTATCTATCCCTGATGATTCTGTGTTTAATGATGGCAGTATTCCCCCAGAGCTTCCCTCTTAGTTTTAAATAAGGACTATATTTATGGCTGGAATTAACTGCGGCAAATTAGATATAACTAATATTAATGATGATGATGTTATTGCCATTAATAATAAGGCATGGGTTAGGGGCGATGTAGACGAAAAGGTTTATATATGGGACAATAAAGCTTGTGTTGTTATTAAATTTAATGATGCTTGTACAGCTACTATATGTAATGATCAAACAGACGTAAATAAGACATTGATGTTGTTGTCTAGTGCTATTGAAGTATCAAAAGAATCTGGAGATGGAGAGTCAAGCCCTTCTCCGCCAAACGTAGACGAAGACAGTGCTAATGAAGAAAGAGAAGCTAAGTCTATTTGTGGAGTTGAATTAGACAAACTAAAAGAAGCCCAAAAAGCTTTAGATTCATCTAGTATTAACGACAGAGGATATCAGGGTGCTGCCGTTATGCCGATTGGTGCTGTGGTGCCTATGAGATCCAATGTTCGCACCTACGGACCATATGCGTCTGCTAATTTCGGCAGCAGCGCCGGTGGAGTAAATGTAGAGGTTAATACCGAACTATGCCCTTGGGTTTTCGGTTCTATAACAGCCATGCATGCTGCTGGCTCTTCTTTAGTATCTAATGCGGATGTTGGTCTAACCAGAGCTGAGACAGGATCTATAACCATACAAGGACTACCCGATCTCATAGGTCTAGGCGCTACTGTTGTTAGTGGAGGACCAAATCTTACAGGATTAAATGTTAGTTTTGGCTCATCTGGTATTACGACTAATTATGAGTTTAGAACATATACTCCTAAATTTGGTGGATTAAATAGGCATTATTTAGAAAAATTCAAGAGCATTGCTAAAAATAGAGTAGAACAACTAAGATTTTTGCGCAACAATCAAATTTTACAAAATAAAATTCGTAGAAAACTTAAAAATATAGATCGCAACAATAATAAAGCTGGCGGAATATTAGACAAAGACGAAGGATCTAAAAATTCGCTACAACGAGTCTTAATGGGAGAAATATATAATTGGCAAAATGATGACGGAAGTATAAGTCAAAGAACTGTAGTAGGAACAAACGGCCTAGCTAAAAGTGTAGCAGAAATGATGTATGACTATGAGAAAAAAGCATACGTTAGTCTAGACGCCCTTTTCGGTCCTGTATCATTATATGGCGACGGTCAATTGCCCAGATATGCTAATCCAAATCCTCTGGAACACAAAAAGTCTAGCATAGGCGCCCAACCACCATTTGCTAAATATGGTCAATGTTATGGCTCATTGAATTTAGATCAATATAATATAGACTTAACACAACAATATTTAAATCCTCTAACTAATAATTTTGGAGATAATGATCATCACCATACTGGTCCTGGTGCCGGCCACGTTATAGATGTGGTTGGTAGAAATAGCGAAGTGCCAGACAATGGCGTTATCACCAATATGTATTCTCCAGACGATTCTAGCAGATACTCCAACGATTATCGCTTTTTAGCCATGAGAGGACCATTAGTTTTACATAGTTGGGGATATGACTTAGATGGTAAACCAATACCCAATGCTGCTGATGATGAAAATGCTACGAAGGCAGGAACATTCAAGACAGATCTCTTAAAAGATCAATTTTTGAAAGATTGGCTCAAGAAGCCCGCAACATGGCCAGCTGCTCCTGTTGACCTTAGATTTGATAGAGAAAGAGGATTATGGGTTAGTCCACAGCCATACAAAATTGTGGTAGCAAAAATAGTTACTAAAATTAATCCGTTTCAAGAAGGTCGTGGGGTGTTGATTAATTATGGTAAAAAACTATTTGATCAAACTGGCGCAGAAATTCGTGCAGATGGTGAAGGAGAGTGTGAGAATACAGAAAAACAAGAAGAATGGGTATTAGTTAATCTAACTGATTGTCAAGAGCCAAAATATTGGTGCTGTACAAATGGACAAGACGAATACTCTAACTTACTATATAAGTGTGTTAGAGAGGATGACTATAATTTTTGTGGTGCTGCTAATTCTGTTAGTGGTCCATATGATACTCCTAGCTGTGATGGTGGGTGTGATGGTGGAGAAAATTATTATTGTTGTACTAATGGCACAGACGAAGAAGGCAATCCTTTATATAGATGTTTAAGAGATAATGATCCTGCATTTTGTGGTGTGGATAATGCTGTTGGCGGACCATATTTTGATGACCCCAACTGTGATGCTGGTTGCGGACCACAAGGCAGTTCTTCCTCTTCTTCCTCTTCTTCCTCTTCTTCTAGTATAGACCTATGCAATCCTCCATGCGCTCAAACGATTACAGTATTAACTAGTATTTCTTTGAGTTCTGGTGGATTAGTTGCCGGAACTGCCTCAGTTAGAGTTTTAGATTATACTCCTACCGCGCCTATTCTTATTGCGGCTACCGCTTGCTCTGGAACAGGAAGTAGTAGTAGCAGTAGTAGTTCTATGTTTAGCGGATATTATTGTTGTACTAACGGTACAGATGAGCTTGGTAATCTTTTATATGAATGTATAGCCGATAATGATCGAGCATTTTGTGGTATTGCAAATGCTGTTAGTGGCCCATATGAGGATCCGGCGTGCGGAGGTTGTGGCGTCGAGAGCAGTAGTAGCAGCAGTAGTAGTAGTAATCCCTGGTATTGTGTATCAGACAATGGAAGTGTATGCTTTTGTAAGGATGATGGTGGTCAACGACCAGAAGATCCACTATATGAGTTAGAATCAGAATGTATTGCTGTCTGTTGTGAATCTAGCAGTAGCAGTAGTAGTAGTAGTAGTCTTCCTTCTAGTAGTTCTAGTAGTATTAGTAGTAGTTCTAGTAGTGGTCCCGAGCCGACACCTCCAGACGGAGATACTCAGCAGCCAATGATTAAGCTTGTTGATCGTATTGGTAAAGGACATAATGCTGGCGAATTAGTTTATGCTTACTTTGATGCGGAAAATAATGTATATATTGTCTTACAAAGACATAAAGAGCTTAATACTGCAACTATTTATGGCGAATTTAGATACGGATACTTACAAGTAGAAGGTATGGCTGGTGTTGATCCTTTAGATAATATAACTATAGGTTCTACTATTCCAGTATTTGATAGATTATATTTACAGAAAACTGAGGAAGATTGTTTTAGAAAAGGCGTAGCGGTTAAGTTTACACAATCAGAATAAAAGCAAAAAGGCAACAACATGGTATGTACTACATTAACGCCGACACCATCATATACTGGAGCTATTACTCCAACGCCAACAAGAGCTAGTACCCCCACGCCCACGCCAACTCTAACCAGAACGGCTACTCCTTCTAATTCTCTACCTCTTTCTCCTACGCCATCTTCTGGAGATCCTAATACTTGGCTAACGCCAACCTTTGTTGCTGATGTTCCACCCACTTCAACACCAGCTCTCTCTAGTACACCAGCATTAACGCCATCCAATTCTCCCACCAGAACATCTAGTAGAACACCAACAAAGACAGTTTCTATTACAAGAACTAATACTCAGTCTCGCACAGCAACAAGAACACCTTCTTCCACGAGAGGTTCCACTCCCACCCCTACGTCAACTGTGTCGATGACTTTTACTCCAACTAAAACCTTAACAGGGTCACTTACTAGAACTCCAACTAAAACACCAACTCTTAGTAAAAGCTTAACTCAGACTATTACCCCTACTAGAACTATTGGAGGAACTGATACTTCTCCAACACCCACACAAACAGCATCGTCTACTAGACCCTTTACTCCAACACCCACAAATAGTAACACCCCCACTAAATCTAGTACTCCAGGAGCTAGTCAAACTCGTACTCCTAGTCTAACGACATCTTATAGTCGCACTGTTACTGCTAGCGTAAGCGAATCCTCATGTCCAGTGCCACCAATTAGTACAGGAACTTTGACACCAACCCCAACAAATACTACAACAGCATCAAATACTAGAACAATTACTCCAACTAGAACAGGAACTAGAGCACCAACACCCACACCAGTAATAGCTAGTCCAACACCAACACCAACACCAACATATACCCCCACACAAACCGGAACTAATACTAGAACCCCCACTATAACTAAAACACAGACCAGAACCATTACTCGCACAGCATCAAACACACCAACACGAACACCAACACGAACACAAACACGGACTCCATCACGATCTCTATAATAATTATGTTGATGCTTTAATTAATATGTTTTTACTCCTCATACAATGAACAATGTTTGACTTAATTGGAAACTTATCTCCTGTCATATAATCTTCAAAAGTCCAGTCTGCATATTCTGGAAGCTTATTTCTCCAATAGCCAGTCCAATCACTAGCCCATAGCCAACTGGTTTTTTCTAAGGTTCTTTCTTCTGGGTTTTGCATGCAATGACCTAAGAAGGCCAAAGACACCTCTTCTGTAAAATTATAGTAGCCCTTCTTTTTCGCATAAAAGAAAAAATTAAGTCCAATATTATAAAATTCGTCTATATAATTTTTATCAACTATCCAAAATCCAGCATTAGTATTATAGATCTTATCTAACTTTAAGCCAGTTTCTTCATACAATGGTTTATATTTTTCCACAGGACAACCCCACCAATCTTTTCTTTTAGCATTGGGTGAGGTAATTTCGTTCTCCATTTGAGCAAAAATTTTATGACCATCCATCATATGTATAAAATCGCCCGGATGATTAACAAAATAATTGTCGGCGTCTAAAAAAACATAATAGTCATAATTTAAACTGCTAACTTGTTCTTTGAGAAAGTGAAACTTAAACATATATAGGGATTTTTCAAAAGTACCACACTTATGAACATTGGCCCCGTTTATATGTTCCATATCTGTCCATATGTGAAAGTCCTCTTGTACTCCACAGTCTCGGGCTGATTTCACCATTGTTTGTGCCATTTTGGCATGGTGTCCATCAGCAACTGTCCAATAGCAAAATGTTTTATTTGCTATATCCTTTGAAGTTTTTAAATCCATACTCTCCATTACCTCTTCTTTCAGCCTTATTTACCATGAATGTATCTTCCCATCCGAATAATGTATGAAAAGTTCCAGATGTTTGAAGCAATAGGTCCCCCAGCAACATATCTCCATTTCTTTTAATCATGTTTCTATCTGGGTAATCATATTTTCTTAAATATTCACACCTACCTACCCATAACCCACCAACGGGGAAAAAGCATGTGCTTGGCTGGGTAGGATGTTTAATTCCTTTGTACCAAGATCTGCTTTTTAAAAAATCTATATACAATGCATTTCTGCCATTAACATGAGGAAAACCCAACACATCAACCGGATGGTTTTGTATTTGCTCATTTAGCGTTTGGTCCCAATTTGGTTTTCTGATATAGCTATCATCATCAAACCATATCATATATTCAGTATCTACTAAATCTAATAACATTCTGAACATAGGATCTTTATTAATATTAACATTACAGTCAATTAAACTACTAATTTGAGCAGTATCTAGAAGATGTCTATAGTATTTTTTAGTCTCATTACAGCACTCACTCAAACCAACATGAATTTTTAGTGGTAGTGTTTTATGTTGTAAGATAGAATCTATACATTTTTTAGATATATCATAATAATTGCCATAACAACATATTAAAACTTCAAATTTATTATTCATATTTGTACTTAATTAGCCATGCTACTGTTTGTAATAGGTCTTGCATATATGGTTTAAGATTTTCTTTTTGAGATATGTCTATTATATGAGAATCTTCTATTTCTAGCCAGTTCCATATTTGGTCTTGCATATGTTCTTTAAAAAAGCCTAAGTTTGGAGAATAGTCGTGGGCCATAATAATATCGCCCATCTTTAACAGCGGGGCTAGTATATTATACTCACACCTTTTACATCCGCCATCACATAAAACTAATGTTAAACCATCTTGTCTTATAAAAGAACGAATTTCATCTTCTGCTTTTTTTGTAATAAAAGACGTATTCTCATAATCGAATAAGTTTTCTGTTCTAACATCCACAGCCTTGTTTACTACTAGTGGCTTTAAAAATTCTTGGTCATTAATATCATAAGTACGAATAATATTCTTGTGAAGATTTAATTCATCCATAATATCTCTTAACATTAATGTCAGCCCACCATGAAATGTTCCAATTTCTAATATTCTGGCTGGAGTTATTTCTGCTAATAGTTGTTTAAATACTTGTGGCGTATTTCTGTGCTGGCTCATAAATAAATAGCCATAAGCAAAGCCACCCTCTACTGTGTCTGTCATTTATAAGTCCTCTAAAGTAAATTTTGACAATATATAATCTATATTATTGTTAGGGTTGCAGTTTTTTAAATACCATTGTCTAGCATTATGACTAACAAACTCAAGATAATCATAGTTATTTTTGATTAAATTCCAATAGTATTCCACATAGTCGCCAAAATTTTCGTATTGTGAATACCAAGGATTGCCATCCCAATATTTACAGGCATGAAAACAATTAACATAATGATAGTTTGAAATTAATGGATCAGGATAATTAATATCTAGGTGTGGTCTTAGAACAGGAACACCCACAGCAAAACACTCTATATCCCTATTACATATCTCAGTTCCTCCAGGTAGACTTAAAGCAGACCTATTCTCAGACAGTTCTTTTAAGTACTCAAGATAGTTTAGATTATTAGATTCTTTATTTTTGTCGATAATTCTGATAGATGGATCGGATATAGTTCTAACCATATCTTCTCTAAAATGCCACATATATCCACGAAAATGCAATAGACCCCGAGTCTGCTTAACATTTCTTTGGGTGTATATCTCATTAATTTCGTTATAAAAACTATCATAATATGGAGCATAGAAAAAACTATGATATTTATTAGTAATATTCAGAGGACAATCAATGTCAGGATTATCAGCCTCTACTGATCTAAAATTAAAATAATCAATATAGTTAAAACCACCACAATAAAAAAACTTATGCATTTTAGATGGATTCCAACCTAAATGCTTCATAAAGTGATATTTCCAATTATCAAAAAATGATACTATGATATAGTTTTGCGTATCAGGATTAATAATAGAAAAATTCATACAGCTATATATACTGCCATATCCATTGTTCTCATAGGATGGATCATTATGAATTTCAAAGGTATGTTGCGGAAACCGTGTCTCTATAGTTTTATAAAGCTTTTGAAAAAAAGAAGTTACATAATAGTTAGGAATATCTCTAAATTGATGACGTATATGGTATTTCATATATTGCCTACAATTGGTTCTGACCACCCCTTACTTACGCTGTGAGGCCATACCAACCAGCTGTGTGGCTTTTCTTTAGTTTCAAACCATCTCCAAACTTTACAATATCCATCAGGGTCTTTTTTCATTCTTTCAATTTCATCTATATCAGCATCTTGTCTAAACATTTCTTGGCCATTTTGATCTTTAAATGCTACCGCCCAGAAATCATAGTCATTTTCTGGAACTTGATCATATCCTAGATCAATACAGTGCTTAAACATGTATACTAAGCTGGCCTCAAAGTCTTCATCAGAGATTTTCATATTATCAAGCTTAGGAGGCTTATGATCTAAAACATCTAATGTAATAGCTCTATTTTTAAAACTAATACCAGCATACTTTTCATAATCAGACAATGATCTTTCATTACCAAAATCATATATGCCAAAGTCTATATCTTTGATTTCGCCGTCCATACCAAATAATTTGCGATTCCTTGAATGACACTGGTTATTTCTGTCTATCCATTTTTGATCATCGTCCCATTGCTTACTTCTTCCTTTTCTAGTATATTCATGCCAACAAATTACCTTATTTGGATAGAATAAATCATACCCCTTAGTAAAAGCCCTAGCGGCAACGTTGATCTCTTCACCATGAAAATAATAGTAAGGATCATGCTTAACCTCTTGAGCAAATTGACCGATAGAAAACGCAAAGTGGGCGCTGTAAAATCTGCCGGGAATAGGCTTTGTTATATCTTCTATCTCTGGTTGTAAACTAGTTGGTAAAAAGAATATGGCGCCTTCTGGTATAAATCTATCAAAAGTCATTTTCCATGGCTCTTGTATTCTAGCAGCCGGATCGTTGTCAGGATCAAAACTTGGGATGTATGTTGTTATTAGTGGTTTAGCATGTCCGTCCGCCTGAAGTTCTGAGACCATATTAATGAGCATTTCATCCCAGTCTTTAACAAATCTATGATGACTATCTAGCTGTAATGTATAATCTTCATTTGAGTATAGTGTTTGAATAAGATTTCTAGCCCAACAAACACCCTGAGAATCTCTATAGTCTATATCTAGTATTTTAAATCTACTATCTTTTTTAAATTCGTCTAAACTATCCCAACTATCATCAGGATGATGTTGCCAAGCTATACCGAATCTTAGATTCTCTGGATATTTGGCACTTTCTATTAGGTTGTGCAGGGTAGGTGATAGTTGAGGATCTCTATATGAGGCGATTTGTATAAAAATAGTACTAGTTTTCTTTTCTTTCTGTTGCGCCATAATAATGAACTCTTCTGTGTGTAATAGGACTTGCTAATAAAATTGCGGGCTTAACTTCTTTTTGTTTAGTTAGAGTATAAATATGGCTCATCCATGTTTGTTCATAAGGATGTTGCCATTTGGTATCCATAAAGCACTTCTTATTGCCTTGCTGACTTATTATATGTGGCCAATTAGAATAGTAAATCTCACCATCAGCATATGGTATACCATTTAAACTTTTAATATTATTGAATTGGGTTGGTGGCTTGTGTTGTAAGTCTTCAAAATACTCTACTCTCAAAGACTGTGGTACATTATGCCAACTCCATTGTTCTCCGTTATGACCATAAAATTCACTAAAGCTAAACTTTATAAAATCATAATTCTCTTTATTCATAATTTTAATAAGGTTACTATATAGACTATTTATTGTTTTAGAAAAGCCAAAATTACAAAATCCTTCATACTCCAACAACATATCATCCTCAAAGAAGAACATAAAATCAGCACCACTTTCCGCAAAGTGTTCAGCAGCCAATTGTCTACCCCCACAAATACCAATGTTGCCGGGCCTTATCTCTATGAAGTTATATTCTGCGACAATTTTATCATATTCATCAAAGAATTTATTTTCAGTAGAATTATTAATTAGTATTTTATTAGTTTTGTCTAGAAAATCACGATCATATTCTTCAAAAGAAGACAAGACCATCCTTACCTGTTCAGGCGAATTAAAGGTTAAGATATACAGGTTTGTTTGATTGGTTTTGACCTTAATACGAGAGTCCTGTAGCTGCTCAAAGAAATAATAGACCAAACCATCACCCTGAATTAATTCATAGTGGTAGGTTGATGGGTCTAGATATGTCATTATTGTGAAAATGCTCTCCTCTGTACCCATGTATCCGTCATCTAGGGTGTCATTTAAGAGTCTATAATAAAGATCATTGGCTGGAGATATGCTGTTTTTAGACCCGCCAAAAAACCCTCCGCGTACCACCCTAGTAATATTATCTGTTTGGCCATATTGTTTCATTCCATTTATATTAAATCCATGAATCTCAGTATCTGTTTCATATGGAAAAGCTATAAACAAGAAATTGTCTGATATTTTAATAAGATTATTAATAACTACAGGATTTTGAAAATATCCTAAGCTCATAGTATTGCTTAATCCACCATCTATCCAATAAAAATAATCACTATTAAATGGATCAAAACACTTAGCGTTATGTAGCAAAAACATCTTGCTCATAACCATAGGATTATAATATTCTAAAGATGCCTGCGTACTATCCTGTAACCAACCAACCTGATTATACCATTCTGGATTATTTCTTATGTTTTGTACTTTATTAAAGAATGGAAAAAAAGATCCAGCAAAATCTTGTTTTGTATGATAATATATGCGAGTATTATGCTTCGACCTATGCTGCCACACAATATCTTCTAATGTTGGATCAATAAAAACAATTAGATTATAGTCTTTAAGGTCCGCTAGAAGTTGAATGAAGTGATGAATATAGTGGTCAAAACTTCTTTGCCAGCCCGGTTTGGATTTGTCTCTATCCAAGTTCCAAATACCAGTGACAAAACAAATATTATGTTTTTTTTGCATTTTTAATAGCTTTCTTAACCAAAATCCTTCCGGCCATATCAATAAACGGTAAGCCTCTTTTGGTCGCTTCTTCTTTTAACCATCCCACGATAGTATCAATATTATTTTCACACCATTCTATTCCATTAGTATCCATTAGTAATGCTTTTTTATTACATGAGCAATTAGGAGTTGCTTTGATTCCAATTTTACCTAAAAGTTTTTTTAATTCTGTGCCGACGCCAGAGATAGGGGTTTGTGGATTTGGTGAAATCTTTGTTTCAGAGGATAGTCCTGGCTTCGGCACACTTGGGTAAGCCGGATGCGTCTCGTCCACCGTGATCTTGTTGCCTTCTGCGCTGACGATGCAGGGCTGGACTTGTTCAAGCGTGTAGCCGCGCTGTCGGCAGATCGCCGCTAGCTGATTCTTGCTCGTGTGGATCATGGCGGCAGGAATGAAATAACAGGGTCTAGTTGTCCATCGCACCCGCTAGAGCAGGCGCAGCCATCGCCGGGCAAGTCGCCGCACGCTTCAGGGCGAGGACCGTCAACGTTGATATCAAAGCCCCCGCCCGGCTCGACAGGGAAATACGGCGAAAACCCAGACCACTGCACGACTTGAGCATCTCCTACGGGGCAGCCGTCCTCGTCATTTTCCCACCGGAGGCAGACAGTCCGCGTGCGTCCGAAAAGCGCTCTTGAGCTTACAAACTCACTACCTGGAGGCTTTCGGCAAACGAAGCAAAAGTATCGAATCGTTGCCGTTACATAAGCCACGCCATCGCACCAGACAACTGGCCCAACGTTAGCAATCGAAACAGAGCTTTCTGTACCTTCTGGCGCATCGTCGCCGGGATCGAAAGGATTTTGGCCTGAACAAAACAAATCACCTTGCGCGCACACGGTTCCGAAAAAATCACCAAATGCCCCTTGGTTTCTAGTCGGTATTGCTATAGGCCCGCTTTCGAGATTGTTAATGCCCCAATCGACATACATAAACTCTGGAATTTCGCATGGCGGTCCACCTGACTCGCACGGGCCGTAGCATGCTTCCACGCACTGCCCATCTACGCATGGTCCTTTAATACATTCTTCTGGTAGTGAAGAGATAATGTTTGGATCGAATTCACACACGCTTCTAGTAATTGTATTTCCACTACAAGCAAACACAATACCATTAATAGGCCCCCAAGGGGCTATATTAATCGCTCCAGGTTTTAATTGACATAATGGAAACTGATTAGGATTTGAAAAGGGGGAACATAAAACTGGAGCATTCTGCTCTCCATAAGGAGTAGCACACTCGCTAGTCACTACATAAGCACCATCTGCTGGGCCATTATAACTATCATTGCAACAACGAGCAGTGATATGCGGAGGAACGACATCCCAGTATCCATCAGGCTCTTCTTCTGACGGAGGTCTTAACTGTACCACCTCTCCTGAATACGGAATAACATCACAAAATCCAGCGGCTTGCAGAGCAGTTACGGCACCATTTAGACTTACACCATCTTCATAGTTATAAACAAACCCACCAAAGGGTCCAGGCTGCCATCCAGTACATATTGCGTTAGTTGCCGATCTTAGTTGCTCTAAGCACGCCTGTGCGCATGCTTCACTAAAATTAAAATCGCAATTAATAGTAAAATAATCGCAACTTTGATTTGTTGGAAGGTATATTATATCACACACACACACGGCGTCTTTACAACAACAGCTGTTAGTGGTTGCTAGTTTATTATCGACCAATAATAAACCACCATTATATAGTATAAGCGGAGACATTATTATCCTTTATTTATCTTTAGTCCACTTATGCCAGCCTTTGTTGGGTAAATAGTTACCATCATCATCTTTACGCTTAGGAAATAGAGTGCCACCCTTTTTGTGTTGGCCAAAAGCTAAAATAGCACCACAATCCGCACAGCGTAGTTCGTAATAGTCATTGCCTTCTACACTTCGCACAACAAAGCGCAAATTAGTGCTACTGCATAGACCACACTTTTCTTCAGCAAAAATTTCTTGTATTAGAGCCAATTCCTTAAAAATTTCTTTTTGACCAGAACCCTCTAATTCAAATTCAAGCTTGTCTCCAACCTTATATTTAACTTTCATCTTTTAGACTCCTCTATTTCCAGCCAGGATCATACCCAATAACATCTTGAGGTATATCGTTGCTTTGTTGATATGATGATAGTGTGGTAATAGTTTTTACAGCATCATCGTATGATATATTATAGATATTCTTGGAGTCTATAGCAAGTTTATCTAATAGTTTGATAATATTAATATTTAGTCTTTTACCAAATACATCAAAGAAATTTATTTGTGTACTATTAATTTTACCAATATTATTTTCCTCTAAATGATGGGTATCAATATCTTTTGCTAATTCTTCTGCTGCTACTACCTTGCGTAGTTTAAGCGCTCTTCTTAATGCTCTTCCTTCGGCTCGTGTTTCTGCTACTGCCACTGGATGATTACGATAAATTTTATCACAATTTCCCCAATAAACATCAGCAGCACCACTTACGGTTTTGACCACATTATTATTTAAAACATACTTAATGGAGTGTACAACTGTTGCTCTGCGTTCGTTTTCCATACTAGGAGATTGAACAACAGAAGAAGTAGCCTCAATTACTGTGCAATCTAGGGCTATTTCCAAAATTCTTCTCAAGCCATCTGTAGTAGGATTGCCAGCAATTTTTTCGTCATCACTCAATAAACCCAATACATAGTCGGTCCATTCTAGATCATTAATATTTGGGATAGTGATATTATCATCAGCTTCAACGTTCTTCTTGGGTCTGCCCATCTTAATCTCCTAATTCTATATATCTATGATCAATGTCGGGAAATTTGTTTTTAACGGCCTCAATAGCTTTGTGCAGGGTGTTGTATAATACTCTGGCTCTAGCTTTAGAAAAGTCCTTCTTTTGCTTAACTCTTATCAACACTAGGCCCTTACCTAATATTAATCCTGTCTTTTTATTATCATATCCTTTGTTTCTTTTTAAAGCTTCGTCTCCCCATACTGGTTCAAAGTGGGAGGGTCCATCAACTTCGATAGCTATGTTTAATGTAGGCAGAAATAGGTCTATTTGCAACTTTGTATTTAGTAAGCTTTGCTCTTTATGAAAATCAACCTTATACCCATCACCCAATAGCTGTTTTAACAGAAAATCTTCTAGCTTAGATCCGTGCTTACTAGCATGTCTAACAGCAGAATTAGCCTGTTGTAGTATTTCTTTTTTAACATCTTCTGGCAAATTTTCCCAATTTTGTCTAGCTTTTTCTTGTCTCTTTTTCTTTGTTTTAGAGTCTAAGGTTTCCCATGCCTCCATAACGCCGTCTCCAATTTTGTCTTTAACGTCTTGTGGGCGTGGTTTTCCTTTGGTTGGATGCGTTGTTTTACCAGAGGATAAAGCATTTTTTTGAGCTTCGCTCTTATCTCTGATGCTAATTTTAAATTTTATAGCATCCCGTCTAATTTTATTAGCATATGTATCATACTTATCTGCTATGTCTCTAAAACTGTTTTGATTATTTTGATATTCTTGATATAGCAGATCTTTTTTTTGCTTTTCTGACAAATCATTATACTTCATATTTTTGCATTAGCTCCATTTTATCATTATCGTATTTCAAAATTTGTGTGTTTTTTAATAACGAGATATCTAGCTTATGTTCTAGTGCGTCCTTAAAGTCTAGCAACAAGACATAGTCATTTGTTAATAAATTATTTTTATTCGCTAAATAATCTTCTACGTTCAGGAAAATTATTTGGCCTGGATAAAATGTCATATAGAAAGTAGAAAGTATCGCGGTATCTACTAATAGGCCCGACGCTATATCGTCACTAAATATTAAAAAGTCCACAAGCTCATCCGAAGATTTAAAAAAAGCCTTCACACGACGAATAATATCAATTTGAACGTTCAGAGCCGACGAGTACACTGCAATAGAAGACATCGTTTTATACCTTATTTAGTGTTGGTGTTTTATAGTCTGCAAAAAATGGTCTAATTGTTTGTTTCATGTCTATTATTTTGTTGATGAGTTCAAATATGAAGTTGTTGTGGTTTTGAGTATTTATTATTAATTCTTTTAGCGCTCTGGTTGTTTCTTTGTTGAAAAAATAAATTTCTGGTAAATAATTGTCCAGATCATATGCTATATTTTCTATCTTATTGTTCATTATCACACAACCAAGCTTGCTTTTTTGTTTATTGTTTATAAATATTTGTGATCCACTTTTGTCAGAAAAATTTTGAAAACTTTTTTGATGTAAATAATTATCTCCAAACATAATAATAGTATCGCCAGTTAAATACTGATTGGCTAAATACAGACTATATGCATTATTATACTTCTCATAATTATGGTTGGCTATCATGTTTAGGTCTTGATATGCTCCATGATTTTTGTTTAGAAAAGAGCACAGCTTTCTACCATCAAAACCATAAACATAATGAATCCTACACTTAGGAAACGAATGTTTGATAATCTTATATTGCTGCTGAATGATTGTTTTGTTATTAACTTTAATTAATCCAACACACCCCTTGGATTTCATTCGTTTTTGAAATTTATCACCTATAATAATAACATTCATATTATTTGATATGCGGACTTATTCGCTAGGATATTTTCTTTACCAGCAACCCCAAATCTATATACTCCTCCACCAAATACTACACAACTATAGTTCTGATTAGAGGCAACAATAAAAGACTCTAATTTATGATGTACAATATTATTGGCGCCATTAATAGTCTCTTTAATATTTGTGTCATAATTATCTATAGATACTATAAACCTATACTTTGGATTAATAACAACAATATTGTGTAGAATTTCCATGTCTGATAGTTCTTTATCTAACATGCTTTGAATTCTCCAGGCATATTTAATGTTGTATTTGTTAATAATATTTTCAATATTAGCATATGTGAAGTGGTCGCTGTTGCTTTGATGACGAATAAAGATAATTTTTTGTGGCAAAGTGTCGCAGTTGGAGATTTGCTCACATATATTGTCTAGGTTCTCTAAGCTCATATTTCTTAGGCTAATCACGGCTAGATAGTGTAGCTTATTGGTGGCATGGAACTTATTAACCTTTTCTTCCATAGAAGCATCTTCCATATCAAATTGCTTAAACCATTTAGGTTCTCTATATCCTAGGCACTTTTTATCGTTGATAATATAAAACTCTTTATCATCATCGTATGCTTCTATTACCAAGTTTTCCTGTTGGTATTGGTCTAAATATTGTAAAGCGCAGTTTGTTTGAGTAATATTATCATATAGTGCATATGTGCAATTTTTACAAGAAGTATGAATTGTATTTATAGATGGAATCATAGAAAATCTTCTTTCTTTATACTATCAGGATGTGTTCTCATTGTTTCGTACACAATTTTATTATTAAGATGACCCTCTAGTGCTTCTACAATATTCTGTTTAGTAAGGCTCATAATTGATCCATTTCTAGCTACTAGTCCAGAAACAGCGTCTCTTATCAATACTTGAATATGGGCAGTGTTTATTAGGGATGGCTCGTTAATGACATTATGACAAATATATTCAATAAACTCTTTACTATTTAAGCCAGAAGGCACCTTCATTGATGAGTGTTGCGCCTGTTTAACATTAGGACTATCCCAGGCCACTTTGGACTTAATGTCTATACTGTCAAAACAAGCATCCCATACCGCATATACATGATCCCAGGTATATTTGCTAATACATGCTTGTCTAATTTTTGTGCTATTATCTAAACGTATTGTTTGATCAGTATTAACAAAGAAATTGTACATAATGTTGGTAGTAGCATCAATATCAGGATAAGCTCTATCTGCATTAGTCTCCATTTCTCTGAACATTCTAATGACCGGAATTTTAATGCCTTTTAATGATTCGCACACCTCAGACATGGCACTATAATCAACAGAAGCTATTTGTACTCCGCAAGCCGCAGCCTCAACCTGTGGCATACCAAAGCCTTCGCAAATAGCATATTGAATATACAAATCAAATAAGTTGTATATATCATTTAGGTCTCTTGTGGATATGCCGTGTACAGGACTAGAAACTGTGGCCGTATGATTTCCACAGCTTTTACACATAGCTAATCCATTGTGAAACTTAGACGGAAAAAATTTCTTACAATGACGACAGTGATATGTGAATAGTGCTTTATCTAGTACTCCGTATTCAAGAAGTATAGATGGAATATCCCAACCATTATCTTCTGGATAGGACGTGTGTAAATAAAGATATGTTTTGTTACATAGTTCTATTTGATTATTAGCTTTGAGTGCTTCTAAATATTTCTTAAAAGCTAACACTAGATCAGGAATAAGTTTCCGCTTTTGGTTTCTCATTACTGTGCCAATTATATTATAATCATCACCCAAATGCTTAATTTTGTGAGCTTTTTTATCTACTATAGGATAAAATTCTTCTGGATTAATACCAGCATTAGCTATTTGCGGAAATAGATTAATTTTATTACCACAAGACTTAAGCAGGGTTTGTTTGGCCCACTCTGTATATGGTATTACTACATCAGCATTAGAAAATGTAAATAGCCAATCATTTTTCGGAGGAGCTGAATCTGTGGCAGGCATAATCACCCAATTAAAGTGCTTTTTATATGGGCTTGCTTCTTGATATGCGAACATCCAGTAATCACGAATGTCAAAGACTATATGCGGCTTAAAGTCTGCCAAACAGCGATTAAACCTCCATAAACCAAATTGGTTAATATTATTAGACTTATACTGTTCTTGTCTAGGGTCATTAGCCTGAACAGCATTTGGATAAACTTTCCAAGGAATATCTTTAATGGCAGGATTAGCAGTATCACAATAACAAGCCATTTCAGCGACTTCATATTTGCCGCTATTATGAAGACGAGTTAAAAGTTCTTTACCATAAATAGAGTAGCCGGTATTTAAACCGCTAAAGTCATTGACTGTGAGAATTCTTTTTTTTGTTAGTTTACCCATAATTGTTCTAAATAGAAGTCTCTAGCACCATTAAGATACTAGAGACCCTATTCAGATTCCTTCTTTTTTTAGTGTTAGATCAGAAAGCAACTGTTTCTGTTTCATTCTCAGTTGCCGAGCTATTAGCTCTTTGCGTCTTTACAATATGACCAAAATTATTCACTCTGATCTTTATCGTACTATGCTTAACTCCGTCTTTTTCCCAGCTATCATTCCTTAATGAGCCTTCGACCATAATTAGATCGCCCTTCTTAAAAGATGCGGCTACGGTCTCGGCGGCACTATCCCATGCTTCACACTGAACAAAAGATGTAACCTTGTCCTGTGTGCCGTTAGCCTTCTTAAACTCTCTGGAAACAGCAACGGTAAAATTAACAACTGCTGTTTTCTTATCTCCAGATGTTACAAAGCGTAGTTCTGGATCACGAGCAAGATTACCACGAAGCATTACAATATTCATATCAATCGTCTCCTTTTAAAAGTAAATTACCAAAGTACCAACGTATCTTATTATAAAAAGTGGGGCGTAGGTGTCAAGTTCTAGCTACGTAAGCCTTGTCTACAATAAGGCCATCTCCGCTCTTAGACTTTGACCCCTTAACAATAATAATATTTCCGACGAACAACAGGTTTTTGTATTCGCTATATTTTTCTGGAAAAAACACGATAGAGTCAATAGATCCCGTGGTGTCCGTCATTGTAACGAAAGCCATTTCTGCTCCAGGATTTTTACCGGTTTTGGTTTTCGTAACATTAATAAAGTCTATCTCTCCACCAAGTATAAGATTGTCTTTTTGTGTTGTGGTTTTCAGTTCTTTGCAATTAATATTAGTCATACTAATATCATACATATCAATCTTAGAACAAGTAATAGAACAACCCAGCAACACATCCTCAGAATCTGCTAACCACTCAGGACTATCGTCTAGAGAATAAGGAGGATTATTTAATGACACTATCATATCTTGGATATTGCTTTTGCGGTTTTTATTAATTCTAGGCAGTCCTAGCAGAAACTCTAGACAGCCCTTTAAGTCTTTAAAAGAGACTAGATGCACACTGATATGCTCTATCTCTTTTTTGGTTAAGCTGCTAATTAAATTATATTCAAATAGCATCTTATTGCGAGTCATAGGCAAAAAGCTTAAAGCTCCACTTTGTATCAAAGCCTTTGCTGCTGTAGAATTAATATTGTTTAATACCAAAAATAAAAACTCTAACCATGTTGTTTTGGTCAAGTCCATTTTAGATATTATAGATATTAGCTTATCATATACTGATTTGCCGACACCCTTAATGTCTGTTAATCCAAAATATATAGTATTATTTTTTAAGATAAATAGCTCATTTTTGTTTCTAATATCTGGAGTTTTAACCAATACGTCCATTTCATTGGCGTTTTGAATTAACTCCTTAATTTCTGCTTGAGGATCTATTTTATCCTTAGCAAATCTTAAATATGATGCAAAAAAGATTTTGGGGAAGTGTGCTTTAGTATAGGCGGATAGATATGCATTAATAGCATAGCTTACTGAGTGAGACTTATTGAACGAATATCTTTGACTCTTTTCGATCCAACTAAAAATCTGTTCTGCCTCATCAACTGTTACAATGCCTAGCTTTTGAGACCCCTCCAAGAACTTACTTTTGACCTTTGCCATTTCTTCCGGTTTTTTCTTACCAATAGCCTTTCTTAACATATCTGCTTCTTGCAGATTAAATCCAGCTATAGCCTTAGTTATTTCCATAGCCTGTTCTTGATATACCATTTCCCCATAGGTGTTTTGCAAAGAGTCTTTCAGAGCTTCGTGAAAATAGTCCACAGACTCTAATCCATTTTTTTTGTCTATATAATGATTAGATACTGTTTTACCATCTCTCACAGCCTCAAGACAATTATGAACTATTACATTACCAGCAATAAAATTGTGGTGGGGCGACTCCATAGATATATCATAAACCTTTTTATATCCAGTGCTAATTTTATCTATATAAGTAGCCCATTTACAGTCATCGCTATAAGATAGTCTATATTTTTTTCTTGCTTCTATAATAGTATCTATATCAATATTACCTTCTGAATATTCTCTATGATGGTTTGGACATAAATAACAAAGATTTTCAACATCATTATTGGTATGTCTATTTCCTTCAAGGTGATTAACATCTAAAGATCCTTTATCCCAATCACAAAAAACACATCTGTATTCATAGTTTTGATAACATCTTAATTTATATGATTTAATACCATCAATATTATCAATACTAATTTTTGAAGAATGTCTGGATTTAATCTTTTTCTTTAATTTTTTGGTTCCGTTTTTCTTTCTTATAACCAATATCCTCATTCCGGGCTTCATATCTTTAAGCTCTACCCATCCATTAGGAGTTAAAAGCTTATGGTCATCTGTACATTCTACTTTATACCAATTGTATGGTAATGTATTAGTTTTTCTTTCATTAGTCTTTATCTTGATCTTGAAACATTCTTTAATACCACTATCAATAATATCTAATATTTTGTTTGAAACTAATTTTTTAGACTTTTCATCATACGATATAATTCTGTCATATTGACGATCTTTAAATAGTTTTTCTATTGAAATAGTTTTATTTCTTAAACGACCATCGGTATGAGTATAATAGCCTACTAAGATCTTAGTATCTCCAGCAATACACCCAGGTCTCATAATACTAATCAGGGCAGAAAGCTGCTCTATGTTTTCTGGCTTTAGTTTTTTAGCCATAGACCTTCCCAGTCTAGACTCTAGCTGAAAACAACCCTTGGTATTACCGTCAGATATAAGATCCCACGTTCTTTGACATTCCAGATTAATATTTTCTATAGAAGAATCGAACTTTATACTCAGTCCATTATTCTGCTCTACTATATCAAAGGAACATCCACAAGGGTATTGGTATTTTTTAGACATTTTCGTTCTTGGTGAAGGCGTTCTTAAACTTAATCTTTTGTCCCAAATTTCTATGTAACTTTAAAAATCTAATAATTATTTCAGCGGTATCTCTAACGTCCTTTAAGGCGTCGTGGGCACCTTCTTTGGAAATTCCGAAATAATCTCGCAAACTATCAAGAGTGTAGCTTTTTAAGTCATTATTATTTTCGAACCAATAAAAGATTAAATTCATACCATCAATAACATCTCTTGGATAAAAAATATCTGTTCGCCCTTCCTTATTTAGGTTGCCGTACTTATTACTAAGCCGATCAACAATATGAAGGTCGAATCTGTTGATATTGTATCCCGCCGCAATAGGAGCGCTAAATTGGCTTTTCTTAGAACTTCTGGAATGATATTTATCCAGATAGTTAATAAACATCTTCCATGAGTGTTCTTGTTTTGGATATTGATGCCAAGCCTTTAAAACATCATCTTGGGAACACCCCTTAACTTTAGAGTGAAATTCCAAAATGTCGGTTTCGTATCTATGGTCTTTGTTATTTTCTAGAACTTCTGGCTTGAAATGCATATTAAATTCTGACCCATCAATAACCTCTAATTGTAGAGGATCTATCATAAGTGCAGCAATTTGTACAGGACTGCAAACCCTAGGATCAGAACCGTCTGTTTCAAAATCAAAAACGCAAATCTTATTATAGTTGATCATTTACTTCTACTTCTACATTGGGTGATAGAAACGTTGTATTCTTTTCATTTGCTGTTGCATGAGCATTGATTGATCGACAGCAGCTTACTTTTACTGTTGCAGTCTTCTTATATTCAATACCTTTGTGTGTGAATGTTTCGCCTTCTGCAATTTCTGAAAACTTCTTAATCATATTTCTACTCCTTCTATTAAGAGATCTTGTATTGTCATAATCTTATCTAACATCGCTACGCCTAAAACATCAAATTTAATAATACCAATAGCTTCTAGGTCTTGCATTTCCATTCCGGCAATTAGCTGATTATTTTTACTATCAAAAACCATAGGACATAATTCGCTTAATGGCTCTGAACTAATAGCAATACCAGCCGCGTGTTTGGACTGATTAGACTTAGTTCCTTCTAATCTAATAGCCTGCTCAAACCTTTTTGCCAACGGCCCCTGTAGTTCTCCTTTGTCGTCAATATAGCACCACTCCTTGAGCTTTTCAGAATTATTTTCTAAAGCCCAACGAATAATAGATGCCTCTCCAGTTTCTTCTTTCATTTCTTGTAGTTCATCTGCAATCTTAGCTTCATCTGGAATATTTTTAGTAATACGATTCATTTCTTCAAAACTAATATTACCATATACTCTTAATACGTCCTTAAGAGCACCTCTTCCCTTGATGGTGTTAAAGGTAACCATTTGAGATACTTTATCATGACTATACTTATCTTTGATATATTGAATAATTACTTCACGCTTATTAATAGGAACGTCAACATCAATATCTGGCATACTAATACGATCTTTGGTGTTTCGGCCAGAATTATAAAATCTATCAAAGAATAGGTTGTATTTGATTGGATCAATACTGGTAATACCTATTAGATATGATACCAGACATCCAGCCGCACTTCCTCGTCCCGGTCCCGGAAGCCACCCACTTGTTCGCACATAATTTACAATATCTTGTACTATCAAAAAGTAGCTACTTAAATTCGCCCCCTGTAAAACATCTAGTTCATATTTGATTCTATCTACATATTGTTGTTGATCGTCTTTTGGTATGATATTAGCAATTTTTTCTTTCCAGCCCTTACGACAAAGCTCTCTAAGATATTCTGCGTCATCAAAACCTTTCGGACAATCAAATGGAGGTAGTTTAGGCTTGCTTAGGATATCATATTCTTCTATAAGACTAGCCACATATTGTGTGTTTGCTATTTCTTCTTCTGTATGCAAGGCTGCCATTTCTTCTTGAGAAAGAATATGGTAATTATCTGATGTGAAAAAGCATCCCATAGGCACATCTTCGTCATTACTAATCTTACGACTAATTTCTGGAAATGTAGTTTTCAAATTGTTACAGAGCAAAATGCGCTGATCAATAGCGTCCTCTTTACGACAATAATGTGCGTCTGGAGTACAAATAACTTTTGTATCTGTTTGCTTACCAATTTCTCTAATAGCTTTTGTAAGCTCTTTTTGTACGGTTAGATTTTCGGCATCCATTAGTTGGGCCTCTAAAAACACACCACTAAAGTGCTTCTTAAGATCTAAAACATGATTCTTTCCTAGCTCTAGCCAGTTTGGTTTGAGTTGATAATTATCCAGAATAGTGTCAGCTAGGGTTGATCCTAGATGTCCGGTGATAGCAATTAAATTACCGTCATTTAAAGCATAGAGGCTTTTTAGGTCTAGTCTAGGCTTATGATAATAATTCTCCGGTCTATTGGATTCTGATACTATACGAACGAGAGTTTTCCATCCATCATAGTTTTTAGACAAAATTAGAAAATGGCTTAATTCTTTATTATGCTTTTCTTTAATGGTTGGATCATTGTCGCAAATATAAAGCTCACAACCAAGAATCGGCTTAATGCCAGCCTGTTTCATTGCCATATAAAATTTAACAGCACCGGCAATATTACCATGATCTGTGATAGCACATGCTGTTGCTCCAATCTCTTTGCATCTTTCTGCCATTTGTTCTGGTTTAGATAGTCCATCCAAAAGTGAGAACATAGCCCACTTAGGAATGGACATGAAGCGGTATATAGTTGCTCATGTCCATCCAATTTTCTCCTTGTTGGCTACGACCTTCTCACATAATTTAATAAATATATGTAAAGGAAAGTCTAGTTTCATTTTATTAATATCTTTTTTGACCCACCAAACATTATTTTTGACGTATCCTTTAGAACTATCAATTCTATCTAATGACCCGTCTTTGTCAAGATCAATTTCTTCGCCTGTGATGGCACACTTTTTATTCTGGGTTTCTGTATAAAGTTTCCACAAAAATTCAATGGGTATGTAGCTATTCAGCCGAGCCAGGAGCCTTGTACTTTCCAATAGTATATCCCGGAACTGTGTATTCGTCAACTACATTTTCCATCCCCTTGAGTTGAATATCATGCTTAATTTGTTCGCACTTGGTCATTGCTGTATCAACAGAACACAACTGACCATCTCTATACTCAAGGATTGGTAGAACATGACTATTTTGAAATGTTGTTTTACCAAAATGACAAAGCTTATTACATTTCCAAGACTTATTTAATTGAGGGACTTTAGTGCTTTTAATTGTTTCAAATTTTTGCCTAATCATATCTTCTGTTTTGGGCAGGTCGTTCTTATCGTAGCATATGCTAAATGCTCCGCCATCATTAATGAAATTAATTGTGAATATGATATGTTCTATTTTTGGATACAGCTGACTTACAGCATAATGATAAATTCTTAATTGGGGGTCATTATGTAATTTTGCTAAGGTTTTTTCTTCGCCAGTTGCCCAATCTAATCTACGACCAGTTTTCCAGTCTACAATTTCAATAGTATTATCGTCAATAGAGGTAATAAGGTCAATAGTGCCTTTAATAGCCAATTGTCCTTCTAGAATTTCTCCATCAATATTGTATTTATAATTAGCCCACGGCTTATTGATCACAATATCAAAGTGCTGCTCTGGCTGTAGTATGTTTCTCAACCTAGGGTCAAAGGATTTGTTGTGGTCTGTGATTGCTTTATAGCACCACTTGTGGCAGTCTTTAAAATCTTTAACATCCCACTCATGGTGTTTAAACTGGGACGTATAATAATCATAGACCTGTTCAATAATATGGTCTAAATTATACTTGTCAACACTAATGTCTCCAAGAATATCGTCATTATATATTTTTTGATTATTCTGTGTACATAGCTTAATATGGGCTAATATTTCTAATACCTTATGACAAATTGTGCCTTTATCGGCTTTAATTCCAGATGGCGAACGTATACCTAGGACATATTCAATAAAATACTGTTGAGGACACATAGAGTGTGTTCCATAAGAACTGCTTCTTAAATATGTGATTATAATGGTAGTATTCCTTGATTTTGAAGAAAGGTCAAAATTGTATTGTTTTTTTGTTCAAGTGTCATATTAGAGTTATCTAATACTAGACTAAATCTTGTCCAATCATAATTATCTGGATCTAATGCTCGTTCTGGTTCAGAGTCTGAGTTGAATATGTCTTTGGTTAGTCTGATAACTATTCCATTATTATCTAATACGCTATTTACCTCATTAGGGAAGCGATTGTCTAAAATAATAGCCAAATCATGCTGCTCTCTATATATCTTTGATATAGTAGCATCCACCCAAATATTACCGTACATTTTACGAAAAATTTCAGTGCCAATAACCTCCATTACCTGTCGCCCAGTAAGATAGTCATTAGTAACCATGTCATTATAGTGTTTTTGCTGAATCTCTATAGGCATATCTGACCAACGAATATTGGTTAAAGTATTCTTATCCTCGTCTGTACCATAGCACTGCTCATGTGTTAATCCTAGCAGATTCATACAGATGTCTTGTTTTAATGGATCAGCAAAGCTATATAGCTTGCAAGAAATTGGTAGGAAATTTTGCTTAATAAACTTTTCTACAAATTCCCCTGAAGTACTTTTGCCAGATTGTTTTCTTCCAGAAAAGGCTAAGATTTTTGTCATACAATACTTTCTAAGTAGGTTTTGATTTCTGTATTAATTTCTTCCTTGCTCATTTCGCCAACGTCTGATTTGCTGATTTGCGGAATAAAAATTCTGTATGTATTCTGACACTTATTTTTGATTTGTTCTGCTGCTTTCCGTCCAGCGTCATCGTTATCTGTAAGAATAATAAGGCTCATAGCTCCGGAAGAATCTAATAGTATTTTTTGTCTATCGCTTAAAGAAGACCCAAACATAGCAACACTATTGTGTATACCATTTTCTTCTAGTCTCCAAACATTACCCGGACTTTCAACAATAATCGCAATGCCGCTTTTTAAAATATGCTCTTTAGCAAACCAGAAGTTATACAAATAGTTTTGACTCTTAAAGTCAGCATTATGCTTCCACTTGGGAAACTTCCATGAGTTCTCCGATGTGGGGCAAGGATTGGATGAACTGTGATATGCTTTGCAAGCGGGGCATTTTTCATATGTGCTACGGCCTGTGCATCCTACCATGAAGTCATAATTATTATCATAGATCGGAACCACCACTCTGTCACTCATCTCCTTGCCTTCTTTGGTACATAATCCAACATCATACTTGTTTAGTACTTCTGCTGAATAGCTTCTATCTATATAGTATTGGGCAGGAATGGCTAGGGACTTAACAATCTGACTTCTCTTAACTAGATTTGTACTTTGTACCGGCTGATTCTGTAAATAATTAACAACGCTTGTGAACTGTCTTTTTTCTCTATCTGTCTTGGAGATTTTTATGCTGTCCAAGTCTTTATTGATAAAGCCCGTTGCAAAATCTACGGCTTCCTTAAATGAACACGTTGTGTTACCGGGTTCTCTCCAACCATATTTTTGATTAGAGATTATTCCCCTGATGAATCCTATTACAGAACCCTTAAAGGTTTTTTCACATCCGTGTGTGCGACACTTCCAGTTGCCTCTATAGTTGTCTCCTTCTGGATATAGATTTAATGCCGAGATATTATCTCCACCATGAATAGGACAGGACATGGTAATCATTTTATGATTAAACTTAAATTCTAAACCAAAATGTTCCAGCACAGACTCTATATCGTCGCAAATTTCATCGCAAACTACTTTGAGTTTTGCCTGATCATTCAAAGGGGATTTCTTCTTCATTAGAGTAGTCATCTACTATAAAGCCTTCATTATTAGTTTTAACGTTGTTTACAATTTCTAGTCTCGTTCTACCTTCTGTAATCTTAGCACACCAACCCTTCATGAAACAATTAATATAATCGTTATCATCCAAACCTCCTCCGTGACGACTAATAACCGGGATTAATTTTCTATTACCATTATCGGAACCATCTTCCGCTATTTCTTCGTCGCTCTTACGTTTGAAAATACTAAAATTGCTACATAACCATATAATACGATCTGATCCGCTTGCAGAGTCAGTACTTTCTTTAGTTATACCGTCTCTGTTTAACTGAATAAAGGCCACAATAGGCACCTTATATCTTACAGCAAAATTATGTAGACTGGTCATCATAAAGCCTAATACCTGATATTCTTTCAAGTCTTGACTAATACCAGCGCTATCCATGAGTTTTAGATAGTCATAAAATATAACACATTCTTTAGCTGTTCCGTCATCATTTAAGCCAACCTCTTTTACAAGCCATCTTCTCATAATCGCCAGCTGATCTTCAAATGGCTTACCGGCTATACTTTTATGATATAGCTTCATGTTCTTTAGTTCTTGTACAGATTTACTTATTTTATTTTTCTTGTCTGGAGATTCAGAGAACTTTCCAGTTTCGATAACATTAATTTCTATCTCGCTCATCATAGCTAATAATCTGTGAATATGATCTTCTTTATTCATTTCTGTATCCATGTTTAAAACAGGAATACCTAGGGAAGCAATATTTTTACCCATATTATCTGACAATAGTGTTTTACCGGTTTTGGGTCTAGCTCCGATAACATTAATAGTTCCTTTTCTTAATCCTCCCCCTATTGCCTGATCATAAATGGGAAAGCCGGTAGGAATACCTACTTGATCGATCTTATTTTCTTCAAGGTTCTTAATATATTCTTCTACAGTAGCCCCAATTTGTTCGGGTCCAGAATCAGCATCATTAAGCAGTGAAGTGAAGTTAAAGATGCTATCTTCCGCTATTGCGATAATTGAAGATATGGGTTCATTACCACTAACGTCTAAGATTTTATCTTGTGCTTGTTCTAGTTGTTTTCTCAGGAGTCTTGCGATTTCTAGCTTGCGAATTTTTGCAGCAAATCTTCTAACATTCTCTAGACTTACTGGAAAATCCATAATAGCCTTGAGATGCTGTGTCTCTTCTTTTTTAGACAAGATATGAGAGACACCAATTTCCTGGGCTGTAGAATATATAGATGCAATATCAATTGTGTTAGTATTATTGTCACATAACGTTTTTAAACATTTATAAATGATACTATTACTATCAATAGTAAAAGAGCTTTCCTGAATAATATCTGCTATATCCAAATAAGCAGCATCTCCATATGTACAAATACCAGCCAAAACCGCTCTTTCTGCGGCGGGATCACACAAAATCATTAGCCTGCTCCTGTTGAACACTTGTTGCACTTATATCTTTCTATAGACTCGATCAACATTGGTGCAACTTTGTCTTTTTTTCCGCAAACACGACACTGCACCTTGATATGTTCAAATGGTGGCTTTCTCTCTGATGGTGGAGGCTTACGGATTTTCTTATCAATCTCCACATCTTCTTTGCACATGTTAAACTCAGGCATCCTACTGAATTTGTTCAAAGACTTTTTCTTTTTGGGTTGAGTAGCGGTTTCCTTCTTCACCCTCGTTTTTTTGGGCTGTGTAGTTGGAGTTATATTTTGTTCAGTTTGTGGTTCTTCTACAAGGCCACGCTGTAATATTGCTATTAGTTGTTTAATATCATCATTATTAAGACCCATGTTTCACCTTTGTTTTTTGAACTGACAAGATAATATCCGACAGGTTTTTTAACCCATTAGCCAAATAAGATAGTCTGTCGCTTCTTTGCTTGGCGTATTTCTTAATATTATTCACAGATTGGGCCTTGTCATTATGTTTAATAGCTTGTCCAGATTTTTCTAAATAGCCATAGCCTTTATAATTATTAATCTCATCTGCTATTAAATCTTTTAATGTTTCGTCTGCCCAATTGTATCTAGCTATTTCTCTATTAATTGTTCTTTGTGTATGAAAACTAAATTGGCCTAACCGATATGCTATTTGAGCACAATCTTCTGGTGTGAGCTTTTCTATTGTATCTCTACTCATCGTTAAATATTGATTAAGTTCATCAGACGGCATAGTATCATCCTTATAGGTAGAAAAGCCTATGGACTGCTCATATTCATCTAATATTTCGTCCCAATATTTTACTTCGTCTTTCGCTGTTTTAAGCATTGGAAATCCTTTCAAGCCAGATATCCGGAGATTCATTATAGGCTAATGATAAATATGTTATATTGTTAATGTCGCACCACTCTTCTTTTTCTCTATCTCTCTTTTGGGCCTTCAAAAAGTTTAATACCGTACTGTGATAGAATGATATAAACTTATAATGTTGCTCACCATGAACTTCAAAACAAATCTTTTTAAGTGGAATATAAAAGTCTAAATATAGAGTCTCGTTTTTTCTTAAAGGTATTGGTACTTCCTCTAATGTTTGTAGGGTAGGATATGCTAATTTAATTAATTCTCTAGCCTTAAGATGCAAGCTAGACTTATTTGCTATGTTACCCTTGGCCATATTTCCCGTTAATAGCCAATTATGAGAACCACCATCTAAATCTTTTATTAGCATTTTATGCCCATTGTATCCTTAACAGTTTTCACTAAATCATGATACGCTTTAGGATTCTCTAGTAGATAGTGTCTAACCTTTTCAGCTCCCTGAAATTTAGGCTTATCTTCTAAAGCAGTCAAAGTATACCAAGCACCACCTTTGTGAATGATACCCATGTCTGAGGCTAGTGTAATAGCTTCCATATATTTGTCAATACCCTGACCATATCTGATATAGCTTGTAATATTTCCTCCGGGTGGCCCTAAAGCAGAACATGCTACTTGCCACTCTATCTCTTGTCCTATTTGAGTACTATCGGCACTTAGAGTCCAAGGCTTGAAGGTTTTGGCTCTTAGCTTAATGTCTGTCTGATAGGCGATAGCCTGACCGCTCTTCTCCTTAAATTCTGCACCATATCCTGTAGGATTACCCATTAGGTGAGTAATGCCAATAACAATATTTTTATTTACTGGAATAACATTAGCGACCTTACGACAAAACTTAGCCAATAGTTTTGCTCCATCTGCTCTTTGCATCTTATCCATTTCGCTAGTAATTTCTGCTTCTGTACATAGTGCAGAGTAAGAGTCTATGATGAGTACGCATCCCGGTATCTCATTAATAATTTTTTCTGCAATCTGTAAATATTCTTCGCCGTGCAGAATCTTACCTTGTTGACTACCGATAACGTGAAATCTATCTAAATCTAATCCGGGTATTCCTTCTAGATCTCTTTTTTTCAGTCTACCTTCAATATTTAGGTAGTACACTTCTCTTGGACTTTTCAAACCTCCTTGATATTCTGGTTTTTGTGCTGTAGCAGCGAAGTCTAGTGATGTTGTGGTTTTGCCGCATTTTGGTTGTCCGGTTAAGATAACAAAACTACCTTCTGGTATGCCGCCATTCAAAATAATATCCAATGATGGACTAACAGGAATAATAACATTTTTACGATCAACAATGGCATTACCCGTTAGGATAATATCATCTCCAAAGTTTTTTACCACATCGTCTTTAAGACTCATTATCTAATCCCTTTAATTTAGAAATAATATTAGGTTTGACTTTTTGACCACCAAATTTTACATTATCAGAACGTTGTAGGTTCAATGACAGGTCTTGATTTTCATTACTTAGTTTGATCTGTTCTTGTTCTATGATAGCTGGTAGGTGTGGTGCTCGCAGAGAATATATTTTTGAAGCCTTGGGATTATTCAAGGCTCTAATAATAGCGGTTTCTGGATATTTTTTTAATAGTTGATACGCAGAAGCTATTTGATTCCTATAATATTTTTCCCATTCTTTAGCAACCCAGAATCTATAATGTAGATCCTTCTTATCCTTTTGTGCCATCTTTTCACAGATTAGCTCTGTGATATATTGGGCAGCAGATACGCTTTTCCCATTAGAGTACTTAGACGGATATTTTTTATTCGACATATTCTAACTATTATCAATCTCGCGGCCTGAAGATATAGCTTTGTGTTCTTTGCTTATGAGCATCCATATTCTTGATAAACTCATCAGAAAGCTGTGCGGCGCTCTCTGTCATAATACTTACTGTATTATTTTTCTTTGCTGATGTTTGTCTAATCATTAAGTCTTTAGTATGATCTTTTTTAGCCTTAGACGTTTTTTTGGTTTTACCAGCTTTGGCTATGACCGATTCTACCTGAGCTAAAGAAACCTTCAACTCTGTTGCAATATCTGATACTGACTTGTTTTGATCATACAGATACTTGATGGCGTATTCTGTTGTTTTAGATAGTCTGGGCATTATGATAACTCTCTTTCGGCATTATTAAGCCAAGCTAGATTTTTGGTGGTTAAAAAATTAAGGTATAGATCAAAGATTTTTTGGTTGACTTCTTTGAATTCAAATTGCTTTCTACCAATTTTCGATAAGAATTTGGTATTTTTGCCTTCGCTGTATAGTCCGATTGGATTATAAATCTTACCATATGTACCAATCTTGATATAAAATCTGGTAGGCTTATCATCTGTGCGAACAGACTTGGCAACCACCTTGTTGTTTTCTGTTTTTGATTGTGGGCGATCATTATCATCTAAGAAATCATGATCACCTAGTATAGTAAAGTATTCGTAGTGCTTTTCTGATGGTTCTCTGTTTTTTTGAAAAAACATAAAATCCGATGTTAGCTTGGCCATATTGTTTTAGTGCCTTTCTTCATTCGTGACATTCCTTTTGGTAGAGGCTTATCATCTACCGATTCTTTATAGCTATTATGTTTTTTATGTAGTTCTACCTTTTGATCGTCGCTAAGTCTGTCTCTGTTTCTGTTGGCTAGATCGCCTATCGTCTTTAGTTCGCTGTCAGACTTCTTTACAGAAGCACTTAATGTACTAACGTCTTTTATATAAAGCCTGTGTGTTGTTTTCTTATTGCATGAGATGCAATTAGGACTTTCAACATAGTCTTTTATATGAAAAAAAATTTCGAAGTCAGTATCGCACGACTCGCAATGATATGAATATGTGGGCATTATAGTGAGTATGATTCTGGTAAATAAACTGTCCATTCCCTGGGTATATCTGTTCTTATCTTAGATAGGTGGTGAGCTATAGGCAAGTATTTGATACTTTTTTGGGGCGTTATTGGTAAATTTATTAGTGGCATATTGGCTTGCTTTGGTGTTCTGTTGCGTTTTTTTCTGTTGCACGTAATACATGCTGTTACTATATTGGTCCAAGAGGTTGGTGTTCCTATATTATGATTCCATAATGACTTAGGTATAACGTGGTCGTATGTTAATTCGTTCATGTCTTTGGAAACACCACAATATTGACACATATAATTATCTCGTATAAATAAATTCTTACGAGAAAACTTTACCCTATAAGAGTTAATCCTATAGTATTTATTAGTTTTAGCTACTGCCGGTATGGGATACTTTTTATTATTAGTACCCATTATATAGTCATTTTTATAGAAGTCTATAATTTCTATGGTTGCGATTTGTGAGCTATCATTTTTCATAGACCAAATAATAGCCTTCTTCCAGTCAATAACTGTTAGAGGACTATAATCAGCATTTAAAACTAAGCATTGACTATTTTGGTTGTCCATTTTCGTAAGTGTCTAAGCGTCCAAGAATTTTGCCTATAATCGGATGTCTAACAATATCAGAAACATCCAAATATGATACTCCTATCCCCTCTACATTATCTAAAACGTTTGTCATAGTGTGAAACCCACCCTGCAAATGTCTATTTAGGTCTGACTGGCTAACGTCTCCAGTCAAAACCATCTTACTGTTTGTGCCAAGTCGTGTCAATAACATTTTTAGTTGATCGTATGAAGCATTTTGACATTCATCCGCCACTATAAAGCTGTCATGAAAATTACGACCTCTCATTAAGCCAAGAGGTACAATCTCGATCTTATTGTTGGTCTTAAGACTAGCATATAAAGCACTAGAGATAAAGTGGTTTACTTCGTCTAGTAAGGGCAATAGATACGGATGTAATTTTTCTTCTGCTGTTCCTGGTAAATACCCGATTTTTTCTCCGGACTCTACTACAGGTCTGGTTATAACTATCTTTTTGACCTTATTATCTAATAAATATTCCAAGGCCATACCAATAGCTATGTGTGTTTTACCACTACCAGCCACACCTTGACAAAAACTAATATAGTTTTCTGCTATAGTTCTAATATATTGTTTTTGATTTTCTGTTCTTGGTTTTAATCTATTGCGGTAGATATCTCCAACCGGCTGAATATCATTAGTCAAATCAATAACTTTAGGTTTTTTCTTAATGTTTTTGCTTTTTTTTCTCAAGATATTTCCTTTACGGATAGTGGGTTAAATTAGACATGCACCGCCAGCGCAACTAATTTCCTCTATCCCGGTCGTGTTATCCTCTGTCTCAGCAAGTTGCGTATAATCAACCTTCTTAAAACTATTGAATAAATCACAATAGATCTTCCAATTATAGACGTCTTTCATGCAGTATGTTAAACGTCTAATGTCGCTGTCGAAATATTTACCAGCAAAATTTTTCATTTTGGTCATAAACAGGAGCTTGTCTTGGTTGTCATTATCTTTAGCTTGATTTAAGCTGACATAATCACAAGCCGCCCACAAGTTGTTGTTAAAGGCATTTAGAGCAAGCTCGATTAAACCGGAACACCACAATGCTGCGTCACCGTACTCTTTAACAATTTCACGACTAGTATAAACCGTTGTGAAAGGAGCCTGTGGATAGTCTTTATCTCCGCTTTGAGGAATTAATGATATGCCAGCAAAATACTTACGATTATCATAAATATACTTTGTAACATCATCCCATTCATCTGGCTTAACCGTTACAGTGTTGCTAACATTATGACTTAGATAGTCTTGAGTACATAATGCTCTATTCTTGCCCGAGTTCACCCAATTCTTTTGCGTTTCTTTGACAACCTCCAACATTTCCACCGCTGGCAATTGATTTTTAAGCTTGGCTCCGTCTGGTACTTCTATTGGAAATTTAATAACCTCATCTGTGTTATTAGCTGACCAAGAAGATTTTTCACAGGCTTGTGGATTTAACTTCTTAAAGTGTTGGTATGGTGCTTCAAGAATATTGGACTGAACATGTCTAATATATCTCTTAGCGTGGTGTGGATGAATACCTGAGCTTGTGCCTAACATACTAGAAGATGTGCCTTCTGGCTTTAAACATGTTACTCTAGCGGCTTGATTGATGTCGATTTTCTTTGCTAGAGCCTTATTGGTGTCAACAGCAATTTTTGCACCCTTTGTAAGCACCTTTTCTGTTAAGACTAGATCATGCTTTTCCATAGTTCCTGTTAAGGATACTCCTAATAGGGCTTCTCTTGAAAAGATTTTTTCACTAACATCTCCTAAGTACTCTAGCTTAGTAAAACCAGCCTGTAAAGTACCGATGATTGCTGCTGCTTTGCATCTTTCATAAAAGTCATCTTCATCAATAACGCTTGAGCAGTTAATGGTGGATAGGTTGCATCCTTGCCATCCACTTTTGCCACTTTCTTCATCAACTGGCCACATACCAATTTCTACACAAGGATTAAAAATCATTTCTGTGGATTCGCTCCAAATGAATCCTGGCTCACCAAACTCCTTGACGCTTTCCATTAATGTTTGGAATTCTTCAAATGTGGTATCGTTTTTGAGTAATAGGGCGGAGTTATTACTACGTGCTCTTTGTGGATTTTCCATATACCAATTGCCAGTTTTAGCCTTAGCCATTTCTTCATCGTCTGGACTAAATAACGCTAAACTAGCAGAGCGACGAACACCACCACTTAATACAGCATCACTGCTATGCATTACAATATCATAAGCATCAATTGGCCTGAGTCTTTTTTGACCATTAGCAACACAACGATCTAATAAGGTTCTAATTTTTTCTAGACCATGTTGTAGTGGCTCAAATCCTGGAGCCTTACCTACGCCAGAGCTTAATGAAGATCCCTTAGTTCTGATATTAGAATAATCGAATACAACGTGTGTATTTTTATACTCCTTAAAATCCTCAACAGGCTTGCTAAAGTATGAGCTTAATAGTGCGCCTAGAGCATCAGCCCAGCCTTCGATACTATCGTCTACTACATATTTTGTGCCAACTCCTTCTTTTACATTATGTTCTAGTGTTGGTAGTTTAGCCACATGATGCTTTTGTACACTGAATCCTGTACCACTACCACAGAGTAGTAGCCAAAAACACTCTTGGAAAAATCTTAATCTATCACAATAACTAGAAGTACAGTTTCCTGTTGTTAAACCATTTGCTAATACAAAACTATGATCCTCTTCTACTTCTAAACACCATACATGATCATATACTTTTGTATTCTTAATATTTGTTACCTTAAATTTAGCACAACTCTTTCCTCCAATATTATTAATTATACGGAATTTAATGGTATATGGTCTTGTACCAAAATTAGTTACTTGACCAGTTAAATCGGTTTCAGAAACTATGAAAACACCAGCAATAGGAAAACATTTTCTGATAAATTCAATATGATCCAAATTACTAGATTGAATATTTCTATAGATATTTTTTGTGTAATTTGTATTTAGTTCTCCATCTGCGTCTAAATATCCTCTTACAAATGCTCTAATTAATCTTGGTTCATCTTTTTCTGGATTTGGGGCAGTCTTAAGATAAGTGCCAGTATACGCCATAAAGTCACCATCTAAACTTAATGATGAACTGTTTTTAAATCCAAGTTCTTCAAATCTATATTTGTATTTTATTTGATCTCCACATAATCTTACCATACTATATTTATATGTACCATCTTTGTATTTAACTTTTGTGCCGTCTCCGTAAACATAGCCATAAGCCCAATAAAGTCTTTCGTCTGGCAAAGCATTATCGTAGTCAAAATCATTAAAAATATCCGGTACTGCTAATAATTCATCTCCAATATTTAAATCTTTTGTTTGTTTCTTTTGTAGTGTTCCATTAAGAAGCCAATCATGACCACTAGTGGTAAGTATTTTAGTATCATCACTATTATGTCTAGATATTGTTACTTCTATTAATTCTTGATTTCCTCCGCTAACAACTTTTGCTCTCTTCCACATACCAGTATGTGTTAATACTGTTATTTCTTGACCATTAGAAAAATCAGCAAAAGATACGACACCTTCTGAAGATACAAATTTTGTATTCTTATGAAAACAATTATAGATTTTAGCATGACGTTTTAATATAGGTTCTCCACCAAACTGTAAGGCTCTTTGACTACCTAATACCTTTTTCTTGTACATCATATCATAGGCCCAGTCTATATCGGCCTTGATATCGCAATCAGCATACTTTGTATGCATCATGTTTTTAACTCTCTCTACGGCCTCCTTCCAAGTTTCTCGTCTGTTTTTATCTTCTAACCAACGAGCATACTTGCTAACAAATGTATAATTTTGTAGTTCTTGAAGGGCCGACATATTATCTCCTATTTAAAAGTGCAAGAAATCCGAGAATGACAATACTTTTGAAAGACATGTTAACCATTTCTGTATTGTCCATTATACTATAATAGATGTGTAAAAACAATATCATATAAAACGCAGTTTGATAGATCATAATACACCAGTCAATTCCCTTAGCCAAGAAAGATCTGGCGTTACATAATTTATTTTGATACCGCTCATACTAACAAATGTATCAAATCTTTTTTGTGCTTCTTCATCAAAAAGGTGTGTACCATGATTATCGCTCATAAATACGGTTGATACGCCTTCTTGCCACAAGGCCATAATACAGTCGCAGCAGGATTGTCCTGTAACATAAGCTATTCCATTATCTGGTCTAACAACACAATTAGACAAAGCATTACGCTCGGCATGTATCATCCAAGGATATTTTAGTGGCCTAACATTAGGTAGGTCAGTATCCTTGAGTCCGCGAGGAAAGCCATTATATCCCATCCCCAACACTCTGTTGTGATTATCTGTAATAACACAACCATGTTGAGTTTGAATATCGTGACTGCGTTGCGAAACAACTTTCGCAAGTCCTAAAAAATAATCTGTCCAGATTGGGCGCATTTAATCAGTTAGATTTTTCTAATAGTTTTTTATAAAATACTAATGAAGCAATTGCTCCAGCAACACCCATTATTATGCCCGCCGGTTGAAGTGGTGTCATACCCAGCAGATAGGTTATTATACCTCCAGCGTATGATCCTGCAACCCCTAAAGATATTGTTTTCCAAAAACCGAAATTCTCTTCGCCAGGAACTATACTCTTGGCAATACTACCAACAAATAATCCGTATACACACCATATCATAATACTAAACATTGGCTGCCTCCATCAGTGTTTTAAGTTCATCTTCACTAAGATTTTCACCTGTATTTAAAATAGCGTTCATCAGGTCCACACCATAAGCTTTGTATGCGTCTGGCGTGAGTTCTCTCTTGATTGCTTTTTTTATAGTTCTTTTGGTAAACCACGATCTGCGCATGGCGGTTTGTTTAATTTCGGAGCCGAAATAGTCATACTGTTGATTTTTATTTAGCAAAGAGCGCAGCTTGCTTTTGTTGCATTCTTGTAGCACTCTAATAACAGTTAATATAATACTGATAATCATTAATATAGCAATAACACTACCACACTTTTCAGTGCCATGATCAGGCACCTGCAATAAAACTTTTTCAGCAATATTTTTTAGTTTAATGTTATTCATTTTTGAAATACCTTTGTTTTGCAACCATTTTCGTCGCAAGATTGTTGGGGTGTTGCGGTTTTGGGCTGTTGCTTATCTGGTTCGCAATAGCCGCAATTCACTTTTGTAATGTCGTCTCCACTAATATACCAACCCTTACCCTTACACACTGGACAATCTTTTCTTTTATATTTGTCAGATACTTCTGTATTTTGAGCTTTAATAATACCACCCACAACAGTAACGACAGATGTGGTGGAACCTTTATATCCATAATCCCCAAAAACCAAAAGAGACCCTATTAATGTAAAGGCTAATAATTTATTCATCTCTTCGTCTCCATCTTGGCTTGCGTTTTTTTTCTTCTGGTTTTGGTAGGTCTATATCTTCAAGAGACTGTGGGGCAAAAATTTTAATTAAACCAAGAACAAAGCTGGTAATAATACTTATTAACCTGTTTAATACAATTCTATCTAAGATTCTCATAAATAATCCTCAAAACCATAAGAGGGTAGTTTTTGCACAGGGAATCCGTCAAAATTACTAAAAGCATAGCTGCCATCTTGAGCTAACATTCCAGCAGCAACTTCTGCACGAATTAAAAAAGAACCATCTGGGATTGGACCCCAATCTGGGTGTCCACCATCATTCCATTTACCCCAACTATTTTGGACCAAGAATAATGGCTCACTACCAGTATCGTCACACGCTATCCAAGCCATACAATGAGCCCAGCTACCACTAGGATTAGCTATGCCCTTCTTATCTCTCTTGTGAGTAAAACCATAATTAGAACAGACGGCTAATCCATAACCGTTAGCTAATGCGTCTCTGGCTTCTTCAATAGTTTTAATTAATGATACCGTTTTAATTTGGTGATCATTAGCTAAATCTATAACCTTATCTGGTAGACCTCTACCACCCCATCCTGCTCCTAAATTACCATTATACTTACTTAAATCAATAACGCCTTTATAGTCCTTACGTACTAAAACGCCACCAATTTTAGATACAAATTCTGCTGCTCTAGAACAACTCATTCCTTGTCCAGCCCAACCTCTGGCTCCATAAATAGCTTCTGTTGCGCCTCTTGCTATCCAAGACTCTCTTTCTCCATCGATATCTATCTCTACGGCTCTACTAATATCGCAAGCATTACGTGTTCCGTGAGACACACAATCTCCTGTTGTTTGTCTTTCGTTATACGGATTTTTGTCAAACTTCAACACACTCTTGTATGGGGTAGATAGTTTACCTTTACCGCTATTCTTAATTTTTTTACTAGCGGCTCCAAATAATGGATATTTAGAAGTTTCCATTAAATGATCAAAAATCTGTTGTTCCCAAATACAACCAGAAAAACCTTTGCGATAATTATTATAGAGTTCTTGTGGAGATAATCTTGCCATTATTTACTCCCCTCATAGCAAGCCCATGCTAATGCTTTGAATCCATCCACAGCCTTTTCTCTTAGTTCTTCGTTTAATAAAACGTGATCGTCTCCAATAGCTTCTATCACAAGAGACTGGGCTGCTTTAGGAAGATCAGGATATTTACCTTTGATATCTAGCTGTAGCATTAAACCAGCAAGTCTATTTGCTTGTCTAATCTCATCAGTATTTTTAATGACTTCATTCTCATTAGTTAGTGAAATTAATGTAGCCATATCATTATACAACCCGGCTAGTCTTTTAGCGTCCATTCTTCTATCTGCACTAATAGATAGTGCCTGAATAACGTCGTTAGCCTTTACTCTGAGTTCAGGAGTTTTGGGTTCTGGTAAATTAAGCTCGTCTACTACCACAACCTGTGGCTTGGGACCAAGAGGAATATTAATATTCTCTAGACTGGGCTTAAATATACCAATTGCCACTAAAACAGCTGCAACTATTAATAACCATTTATTATTCATACAATATCCTTTCCCTTACCCTTTGCACATACAACTGGACTAATATACGGAAACATCTCATCAGCCACTCTTACAGCCTCTTCACAGCCGCTTTGAAAAGCCAAGTCTCTAGTTTGTTTCCACGAGACAATTAACTTGAAAAAGATGTCCTCTTTATCTGCTTCGGTAATAACCACTGGCTTAACAGGTGGGACCACTACTGTATCCGCAACTGTTACTTGTGGCTTAACATTATTTAGTACAGACTTTGCACGACCAATAACAGATGCTAATAATGTTTGAATGGGACTAAGTTTATTTTTAAACATAACCCATACAACCAAACCCACACCCGCATATAGGGCCAAGTCTGTTGTGCTTAAACTACTACTAAACTGATCGAAACTTTCTGTAAAGTTCATATTAATCCTCTTATTTTTCAGAAATCTTTGGTGTCACATTTTCTGCATTAGGATCACTATCTTTGCTTGGAAAAACACCAGTATCTTTGAATGTTGTTACCATAGCATCGATTGTTGATCCTACTAGTATCATCAAAAACGCTTTGACATACTTATGTATAATAGGTTCTACAAGAGTTGGAACAAAGGGAATATCTATCACAATAAATACGCTGTCATAAAACCTAGATAAAATTTCCATCGCCACCGCTTTTTTATCTTTACCAGCTACGCCAACAGCGGTTACTTCAATAGCCTGAACGATTTTGGCTACGGCTAATTGTAAAACTTTCCACGCTTGTGATACTGCGACTATTCTAACTTCCTTGAGGGCGTTTTTTGCTTCTAGGATTAGGCTTTCGAGTTCTGGTTTTAGTAGTTCTAATAATGTCATCTTTTTTTCTCCTGTTATTAACGGTATTGGCTACTTCTCTTTCTTCTGTTGATGCTGTGTTCCACCAAGTTTGCTTAATGGCATTTCTACTGCTTATATATTTGTATAGCAGTGTGAGCTGCCCAATGATTAGTATTAGAGCTTCTAGTCCTTTGCTTGTTTCTTGAATAAGATCTTCTTTTTGGTCTACGTTATCCAATAAGCCTACTAGGTATAGTCCACTAAAAACAAAGCTGACTAATGTAAACCAAAATTCGCTTGTTCTATAACCGGGCTTAATCATTAATACACCCTTTATGTTCTTTCGATTCTTTCTTCTAAAGCTTCTAGGGTTTTCCCCAGAGTTGCTATCTGAACTTTAAGTTCGGTCATTACTTCTGTGTTACGCTGCAAAGCCATAGACAAAGCTGCTTGAGTTTCTTTGTTTACGGCCAATCTCTCCATTATAAATTGACGGTCTTGTAAATAAGGAGATTTTGTTTCGATCATATCTGCAACTTCCGCTTTGGTTGCCATATTTTTCCCTATAGTAAACCAAAAACCAAGCATAGTGACTATAATACCAATGCTTGTTGTTGCAAGACTTTCCCAAAAATGTATTATAGTATCACTCATAGATTGTTGCCTTTCTAAGCGAAAGAAAAAAGCCACCATACCTGTTACAGTATCATGGCTTCTTCCGTTATAGCCTTTAAAAATTAGTAAATAATTAATTAGTAATTAGTTTTAGCCTTGTAGTTATCGTTATATGGTGTGGTGTTGCCACGCATATATGTTAGTTCGCCAGGGACGGAGCCGGTTGGCGTTGCGGCTTCGTCTGTTGCGAAGGTGTCTACTTGTACTTGTGGATAACCAGCATCAAATGTGTTGGTTACTCTGTTGTACTTGTTTTGTCTAATAGCTGAAGTAAACTTACGAGTACGAACAACCTCTAACTTATTTATACTACGAATAGTATCTCCATCATTACCGGTTGTTTTGATAGCATTGTTGCTAACACCGGCTAGTTCTGATGTGATAAGACTGGAAATTGGCTTGACATGATTGTGGGCAAATTCTCCAGCAGATACTGCCTTACTGGCGTAGTCTTGAAGAGTTGTTACGTCCTCAACAACTACTGAACCAAACACACCCACTGAGGGTGTTGGAGTGGCAACACTATCGGCAACACCAGAGATAACTGATCCATTGGCCTTGATTGTGCCATTAGCGTTATTAACCTCTAGATAAGAACCGTAGCCGTTGCCTGTTAAAGATGAATTATTGACTTGTACTGTGGCCATTATGCTACTCCATAATAATTATTGGGAAACTGCCGTTATCCAGATAATACACCACTATTTGTCTTTGTGTACAGAATTAAATCTCATTAGGTTCTTTAGACTGTTTATAGATGTTGTTCTTAGTCCAAAAAGGCCGGATTTATTGATGGTGTCAAAATGTTTATCTGTCCATATATTGCCGGTAGACAAAACATTCAAATCTTTTGAGTTTTGATGCAGAAAAATGGAAGCTAGGATATTATCGGCTAAATTATCTATAAAATAGCCACTAGATGGATAAACGTGAGTGATATTGAACTGATCAAAAATTTCACATATTTTTTTGAGACAGTGGTGGTCGAATACTCTATATTCTAGTATATATCTAATTTCTATGCTATTAGCAGCTGTATATTCTTGTATAAGCTTAATATCTTCTCTAATTTTTTCATATTTTCTATTGGTCGCTAGATTTTGTGGCATAGAAACATCTATTGCCTTGGCCCCCATCTTATGGGCCTGTTCTATAGCAAATCTTCTGGTTTTAATATCAGATATACCCAAAGGATAATCAATCAGACAGGAAAGAGTAGTGTCACTTGGGATGATATTTTTGTGTTTTAATAGATAATATGGAAGAGTAATACTATTTATAGGATACTTGCAGACCTCGACCAAGAGGGATTTCGCTTCTGCATCAGTAATATCTGTATGGATAACAGCGAAATCAATATACATACTATTTTAGTTTCTTTAGTAAATTTTTAATGTAGTCTATATTTGGATATTTTTTTGTACCTAAAACACCATCTGCAAAACCATATCTTACAGCCTCTTCTGACGTCAAAATCCAATCTCTTTTTGTGGCTAATTGCGTCACAATATGTTTTCGTGCAATCATTCTTTTCCAATTTTTTTCTTTACTAATACTACTATTTATACACCTATCGGTAAAGATATCTATCATCTTTTCGCTTTCTTTTTCGCTCCATTGCACTGTGCTTAGGGCTGCTTTATGTTCATTATCAATACTTAAAGACCCATAGTGTATAAGAAAGTTGGTATTCGAACTCAATATTCTTAAATCGGCCGCTTGCAGCAAAACGCTGCTGCTAGATTCTACCTTAGCATAAGCGACAATACATACTTTACTTTTACTATTTTTTATGTTGTCGTAAATGCCAAGACAATCTTGCCAATCTCCACCCGGTAAGTGCATATGTACTAAGATAGGGTCTAAAGATATAGTGTTTAAATATCTTAGATTTTTTTCAAAAAGAATAGCGGATCTATAGTCCACACCAGACTCTTCGTTTTCAGAAGAAAAGTAAGAATGTAAATATAGTTCTCTATTTTCTATATCAATATTATAATCATGAATATTGCTGAGAGTATTATTATTGTTGATTGTCATATGTTTTGTCTAGTGTAGAATAAATGGTGTCATTTATTAGCTTCATTGTTTCTGAGTCCGTAAAACATTTACCGATAGCTACACGAAATCTATAGCGTGTAAAAATGTCTAAAATTTCTACGCCGTCACATTTTTCTATAATACTTTTGATTGGTCCGGTAATACTAAAGTTGGTGTGGCCGAGCCAAAAATTAAAAATTTTACTGGATGCCGTATGTTCATTGTATGGAATTAATCCTAATGGACTTGCGATTACTCTTACAGGTTTGTTATTAGACGTTTTAACGATTTCGTCTCCGTCTTCTTCCTGCATATCATCCATCAGGTCTTCTATATCATGAATATCATTATTGTAATCTCTCCATTTGGCTTCGTCAGTATCTTCTCCAAACGGATCCATCCATTTTTCCCACATTATTAATGGTTTCATTTTTATCCTTTATGTCCGATGTTTTGATAAAATTGAGACGGAGACACAATAGGGTCGTTATTTTTATTAGTCTTATTACCGTCTGCCTGTTCTAGTGTCTGTCCATATGCGTCTATTAGATTGTGCCAAGTCAATATCGACTTTTCCATAAAATTAATACCGCTAGTGTTTTGAGCAGCAAAATCTGACAATAGGTTTAATATCGTTTGACACAATCTTCCTTCATTTAACATAAATAGCATGTAGGCGAATTGCTCTGCATCTGTGGTAGAAGCATTGGGTAGTTGCATATCTACTACTATGGTGCCATTTTTTTGAACGCTGATAGTTAGTTGATTATCTGTTTCTTCTTTAGGTTGAGTTTTAAATAAACCTTGAATATACTTAATAATATTCATTTAAGTTTTTGTATGACCTCTAATAAAGTATTTGTATATTCATTTGATTCAAGAAAATCAAACTCGTGCCAAAAAGCGTTGCTATTAATATTCTCTGTATATCCCACCACAAAACCATAGACAACATCAAGTGTTTGTTCTTGTGTATTTGCTAGAGGCATATTATGCAATGATATCAGCTGCGGTAATAGCTCTAACTCATTAACAAAAATATATTGCTTAAGATACTGAACAAGATTGTAGTCGATCTCCTTGATATTTTCTGAGCTAAGTTCTAGACAAGGAAAACTAATTTTTTCTTTATCTATAGATAATACGAATTTTTTATTAGCAGAAATATCGGCAGCAAATAGTACACAGTGTATTCTTACCTGATATAAGTCACTCACCTGTTACGCTCCTGATTGTTTCTATAGCCTTATTTAAACCTTGTCTTACAGCTTCTCTAGTAATACCGTATTTTTGACCAATCTTCTCAAAAGTATAAGACTCAAAATAATATAGCTTGATATAGTCTTTTTGTCTAGTGCTTAGGCAGTCTAGCGATAAGAGGTTATCGATTAGTGTTTTTAGGTTTTGTTCATTTTCCTTAGCTATCATAATATCTTCTGGAGACATAGACCTATTATCCTGAGTTAAGCTGTTTACTGCTCCAGAATCATCATTCTCGTTCAAAACATGATCTAAGGAATAGACCTTTTTAAACTTTTTGTTCTTTTTGTGTTCTTTAGATACATAGGTTTGTATAGCCCATAAAGCACACTGGTTTCTGTAGGAATACTTGGTTTTCTTAGTGCCTTTATTGTTCTTATAGTTTTCGTCCCATCTCCAGTCCGCCATCATAATGGCACTAGCTACAGAAGATATGGCGTCTTCATCCTTGAGCATCTTAGAAGACAGTCCTTGATAAAACTGGTTGGAGAACTTAGAAATAGACTTCTTAGCCAACAACATATAAGTGTCTAGACTATCAAAATGTAATTCCTGATGATTTTTATACGCTATTTTTTGATTACCAATTCCATTCAGCTGTAGTAACATATTTATATATTTTCCTTGTGTAAATCCTGTTCATTTTACTATAATTACATTATTATAGTATAAATGATTATTCCTTAGTTAGCTTCTTCCAAGCTTCTGGATCAGGTCTATCCTTATCTCCCGGTTTAGCTGGCCTATATTTTTTGCCTTCTCTTTCCTTTTTCTTGCGAATATTATCCCATAAGCCGGGTTTGGATGACTGTGACATCTCCTGATTAGTATCGACCTTTGCCTCGTCAGAGATTAAGGTTTTATCGTCTTCAGTCAATGGCACATTCATGACAAAATCATGAAGCTGCCCCATACTTTGGCAAGCTGCGTCAATCTTACCATCTGTCCACGCAGAAGTCAAGCGTTGTGTTACAACCGGGTCCGTCACCCTTTCAATCATAGTACCAGCACAAGAGTGGGCTTGTTTTAAAGCATTCAGGGCGGCATTGGTATTGTTAAGAGGATCATTGGCTTCATCGTCGCCATATAAATCATCTAAGTTTTTCATTGTAGACGGACCTAGTTCAAACTGATTAATATCATTATAGCTATCTGCTTTAATCTTAGCCTCCGTCACAAACATAACAAAGTCATGTATAGTTCTCATATAGTCTTCTGTAATAGCTATTTTACCCTGTAGCCAACTCTCAGTTAAGTTTTCTCTGATAGCCGGATTCTCAAGAGCCGAGATAATGGACTGACTATGTTGCATAATGGCCCTTAATGAGCCTACACTCATTTGATAAAAATCGTTTTTATACTCCATCATTTCTTGCTTAGTGGTTTCTTCTTCGTTTTCTTCTACTTCTACAAAGTCACCATCTTCTGCTTTGCTTTGAAGTTTTTGATTAACAGCACCCAGTATGTCATATATGCGATCCATTATTCACCTATTATAAGAAGAAAGTTTTTTCATTTTATTACCATGCTTTACACGACCAATATCGTGCTTTCCATTTGGGTCCAGGATTATCACAATTATGTCTTGCTCTAAAGCTTCTACGTCTTTCAGGAATGTTTTTCTTGATCTTCATATTCGGGTCACCAAAATTTACTTTAACAACATTACCTTTATCATTTTTGACATAAACGCTGAATTTTTTTGGGCCGTCTGGTGTTCTAAAGGGTTTGTTTAAAGTAACTTTACGTCCCTGATATTCGGACGCTTTAGCTTCGCCATCATACCTAAGATATCTGCCGTCTTTTTTATAGTTGCCTCTTCTCTCAAAATAATAGATTTCATATGTGACAGGATCTACATATTGGAATTTGCCTTGTGTTGGTATAACAAATTCTTCTGTTTCTTCTCCGAAATCAACATAATCACTATCGCTTGGTGGCACTATTTCAGAAGCCTCTACTAGTTCAACCTCTCCACATTCCGAGCAATCATTGTAAGATAAAGAAAAGCCTAAAATATCTAATACGCTAGAGAATAAACCTCCAGCACTCTTGCGAGTCTGACCTAAACAAACAGCCACCCTTTGCTTTTGGTCTGGATAATCTTTTTTCATGGTTTCGTTGCCCACGCAACGTCCCACAAATTTATCTTTATCTTCGTTTGGTTTTGGCTTTGGTATTGGCATAATAACTATTATTCTTTAAAAGTGAAGTTAAAATAATATCAGCAGTACGATCCCAATTGTAATATTCAGCCGTTTTAATACCTTCTTCGTTGGTATCTATACGATTATTATACACATATTTCATATAATGTGCAGTTTGATCAATCTCGTCCTCACCAAGCTTGGCCCAATTTCCAAAACCATTAAACCATTTACCATCATTAGCCGGTTCTGTTTCTGATACGTGTATTAAATACGAATTTTTATCATTACAATATTCTGTATGAGCAGAATAATTTGTCGCTATAACAGGTTTATTCATAGCCATGCTTTCTAAAATTTCATTATTCCAACCTTCTGCCCTAGAAATAAACACCCCACAATCACAGTTGAAAATAAATTCAGCCAGATGATATTGGGTAGGCAATCTACCAAAGATTTTGATCTTATCTTTAAGCTTACATTGTTCCACTAAGCCAAACCAGTAATCGTTTTCTTTTTCTGTCAAAAATGGATTAAATGGTAATAACCACAACTCCACATTATCTTCTTCCGTAAAAGCTCTTTCAAAAGCCTTTAATAAAATGTCTTGAGATTTTCTATGTTCCCATTTGCCTATATGAAAAAATGTATAGTTGGGTTTTTCTACTCTGATTTTGTTTGGTACAGAAAATACCGACATGTCAACTCCGAGAGGAGCTACATAAACCGGCTTTTTAACGCCATTATCTAATAGAACTTGCTTACTCCAATTAGATGCGGTAAAAATATAATCAGCATAATTAAGATGATGTACTTCTTTTTGGGTTAATCGGTCTATTTCAAAAAAGGGAAATACATAATAATGTCCATTACCAACCTTTAGAGATAGGTCGTATTGATGCCAAATCTTTAGGCATGGGGCAGAGTAGTCAAAAGTGTGATTGTTGTTTAATAGCTTATTAATAAGAACCTTATCTTCTTCTGAGTTAACCTCTATATTAGACCCTATGGGAAATACAGAGAGATTTAGATCAAGCTTAGATAAAGACTTAACGATATTTAGCGAAGTAATACCGTAACCTGTACCATTAATGGGGCAATTAATGCTTAAGTTTTTCATAATATATTCAGACTCCTAATGTTGGGTTTTTATTGGAATGAATTTGATTGACTCTACAAAACTGCCCGCATCTTGACATATGCTTAATCGATGATGATCCGATATAACAGCAACAAGACCTAATGCCTCCTAGTAACTCCTGTATAAGTTGACTAGTCGGGCCTTTATATTTTACTACTATTTTTGTACCTTCGCTAGCCCTATAATTCTTATTACTGTTTTCATACAGATTTTGTGCGTGGTGTGTGCTCATGCCATAATATGTAAATTGTGCCTTTCTGACTTCTGATCCGCCAGGATCTAAAGGTTGCCACCACTCATCAAGAACGTTTCCTGAGTTGTCTATAATAGCTCTACGATATTCATAGTCCCATTCCCCTTCACAACTATCACTACCAGCAAAATATCCTCCTAACATTACAAAATCAGAACCGGAACATAAAGCCTTGCAAACATCACCAACATTCTTATGACCACCGTCTGAACAAATTAATCCCAGTTTTTTGTCTCCGTTTTGAAGCCCATGTGCTACATACGCATTTTCTAAACAACAAGACAGTTGGGGCAAACCACACCCTGTTAAGAAGCGTGTGGTACAAGCAGACCCTCCACCGATTCCTGCCTTCACAATATCGACACCGCCATAAAGTATTAGTTCTTGTGTAGAAGATGTGTTAGTGACATTTCCTGCGATAATAATACTTTCTGGAAAATTATCTCTAACTTTTTTACAGTATTTAACAAATACATCCATATGTCCGTTGGGAACATCTATACATATATTTGGTTGTATGTCTGTTTGTTTTTTAAAGTCTAATAAATGATTAAGGTCGCTTTTTTTATACCCAATAGAAACAAAGGTATAGTCTAAGTTTTGTGGGTGTGTTTTAAAATAATTGACTAGTTGTTCTACTGTATGATATTTATGTAAACATGCTATCATTTTATGATTTGCTAAGTCTATAGCCATATTAAAAGAGCAGAAGCTCATATTAGCACACATTATGGGGATACCGGTCCAAATGCGTGGTGAATGATAAAAATAAAATGTTCGTTTCAAATCAATCTCTGATCGGCTTGTTAGCGTTGATCTTTGAGGCACGATCAACACATCATCAAAATCTAATTTGGTTTCATTAATTATCTTTTGCATCTAACTTCCTTAAATATTCATCAGTATTATAACAAGAAATATGTTTATTATCATCGAACCCAACTTCGGTTACGCAGATTTTTTCATGCGAAGTTAAGCCTCTTCCTTTAAAGTATTTTAATGTAGCTAAAATAGCACCTCCATGATCAATAGCATCAATAATAAAATAAAGCTGGCCTGAGCGCACATAATATTTTGGCATTGTGGTTTTTTCCACGACTATTAAAATTAATTAAACATCAAAAAATTGCCAGCGTCGATACGGTTCTATATTTTCGTCTGTATTTATGTGTATTAAATAAGACTTTAGGTCATTCCAGCAAGAAAAAACCATTTGATGGGGGATGGTTCCAAAAATCCAGTCGGGAGTGTGTTTTTTCCCTTGTTCCATATGTATTAGAATAGGCTTTTTAGATCTATTCGCCGTAAAAATTTCTTCGTAAGTGCCACACGGATGAATATCTAGATCTAGATTTACTATTAAAAAATCACTAATATCTACCAGTCTAAGATCCACTCTACGAATCACTTTCATCATCTCAGAAAGTTCATCATATCTTTCTTTTTGTTTTAGTTTAGTTTTTATCACATGAGAGTCCTTATCTTCTAAGCCTGTGTTCGTAGGCTTAGTAATAGGATTAAATACTACCACCCCCATGTTTTCTAAAAATGGGGTGATGTTATCTCTCCATGTGGCGCCTCTATCGGCAACTCTATCCATTGCACCGGCCAAATATACTCTTTGATTTTTTAGTCTATTCATTTTTATAAATCCAGCACCCCTGCATGACTTTAATTTTATCCTCTCCAAATTTTTCGTTGACAGCTCCTATAACACCATGCCAATAAGGACAATAATCATGGCCAGCAATATATCCATTCTTTTTGACTTTTGGCAGCCACGTTGCAATATCTTGTTTAACCGAATCATAGGAGTGGTCCATATCAATAAAAACAACATCACAAGAGCTATCTTTAAATATTTTTGCTGCTTCTGTTGCTGGTTTTCTGATAGGTGTAAATTTTCTACTGCCCATATTGGCTAGAAATTGAGCATAAATATCTGTGTTTTTAGCTATTTTATGGGTAGAATCTTGTTCACTAATGGATCCTCGCCAATGATCCACTATATAAATAGAAACAAGTGGGCTGGCTATGTCACATAAAAACGACGAGCTTTTACCTAACCATGCGCCACACTCTACAAATGTACCATGACCATTGATGGTAGACAATAAAAACCTATAAACATCTTCAAAACCAAACCAACCATCTATATCAGCAGAAGTTTGCATATTGACTACCTTAAATAATTATAATACGATATATAATGATTAATAGTTAAAATAGGACCATTTTGGGCACACTGTTCAGCATAAAGCCCATCATGAATATATGTATTTTCGATATGCCTGACCAACTTATTATATTTCCATCTGACAAGATAACAAGCTGTGTCGATTTCATAAATTTTTGGAGCAAACGAAGGGGCAAGTCTTATCGATTCATCCTTATTGACCTGTCCCCAACACATAATAGAAAAATCATATTCTAAATATGGTCCAATGGTTTTGTATAAGTTGGGATGTATGATATTGTCGTCGTCGTGAAATAATATTAAATCATCGTCTTTAAACGGATAATTATCTAACACATAATTTCTTGCTTTAATGCCCACAAATCCAGTATCCAAACACTGCAAAACAGTTGCACTATTAATATTAATAGTATCTGATATGGAATGGCAGATGATCCATCTACTTTGTGGGGGTATTGTGTGTTGTATTATGGATAGATTTTGAGGACGAGAGCATGGCGTAATTATATACAACATAAGACCTTACCACGGATCTACAAAGAGAAAGGTGAAGAGATTATTTGATTGTTTAACTCCCGGAATATGGCCGCGTCTGGTTTCAGACATTTCTCGCAAACCAGAGTATATACCCAAACACAAGCTTAGTATGTAGATGTAAAACATAGACTTATTATACAGTAGAGCGATAGGCTTGTCAATACGTTATGTCTTAAAAAAGCATAATTTGTGATGGATTAATTCTTAAATCAAAATCTGGTAATAGACTATAAAGATTTTTATGAAAACACACATGTTCACAATCATAACCTTCATATTTACCAGACAAAAAGGCGCTACTCTTATATATGGTACTGCCACCAAAAGCACTATTAACTTTGATCGGCGGACTACCTATTGGTGGTTGCCACAGACCAAACCATAACATAGGATCATAGTGATAGTACTCATACTGAGCCTGTAAATCCTCCCACCAACTACCACGATACGCCCAGCAATCATAGTTCCATAAATTTTGGTGTCCTAGTGTATGAATAAACTTTATTTCAAAAGAATTACCTGCTATGGCTTTGATTTGATGTTCTTGTTGCATCCAACCAAATGAGTTCATGAGACCATCTAAACTAAATTTTTGAAAATCCAAATCTATTACTACAACATAATCAACATCTTCATAATTTTGTTGTATATATTCTATACAAAAGTTTCTGTGTTTAGCTAGGGCGGATGTTCTGTTTTGAGACTTTAGTAAGGAAGGGTTTTCTTTGGTGAATGCCGCTAGGTCTAGTTTTTCAGAAACATAATTGAATCCAGAAATTGTTTTGTGTAGTAATTCAAGTTGTTCTGGCGTGTTGTCTGAAGAGTCGTTCTCATAAACAAAGTAGGAGAGTTTACCGCAGGTGGCTCTGATCTTATCTAATTGCTCTATGTTAGTTTTGAGACTGTTAGATAAATTTCTAGCTAGTCCAGCGAATATAATATGCTTATCTTTTAAATAATTTTGCCCTGCTTCTATGTATTCTAGATACTTAGACTGAAATTCGGGTAATACTGCAAATAGTGGTTTGGATAACATTATATGTTGATTTGTTGAAGGATGTTTTTCATTGCGCTATATCTATTCTTAAAAGAAGTAGCATGAAAAAAACGAGTATCATCAGGAATTTTTCTTGCGTCATTAATATGTGGATTCCACACATAGTCTAGTTGCTGCCATAGGATATTATCGGCATTTGGAGACATATCTATAACTGATTTATCTGGATCAACACCAAGTAAAGATAGCATAGCAGCTTGTTCCCACCAACACGATGAACGTCTAAAGTCATTTAGAGGCCATAATTTATGAAACCAAGATAAGCAACTTTTATTTAAAGGCCATACTCCACAATTAGGTACATAGCCGTCATCGGTTTGATGTACTACTAGTCCTGTATCTTTTTCTGGTGGTAAATCATCCATAATATCTTTATCAAACCGACAAATAATAATATCAGAATCAATCCATAAAACCTGATCGTATTTATCAAATAATTGTCCAATAAGCTCTATTTTCCACCACGAAGGATGTCTTTTTTTAGTTTCTTCACTAAAATAGCTTAGACTAGGAATAAACAAATCATAATTATGGTTATGACTATAAATATAGAAGGTTGGTGCAGCCAGACTTAGTAGTTGGGCATGTTCGCCAAAACCAAAAGAACACAATACTTTTTTCATTTTTGATAAACCAAGACCGTTTGACGCCCCCAAATATCCTTGATTAATTCTTGAATAAAAGACCAATCACCCCCTGCTAAACCACAGCCAAACTTGGGCGCATGTATTTGAGCTTTATTTTCATTGGGATCAAAAGATGTTTGTATAAATTTAGCTACCTTAACCATGCATTGTGTTAAGGCATAGTAGTTAAGAGGTCTAGGATTAGAATTACAAATCACACCATTTTGAGCAATCATATTAGCAAAAATCAGCTTGTGTCCATATGTAGGGTCTTTATCTACTTCTACAAACTGCACATATCCTAATGAGGACTGAGATCCTAACAGATGATAGTTCTGCTTGACTATAGGATAGTGTTTGGCTACTCCAGCCGCAAATCCTGCTCCGAACAAATTAATATTATTGCACACATGGGGTACTATTACACTATAGCCATTATTGCCTTGACGAACATAATGTCCTACATGATCAAATAAATCGCCATTAACAATACGAATATGGTCAGCGTGTTTTGATATAGTTTTCATGCGATAGCCACTCCTGCGTTATAATAGGATAGGCAATCGCTCAGTCAACTCATAAAAATTAAGGAGCTGGAACTACAGGAGTAATTACAAAAACCCCATTATAAAATTTGTCTCCATACTTATCGTCAATGTCGCTAATAACTGGAGTATTATGTTCGTATGTGTCTAAAACAGATCTTCGGCCAGTTTTACTGCAAGATACTACTGCTAAACCATTTCTAATAGTTGTTGATGATGTAACAGCATTAGTAATATCTGTGTAGGGTCTAGTTGGCATTATATGCTCCTTAAATAAAAATAAATGGCTAATTATAAGTTATTTTTCTATCTTGTGATACACCGTTAGCTGTATTTATGATAAACTAGTTCTAAATTTATGGGAGTTAAAGAATATCCTTGATTGGATGATAACCTGTTTATTGCCTCATTAATTGCATTGTAATGAGTAGTCATAAAGGGTCCAGCGGTGGGACTCAGCCAAGTGCTTATTAACACTAATTCATTGTCTATAATTAGAAATATGGGATTGCCGCTATCTCCGACAATAATAGTTTCAGACCATTCTGGGTATGGATTTACTCCTCCGCTTGGACCGCTCATATTGTCAAAATTAATAAAGGTGCTTATGGTAGTAATAGTTTTGACCAAAGCCTTTTCTTCTTGATCTAACCCCACAGAAAGTAGACCGAATAGTTCAGATCCATTAATGTTTAAAGCCTGAATATAATCTTTATAGTTAGGCGGTAAAACTTTTGCTATTTTTATATTACTCGGAACGTCATTATCCAACAGTCCTATAGCTATATCGTTTGGAGCAAAATCATAGGCTATTAAATTTCTTCTAATTGCATTATTGTTTTCATCAACAAATATTATTGGGGTTCCACCGTTGGGCAGTATGGCCGTTGTAAAGTGCGTTGCTTGTATAAAGTGCCTGGTTGTGACTAGGGTTCCAGCGCGTTGCCACCAGTTTGCACCACTTCGTTGCGCTGGACTAAAACAACTTATATTTGAAACCCCATTGATCCAGCAGTTAGGATTACGAACCCACGTTCCGGCATCACCAACTCCACCATAAGGATTTTGAGATGAATAAACTAGACGATCAGTAGCTGGGTTTTTACCAACCAATCTGTTTGCTGTACTAGAATTAATATGGTTATAAATAACATTTTTATCTATAGGAAGAAGATTATATCGTAATTTGTTATTATATAATTTATTTCCCCTAGTATAAAATGGCATTAGGCTACTCCTAATAAACCGCAGCCGTTGACTCCTCGTTTCAAAGGATATGGGGTTCTATTTTGGAATGTTACGGTTCCTTCGTATGTAGCTCCAGCCGATGTTGGATAGGCGAAAGAACTGTCGTTGAACGTGGCGTCGCCATTGACGGCGCCGCTGTTGTACGAAGCGTTGTTGAACGTGGCGTCTCCATTGACAGTGCCGAAGTTGTTGTACGAATAGTCGTTGAACGTGGCGTTGCCGGCGATGGTGGCGTTGAAGTTGTTGTACGAATTGTCGTTGAACGTGGCGTCTCCATTGACAGTGTCGTTGTTGTACGAACTGTCGTTGAACGTGGCGTCGCCATTGACGGCGCCGCTGTTGTACGAAGCGTTGTTGAACGTGGCGTCTCCATTGACAGTGCCGAAGTTGTTGTACGAATAGTCGTTGAACGTGGCGTTGCCAGTGACAAAGGCACTACCGTCGTTCCACGAACTGTTGTTGAACGTGGCGTCGCCATTGACGGTGCTGTAGTTGTACGAACTGTCGTTGAACGTGGCGTCTCCATTGACAGTGTCGTTGTTGTACGAACTGTCGTTGAACGTGGCGTCTCCATTGACAGTGCCGAAGTTGTTGTACGAATAGTCGTTGAACGTGGCGTTGCCGGCGATGGTGGCGTTGAAGTTGTTGTACGAATTGTCGTTGAACGTGGCGTTGCCGGAGACGGTGCCGTTGTTGACCGCATAGCCGTTGAACGTCGCATCGCCGGTAACGGTGCCGCCGGTGGCCGCATAGTCATTGAACGTGGCGTCGCCATTGACGGTGCCGCTGCTGTACGAATTGTCATTGAACGTGGCGTCTCCATTGACAATGCCATCGTTGACCGCATAGCCGTTGAACGTCGCGTTGCCATTGACGGTGATGGTAATGCTGAAAACAGCGTAGTCGAAAGCAGGGTCATTAAGCGTCAGGTTCGCCACCGTTGGCGCACTGCCGCCGTTCGCATTGCACGTTGCACTCAGCACAACGCTATCGCTGCTAGACGGTAGGGCAGAAGCCTGCGTGGTGAACGCATCGTCCGTCCACCAGTTGCCTAGAGTTGCCCAGTTGGTATTGACCGCAGCGTTGTAATACAGAGTTGCCATTATATCATCCCCAGTATGTTAGAGTTGTTGATTCCGTATCTTAGTCGAGTTCCAAAGACTGTTGTTCCTATTGTTGTTTCAACTGTTGTATATGAGGCGTCGTTGAAGGTGGCGTTTCCATTGACGGTGCCGTAGTTGTTGATCGAACTGTCGTTGAACGTGGCGTCGCCGGAGACGGTGCCGAATTCGTTGCTCACAGTGTCATTGAACGTGGCGTCTCCATTGACAGTGCCGCTGTTATTGTACGAATTGTCGTTGAACGTGGCGTCTCCATTGACAGTGCCGAAGTTGTACGAACTGTCGTTGAACGTGGCGTTGCCGGCGATGGTGGCGTTGAAGTTGTTGTACGAATTGTCGTTGAACGTGGCGTCTCCATTGACAGTGTCGTTGTTGTACGAACTGTCGTTGAACGTGGCGTCGCCATTGACGGCGCCGCTGTTGTACGAAGCGTTGTTGAACGTGGCGTCTCCATTGACAGTGCCGAAGTTGTTGTACGAATAGTCGTTGAACGTGGCGTTGCCAGTGACAAAGGCACTACCGTCGTTCCACGAACTGTTGTTGAACGTGGCGTCGCCATTGACGGTGCTGTAGTTGTACGAACTGTCGTTGAACGTGGCGTCTCCATTGACAGTGTCGTTGTTGTACGAACTGTCGTTGAACGTGGCGTCTCCATTGACAGTGCCGAAGTTGTTGTACGAATAGTCGTTGAACGTGGCGTTGCCGGCGATGGTGGCGTTGAAGTTGTTGTACGAATTGTCGTTGAACGTGGCGT
>Ga0315904_10000072_pt1 | contig 156885 bp, 157 predicted proteins | sample LakEriMetagenome_6_FD_203529 | JGI IMG/M metagenome (GOLD analysis project Ga0315904, IMG submission 203529) | Freshwater fungal communities from buoy surface, Lake Erie, Ohio, United States - Buoy 12 MA120 | ecosystem: Environmental > Aquatic > Freshwater > Lake | place: USA: Lake Erie, Ohio...
TTGAAGGCCGATATATAGTAGCCACCTGTCGAAATAATATTGTATCATGGTCGGATAATTACTGGGAAAATGACCGTTGGGAAATTAAGCCGGTGGATTACTGGCGACCAATCGGCCCGCTGCCGGGAGGCGAGTGAACCACGGCGACACCTGCCGTTCTGTGGTGTGACTCCAGAGAGATGGAATGCTACGAGGTGACAACATGACTGACGATAAGAGTGTTCCGGGTTTCTGGACTAGTTCGTGCTGTGCTTATTCCGACAGCCACCAGAGGATGCCTGTACTAGCTGCTGAGCCAAACGGCGACAGCAGCAGGTACGGGTACTTGAAGTACCTTTCGTTCAAGGACAACAAGGCATCCCTGCAAGTTGGTGCGATTTCTGGCGAAGATGGCAAAAACATCAAGTTTTACGATGTTCCAGACGCTGTTGCTGAGGCTGCTATTAAGGCAGCGATGTCGGTTGTGACTGCTTGGTACAACGGCAGAGTTGGTGGCTAAACGGTTGTTTGTGCCCAGCTAGTCTTTGCGACTGGCTGGGCGTTCAGCGGGAGGATGCAATGGGCGACCGTGATGTGGACTGGCTCGACCAGTTGTGCGAAGCGGACGAGAAAATTGCTGAGCTTGAGTCGGAGAACGCCAAGCTGCGTGAACAGCTCCGCTGGCGTGACGCGTATGGTGAATCGCCAACGGAGGAAGGCATCTACCTTGTGATAAATAACGACTTCGATGGTTGCACAAGCATCCACGCCACTTACTGGAAAGGCAAGTGGCCAATCGGTTTTACGGTTCCATACTGGCGACCAATCGGCCCGCTGCCGGGCGAAGGAGGTGAGTGATGAGTGAGGATGACAATGACCCAGCTTTCTACTGGGAAAGGATGTTCAAAAACCTTATATGGGAAAACTCCAGACTGCTGGAGCAACTCGTAAAACTGGAAGACCTGAATCGCTGGCGGAATGCTCACACCGAGCCGCCTACCCTTGAAGGCCGATATATAGTAGCCACCTGTCGAAATAATATTGTATCATGGTCGGATAATTACTGGGAAAATGACCGTTGGGAAATTAAGCCGGTGGATTACTGGCGACCAATCGGCCCGCTGCCGGGCGAAGGAGGGGAGTGATGAGTGACACGCCAATAGGCCGGATTATCGGCAAGTGGCCGGGAGATGAAACAGAGGAAGAAATAACCGAGGCACTTAACCAGCTTGGGAAATGTCAGAAGTGCAGGAATCTGGAAGATTTGCTTCGCTGGCGTGATGCGTGGGGCGAACCGCCGACAGGGCACGGCAATTACCTTGTTCAGCGGCACGAATTTTACGGTGGGGCTGAACTCATGGTTCTGCATTGGAATGGAAGATGGCCACTCCGGGCTATATCGCATTGGCGACCAATCGGTGAACTTCCGGGAGAAGTAGGTTAATTATGGATCTTCCAGTTGACTATACGATATTAAGCAGAGTGCAAAGAAAAAAAGTTAGAGAAGAGTATGTTCTACTTCAAGAAGGCAGGTGCAGTCACTGCGGGGAGGCTTTAGACGGTCCAGCTTCTTTTGAAGTAATGGAAAAACAAATAAACCTCAAGATTTTTCCAAAAGGTTTTCTAAAGTATCCGGTCCATTTACACCACTGCCACGACACAGGAATGACCGTCGGTGCAGTTCATTGCTACTGTAATGCTGTTCTTTTTCAGTATTACGGGAAGTAAGTACACGTCGAACCAGGGGAGTAAAGTTTTGACAGACGACGAAAGGATAAAGGCTCTTGAGTCTCTGGTGTTGTCGTTTCAAGACATAGCTCACGACAATGCTGACAAGTTGAAAAAGCTAAGGCTGGCAGTTCAGAAAAACTGCGGGCACTGGTACGATCCAGGATACGGCCTAAGATGCTGGGTTCCCGATAAGTGGGTTACAGAAGCTCTTGGGTTTAAGCCTAAAGGGCCGGATTCAAACAAAGAGGAGTAACAGCATGATTGATGCGCGGATAGAGGAATTGGAAAAAGAAAACCAACATTTAAAAGAAAAAATAAACGCCTTAACCACTATTTTAAAAGCCGTAGGAAAAATGATTTCTGATCAAGAAGCTATTTCAGCGCAAAGTGCCGTTGAGTTTGACGACACCTGTCCTTACTGCTCCACGTCTGAAGTATTTGAAGACGACGACGTAGACGGGCTAGCGCGATGCAACGGTTGCGGAAAGTGCTGGTTTAACAAGTGAGAGCTTATCCGTTTGTTTTATTAAAAAATTAAATATTGTATTTAAAAACAGCATACAACAAGGTGTAACATGCGAGTATTACTGCTTTCTGTTGCTTCTTTTGTTATGACTGTTATTTTAGTTACTTTTTTTCAATGGAGCAGTCGCGTGGTCGCCGCAGATACTTACGAATCTTGGTTTAAAAAATTTGATGCAGAGTTAAAAAAAAGATGCGGAATAGATTGGAATGACGCTTGTGGTGACGTCGAGGTATCAATGAAGTACTTTAATTGTAAGATGACTCCAAGCGAGGCTGTAAGTTTTATGATTGATAAATATGACTTAGAAGACTTAACGGCTAATACCTGGTAATGGACGTACGTTTTAAAATAACTAGTCTCAACAAGACTAGGCTTACCAGGTGTTTGATCCAGAGCCTTTTTAGACTTAGCGTTTTTGACTTTGAAAAAATAAAAAACAAAACAAAAAAGTTTGTAAGGTTTTGGCGGCTTAAGCTAGAAGACCTTAGGAGAATAGACAAAACCATTTTGGGAATGGGTGTTGAATCTAGAATGCAATATCTTAGAAACTGCCCTCCTAGTGTTGGTTCTTTCTCCTCTGGAAGCTATAGCCCTAAAAGTTGTAAACTTAGTTTTATGTGTCCATGGTGTTGGTCTAGAAGGTATACCCAAAAGATATATCGTAAAGCCAAGAGAGCAGCTGCTCTTAATCCAGAAAGTTTATTTTATGTAATTACGGAAAGATTTGAGACTTCATGTAATGGCAAGGAGGCTTCAGAGCTACTGTCTCTGAAAACCGCCGAAGCCAATAAGGCAGTATCTAGACTGAAAAGGAGGGTTGGCATAGAGGGCGGAGCGTGCTTGTGTTACGCTTTTCCGTCAGAAAACAAAGCGTTTGTTGTAACTAAAATAGTTCTGCACACCAGCAAAGCAATTGATTTTAGTTATAGTAACAAACTTGTTTTTAAAGGTAGATCCGCATTTGTTAAGGTAGCATCGCAAATATCTTATCCTTACGGTTGCCTTTCTCCAGCTTACTCTTCAAAGTTTATGTCTGACCTCATAAGACATAGGCCTAAGAAGTCAAAGTACTTTTTTACTTTTGGTTCTTTTTACTTGTGATTTTTGCGTTTGGCGTGTTGCAAGCACGCCAAACGCGTGTATTATTTTTATTATTGAGATATGCGCGCATAGAGGTTAAACATGCCAAAAATAAAAGAAGAAGGCGTAAGGTTCAAAGTAGTAGTTCCTCACATACCCTATTTACCCTCTGACCAAGATTTGCCTGTCAGCTATCAGCGCGTAAATGACGATAAACCTGTTTTCCAATATATAAAATTAAAGTCCTTCCCTTTGGACGACGCTTCTTACTCTTATGAAGAGGCGATTGACGTTTTAGAGATATTCACGTCTAGGTGGCAGCTAGGACGTTGCGACCCTCTTACAGAGCCTTATGCTAAAGCTATTTCTGACTCTTCTGTTACTTTTACTCTTATGGAGTTTAAGAGCACCGAAGACGCTGAGGACTTGCTTCTTAAATTTTGTAAAAATAGAAAAAGAAAAGAAGGACTGGGAGGAAGGATGTTTTCATCAAAACAAGATGAAGACGATCAGAGTGACACAGACGATGACGTTTTAGATTTAACTTGAGGTACCTATGGCTGGTTATTACCCTGACGATAGACCCGGCAACAGACCTTGTATAAAGTGCGGCAAGGTATTCAAGTCGGTCAATAAGTTAACCAACAGAGTTTGTGGCCCTTGCAACGAGACTAACTCCAAGGAAAGAAATCCAAGACCTGTTAAAAACCATTCAAATATAGATTCAGGTCAGTGAGGTGCACGATGTCTTTTAAAGGCGTAGCGGTTATCGGGGATGTGATGTTGGACAGGTATCTTTTTGGAGAAGTCTCCAGGATATCTCCAGAAGCCCCGGTACCGCTAGCCTTGATAAACAGGCAAAGCCAGTGCCCAGGAGGCGCGGCGCACGTAGCAGCTTGCTTAAAAGAGCTGGGTGAAAACGTAACTCTTTTTTCGGCAGTTGGAAAAGATCAAGAAGGCTCTTACCTGGAAGACCATCTTTCTTCTGTTGGCGTCAAGAGTGACTTGGTCAAGTTATCTGACTGGAACACACCTGTTAAAACAAGGATAGTATCCTGGCAGCATCATCTATTTAGATTTGATTTAGAAAAAGATATATCTACTTCTTCTGATTACAAAAATTTAACTGAAACTCTTTTTAATAGGTTTAAAAGCCAAGCGGCAAACTTTGATTGTTTGGTTGTGTCAGACTACAACAAAAAAACTATATCGTCAGCTTTGGCCGAAGGTTTGCAAAGGGTCTGCGCTTTAAAAGGTATAAAAGTTTTTGTTGACGCTAAGCCGAATACAGCCAGACTGTGGTCTGAATGCTTTTGCATAACTCCTAATTTTAAAGAAGCCTGTCAAATACTAAAAATAAACTACTCTCCAGACTTACTTGGAGATGACGCGTATTGTGAATCTTTGACCTTGGCTTTGTCTAGGCTTATGCCCAGTTTACCTCTTATAGTAATAACTAGATCACAGCACGGTTGTTCTTACTATGACAGATTTAGCGGTGAGTGCTCCAGCATAAAAGCTTTAACTAAAAGGCCCGCTAACGTAACTGGCGCTGGAGACGTTTTTGTTTCGGCTCTGGCTTCTGCTTTGAAATGTAACTATCCAATTAAAACTTCGGTAGCTTACGCTAATGCCGCTTCCAGCGTTGCCGTCACAAAAGAAAATACTTCTGTAGTAAGCGTTGATGAGATAGCCGCTATATGCGCAGAAACACACGACTGTGTTCCTAAAAAATCAGAGTCTAAAATACTTACAGTACAACAGGCTGTGTCTTGGGCCAGGGCTAACAAGACTGTTCAAAATCCAATAGTGTTTACTAACGGATGCTTTGACATACTACATGACGGACACATAAGTCTTTTAGAAGAAGCCAAGAGCCTAGGCGGCAGCCTTATAGTCGCAGTAAACACAGATGAAAGCATAAAACAGCTTAAAGGCGATGGAAGGCCTTTTAATCCTTTGTCTTTGCGATTGAGGCTTCTTGCTTCTTTGTCCGTGGTTGACGCTGTTGTTCCTTTTGAACAAGACCAGCTTGTTCCTCTGATTTCAGGAATTAAACCTTCTTATCTTGTAAAAGGTTCAGAGTACGCGGGCTGTGACATACCTGGAGCAGCTGAAACAAAAAAGAATGGTGGAGATGTAAAACTTGTCCCCATGACTGAGGGCAAGAGTACAACCTCCACCATTCTTAAAATACTTAGCTCTTCTTCACAGACGCTGTAGCTGCGTCTTTTTGTTCTTGGCTGGGCTCTAGTTTCAAAAAAGAAACTATAGAGTCTACAACTTCTTTAGGGTTTTCAATCATCTGTTCAAAACTTACGTACAAAACTTTTTCTTTGTTGTCTTTGTTCAACAACAAAAATCTTTCAGTGTTCATAGACCTGGCAGTAGAATACCTGCCAAAAAGATCAGCTGCTCTTTCCATCCTTAAATCTTTTTCAGCTTTAAGCATGTTTAACACGCTGTGGTGCGGAGTTCTTACTGGAATTATTACTAGCAGCTCTACCCCTACAGCCTCAGCTGCGTCCATGTAGTCAGGAGCAGTCATGCAAAATCTTACATCGCACGCTCCCCACATTGTTTCTTTTTTTTCAGTGAGATAATACTTTATAGACCCTTGAGAATTTCTAGGCGCGCTGTAACTTATTTTTGGATTCTCCACCTGACCGCAAAGCATGGTGTTTAGCTGCCATGCGTGATAGTCGATGATCCCCCTTGACGGGTCTTCTCCAACAGGAACTCCAAGGTTGTTAAGTATTCCTGCTACTACACTGCCTCCGGAGTAGGGAGTGTTTAAAATCAAAATGCAAGTCTTGTCAGCCATGACTTAGTCCTTTTTGTTGTTGTTAGGCTTAGTAAAAACTCCGTCCTTTATCAACTCTTCTCTCATCACTGGGATTTCCCTTGGAGCTTCTATTCCTATACTTACTTTCAACCCATCTACTTTCACGATGGTTATTGAGATGTTGTCCCCAATCCTGATAACCTGGTTGGGCTTTCTAGATAAAACTAACATGAAGGTCTCCTTTCCTGGTTGACTGGCTATACTCTAGACACTAACATTCTTGTTTTCAAGGAGAGAAACATGCCGTCAAAACCTATAGCCGTCCTTTCTTCAGATTGGCACCTTCTTCCAGCGGCTTGGAAGAAGTATCCGGCTATTAGAGGAGACGCGTATTACTCTCTGCAGCAAATCGTAGATCTAGCTGTATCCCTTGAAGTTCCGCTTGTAGCAGCTGGAGATTTGTTTGACAACAAAACTCCAGACAGCTTAAGCGTAAGTATTTGTTTACATGAAATGCGTAAATTGGCAAGTGCTGGGCAAAAAGTTTATTTCATTCAAGGCCAGCATGAGCTCTCTGACCCGCCTTGGATGACGTTGTTTGATAACGCCGTAAACATACACAGCTTTGATTCTTACGGAGCTGTTTCTCCTATAGAAATAAACGGCTTACGTTGCTGTGCCATGGATATAGCTAAGCCTAGCTATTTTGTTGATTGTCTTGAAAGTGCGCACGCGTACGCTCAGAATCACGGTACTTTTGATTTGTTTATAACTCACCAAGTCTGGAAAGACTTCACTATAAATACAAGCAGCGAGTTTTCTTTGGACGCTGTTAAGTTCTGCAAAATTTTATACACAGGAGATTACCACAGGTATGTTGATAGTAACTTCGGCAAAGTCAGGGTTCTTTCTACCGGCTCTACTTGTATGCAAAGCCATGACGAAAACCCAAGAAAGTTTGTGATTATTTTAAACGATGATTTGTCTATAACAAAATATAGCTTGAAAACTAGGCCGTGTTTTTCTGAGTCCATAGAAGACCATGAATCACTACAGATGTTTTTGGATAGAAACCTGCAAGTCGTATTGGATAACTGGCCTATTAAAGATTTGCCTGAAGGCATCACTAAGCCTTTGATCAAAATAAAATACAATAGAAATTTACCGAATTGCCATTCTTTGCTGGCTGACAAGCTGGGCGATTGGGTCTATGAACTAGTATCGACAGACTTTGATCACGAGCGTATGGTATCTGATCCAAACGGTAGAGGTGAAATGGCGGCTATAGACATAGCCGAGTGCGTAAGCAAATTCACTGACGACCCCAATACCTATAAAGACGTAATAAGGGTGTACGGATCTGAAAACGTTTCCCTAGAATTGACGTCAATGAAAGAAGAGCATTTGGCCATTGAAGGAAAGGATTGATCATGTTCATCAAGAGCGTCAAGCTTTCAAATTTTTGTCAACATACGGATAAGACTATAACTTTCGAGAAAGGACTAAACGCGATAGTAGGTCCTAACGGCTCAGGAAAGTCCAACATACTTACTGCGATATACGGCGGAATAACTGGAAACTTCTCAAGAAACGCGGGCGTTTTGTCCGACAACGTTAGCATTAACAGGATAGCTGGAAAAGAATGCTCAGTTGAGCTTCAGCTATCCCACGGTTCAGAAGACATCAAGATTGTTAGATGGATAGACCCATCAAAAAGAGAACTGACCCTGGCTGGAAACACTTACACGTCTGAGGCAGAGTTCAAAAAGAAATTGCTTGAAGTTCTGGACGTCGACGAGGTGATACTTGACCAGTATTGCTTTGTAGAGCAGTGGGATCATTTTGGCCCCTTTAACCTAACCCCGGCTAAACGTATTAGCGCTTTCCAAAAACTTTTTAGAATAGACCAGCTAAACAACGTATGTGAGCAAATAGGTAAAAGCGATTACAAAGCCGCTATTTTAAATTTTAGTTATAACAAAACAGACTTAGAAAAAGAGCTGGCAGACAAGCAGGCCAGTTTAGAAACTTTGAAAAAAGTCGTTGAAGACTACCCAACGATAGAAAGTCTTGACGACAAGATTATTTCAATAGTCAACGACGTCAACGCCTGCAAAGAAAAGATCAGGCTTGCCGCTAGCATTTCTTCTCGCTTGTCTTATATAGATAACTACACTACTCAAATGTCAGGGCATGAGAAAAGGTTAAATCACAAAAAAGAAGAGTTAGCAGCCAAGATGACTTCTTACTCTGAGGGCTCAGCTCTCAGGGTTCAGGCTGAACAAGCTGAATTACTCTGGAACAAATACAGCAATTACGTCGGATCTAAGAACAGGATTAGTACTGCAATAGCTAATCTTGAAAAAGAAAAAGCTTTAAACCCTACTCCCCAAAAGCCAGAGAATTACATAGAGGACGAGAATGAAGCTAATACCAAGCTAGATAGCTTCAAATACTATCTTGCTTTCTACAAGAACATGGTTAAGTCTATAGACGTTAACGACAAGAAAAGCAGATGCCCGGTATGCGCCACTCCGGCAGAAAACTTAGCAAGTAATTTAAAAGAAGCTGAAGAGCAGATAAAGCAGATATCCCCTCAGGTAGACGCGCTTACAGACGCGCTTAGAGTAACCATGTCTTTTGACAAGAGCATGAACTCTTATCTTGTTTGGAAGAAAACTTATGACGACAGACTTAATCAACTTAACTTTGAAAAATCAAAGTTGATTGAAGTTTCTATTCCTTCCATATCCATGGAAGACTCTAAGAAAATAATTTCAGAAGCTCAGGTTTTGAATAAAGAAATAGAAGCAATAAACAAGGCTATTAACGAAACTAATTTAACAATAAAAGGTTTACTCAGCGGAATAGAGCAACAGTCTGCTGAAATAGAAAAAGATCTAGAGCTGCAAAAAAATTATGAAAGAGTTGACGAAAACAAACTCGCAGACCTTGAAACGGAGCTGGAATTTTTTAAAGCTGAAAAGCTAAAAGTAGGAGACGCCAGGCTGGAACACGCCACCATGGCCGCTGAGGTTAAGAGCATAAAAGAAAAAATATCAAACGCTAATCTAGAAAGGCAGATGGCTGAAAGGCAAGTAAGTTGGAACAGCCGTCTTGACCGACTAAAGAAGGTTTTCAAGCACGACGCTCTTCCCATGGCCATATCCAGAAAGCACATGGAAAGGGTGGTAATTGAGTTAAACAATACTTTGAGTTATATCGGTTTACCCTTTACAATAGAGCTAGACGCAAACTTAGGATTTGAAGCCAAGTTTAGAGACTTTAAGATTTCTGCCAGCAGGCTTTCAGGAGGTCAAAAGATAATATTGACTATAGCCTTCAGGCTTGCAGTCAACGCGACTTTTGCTTCAAATCTTGGGCTGCTCTGCCTAGACGAGCCAACAGTGGGTCTTGACGAGATAAACTTGCACGCTATGGAGATGGCTTTTGAAAGGCTAAAAGAGTTTTCCGCAGCTAACGACATTCAAATTATCGTGGTTAGCCACGAGAAAGGAATAAGCCACCTGTTTAATAACACCATAGACCTAGGTTGAGCCTGGAGAACACCATGAGCGACAAGGTGGAAGAAACTACAGCGCTCAAACTCTACACAGATTATCAAGGAACAGTCTGGTATATAAACAAGAAAGGTATGCCTGAGTGTTCAGACCGTAAAGCTTCTGAATTTTGCAACACAAGCAAGCTTTTAAAGTCCTGCGACACCGTAATGACTTGCGGAGACCATAAAAATTCAGAATTGATTTACAACTTGTACATACGTAAAAGAGTAAAAAAGCTAGGCAAATTGCAGGTGTGCAGTCCAAAAGTTGAATACATCAACTTGCCTAACTACTCTCCTGAAAACGTTTTATTGAACATGCGTAGATGGCAGTACGCCGCTTCTGCCGGAGGTTTCCACGAAGTTTCACAGGATGAGTTTTATATTTACACTCTTACTAACATGATGACTTCAGAGGATTTGTCAAAAGTTTCTGAAAAAGTTAAGTTGTTGTACAGCCGACACCCTTTGCACGAGATAGCGTCATTCGTGCCTGGTATAGATCATCAATCTTGCGCTTTGTTGGCTGGTCTAATCATTGACCCTAGATGGTTCTTTTCTCCGGCTCACCCAGACGGTCTCACAGATTTGTATAAGTATTTTGGTTTGGATTTTAATTCCAGCAAAAAAGACGATGGGGTTTTAGACGCTCCAAACTCCATATTTTCAAAAGCTTCAAAAAGAAAAATAGTTATAGCTTGTTGGAAAAACTATTTTGACACTGAAGATAAGAGTCCAGAAAACTTTATAGCTCAAGCTTATTGGGCAGCTATGGACTCAGAGATAGTCGCTAAAGCCGGCAAAGACGGAACAGGACATTCTGAAGACATGGCTGAAAAATTTGCCAGCAGAAAATTTTTAGAATTCGTTTATAGAAAGTGGCTTATGTACATGTATCCTGACCCAACGCCTTGGAAAGAAAGCGTTTTCGTTCCTGAGTTGTTCTTTAAGTCTAAAGAGCAACTTGAAGCTTACAGAAAATTTTTCAAGTAAGCTCTTACCCACCTCCAATGGTTTCAATAAGATGGTAAGTTCAGTCCTTGCCATGAAAGGAAGTCATGTCATGTCTGGAAGTTTTCTGATTCGTAGTCAAGGAAACCTGGCCGATATTCAAGGAGATTTTACTGAAAATCTAAAAGCAGAGCTTGAAAGAAGTTTGACATATACTCACGTTGTTCAAAACAGAGGAGTTGCCGCGTACAAGGGAGGATCTTATCAACCTTTTGTTTACGAAGAAAGATCTCTGTACAAATACGGTCAAACTGGAAATCTGGTTTTTATGCGTGGGTTTCTTAAGAAGATAAAAGGTATTTGTGAGAAATTTGGTTTTGAAGTTGAGGTGCGCAATTTTGTAAACAACGGCCTTAACCCTGAAAGATTTGCTTATTCATTTGAGAGAATCTTTGAACGAATGGAGTTAAAAGCCAAACAAGATGAGTGCCTCGCTTCGATAGTATCAAACGACTGCGGTATAATCGTAGCCCCTACAGGTTTTGGTAAATCGTTTTTGTTTGCCGCTATTTGTCTTTTGTTCTACAACGCAAGAATACACATTGTCACTAGACGCAAGGACGTAATGAAAAGGCTTCTTAGGCATCTGGTTAAATTTGTTCCAAACGTTGGGCAAGTTGGAGCCGGCAAAAAAGAATGGGGAAGGGTCACAGTAATAACGGCGGATAGCCTGCACTTGGTAGACCACAGGGTTTCTAATTGTGCCGACATAGTTTTGTATGACGAAGTTCACGAAGCGGCAGCTCCTAGTTATAAGGATGAACTGTCTAAGTACCAACATGCCAGGATGTACGGTTTTACAGCGACTCCAGAAGGCAGGTTTGATAACGCGCATTTTGTGCTTGAAGGTTTGTTTGGACCTCACATTTTCAAGATGTCTTATCAGGAAGCTGTTTCTAATGGTTTAGTTCTTCCGGTCAAGGTCGAGTGGCTAGACATATCGATGCAGAATCCGTGTGAAGGAATGAAAGAAGTTGTAAAAGAAAGGTGGGGTATTTGGCGCAATAAAACCAGGAACTCTATGATTGCAGCTAAAGCCAGACAGTTCAGCGACGACGATCAAATACTTATATTGGTAAGAACTTTAGACCACGCTATTCATTTAAAACAGGAGCTTCCTGAATTTAAACTTTGTTATGACAGCATAGACCCTTCTGATTACGAAAAGTGCGTGAACAAGGGAATGCTGGATACTGTAAATGAGCCCGCGATGACTCCAGCTATCCGAGACAAAATGTCAAAAGATTTTGAAGCTGGAACTCTTAAAAAAGTAATAGCCACGGATGTATGGTCTACAGGCGTAGACTTTCCGATGCTTTCAGTTTTAATTCGCGCAGACGCCAGGGCTAGTGAGATTATGGATATACAAGCACCGGGCCGTGTCGTTCGTAGGCATGACGCTTCTGGAAAAGAACATGGTATAGTCATAGACTGTTTGGACAGTTTTGACCCAGGGTTCAAGAAAAGAAGTTTTGAAAGGAAGAAGACTTACGACGAACAAGGCTGGGAGCAGACTTTTCCAAAGAGAAAAAAGTGATGGAAAACTCAATAGCTGCAGCTGTCAGAGAAACCTATATTCAAGAAAGGAGAAAATTTGAATCAAGGTTGACAGGCGTTGAAAGCGAGTACGGAAAAGGTCATATACAAAAATGGGACGGTACGGCGTCTCAAGGTTTTTACGGAAAAATAAAACCTGACAAGTACGGCAGGGAGTTTAAACCAGTATGGCCTAAAATAGCAGAGTTTGCTTTCAAAAATAAAGTAGACCCTTTGTTTTTGATACGCTCTGTTTTTTCCAACACTCGCGGAGTTAGACCTCCAGAGCCTGGAGACATGATATCCAGGGCAGCTTTGAAGCTTTGCCAATCAGACGTTTCTGCAGAATTTCTGAATCAGTACTTGGCAAAACTTGAAGACGTTTTCATCAACGAAGTGAACACAAGGAATTTTTTTGTAGTCAAGAAAGGATGGACTGGCGAAAGGCTTCTACGATCTATACTGTCAGACATGACCCTGCCTATGACGCCTTTGTACCGTCACTGCTTGGCGTCTAGGCTGGGTTTTTCTGACATAAAGGATCATTTCTTAAAAGATGCTTGTCTTCAATACATAAGAAATAGGGAAGCCTATGACGGATCTTTCTGGAAAAACATTTTGACAAGTCAGCTTATGGACGCAGCTGACACAGAGATGGTTAGCGTCACGGAAGGCAGAAGTTAACAAGGAGGATGCGATGTCGGGGCTTCCAGGATACTCAGGTCAGTTTGTTGCAGAAGTAGAATCTCCAATAACCAACGACCAGCTGGCTTTGTTGTGTAGCGTAATGCTACATAACACTAGCTTCATGCTGCGAATAAAACAAATGTTCGTTCCAGACACTCTTAATGGAATTGGAGAAGATGTTTATAGAGTGTTCATATCCCTTCTTTACGAGCACTACGACTCTAACCCTACGGTTAAACTTCCAAAGGCAAGCGCTTTGGTTGAAGTAGGCGCTAGGGTAAACCCTGCAATAAAAGACTTAGCCAGAGACGAAATTCTATCAATCTATCTGACTGAAGAAACTTCCACTGACCAAGACTTAAGGGCTTGTGAAGATCTGGCTCTTAGCTATGTGCGAAGAATAATGTTGGATAGAAAGGTAACCAGACGCTTAAGAGAGGCGATGGCCAGCTCTGGCAGTTTAGAAGTTAATAACATATCAGACCTAATAGCCAGGTCTCAATCAGAGATACAAGGAATACAGCTCCTTGTAAGCAACTCCGTTGTTTCAGGCGTTCCAAGGTTTAAGCAAGTCTCAAACGCCAGGGTCGATTTTGATGTAGACGTTGATTTTATGAACGCTGTAACTGAAGGAGGTCTTCCTAGAAAATCAGTAAATGGTTTGTTTGGGGTATTCGGAGGGTGCAAGACAACTCTAGCGTGTCAGATGGCTGCAAGCAGAATAAGACTTGAATACGCAAAAGCGGCAGCCGGTTACTCTAGCGAGTTTGTTGTATATGCTAACTGCGAAGGCCAGCCTGACGAAATAAAGTACAGAGTTATCTCTGCCTTATCGAAGATTCCAGTAAAGCACATAAAGGACCACTATGAAGAAAGGTGCGCTCTAAGCGGTTCTCCTAGGCACTACGAGTATGAAAACATACTTGGATTAGACGTTCCTGCCTTGAATAGGTTAGAGATGGCTGTTGAACAAGTTGAGGATCATTTTTTCATAATAGATTTTTCCGGCTCAGATAATAACCCTAAAGCCGGTAAAAATTTTGTGTCTGAGATAGATTCAAATATAGAGCACATAAGAAGCATAACTGGAAAGGGCATGTCTTTGTTTCTTCTGGACTATGCCAAGTTGTTTGTAAAAAGATACATACTTTTAAACAACATGAAGATAGACCATCTAAGGCATTTGCTGGGTGCTTTTCCAGACATGGTCAGAGCCAACATAGCTTCAAAGTACGACTGCGCGGCTTTGATTCTTCAACAGGTAAATAAGGAGGCTAACAAGAGAAGCGCTAATGACTTGATAAGCCACACAGACTCTTCTGAAGCTTCTGACTTTGGCGAGAACTGTCATTTCTGTTTCGCGCTATCTAGGGCTAACCCAGAAAGCAAAGCTATAAAATTACACGTGTCAAAGTCTAGAGACGTAGCTCCTCCCAGCATAATTCCTGAGCTGGTTCACGTAGGGCATTACGGGGCATTATCTCTCAGCGACACGCAGGTAATCAGTGGGTTCAGAATTTCTGAAAACATATCCTCAACAAGAGGCTACGCCCCAGGGCTGTCTCTTCCAGACTCAGCACAAGGGCCACAAAGAAGACAACCGGTAGCGTCTCCAGCGGACATAGATTGAGAGGTAGTCATGAAAGTTTTGTGTCCAGCCTTGTATGAAAGGCTAGGTCAGTTGTTTGGTCGCGTAAAAGTAGCTAATCAGGGTCAAAGTCTTCAGCTGGTTAACAGAAAAGAAAACGGCAAGTTGCGTTTAAAGATAGTATCTCCAGGAGAGTACTATTGCGTTAATTGCCCTTTTTGTGGAGACCAGCGTAATCGCCTATGGATAAACCACAGGTTCACTGACCATAGGTGGTTGTCTGTTTGCTATAACGAAACTAGATGCTTGGACGGTCTGGAAGGAAAGTTAAACAGGGATAGGCTTTTCACCAGCTTGTTTAATTCTTCAGAGCCTATAAAGCTTCCAGTCATAGAAGGTACTATAGTTGACGCTAGAAAACCTTTGGAGCCTATATCCCTTCCTGGCGACATACTCATGTTGAATGAGTTACAGCCAAACCACCCAGCCGTTAACTACTTGTCGTCTAGGGGCTATTCTCCTAACGACCTGTCTTTTAATTTTGGTGTAGGGTATTGCAATTATGTTTTTGATAGAGCGGATTACCTTCTTAAAGACAGAATTTTTATACCGTTGTTTATGAGCCAAAACCTTGTTGGGTGGCAAGGTAGGTTCATTGGCGATGTAGACTGGAAGACCACGGGAATAAAAAAGTATTACAATTTGAGAGGCATGTCTAAAAGGCAAATGCTCTACAACTATGACGTTGCCAAAGAACAGCCTATGGTTGTTTTATGCGAAGGAGCTGCTGATGTTTGGAGGGTAGGGTCTTGCGGTGCTGGGCTTCTGGGTTCTGACTTGGCAGACGACCAAGGAACTTTGGTTTACGGGGCTTGGAGCGACAAACCGATAGCTGTATTTTTAGACTCTGACGCTCAGCATAAATCTGAAGAAATTGTAAGACAACTGAGGTTGATCACAAAGGCTCCTGTGTTCAATATCTGTCATGAGGGAGTCAAAGACCCTGGGTCTTTGACTTTCAAAGACTGTTGGGCATTGATAAACAAGGGAAGGACCCTTGCTGGCCTAGATGAGTTTTGGCCCGAAAGGTGAAGGATCATGAGCGATAATTTTAGAAAGATGTACAGCGAACTCAGGTTCTTAGAAACTTTGAGATTCGGTGACACAGAGCTATTCAAAAATTTTCCTTTTTACAGAAAGAATTTTGAAGGCTTGCCCGCGCCGGGTCCAGACTTTGTTGAGTACGCTGAGCTGCTAAAAAAAGACGGTATAGACTACAAGACTCACGACTTTGAGCTTGAAGCCTTATACTACAGAGCTTTGTACGACGACAATTTCGTATTGCCGTTATCGTATTTAAATAAAAAAGTTACTGTTAATTTTGTTCTTGGCGGGCTGTGGACGGAGCAGGCTACAGGGCCTGTTCCGTCTCCCGTCATGATCGTAGTAAAGCAGCCTCACGTTAAGAACCACTACAACAGAAAAGTTCTAGTCGGTAACGCGGGAGAGATACTGGCTAATTGTTTTGAAGAAGAAGGATTTTTTGACAAACAACAGTTTTACATCACGTCAGTCATAAAGCATGACCACCCAGACACTAAGGGAGGAGTTTTCAAAGCTTCTTGGATTAAAAACTGTTCTCTGATACTGCAGCAAGAGATAAAGCTTGTTCGGCCAAGCTTCATACTTGCTTTGGGCTCTGAAGCTATAACTGCTGTTCTTGGTAAAGGCCATACCACTTCAAACACCCAAGGAAGGGTGATGGAGATAAAAGTAAAAGACGGCAAAGGCGAAGATGAGTTTTTTACAGCAAAAGTTATAACTGGTATAAGCCCTGCTGCAGTACTGAAAAAGCCTGAAAGGTCTGATGATCTTAAGGGAGTTGTCAGAGTTTTTCTAAACACGATCTTAGGACAGGAGAAGGCTGAAGAGGTAATAGACCACAGGACGATCAAAGGTCTTGACGAGGCGAAAATCTTAGTACAGGAAATATTAAACGAGCCTGACTCAAACGTTGTAGCTGTAGATGCTGAGTGGCACGGCTCGTACCCTACTGAAAAAAACGCGTACGTCAGAACAATACAGATTTCCTGGAAACCTGGAAAAGCTGCTTGTTTTGTTTTGCACAACCAAGGAGGAGAGTCCGAGATAGAGGGAGGAATACCTGCGGTCATAGAAGAGTTGAGCAAGGTTTTTACTAATACGCCTAAAAGAAAAGTAAGAGTAGTAGGGCATTACCTAAACGCTGACATGCCTTGGCTTATGCATGTAGGACTGGACATAAGAAGTAACTTCGTGGCTCCAATGGATTCTCCAGGGGCTAACGGAAAAGAAAAATTGTTTGGTTATCAAAAGACAAAAAAGTTTGGAGGTTTTGACACACTTCTTGCCGCGCACTCCGTCAATGAGACTGGAGATTTCAAGCTAGAAGTCTTGGGTACAAGGTATGTAGGCGTACCAAGATACGACGTAGATTTACAGAAATGGAAAAAATCTTATTGTGAACAAAACAAGATAAACTCAGAGCAGTTGGAAGGTTACGGCGATTGCCCTGATGAAATACTAATACCTTACGGCAACTATGACGCTGACTGCACCAGGCGTCTTTTTGATTTTTTTAACGGAAAAGAAGATCAGCCAGGAGCTTTAGATAGAGATTCTTATGGCAATAACTCCAGGAAACCTTTCTGGGTATCCATGAGAGCCAGCTCTGCGTTTGGTGAAATGCACATGACTGGTTTGCAAGTAGACTTGGAAACAGCAGAAACTCTAACAGAGCATTATCTAAAAGCTAAGAACAGGCTTCTTGAGATATTGCGTAAAGAACTAAACTGGCCTGAGTTCAACACCAGCTCCGTTCAACATTGTCGAGAGATGATGTTTGGTGAGCAGTACAACGGCGTTATAGACAAAGAAACTTTTAAACCAAAGAGCGTCAGGCCCGAGGGAGCTTTGTCTTTGTACTTGGAGCCATACAAGTCTACAGGCAAAAGGCCTAAGATGTGGAAGGAAATAAAAGCCAAGAACATAGAAAGTGACTACGCTGTTTCCACGGACAAAGAAGTACTTCAAATACTTTCTGACAAGCATCCGTGCGTTGAGCTATTGCGAGACTTAAGGTACGTAGCTCAGCTTACTAGGTACGTCTTGAGGCCAGGAAAAGGTGTAGAAGAAGGTTCTGCTGTGAGGGATGAGGATGGACGTATTGAGTATGAGTCCGGCCTTCTTTCTTATCTTCATGCTGACAATCGCGTCAGGAGTCAGTTCTTCCAAACCAAAGAAACAGGAAGAGCCTCCTCAGCAAGACCTCCCTTGCAAAATTTGGGGAAGACGGCTGAAGAAAAATACAAGGCTGTATTCAAAAGATACGGATCAGAGATACAGCTAGAGTACAAGATGCCTCTCAGGTCCATAATAAGGGCCAAGCCTGGGCATGTGTTTGTGGATGCAGACTACACTGGCGCAGAGCTGGCTATCATGGCTTGGCAGTCTGGCGACTTAAACATGTCTGAACACGTCAGGCGCAGCGGTTTACCTGAAGACGACCCAGACTATTACGACATTCACAGCAACGTGGCTGTGAATACTTTCGGTCTAAGCTGTCCGCCAACCAAGCAAGGCTTAAAGTCAATCGGTAAAAGCGCGCTTAGAAGTGCTGCCAAGGCCGTGGTTTTTGGTTACGCCTACGGGCAACAGGCTGAGGCTACAGCAAGAAAAGCAAAACAAGAAGGAGCTGACGTAACTGTTGATCAAGCTCGTCAGCTTATTGAAGGCTTGGTTTCAATGTATCCAGCTCTTCCTAAGTATTTTGAAGAATGCCGTGAAAGGAGCCAAGATCCTGGTTACATAGTAAACTGTTTTGGAAGGTACAGAAGGTTTACAAAAACTTCTGAAAGAGATGTTGCAGGGGAACAGCAAAGGCAAGCCATGAACTTCCCTGTCCAGTCAGCTGTGGCTGACGCCATGTCCAGGGCGCTTGACCATCTGTACTGGTACAGGCTTGAGGCAGAAGACCCTGAGTTATGGTACGACATAGTTCTTCAGGTACATGACGCCGTAGTTCTTGAGGTTCCGGTTAACTGCGTCGATTGGGTTGTAAACAGCGTCATACCGGAGTGCATGAGCGATAGGGTTGATGTGTGGCCATGCAACCTAGACGGAACCAGGAAAGGGTCTGGAGGTCCGTATCATTTACAGGTTCCTCCTCCAGACGTATTCACTAGATGGTCTGTACCTATTACAAAAGAAGAGTGCGCAAAGTTGGGTATTAACGAATTTTACGGAGCAGGCTGATGTCTATTTTGACTGGAGATCAAATTATAAAAGAAGTTGAAATGGGAAATATTGTTATAACCCCATTCAACATGAAACAGGTTAATCCCAACAGCTACAACCTCAAGCTGGGTAAGAGGTTGCTGGTTTACAACAATTTCCCACTAGATATGCGAAAGGAGAACAAGACCCAAGAGTTGATTATTCCTGATGATGGACTTTACCTTAACCCTGGTGTTCTTTATCTGGGAGAGACAGAAGAATACACAGAAACTCCAAACCATGTTCCGCACATTGAAGGAAGAAGTTCAATAGGCAGACTGGGTATGCAAGTGCATATTACTGCAGGATTCGGGGATACCGGATTTCGCGGTAAATGGACTTTGGAGATAACTGTGGTTCATCCGTTGAAAGTGTACCACGGCACAGAAGTGTGCCAGGTAGCTTATCAAAAAACTTTTGGAAAAATAAGTGCTTACTCAGGCAGGTACTTAGGGCAAAACGGTGCAGTTCCCAGTTGCCTTTTCCAAGACTACGCGTAGTATATCGATGCCGCTAGGCATTTGCCGTTTGGCGTTTTTAATTTCAAGTTTGAAAGGACTGTCATGCAAGGTAGCTCTCGCCGTATCTCTGTTAATTCTGTCAGCGCCAATCTTTCTGGAGGTGACGGAAAGTATCTCAACATGATTCTTAAGCCGGGTGCTGGAAAGCTGTACAGCCCGCCAATGAATCAGTCTACTGTGATCAGGATTCTTCCAGGCGTTAATCCTGACAATCCAACTATGCTTGATCCGTGGCGACTGCCGACCAACATGAATGAATTTGGTCAGTGGTTTTTCCCTATTCAAGTAGCAGAGTCTGTCAAAGACCCAAAGAGTGAAAGGGCTAGAACCTGGGTTATGCACGACCCGTATGATAGGTTCTATGACATTAGCAGCAATCCTCTCATGATGATTCGCAGCGCTGCTGATGAGGGAACCAAAAAAGGTCTTCCTTTTTCTGTGGGTTGGGCTAGTTTGCTTCTGCCTTCTGGGCCTTACAACTCTCCGGCTATTCCGGCAAAGCCCAAGCTTTGCTGGCTAGTGCAGTGTCTGTTGATGTCCTACAAGGGTGAGGACTTCCAAACTCCTAAGGGTTTGGCTCCAGACGACAGTGCTCAGTTCATGCTCTTAAAGCCCTCAGTGTATAAGAACCTGAGAAGCGCCATGGACGAAAGGACTGATTATCGCGGAGACAGCAGTAATGTGTCTGCTCACTTCGTATGTGGCGACCCCATAGCTCTAGACGAAGGCAGCTACGTAACTATCTTCACGGAAGGTCAAGACCCTCGCCGTGCAGGTCTTAAGCGTACAAACCAGTTTACTCCAGGAATGCTGGAGGCAGCCGGTCGCAACGATAAGACTATCAAAGGTTTTGATGTGTTCCTTGAAAAGGAGTACAAAGGTTTCTCCGCAGATTTGTCTTCCGTTGCTGAAGCTGTTACACAGAAGATCAAAGACTGGTCTTCTTGTGTAAACATCATGAGCAATGAGGAGCAGGTTTTGCTTGTTCAAGACCTTTATTCAGGCTACCCTTCTTTGCTGGTGTATGCTCTGGATGACCGTTACGGGCAGTACCTGAATCCAAAGATCAGGGCAGAAGGGTTGCAGCAGCTGGGTAAGACTAAAGTTACGTCTATTTCAGCTCCTGAACCTTCTTGGGCTGATGTGGCTGTGCCTGCTGCTGTCGTGGCTGAAGCGCCTCCAGCGCCTGCTTTTGCCAAGCCTGCTTTAAAGTCTTTTTCTCTTACTCCAGCCAAGACAATCTCTAGTGAGGCTATTAGTCCTCCCACGTCTGGCGAGTTTGTTCCTGAAGAAGCTACTAATGATGCTAATAACAAAGTTTGGCAAAACATCCAGAACGCCCGTAAGGCTGTAAAGTCACGGTTACCTAATCCTTCAGAAGATTGATAAAGCAAACGTGCAACAGGCGTTTGTTTTATCAATCTCCTGTTGCACGTTCGTTTGTTTTAAATGCGCGTATTTTTACGTACGCGCATTTTTTGTCACTTTTTTATTTCTTTGTTTGTTTAGTTTTTAATCAGGAGATTGATGTCATGGGTAGGAAGAAAGCTGTTGTTGAAGACGCCAGGCCTGCAGTCAAGACAGGCCCAGACTCCTTTTTTCAGCAAGTGCTGAATATGAGGCAAGTCGAGAATGGCCCGGGCAATGATTATCTTTGTGACGATAGCACAAAGGTTATCATTGGAGCACCTCTAGACGCGATCAGTCTGAGGTACTTATTCTGCAACAGCGTTTTTCCGTACTCAAGAATGACAGAAATTATAGGCATACCTGAAAGTTGTAAAACAGCTCTTCTTTATGAAATGTATAGATGGCACATATACAACGGCAGCAAGATAGTTAAGTTTGACCCAGGTATGCCTCACGGGCTTTTTGGTCATATTCAAGTAGAGGCTAAGGATTCTCCAGATTTCAGGGAATCTTTTATAAAGGCTCCTTTGCCTTTTAAAAGCCACTCTTGTTTGACTGTAGAATCTTGGCAAAAGATGTGCAGTGAGTACGTAAAAGCTGCGGAGGCTCACTACGATTGTAGGGGAGGTATGGAGATGCCTATGGCTCTAGGAGTCGATAGCATCACAGCAGCCACTACAAAAAGTGAGACAGACGATACGTGGAAGAACGGCTATGCTACTCCTACTTTTAGTAACATCGCCAAGAACTTGAACATGTGGGTAAAAGTATTCTTCCCAAAGATGCAGTACTGGCCCATTTCTTTCATAGGTATTAACCATATGAAAGAAGAGCATTCTCCAGGCAAGCCTATTATCAGAAGAGTTCCTGGAGGAGCTAGTCTTGGATTTACTTCTACGTTCATTCTTAGGATGGCTAGAAAAGCGGACATTCACACAAAGAGTGAGCAAGGAAGACTGATCAGAATCCACAGCGACAAGAACAGCCTGTCTTCAGCTGGAGACAGGAGGTACATAGAAGTAAAGCTTCTTTGGACCAAAGATGAAAACCTGGTTCAAACTTCTATGTGGGATTGGCACGACGCTACGGTGGCCTTGTTTGATTCTTTCCAAGAAGCTTGGCAAAGAAAGGCTGTCCACAACGCTTGCTCTATTGAAAACATAGACAAGACGCGAAGGACTGCTGACTGTCCGGTTCTTGGTATATCCAAAGGATCTTGGCACGAAGTAGGCAAGGCTATTTCTGAATCTCCTGAGCTAGTCAAAGAACTAGACAAGGTATTTGGAGTATGCCCCAGAAGACCGTTTGAAATGGGCGTTCCATACAAAGATCAGATCCAAGAAGCTTTGTCTACTAATCCTGAAACTGGTGAGATTAGTATGCCTGGCGGTTTCTCAAACGTTGTAGAAGAGGAATAACAATGAGTTTTTATGACGAAGTCTTGAATGTTGGAAACGCTTCAGATGAATCGTTCGACACTGACGAGACCGTCATAAAGACGATATTAAAGCATTCCGTAGGAGCTCCTTCCTACGGAATGCTTGTTTCAATGTGCAAATCAGAAACAGGGTCAAAACCAAGTTTGTTGTGGTTTGTTACCAAATTTCAAAGCTTCCCTATTTTTATCGGCAGAAGAAAAGTTCAATACCAGAGGGATATCTTCGGAGAACTTAAAAACAGGTTTACAAAAACTCCATGCTTTGAAGGATGGGTAGAGATAGACAGCTTGAAACCAGAGTATGACTCCAGGGTCACTGGTTGTGTTTTTACCTGGCCGAGATTTGGAGTTTGTTGCATTCACAGAATGCCTACTCTTGACGATAAGACACCAAATGGTTTTTGGATAAAAAAAAGATTGTCAAAAGAAGAGATGCCGTTTGTAATAGAGCCGTTTACTCAACTGCTAGAAACTATTTCTTGGGAGTTTCCCAGCTTGTGAGTATAAGCCATGCTGTCAAAAATAGCTTCTGATCTAAAAACAATTCACTTTAGCGAAAGCCAGCACAAGCTATTTAAAGATCATTTGAGTAATATTGAAAAAAACACTCTAGTGTTTCCGGTAGACAATGCGTCTCAGTTGGCTCTTAACGACAGGTTTAAAACAATAAGCGGAGGGTACAAGCTCAGCTGGCAAGCCTTAAGGCAGGCTTGTGGATTCTTGTGTAATGGCTTGTACACCGTAGTAAGCAATATGTCAGTGAACAGCTCAACAAACAAAAAGTTTAATGAGGCTTATTCTGACTATGACGCGTGCGTCTTGTATAACACTTTTGTAAGAAGGCGCTTCAATACTCATCTTTTAGGTAAAAAAGCAATAAAGAACAATCAGACAGGTACACTGGACTGTTTGGTGGGGCCAAGATACCAAAGACTCCCAAACTTTGAGCTTCTTGAAAAAATAGAAAAAGTCTTTAAAAGTTTCGGTGAGTCTTATACCTTTTTCAGAAGTTCAATAAGCGGAAGAAAGATGCAGGCTAGGTTTGCTTTTTGCGAACCTATGACCCTTGACTCTCTAGGTCACAGCGATGTTCTATCCCCTGTTCGCGTAGGCCTACTGTTCTCAAACAGCGAGAGCGGAGACAGCTCTGTAAAAGTAACTCTGTTTATGTCTTTTGGTAATATCGGCAGCACCATGGTTCCATACACTAACTCTTGGTGCTTGGATCATAAAGGAAAAGATTTCTCAGCTAGACTGAGCAGCCTCTTAAAATCTGTTCAAGTTAAAAGACTTGAAATAACAGAAACTAAGGTTGCAGACATGTTGTCTTCCCTGTATTGTTCCAGACTGCCTATTTCAGAGGGAACCATAAACTTAGAAAACTGGGCTTCTGAGTTTAAAAGAAAGATGGCAGTAAACAAGGTTAACGGTTCCACTTCCAGGAGGGTTTTACAAAGGTTCATGTATTCTCAGTCGGGTGACGGGTCTTTGAGAACTTTCAATTTGGAAAACAAAATTGATATAAACTCAAAGACGGCTTTGGATGTTTTTATCGCGTTACTTGCCGAAGGGAATAACGGCAGTAACAGTCTGACTGTCAGGGATCACCTTGAGCAGTCTTCGTTTAGGCTTCTTTCAGGAAAGATGAGGTTGTGATGTCAGAGGTTCAAATTGTATCAGGCACGGAACAAGCTTTCTCAATGATGAACACTCCGCTCAAAGAGGTGTACTACAGCGAAGTCGAAGCTAGCAACACTCACTTTAAGAACAGCCTTAGGTTTCACCGCGCCAGGGGCAAGACAATACACCTGGTAAAGAATGGCTTAAGTCTTGACGGTAAAGAGAAAGTGGACTACGGCAAAAACGCTGTGCCAACTCTAGCTCAGGCTTTGGAAATCAGTATCAGCTACGCTTACAAACTATGTTCTTTCTACGAGATGTACGAAGACATAGCTAAGTTTCAAGATTTGATGGAATTCTTTTCAGACAACGACTTCAGCTTGAGCTGGAGTCATTTCAATCTTTTAGTCCACGTGGACGATCAGACTAGAGAAAATTTGATTGCTGAAGCAGTAGAAAAAAAGATGTCAGTAAGGAAACTGCAAGAATTGATGGCTTCAAACAACATAACCATCAATCCTGACGAAAGCAGTTTTATTACTGAAGACACTCCAAAAGAATCTGAATCGACTGGAGTGGTAGTAATAGAAACACAGCAAGACATAGAAGACCAGCCTGAGCCTTCAACTCAGTCAGTCTCTCATCCGCCTTCAGGCGACTCAGAAATATCTATGGATGTCCCTAAAACTTTGAAAAAGTTGTACCAGGCAGCTTGCAAGTTTAGCGACAAGATGGTCGAGCTGGTAGGAAACGCCTGTGTAGGCTTGGCAGACACTAGCGGAGAATCAGCTAGGAAAGAAGTGTTTGAAGGCTTGACGTTGTGCCAGGACACCCTAGACACTATAAAGCGGCAATGCGCAGAATTCATTCCTCAGTTCAAGCAATCTTACGACAGGCTTGTATCTGAAAAGAAAGAAAAGAACAAAGATGGCTGATATTAAGTTTACAGTCTGCGCCCTCTTATATGGTGACTACCCAGATCTAGCTCGCAGATGCTTGGAACCTCTTTTCAAGTTGAACGAGCTAGGTCTTATAGAACTTCGCGTAGGCTTAAACGAAGTCTGCGACGAGACTTCAAATTACGTATTGTCTAGAAGAGATTCAATAACCACCAGGGAGGCAAACCCACAAATATTTAAGTATCCAATGATGCGTGAGCTGTTTTACAGCAAACCAATAACAACTGATTACCTAATGTGGTTTGATGATGACAGCTACATCAAAGCCGACAACTTGCCTTTGTGGCTTTCTAGTATTGAAAAAGACATGGAAAGCTGCGACATGCTGGGATCTGTCTACGGTATAAAGTACGGCGCAGATCAAAGGGCTTGGTGTGAAACTCAACCTTGGTATAGAGGTAAGCCTATTCCTCAGTTTCCTAGATTCGCTACTGGAGGATGGTGGTGCATTAGAACCGATGTTTTAAGAACTTACGATTGGCCTATAAAGGAGTTAAAACACTGCGGTGGAGATGTGGCTTTGGGCATACTCCTGGCTCAAAACGATCTTAAACTTAGACACACCAAGGAAGGAGTGGCTATAAACGCAGACTCTTTTGGAAAAGAATCTGCTGCTCAAAGGAGAGGAGCGAGTAAAACCGAGAGGCCCATAGGAAAAGGCTTTACTCCAAATCAGACCACTAAGTAGCGTTACGCCTTCTATCGCTATTTAGGTTTTTAACGAAGGCATCAGAAAAGGGTTAATATGAAGAATGCTAAGATGGATACGGTTATGACTAAGATTGTCAATAAAACAAAGCCTGTCTGCGCCAGCAAGGCCAAGGCTACTATGCCTGCTAAGACTAAGGCTAAGTCTAAGCCGGCTAAAGCTACAACAAGCAAGGCGACTACAAAGACTCGCGCCAAGTCTACCAATACTAAGATGGCCAGTAAGGCCAAGGCGGCTACCAAACGATGAGTTTAGGAGAGCTTCCTAAAGGAGTCTACTTTGACATTTCTGACGCTATTACCAGAGCTAAATGTCTAAAGGCTGCCTTTTCTGGATACTTCCAGGAAGACTCTTCGTCTAGGGAGTTCTTTGATCTGGTCCGACAAGTTCGCAAGTGTTTACCTGCGGGCTTGTCGGACCAAGTCATCGTTGATTCGATAAGCCACTTGAAAGGCGGCTTAGTTACGGATAACGAAGTCGGTGAAACAGCTTGGAGGATTGCGGGGAATATACCTTTGTTGAAACAAGGTGTCCCTGTGTGCTCCACTATTTCAATGACGCACTCAGGATGGGGAGTTGTCCAAGTTAAGAGCTGCAGACCTTTCTTGTTGAATCCTTCTTCTAGGCACACGCGCAACAGGGGCTGCATTTACACTCTATTTGTTTTGACAGGCCCAGCAGCCGGCAAAACTATTGAAAAGTTTTTGGGGCTTAAGTACCTAAAAGGCATTTCAAAAGCTTTAGGATTTTCTGCTCCTTACAAGAAAACTCCTTTTAAAGATGAAAGGGAATTGTTCTGGATGAGGTTTGCGGGGTGGTTTTCTCCAGAGTTGGCTAGAGACAACAAGCCTTCTTTTTCTGAAGTTGTTGTGTCTTCTGCCATGAAGAACTGGAATAAAAACCTAATAAAGCTAAGGAAGCGTATTGGGTTTAACTGCCCGATATCGCAACCTGAGGCTAAACTTCCTTGCTATAACTGCTGGATGGGAAAGGACAGGTGCTCGGCGGCAACACACGGTGAGACTTATGTTGTTGATGTTTGTGGTTATTGCGGTTCAGATTCTTTGTTTAGCCCAAGTTCTTCTTCTGACAAGTGTTTAAACTGCGTAAGGTACGAAGACACAACAGGACGTGAGATGTCAAGAAAGGAAGTGTTATGACGATTGATCCTTTGGGAGACGGTGTTTCAGAAGTAAGGCTTATTCAAAAGACAGGCGGAGACTTGAGCGTAGTAAACTCAGCTAGAGTATCTTACGCAAAAAGAGTTGATGAAGTTTCTGAAAGAGACAAAAAGCTAATAGCTTATTTGGCAGACCACGACCATGGAACACCCATGGAGCACAACATTCTCACTTTTGAAATAAAAGCTCCCATATTTGTTTTTAGGGAGTGGCACAGGCATAGAGTTGGATGGTCTTATAATGAATGGAGCATGAGGTATTTGGAAGGCGGTAAAGATATAGACATTGAATGCTATGTGCCTAAAGAGCTTAGGAGACAGGCTAAGGTAAACAAGCAGGCTTCTGGAGAATCTTTCGAGAACCAGGAGCTGACAGATGTGATTATAAATTCTTACGTCATGTCTGTTGTAAGTTATAAAAAACTTATAGCTGGAGGGCTAGCTAAGGAATTAGCTAGGTCTGTTTTACCCGTAGGCATGTATAGCGCTATGTGGGCTTCATGCAACTTGCGATCTCTATTGCACTTCCTTAAACTTAGGCTAGGTTCTGATGCCCAATGGGAAATACGGCAGTACGCTAAAGCTCTACTCAAGCTTGCCGAGCCTGTTTTTCCTGTTAGCATAAGTAACTGGCGTGAAAAGCACGGATATAACCCTGAGGGAGAGAAAGGACAGTAGACATGGGTATGAACATCAAAGGTCATGTAGACAGGCGCAGGTACAACCCTAGTAGGGACATTGCTTACGCTTGGCCTAACCTCATGAAGTCTGCTTTGATGGCTTATGAGAATGAAGTGTCGGAACCTATAGCTAAAGAGCTAATAGAAAAGTTCAACATTTCTGAAAATGACCTTGGTGTTCTGGTTGAGAGATATGCTAATTATTTTAAAGCTTGTTTAGACCAAGGAGACAAAGGTTACAAGTCTCCAGAAGAAGCTATCGCAGCCTGTGGCTTTTTTGACTTGCCTCCTTCGCATCAAGCCGTAATTCTTGTGCGTATGGGGCAAGTCATCACAGGCGCTTTTTTCTATGCGATAAGAGACGTCCACGTCGATTCAGACGATCCTCCTTTTAACGACGCGCATATAATTGAAGCGGGCTTTAAAGCAAAGCAAGCTTTTATAAACAAAGCTAGGATTCGCTGGTACGATTACATCGTCAGGCCTTGGAAAATTTTCAAGCGACGATAGTTTGGAGAAGCGATGAATCCTGGCTCGTGGCTCAAATACGCCTCTGAAAAATTAGGTAAGCTTCCAGATAGCTATCTAGTTTTTGACATAGAGACTACGGGCCTGGATTTGACAATAGACATTCCTGGCCAAATAGGCTGGGCAGTAGTTGAAAACAACAAGGTGGTTGACTCTGGCTCTAGGACTTTAAACTGGTTAAGGGGTCAACCGCCTGAGTTTCATTACTGGATATCCGATAGAATAGCTAGGACTAAAAATCAGTTTGAATACAAAAAAGGTGTAGCTACAGGCAAGGTATACGGAATATCAGTAGACAGGTTGAGACAAGGGGATATCCCAGAAAAAGTTCTTAGAGAATTTCACAGCTTAGTTAATGAATGCAAGAAAAACGGATTTAAGTTTATAGCGCATAACGGTTTAAGATTAGACCAACCAATGTTAGACAGAATACTCAGCGAAATATCTGAAGGAGGTATGCGTTTAAAGTTCAAACCTGACGAGTACCTGGACACTTTGAGCATAGAAAAAAGCGTTCAGCTTTTCCCAGAGATATCGGACGAAGAGACTTGGTTAGACTTTTGCAAAAGAGCTTACAGGCTTGGAGGGTCTTCTGTAAAAGGCTCTTTGGATAACCATTGCTCGGTTAAATACGACTTGGCTAAAAAGCATAACCTGGACATGAATAAAGCGCACGAAGCAGACTTTGACTGTTTACTGACTCATTACTTGTTCCAGGAATATAAGGAATTGGAACGCAATTAAGAAAGAGCCAGCCAGTGCGTAAGTACAACATGTGTAGTGACCCGTGGGTTTTTAAAGAATTTTTTATAAAACCACCAGCCGAACCTAAAACAAATATAGTATTAGGTTTAGACTTAGGCACTAACTGTGGGTACAGCTACTGTTACATAAAAGAAAAGCAGCTAGTAGCTCCTGAAAATATAGAAATGCACATAGGTCAGTGGGATCTTTCAGCCGGCTCCTATGACAGCGGCGCGCTCAGATTTGTTCGTTTAAGGCAATTTTTGTCTATTCTTAAACCAGACATAATTGCTTTTGAAGACGTCAAGTACACGCCTTCTGAAAAGTTAACCAAGTTCAACATGCACTCTATACTGGCTAGGGCAGCTACCTCTTGTGAATTTTTTGGAGCCCTCAAGGCAACGGTATGCACCTGGGCAGAAGAAAATGGAATTCCTTGTGGAAGTTTCCCGATAGGCACAATAAAGAAAAGAGCCACGGGAAAAGGAAATGCCAACAAGTCAGACATGATAAAAGCTTGTAATGAAATGTTTAAAACAGACTACGATCCGGTTAACTACGAGTCAGCCGGGTTTGATAACGCTGCCGACTCTGCTTTTGTTTGTTTGCTTGCCCTGGAGAATTATGCTAAAGGTTTAAGTTTCGCTGAACCTAAGGATGATTCTGCAGAGGACTAAGCTATGGCGTATGAAGACGTAAGAAAGATAATAGGCAAGTACGTAGAACAAAAACAAGATTGTGCGGACAAAGAAACTTTAAAAGAAATAGACTCACTTCTACTTGAACTCAGAAGAGTCGTAGATAGTATAAGAAGGCACCAGCAAGATAAGCTTGGGCTCAACCGCTGGTCTGTGACCCCGGCGGATGAAACACTATGGTCACAAGTTTGCGAGTACCCATAGGCACGGAGTGGTCATGTCTCAGGATGATGTAAAGAATGAAGTGTCTGCGTGCATACAGGAGGTTACTGGTTTAAAAAACATTTCTCATGACGAGCCTTTGAGCTCTCTGGGCTTAGACAGCCTGGACTACCTCGATATCGTTTACACGATCGAGGGAAGATTTGATCTAACCAAGTTAGCGGAGAGCCTTCCAAAGAATAGCTGCGACTTGTCAGTCAACGCTATTAGCGAAGCTGTCTGCAAACTTGCTGTTGGGGTTTAAGAATGAAAACTGACAGAGTTTTTGTTTTTAAATCTAGGGGTATTATCAAGTTACCTGACGGGAGGGTTATAAGAAAGGGAGTGTTTTTCAATGCCGGCTGTTTGCCTGTGGTGGAAGAAGGTGTGGAGTATGCCTTGCTTACACTATTGGACGACAGAGGCGTTAGTGGGCCTTTGAAGGTCAAAGTGCCCTTTGAGTCTGTTAGGTTTGTAGATTCTCAAGACTAAGGAAGGATCCAATGATTTATTACATCGGTTACACCAGCGTTGCTGCTCCAGAGTTCCAGAGCTACGTGTCTGCACCAAAAGCTCCCAAGAACTACAAAGACCCAAAGGTCATAGAAGAGTATTTGGAAAAAGCTTATTCCGAAATTAGGAGCACAGCTTCTTCCAAACCAATCACCAGTCTTGTAACTGACATACATATGATCAGTTCAATGGGAGAAACTTTTGACTTTTCAGGTGGAAACGCTGCTCATGACTTCGTTAAATATATTGGCAACTTAGACTATAGCCGTATAAGGGTCTATGGTTTTAACGCCAAGAATTTTATGCGTTCTGTGTCAGCTCAGGTCATCAAAGAATGCCCAAAGGCCGACATAGCGCGTATTGACTTTGTGTATTACTGGCTTTTCGGTGATCACACGGTCAAGAATATTTTCATGGATCCGACCAGGGTTTTCCTTTCTTCTGCTGACGAGCAGTCTAGGATTTCTTTGTCGGGCATATTCAAGTATTTTGGTTTAGACTTGTCTACTGTTGATTTGTCTAACACTAAAAAGCAGTCTGAAGCCGTTAGAGACTTCTGCGCTGCCACAGGTTTAGACGTAATGACATCTTCGGAAGTAAGAGATGATTCATTCTGATTTTCCAAGGCAGGAAGGCTTTTACAAAAGTGAAACTCTTTCTGCCGAAGAGATCAGGAAACTGCCTCCAGTGAAGAGAGTTCAGATGGCCCACAAGCTGTCTGAACTCTCTTCGGAGTTTGTTTTTTTTAACCATGGCTTGTTATTCACTGAAGCTAATTTGACAACGGACCCTGTAGAAGAATGGATGCTTAAGAAAGACAATAGTGAAGCCGTGTTTGCTTTAATCTACGACAGACCTTTGTTTAAAGGGTTAGACCATTTTTGGAATAAAACTTTGTACGGCTGCAAAATAGAATTCTGGCCTGAAATATATAATCTACTAAACGGGGTTATAGCTTGCTGTAAAGTGAGACAGCTAGTTCTATCTTGTTTTATGCACACAGCTTATATACCTGATCCTAACGAATGGTCTAGTGATCCTAGTCTGTGCTCATGTCCTCCAAGAGATTGGGGAATCAACTGTGAAAACGCGGAAAGGTTAGCTCAAGGAGATATGTCTTTTGAAGGGTTTTCTTTTCCAGTAAGCCCTACTCCATTTAAAATACACGTTTCAGGAGTGTCGGGGCCAAAGCGCTTGGCTTATATTAAATCTTGCCTTTACCCTTACGTGTCTTTTGCGCCTCCTGAACAAGAAACTATTCAAATGCAGAAAGTGATGGTGCCAGTTGTTAACTAAGAGCAAAGTTTTTTTCGGTCAGATACTTATGCGAAAAACTTCAGAGAACTCGCTGACTGGCTGGGACCTGCTAGATAAAACTACTGAAGTAGACAAGCTTATAAACGATTGGGTAGAGCAGACTTCAAACCAGTTAGTGTACGCATCTCCGCCATCCATACACATGGAATGGATGGATAAAGAAAACACAGTAAAGATGATCACGTCTTCTGTAACAGTTTTGTATGTAGAACCTGAGGCTTCAGAAAATGAGTAACACAAGCAGCGACTATCCAGACAACTTTAAATTCTATGTGTTAGCTGTAAACGAAGGAGAACCTCCTAGCATTACAGAGTTTGACTCAGCGCAGCTGGCAGCTGAGTCTTTGACTCGTTTACTTGAGGCTAACAAAAGAATGTATGGAGGCGTGTTTTACGGCGAGAAGTGGAACATAACTAAAGGTCCGGCTAAGTATCTTATTTCTTTAGACGGCTCGTCACGCTTTCCTTTGTTTAATCAAGAAGAGTCTTTTGTTAATGATGGCGAATACTTGAACAGTTAAATAACAGTTAAGGAAAACGTCATAATCATATGCACCGCATCTATTGGTCAGCGGTGATTCTGGAATGGAGTCTAGCGATGAAGAAGGTTTCTGTGTTTTACTCCTGTCACCCAAAAGCCCCTTTCAAGGGAGGCCTCCAGCCGGTAGGAACCGGCAGGTTCATGACCATGTGGCAGGGCGGACCTCGCCCAGATGGGCATGTCCTAGCAGTACACCGATACTGCTTTGACCACAGGGGGCTGACTCTCTACAACGAGCGGGCCGAGGACCCTACAGCTATAAACTGTAGGTTTTCCTCAGAGGAACAAGACGTGGCGGGCGTCATGTTCCGATACCTGTACTCTCAGAGGCCACCAAAAATGGCACCTGAGATTAGAGGACCTATTCTTCTTGCTTCCTTCGGGAAGCAATTTGAGTGGGCTAACCCGCTCCCACAGCCATGGCTTATTGAAACAGCCATGGCTTCAACTTCCCCTGGTTGGCGCGGCCCGCCTCACCCTGGCACCGTATCAACCGGCGGGAAAATTTCTCAAATCGTTAAAGATGGAAACATCTTTATTGAATTTGAGAACCAAGACGTGCTAGAGCTTCCTCCCGAAGCCAAAGTCTTGGAATGGGTACAGCCCGGGGTGGCCACGGAGCCAGGCACGGTTGTGGCTGAACTTGTTCCTAGGAAGACTAGGAGCAAGGAAGAGTTCATGGCTCTCCCACCAGAAACTCTAAAGAGAATCTTCGAGGAGACCATGGAGGCTCACTCCATGATTTCTGAGGACGACGTGCAGCTGTTCGATATTCGGATAGCTCCTCGCCACCTCCGGAGGCCTATCCAGGCTGGAGGCGCTGTGCTCGACATGTTCGAGTTTGTGCCCTTCAACAGACAGCCGCAGATAGTGGCTGTCAACAACACCACCCTTCGAGATGGGGTGTCTAACCCCACCGACCTAGCAAGGCATTTGAGGTTCGAGTGGGCTAAGGCCAACTTATGAACCTGATGCCTGATCCGGCTTGACTCGTTAGAGTCAGGCCGGGTTTTTTTTAGCTATTGGGTAAAGGTCTGGTTAATAAGATAAGATTGGATATAGTATTTTCATAAGACAGATTTACATGAAAGGAAAGCCATGAGCGTTGACTCCGCAGTATCGGGCAAATCTCAGTCTACTATTTTTCACAACAAACAAATCACTGAGATAGTTGTTGACCCTGACAGGGCGCATTTGGGCGAGTCGTTTACTATCAGCCTTGATAGATTAAGCGGTAAGACTTCAGGACCTGACAAAAAGGGGAACAACGTGGTTAACAGGGAAGAGATTGCTAGTAACTTGTTCAAACTAGCTTCTTCAGAAGATTTACCCAGAGACGTTATTAAAGTAGGAAGGGCTATACCTAACATCAATGAAATTAATCACGCGCATCCCGCAGCCGTTTTGCCCAAAGCAGCTGTAACGTCACCTCAAACAAAAGTTTATTTTGATATGCCAGGCTGCGGCTCTATATCTTTTAAATACCATGAAGTTAAAGTTGTTAGCAATTATTTAATATTTGTAACTGACAAACGTTTTGGAGGATCCGCTGAGTTTTATCCTTATTGTAACATGCGTCCTAATGAAGAAAGAAAACCAGTAGGTGTTTACGTGCAGGGTACTAAAAGCTTATTCTTACTAGATCCTTCTGTTAAAAATTTTCCTATAAAGTTTGAATGCGATCCTTTTGAAATTTGCGTAGTTCCCGTCGGAAGCTCTAAAAATCTTACTTCTGAAATGGCCAAGGAGCTTGGTATAGTCGACATAGCCACAGGGGAACTTGAAAATGGAAAAGAGAGCGGTGATAGCGAAGGGGATAACTCCCCAGAATTTTCCGGAGTCGACTCGGGAGAGCCAGACTACGAAAGCGTTGAAGGAGGCTTCGGCGGAGTTCTCTGATTTGGAGACTCATGTGACCAAGTCTTTATCCGACGCTGTTTCATCTAAGCTTTTAAAACGAGACTAGAAAAATGCCATCCGGCGACCTTTTTGAAAGTTCTATAGGCAAGAACTGGAACCTGAACAGGGGCGAAGAGCCTTTTCCAGATCCGTTCATGGACTACGCGTCCACGGTGATGCCGGAAAATATCCGCGATGCCCTTAGGTTTTGTGAGTTTACTTTTCACGTAAACTCAATGATCAGAGAAGCAGCCAGGCGCATAGTTTCTTATTTCATTACTGACATAAAAGTTGAATCTCAAGATGGAGAAAAGTTAGGAGACGACGAAAGACAGAAGTACGAGATATTTTTAAATAACGTTTTAAAAGTAAAGCAAGTTCTACACTCTGTTGCTTTAGACTTTTTGTGCTACGGAAATAGCTTTACAAGTTTAGTTTTGCCTTTTAGACGTTATCTAAGTTGCCCAAAATGTTATTTTGACGTCCCTCTAACAGAGATGATGAAAAACCCTGTTTTTTCTTTTAAATGGCAGATGCCTGATTTTGTCGCTAAATGCCCCAATCCTAAATGCGGATATTCCGGTAAATGGCACAGGGTAGACAGACGTCTTACTGACGAAAAACAAATAACAATCAAACGCTGGTCTCCGTATGAAATGGAAATACGGTATGACATGATAAATGACTTCAGAGAATATATCTGGAGAATACCTGAAGACTACAGACTGCAAGTTAGAAGAGGCGATCCGCAAGTACTGCCTACAGTTCCTTGGGAAGTTGTCGAAGCCATACAGTCAAACGGCTACTTGCTTTTTGATAAAGACGTTGTTTTCCACATGCACGAGCCAACTCTTGCAGGTGTAAGGTCTAGAGGATGGGGCATATCTAGAACTCTGGTTAATTTCCGTCAGGCTTGGTACTGCCAAGTTCTTCACAGATATAACGAAGCCATAGCCTTGGACTACGTTGTGCCTTTTAGGGTTTTAACCCCAGCTCCCAGCAGTTCCAGTAACCCAGAAGCTGGAGACCCTTTGATGAACATGGACTTGGGCGGGTTCTCGTCTCAAGTACAAAGTATGCTACGTAAAAGGCGCAGAGACCCAGCAGCTTGGCATTTCTTGAGCCATCCTATCCAGTATCAAATGCTAGGCGGAGAAGCCAGCAAGCTCGCACCTACAGAATTAATGCAACAAGGCATAACTACTTTGTTGAACGGGTTCGGCATGCCGGCAGAGCTGTACAACGGCACCCTAAGTCTTCAAGCTATGCTTCCAGCTATTAGACTTTTCCAGTCTAGCTGGACTTATTTAACTCATTACATGAACGACTTCTTGACGTTCGTTACCATGCGGACAGCTGACTCTATGGGCTGGGAACCGGCCAGAGCTTCTCTATTGCCTCCTACTTTGACCGACGACATGAACAACGTGATGGCAAAGCTGCAGCTAATGCAAGCTCAGCAAATCAGCCAGACCACAGCTCTTCGCGGTATGGGTTTGGATTTCAAGGAAGAAACAAGACAAACTCTGGAAGAGCAGAGGTTCAAACAAGAAGAGCAGGCCAAACTTCAAGAAGAAATGGATACTGCTTCTATCATGGATCAGATGGCCGCGCCACCTCCGCAGGCTCCTCCCGCACCCGGAGCAGCCCCAGCTACCGGCGGAGCTCCGGCACCTGGAGGAGCAACTCCTCCAAACCAACCTCCAGCAGGGCCAATGGACGCGGCGGCTCAGCAGATGTCTCTGACTACGCCAACGCAGCCAGGCCAAAAAATAACACCTCAAGAGCTGCAGGCTAAAGCCGAGGCTATAGCTTCTCAGCTTCTTAGCGTCCCTGAATCTCAAAGACAGTCAGAAATGACAAAGCTAAAAGGGCAAGATCCAACTTTGCACGCTGCGGTTAAACAAACTATTGAAAACATCCGGCAGCAGGCTAGAACAGCTGGAGGTCAGATGGTAATGCAGCAGCAATTTGGCGGGCAATAAATTTAACTAAGAAAGATAATATGATTGAAATATCTATAAACATAAAAGCAGAGAATAGCGAAGCTGTTTTAGATATTTTGAAAAATTTGAACGAGGCTATACAATCTACAGAATGGAATACTCCTGTCGATTTAAGCCTGGAGATTACTCAAGCTGATGGTGATTCTTCTTTGCTTATAGTTAACGACTCGAGGAAATACCATGGCGTCAAAATCAACTGCTGCGGGCAATAGCGGCTCTTTTTGCGTTGCTGTGCAAAGATGCGCTTTTGCTAAGTGCAATAAAAATGGTACGCATCATTTAAGTATTTCGGCTAATTCCTCGAGTGAAACAGGACAGGACTGTTTAGAAACTATGGACGTTTGGTATTGTGAAAAACACTATAAAAAGCTCATAGAAAATAAAATGTAAATAAGATACGCCTGTAAAATTTTTAAATTAAGTAAAGCAAGCTTAACCGGCTTGCTTTACTTATATAAGCATATCTAGGGTTGCTTTGTTAAAAACTTAATAGTAAATTGCTTTATCTAAAGGGGGTGCTTTATGACTTTGCGTTATCAACATCTTATGACCGCCGTGGATGAAACTTCTGTAAAAGGCCAGAAACATAAGCCTTTTAAAATTATGGAAATAGGCTGTTTCCACGGCATCCAAGGAAAACTAATGGCCAACAGGGCCTACGCTAATGGAAGAAAAAATATTGAGTATTATGGTTTTGATTTATTTGAAGACATGACCCATGAAGTTAGCGAAGTAGAAGGCTGCCGTAGACCTTTTGCTCCATCTTATTCTGAAGTCATGGATTATTTAAAAGGTAAAGCTAAAGTTAAAGCAATTAACTTATTCAAAGGCGATAGTAAAAAAACATTGCCTGAAGCTGTAAAAAAATTACCAAAAATGGATGTTATTTTTATAGACGGAGGAAAGTCTTTGGCTACGGTACAGTCAGATATAGAGTACGCTATAAAACTGACTGGAGAAGATTCTGTAATTTTAGTAGACGGTTATTACGCTAGTAGTCATTTCTCTGGTTGCGCTTTCTTAGTTATAAATGAACTTGTAAAGAGGTCAGGTTTGAAAGTAGAAATACTTGAACCTGTAGATGCCTATCCAGAGTTTGGTCTGTCTGTTCAAATGGTTAAGATAACTAAAACGGGCACGCTAGACACTAATGATTCCGTACCTGTTCCAGAATTTGTCGTACCTAAAGAAGAACCCAAGACAGAGGTTGAAAATGTCGAGCAGCCTTGCAGCCAACCTGGAAGCAGCTGTGATAATCCCGACTTACAATCACCTGGATTATGCACTGTTATCTGCAAAGACAGCTCTTGCGAATACGCCAAACAGCATTGTGATGGTAGTAGACGATGCGAGTCCGGAGTGGGATTCGTCAATCTGGAGTTGCCTACCGCAGGACCGGTTGATAATACACAGGTTTCCTCAGAACGACCAGAACCTGACCAGGAGCTGGAACTGGGGACTTCAGAAGGCAAAGGAACTGAGAATACCGATAGCGGTACCAGCGAACAGCGACTTGAAGTTTCCGAAGAACTGGTCGATGAAGATATTTCAACTTCTAAGAGAAAATCGCGCAGACCTCGTAGGTCCCGCAACAAACGCTCCGGGGCATCGTCAGAAACAGCAGATAACGACCTTGATTCCTGATTATAATCTTGATGATTCAGACGATTACATAGACCAAGTGCAAGAAAAGCTTATGGAAAGAAAGGACGAGGATTTTGTTCAAACGCTTATAAACGGATTTTGCATGGCTGCACTTACAGATACTTGGTGGTCCGGAGCGTTTGATTCTTCTTGTGTTTTTAACCCAAAAAATAAAATGATGAGGAATGAAGATGAGCTCATAGGTAGATGGCTAGGCATGGGTAGAAAAGTAGGATACTGCCCTTACAGCTTTGTATGGCACTACAGAAGTGTCAGCAGAGCTGTAAAAACAGGCAAGCAATACCAAGGATGGTACCGAAAAAGTAAGGGCTAAAATGCGTTTTTGGAAACTTAAAAGTATTAACGACAATCCTTTAGTAGGTATGGTTGTCGTAACATACAATCAAATAGAACCTCTTCAATCTTTGCTAGCTAGCTTAAAAGCTCAAACGTGGAAAAATTTTAAAATAGCCATATCTCACGACGGACCCGCAACTCCCGAAGTAAAAGCGGCAGTTAATGTTTTAGTAGGAAAAGACGATAGATTTATTTTTATAGAAACCAGAGAAAGACAAAATAAATTTGGCCACGACATGCGTTATCCTGGGTTCTCCTATTTAGCCAGTCTTGGCTGTACTCACTTATGTACTACTAATGGAGACTGTTGGTATACTCCTAATTATTTTGAAAACATGTTATATAAAATGCAAAAAGACTCTACCAAAATGTGCATATGCAACATGATACACAGTCATAAACTTTGGCAGCCACTTAATACAGAAATGGCTAGAGGAAAAGTAGACGTAGGTTGCTGGATGGCTTCTACTGAAGTAGTAAAACTGGTAAACTGGACAGACTACTCTTTCGCAGCAGACTGGTTTTTTATAAAAAAACTGTTCTTGGCTGTTAAAGGTAAAATATCGAAAGTAGACGGATATCTGTATGTTCACAACTGATAGAGGCCACGTAAATGAAAGTAGGCATATCGCTAAATTACGCGAGGCATGACTTCACTTACGCGGCTTTAAAAACAGCTGAAGTGTTGGAAAATTTAGGTTATGATGTCACTATATATAATAGGCTAGAGCCTACAACAAGAATAGCTCTGCATGACTACTGGGACGAGTTTGTCAAAAGTTCAAAGCAAGTAAGCTTTGAAACCTGGAGCGCTTCTGTAGACAGGCTGATATTTTTTAGTTACTCAGACGCACAAGAAATAAAAGCCATAAAGAAAAGAGGAACGCCAGTAACCTGTGTAGCAACGTGGGATAGCGTAGACGCGGATATAGTTTCTTCTCTTAAACAAGGCACTACTGTAGTAACTCCTTCTGCTCAACAGGCTAAATACTTCCAGTCCTACTGGAGGCTTAAAAACGTTGTGCATATTCCTTGGGACTGCAACTGGGCGTTTTCTCAAATAGACAGAACCGACTCTGAGCCTTTAAAGGTGCTAGTAGCTTGTCCTGGTTTTCAAATCAAAAGAGTAGATGTCACAAAGCTGTATGAAACTTTAATAGCTGTACTGGACGATAACCCAGGAATCAAAATAACTTTTTTGTTTAGCAATAAAGTTGCAAAGCTTTCAAAAAATCAATTAAAAGCCTTAACGGTAGCCAAAGAAAACGGCAGTTCTATAATCGCTATAGATGATCCTACTGGCTGGTTTGAAACCCCGCTTATATATGGAGAACACGATATAACTGTATACCCAGGCCAGATAGAAAGCTTTGGTTCAGTTGTTTTAGAATCATTAACTATGGGAACACCGGTAGTTTGTTACGACTTTCCTCCAATGAACGAAATAGTCAGCAATTCCATTAATGGATTTCTTTTGGAATGTGGGTCGAGCAGTACAGACCTGGGAGTAAGCTACGCTCTTCACAGCGACAGTTCCATACGTAAAACATTAAGTTTTGTTTTTAATAACAAAAGCATTTTGAACAAGATGCGAGCTTCAACTTCTGTAGGACTTGAGGCCAGGCGTAAACAATTCTCAGCTTTATGGGCCGAAGTCATAGACGCCCAGCTTAGCAAGTAAAAGCAAAAATCATTCTCTTAGACATTTGGTCGTTCGCGTATATACTGAAGAGGTACCGCGCAGGGTCAGTGCGTATAGACACTAGAAAAGAAAGTAAGGTGGGTTGTGGAAAAGAAAGAACTTGAAGCATACAAGAACGCCGGCTTCAAAGTGTATACGAACGAAGACCCTGATTTTTTTGACTTGATGCTGAAAAAGTACTTGGAGTCAAAGGAAGATAAAAAAGAAACTCCGACCAGTAAGAAGCTAAAACAGGAGGTAGAGGCTTTTGTCCATTTTATAAAAAGTAAGCTTTTGGAAAACCCTCCAGCTACTTTTACTTATTTGGACAAGGGCTTGGCTTTGCAGTTCGCTGATTATACGAGGGTAGTGTTTGTTGATCAGAGTACTGTTAATAAAGATAAGACCAGTTCTATTGAGATTAATGCTCCTTCTAGACAAGGAGGTCCTATTGTTTTTAGACAGGTGGATACTTCTATTCCAATCACGGGGTAAAGCAGCCATGGAAGTTAATTCAGATCAAGGGTTGATAGTCCAGAAGGCTTTTAACGTGATCATGGACAGGGTTAACTCTGCCATGTGTCTTCCAGGATTTAACAAGCTTAGCTACAAGAAAGCTTTTCATTTAGTAAAGAAGGCCATAAGAGCTGCCCTTGAAGAAACTGATTTCCTCTACGTCGATGTTTTACCTAGCAGGTCAGACAAGGCCATAAAGGTAAACATGAAGATATTTGCTGAGTATGAAATAGAGTACGACCTTGAGATGGTTGTGTCTTTGACCAGGTAGTTGTTTTGGAATAAGTAGCTATGCAGTTTATAGCTAAGCTAGTTTCTTTCTTTACTCTAGGGAAACCTAGAAGTGGCAAGTGGCAGGCTCTCAGCAAAAAGTTTCTTTACGGTAAGACTTGCGCGGTGTGCGGCATAGACAAAAAGCTTGTCGCACACCACAAGCGCCCTTTTCACGAACATCCTGACATGGAGCTTGACGAAAGTAATCTAATTGCCCTTTGCCGATATCCTGGAAGGAACTGCCATTTTGTTTTTGGCCATCTATGGAACTGGCAAACAGTTAACTCAGATATCGATGATACTATTGATTATTTCAACAAGCTGAGAGAAAATGCTAAAAAAACATCAGCTAAGCAGGATTAAGCCATGCCTTTTCAGTCCAAAGCTCAACAAAGGTGGATGTTTGCTAACCATCCAGAAATGGCTAAAAGGTGGGCTAAGCACACTAAGGACATAAAAAGCCTTCCTGAAAAGAAAAAAGAAAAGCGAGCTTATGAGTTTGTAGATAACTACCTTATCGATTCCATAGTCAAAGAAGCTCTAACTAACTTCAACAACAAAGCTCTGCCTAAACCTAATGTAAGCGCCACCGGAGGAGCAGCTGGCCCAGCCACAGGTCAACCGGCTGTTCCAGTAGCCCCGGCTGTTGGTCCTATAGTACAACCTCAGGGTTATGGCGCTAACGCCATAGCCAAGATCATTTCAACTAAAAAGGCTGAAGACAACTTAGTCAGCAGCTTTAACAGAATTAAAAAAACTGGTTCTTTAAATAAGTTAGAAGCTATAGCTTCTTATATTAGTAAGAGCGCTGGAGAAGTTATTCCTAAAAGTTTAACTGAGCCGCATGTAGAAACTAGAATTGCAAAAGAAGACGCTGCTTTTAAAAAGCTTCAAGAAGAGCAGTTGGCTAGGGATAAAGAAACAAGAAACTTACAGCTAAAAGCTCAAGGCGCTACGGACATAAAGTTGCCTGAAGAAGCCTTAGACCGAGGCAGAAGATTTTTTGGGATTGGTCCAAAACTAAAAGTTTTACAGCCGGCTATTCCAGGAAGCGTTCAAAAAAGGCAGATGCAGAGCATAGACCCTTCTTGGTTTGATAGAAGTATTTTTTCTGGTAAACCTCAACCTGAAACTAATGTCGATTGGCGTTATGGCGCTTTAGGCAAGCCAGACGTTAGAAAAGCTATCTTCCCTGAATTTAGTTCTAGAGCGGCACAGCTATCTCCTCAAAATCTTGAAAGACTAGACTTGATTAGCAAAGCTGTTCCAGTTTTACCCGAGGATATGCGCAGTCCTTATCTTGTAAACCAATACAATTTTAAACCATTCACAAACGAACAGATAGAGAAAGACTGGGCTAGAACTGCCAACTTAACTGGAAAGGCTTTGCCAACAGACGCAGAAGGTCGAGAGCTGGAAGGGCCTGCTTTAGAAAAGTTTTACGCAGATAATTTAAAATACGATAGAAACGCAGGGCACTTATTTGAGCTTGCTTCTGGAAAAGTCGGAACACCTGAGCAGCAAGAAGCCGCAAGAAACCATTTTAAATCTATCTACGAGTTATCAAAGCAAATAGACGAAAACGATATTTTAGGCAGAGAAAAATTTTTAAGAACAGGAGATAGCCAAAAAAAACTTGAAATAGCCAGACAGGCTCTTGATGTTTTATCTGGAGGGGTTAATGAAAATAATTCGTATTTAGGCAACTATGCTCGCTTAGCCCCTAACGTTGCTGCTATGGCTTTTCCATTTTTAAGGCCGATTATGCCTGCAATAAGGTCTGCTACGGCGACTGTTCCAGCAACGTATAGGTACTTAGCTCCAAGGCTGGGAGCGGCTGCAGAACAGGCGGCTACAGGCGCTAATACTTTAACTGAAAATTTCCTTTCTCGTTTGTTTGGCCCTTCTGCTTCAAAAGCCCAACAAGCAGTTTCGGCTAGGCAAGTTCCTTCCTGGTCTGAAGCTTTTAACTCAGCTAGAACGGCTTTAGAAAGAGGAGGCGCTACTAACTCAGCAAATTTAGCCAGAATTGCAGCGGGCATCCCAAAACCCATACAAACAGCTGGAGCCGTAGCCGGAAATTTGTCAAAAGGTATATTTGATTACAATTACAGATTATCTCCTCTGTTTAACGCGCCTGTTCAAATAGCCGCAGGCCTTGCTGGCGCTTCTCCAGAACAAGCAGCTCAAGCGGGTGAGCTGTCTGGCGGCTACGGCCCTTTACCTATGTTTATGAGACAAGGGTATAAGCAAATAGCTGACGCTATTAAACAAGTTAGGGCTAAAAATCCTTATGCTTCTACAGGGGTTCTAAAAGACCCTGGTGCCATAGTAAGAAACGAGGGAGCCGCAGTACGAGATGAAATGCAAAGAATACTAGAATCAGACAGGGCTTCTTTTGTAGGGCCTATTCCCTTAGGAACGACCCATCCAGACCCTGCTAGCATATTAACTAGAGCAATACAGAACGTCGCTAATAAACCCTTCATTGCTGAAAAAGCAATCCAAGGACCTAACCTTATTCAAGGCGCAACGACTATAGCTGCCAGCACTATTCCATTTTTCCAGCCTGTTTCTAATTACTTGTCCGGACCAGAAGTTGTTCCTCCTTCTCTAGAAGAAAAGCAAAGAGCATCCGCTCAAATAGCCGACGAGCAGAGCAGGGGTTTCTCCAGCAATGAAGTGGTTACTCCTGAGAGTCTGAGAACAAAATTCCCAGGAATTTCTAATATAGCTCCATTAGTTTCCGTAGGAGTGGCTGACGCTCTAGTCGTGTCGCCTGAAATAGCTCAAACAGAAACTAACATTCAAAATTTGTCAGAAAGGCTTTCATACCTTCAGCCTAACACGCTTGAAGCAAATCAAGTGAAGTCAGAGATAGCAAGTAATCAGGCTGTTCTTTCTACTCACATATCTCAACAATATGGAAGCACTCCTGAGAGATTCAAAAGTTTTAAAGACTCGGCTTCAAGGTTTGCTGACGCTAATAAGCAATATTCCGATTTTGCGTCTAGGTCTGACCAATCAAGCAACATGTCAGAAAGGGATAGAGTAACAAAACTGTACGATGAAGCTAATGCAGATTTTAGAAAAAACGGTCTTCCTTTTGTTACTGACTACCTTAACCATTCATATAAAGTCGACATAGCTCCTAAACAACAACATTTACTAGACTCCGCCGCAAACCTAGCGGGCATACGACAAAAGATGTCTACAGCTCCGGACACAGTAACTGCGGAAGAAAAACAAGCGATCAAACAAGCTGAAGGCTATGTCAAAGACATAACTACCTGGTCTGGTGTAGCTGCTGCTACTAACCTGTTCCAGTCAGGCCAGCCCATAGACCCTCAATTTTTTACAGATTCTCAAAAGGCTGTCGGAGCTGTCTCTAACCTTATAAACACTCCTGAAGTTAAAACTCAAGTAGCTACCAAAGTTTCTTCCGAAGTAGACAAAATAGTTGGAGCAGATTCTCCATACGCCAAGGACATGACTAAGAACATTTATTCAAACATGTCCACTACAGAAAAAGTGTTTATGTATGGCGGATTGGGCTTAGCCGCTTTAGGCGCTATAAGCTTGGTCACAGGCTACGGAGGAGACTGGTTGCCTAGCCTAGGTCTAGCTGGCGGCTTGGGCGCGCTGGGCCTGGCTGGCTATAACTACTTTAGCTCAGGTCAGTCTCCTTCAGACTTGATAACTCCAAAAGGATTCATGAGCTTTTTGACAGGTAGCGTTGAAGAAGACAATCCAACTGAAAGGGTCCTTAACCAACTGCGTAAAGACAATCATTACGGAAAGTACAGTATAGACCAGGTTAAGCACTCACCTCTATACGACAAAGTAATGACTGGAGGAGCAACCGCCGCTGAAGCAGCTACTCTGCTAGGTACGTTAGACCCTCAGAACAGAGGAACTTTGCTAACTGCTCTAAATAACAAATACCCGACGGCTTCAACGGCTATGGCTAAATTTGATAGCCGAGTAGCCGAAGACAATAAAATGATAAATAACCTTGGTAATGCTCCAGTCCTGGCTAAGGCAAAAACTTTTGACGAGTTTAACGACTTAGCTGGTTTGGGCTTTAAAGATAAGAGCGGCAAATACACTTTTGAAAATAAAACTCCTGAGATGATTGAAAGAATAGTTTCTGTCATGCCTCAGACAGTTAAAGCCGATCTGGTTCAAAAAATAAGAAGCAGTATAGTAGATACGTACAACGCTAGAGTAGATGAAGAAGCTAAAAACTATTGGTATGTTCCTTTTGCTTCTAGTATGCACAAGGCAAACTCAGTTAAAGACGCAGTTGAAAAGATTAGAGCAGCGGCAGCAAGCCCAAAAGCTGACTCTACAACTAAGTCTATTGCCAAGGGATTAGAGCTTTTGAATATCACTCATTAACAGAAAGGAATGAGTTATGTTATCAGATTATAGCTGCGATGTTTCAAAGGTTGAAGAAGTAGTAAATTTTCCTGAAGAGATGATTCAGACTTTTGTGGCCTGGGTTCATCCTATGACCGTAAACTCTTTTGAACTAGAGTCTGTGGTTGCTCTACCTACAGACCAACCTTTGGGTTACACTTGATTAAGCTTTTTATAAGGAGAAAGCCATGGCAGATATAGAAGCAACTAACCCTATTGAAATACCCGCTACAGAAGCCAAAGTGTACGACAAGTGGGTCACTGAACGCCTTGTTTTTGAAGGCGACGGGATAACTCGTCCTATGGCCGCTGAAGCTTTTCTAGTTCCAGGCTTCAGAAAAGAAGACGGATCGTGGGACCTGTACCCAGAAGGCCGTAAGAATATATTTATTCCAGACCTTTGGGCGGAAGTATCTTCTAGAGAAGACTTTGCTACAGCCCTCGCTGCAGTTCAAAATGCTTTAGAAAGTTACGGTAAGGAAAAAGGCATTCTGTAAATCAAATAGCCGTTGTTCCCGAGACAACACGGGACGGTAAATCCCGTGTTGTTTTCATAGAGGACGCGTAGATGCCTACTCCAGACAACAGAAGAATAGACGAGCTTTCGAATAAATCTCCAGAGCTCACTGACTATATCGCGATATCTGCGGACGGAGGTCCTGCGGGTAAAGCAACAATATCTGACTTAGGCGTACTATTAAGTGTAGCTGGGCCGGAAGGGCAGACTGGTCAAACAGGTCAAACAGGGCAGACAGGACAAACAGGCGCTCAAGGGTCTGTAGGCGCAACAGGTGCCACAGGTCAAACAGGCCAAACCGGTCAGACTGGAATAACAGGAGCCACCGGGCAGACAGGCGTAACTGGCGTAGTCGGAGCAACAGGTCAGACTGGAGCTACTGGCGCTACAGGACAAACCGGGCCTGTAGGTTTTACTGGCGCAACGGGATATACGGGCCAGACAGGCTCTACAGGCGCTACAGGCTCTACAGGTTCTACAGGCTTTACAGGGCAGACTGGAGCAACAGGGGCTTCTGGCGCAACCGGGGCTACTGGATCAACAGGGTCAACCGGAACTACCGGGGCCACAGGCGCTACTGGTGCTACTGGGGCAACCGGCGCTACAGGAGCAACTGGGTACACAGGGGCTACCGGAGAAACCGGGGCTACTGGAGCCACAGGCGCTACAGGAGCAACAGGGGCTACTGGCACAACAGGTGAAACAGGAGCAACGGGCGCTACAGGGGCCACCGGGCAGACAGGGCAAATTGGACAGAGCGGAGCGACCGGTGCCACAGGAGCTACAGGAGCTACAGGCCAGACAGGCCAAACAGGCGCGACTGGTCAAACCGGGCAGACTGGTGTAACAGGAGCAGAAGGTCAAACAGGAGCAACAGGTCAAACAGGCCAAACCGGGGCTACCGGGTCTACCGGCGCTACAGGCGCTACTGGGCAAACTGGAACCACAGGTCAGACTGGAATTACAGGACAGACTGGTGTAACAGGCTCTACTGGAACAACTGGGCAGACCGGTCAAACAGGCCAAACAGGAATAACCGGGGCTACCGGCGTTACAGGAGCTACGGGGCAAACTGGTCAGACCGGTCAAACTGGGCAAATAGGTCAAAGCGGAGCTACAGGCGCTACAGGCCAAACCGGTGATACTGGACAAACTGGAGTTACAGGCGCGACTGGGTCTACAGGTCAAACAGGCTATACGGGAGCCACAGGGGCAACAGGAGAAACCGGAGCTACTGGCGCGACTGGCGCGACAGGCACCACAGGCTACACAGGCGCTACAGGTGAAACAGGAGCAACTGGAGCGACTGGACCTACTCCTTGGACTCTTCCAGCAACACCCTACGACAACGGAGTTTCTTACAACATAGGAGCAGCGGTTACTTATCAAGGAGGGTATTACTACAGAACAGGTAACCCCTTAAATCCTGGATACCCTCCTACTCCAGGGTCTATAAACGAATCTTGGACTCCGGTAGCCGACGGCGGAGCAACGGGAGCTACAGGTGTTACTGGAGATACCGGCGCTACAGGAGCTACAGGACAAACAGGCGCTACAGGCCAGACAGGCGCGGGAGACACTGGTCAAACAGGCGTTACTGGACAGACTGGGCAAACGGGGTCTACAGGCTCAACAGGAATAACAGGGCAGACCGGACAAACTGGTCAAACAGGCGCTACAGGCGCTACAGGCCAAACAGGATCAACCGGTCAGACTGGTTCAACAGGTTCAACAGGAGCTACAGGTCAGACAGGCGCGGTTGGCTCTCCTGGTGATAAATATTCAACCATAAGTTTAGACACTTTTACTTTAGGCACCGGCGGAACTTTAAATTTAACAGTAGGCGCAGACTTAGCTTACACAGCCGGTCAAACAATCGTAATAGCATACGATTATCAAAACTATCAAGAAGCTACCGTTGTAAGTTATTCCAGCGGCTTGGGTTCTGGCACTTTAGTATGCACTAAAGATGCTTATGTGGGCTCAGGCTCTTATTCTTCTTGGTACGTAAACCTAGATGGTGCAGTAGGGGCAGAAGGCTCTACCGGGGCTACGGGAGCAACAGGGGCCACAGGAGCCACTGGGCAGACAGGAGCCACAGGACAAACAGGGGCTGGAGCAACAGGCCAAACAGGGTATACAGGAGCCACAGGGCAGACAGGCGCAACCGGGGCTACTGGGGCTACAGGAGCCACAGGCGCTACCGGTATACAAGGTTTTGGTAGAACTTACTTCTTTGATGCAGCGGAATCAGACATTACTGGAATGGAGTCTTTGACGACATACGCTCCAGGAGGCACAGAGGAAACTCAGCTAATAAGCATAGGCTCTGGACAAGGCGCTGTTTTGCTGCATTCCTACGCGACAGTAACCGGACAGCCTGGAGTAACCGTAATAAATCCAGGCATATGGGAATTTAACGCATACACTTATGTAGATACTTTGCACGGCGACACTTCACTTAGATTCGATGTCTACACTAGAACTCCTGGTGGAACTGAAACCTTATTGTTCCAGCTCGAAGGGCCAATAGTAGAACACACTACAGTTGAATTAAATAACACTAGTTATTACCAAACTGGAAGTATAAGCCTAGGCTCAAACGACCGAATAGTTGTAAAAGTTTACGGACAGACAACTTCTAATCAAGCTAGAACAATTTATTTTGTACATAACGGCACTATAAACGTAAGTCATTTTCATACTCCTATATCTGGAGGAGCTGTAGGTCCAACAGGAGCTAGCGGCGCAACAGGCGCAACAGGAGCAACTGGGGCTACAGGTCAAACAGGCGTTACAGGGCAAACAGGAGCTACAGGTCAAACTGGTCAGACTGGAACTACCGGGTCTACCGGAGCAACTGGCCAGACCGGCGCTACCGGAATAACTGGGCAGACAGGACAAACAGGCGCTACAGGAATTACGGGTCAGACTGGCGCAACCGGAGTTACAGGACAAACAGGGGCTTCCGGCGCTACTGGAATAACAGGTCAGACTGGGAGCACAGGCCAGACTGGTCAGACTGGGTCTACAGGCTCAACAGGCGCTACGGGGCAGACTGGCGATTCTGGAGCAACAGGTGTCACTGGGCAAACAGGGTTTACAGGATCTACAGGTCAGACCGGTCAAACTGGGTATACCGGCTCTACGGGCGTTACTGGGCAAACAGGTGATGTCGGTCAAACTGGACAGACTGGAGCCACAGGAGCTACAGGCCAGACGGGCGCTTCTGGCTCTACAGGGCAGACGGGATATACGGGAGCAACAGGACAAACAGGCTCTACAGGCTCTACAGGACAGACTGGAGCTACGGGAGCAACCGGAGCAACTGGTCAGACGGGGTCTACAGGCGCGACAGGTTCTACCGGCCAGACTGGTCAAACAGGTCAAACGGGGACTTCAGCTTATGGAAGAATGTATTTTTTCAACTCTGTAAAAAGCACAGTCCCATTAGTCGACAACCCTTAAGAGGGTTCTAGCCTTGGCAAGACGAAACAAAAACAAAGACAGGTCTATCAGCTTAAACTCAGGCGACAGCACAAGTGCTTCCGCCGAGAATTATAGCTTTTATGGTTTGGATAAATTCAAACCAGAAACAATAGACGAAAATACAAAGGTAGAATCTTCAGACTTTTACACTAAAGCCGGTAGCAGCACTACTACTACCACCACTACAGCGGCACCAAACAACTCAAGGTTTGTAGCAGTTTCGTCGTTTACTCCTGACTCTGCCGCAAGTTACGACGGCATAACCTGGACCAGGGGAACTTTGCCAGGTAACGGCTCTTATGACTTCATCTCGGTTGCCTACGGCAGCGGCTTGTTTATTACTCCAGCCTACGGTACAGACAAATTTGCTTATTCTTCAGATGGTCTAAGCTGGGCTTTAGGAACTTTGCCGCTAGTAGGAAACTGGCGAAAAATAAAATTTATAAATGGCACTTTCTTTATATTAGGAAACGACACAGACCAAGTCTTGACGTCAACAGATGGACAGACTTGGACTCAGTACACTTTGCCAGCCGTAGGCAACTGGTTTGATATTGCTTACGGTAACGGAAAATACATAGCAATAAACTTTAACTCAAGTAACGCGGCATCTTCTACTAACGGCTCGACTTGGTCTTCGGTAACTTTGCCAGAGTCTGGGCTTTGGACAAACATAATTTATGCTTACAGTAAATTCATAATAACAGCTAGCTCTGGTAATTTCTTAAGGTCTACAGACGGCGTTTCTTGGACTTCTTATGCGGTGGCGATTTCCGGCAACGCAGTTTTAGACATCGAGTTTATTGGCGATAAGATTGTTCTTATAAGTACTGGTTCAGTTTATTACACATCCACAGACGGCATATACTTTTTTGCCAAATACACTAACTTTCCTTCCTCATTCTACCCAGTAGCTTTAAAATACGGCTCTACTCTGGATAGAGTTGTAGTCATACAAAGCTCGTCAAATCTTACGCAGTATTCCTCAGACGGGCTAGCCTGGAGCAGCGGGTTTTTACCCAATCCTTCAGGAACGGATAAGAGATGGTCGGCCATAACAGTTGCTGACGGCAACTACACCGAACCAACTACAACTACGACCACCACTACAACAACTACGACTACGACCACTACAACAACTACTACCACTACGACTACAACTCCTGACCCTGCTACTCTTTACAACTTACTAACCGTTAATTCTGACACAGCAGCTGAAGTTACCTACTCAGCTGCTGTAACCAGTTCAGCGCGTAAACTTATAAACGCTTACGTAACGGAAGTAGGGCAGCCAGGGTTGTCCGTTCTTTCAGCCGGCAACTGGCAATTCAATGCTTATCTTTACGTAAATAACGCTGCCGGTGATACGTATGTAGATTTTGATGTATACAAAGTTACGCCTAACGGCTCTGAGAACTTTATATTTACGGCCAGCAGCGCTGTAATAAACAACACTTCAGTACAACTATTTTCATCTACTTACAATTACGGTTCTGACATATCGTTAAACCTTGGCGACAGGGTTATCGTAAAACTTTACGCTAGAACAACTTCAGCCTCGTCTATAAGTGTTTATTTCCTGCACAGCGGCAATCAACACGTTAGTTACGTTCTGACTCCTATTTCAGGATTGTTGCAAGGCCAGACCGGCGTTACAGGGTCAACAGGAGCTACCGGGCAGACAGGCGCAACCGGGGCTACGGGAGCAACCGGGGCTACAGGGCAAACAGGCGCTCAAGGCATAACAGGAGCCCAAGGCTACACAGGGCCTACTGGCGCTACAGGCCAAACTGGTCAAACAGGGTCTACTGGCTCTACCGGTGTGACAGGAGCAACAGGCGCTTCTGGCGCAACTGGTCAGACTGGACAAACAGGAGCCTCTGGCGCAACAGGTCAGACTGGGCAAACGGGTTCTACAGGACAGACAGGCGCAGTTGGAGCAACAGGGGCTACAGGTCAAACTGGTGCGTCTGGGGCCACTGGCGCAACAGGAGCTACCGGTCAGACAGGTATTGGAATAACAGGAGCCACAGGTCAGACCGGTCAGACTGGGTCTACTGGAGCTACAGGGCAAACTGGCTCAGTAGGAGCAACCGGCCAAACAGGTCAAACAGGAGCTTCAGGCGCAACAGGCGCTACTGGTCAGACAGGGCAGACTGGTTCAACAGGTTCAACAGGCTCTACAGGCCAGACGGGCGCTGGCGTAACAGGAGCAACAGGTCAGACCGGTCAAACAGGTGCCTCAGGAGCTACAGGCGCTACTGGGCAGACCGGAGCAACAGGAGCTACAGGAGCTACAGGAGCTACTGGAGCAACCGGTCAGACAGGACAAACAGGCACAGCTGGCGACAGATATCAGACCACAAGTTCTACTAATTTCACGATTGGTACTGGCGGTAATCAAACTATAACAGTAGGCACAGGTCTAGCTTACTCTGTTGGTCAGACTATAGTCGTTGCATACAACGTTTCTAATTATCAAGAAGGAACGGTTGTAAGCTACAACAGCGGCACTGGAAGCTTGGTATTTACAAAAGACGCCTTCGCCGGCTCGGGCAACTATTCTTCTTGGTCTGTAAACCTAGACGGAGCGGCAGGCTCTCCAGGCGCAACAGGGGCCACCGGGGCTACTGGAGCCACTGGAGCAACTGGAGCTTCAGGAGCAACTGGACAGACAGGTCAAACAGGAGCCTCTGGCGCAACTGGATCTACAGGAGCCACAGGCCAAACCGGAGCAGGCGCTACAGGACAGACAGGCCAGACTGGGCCTACAGGATCCACCGGAGCAACAGGCGTTACTGGCCAGACAGGCGTAGGGATTACAGGCTCTACAGGAGCTACAGGAGCAACCGGCTCGACTGGAGCTACTGGACAGACAGGAATAGGAGTTACAGGGCAAACAGGAGCAACAGGAGCTACAGGAGCAACAGGAGCTACAGGACAGACCGGTGATAGGGGTGGTGTAAAGTATCAGTTCACCACGGCTACTGCTGATTCAGACCCTGGAAACGGTTTCTTCAAATACAGCAGTGGAACAATATCTTCTGTAACTAATCTTTTCGTGGATAACTTGGATTGGCTAGGTAATACACAAACTGGTTGGTATGACACCTGGGACGATTCTACCAACAACCCCAGGGGTTATTTGGTTATTGTTGGAAATAGCGTTTTAGACAACATAACAAACATTTTTAGAATTACTGGAAACGTAACTGCAGCAGCGAGTTACTACAAGATTCCAGTGTCTTATGTCTCAGGAACTTTGCCTACAAATGGAAACTACTATCAGTTTTCTTTCGACAGAACTGGAGATGTAGGAGCTACTGGTGCTACTGGGTCTACTGGGTCTACAGGAGCTTCCGGGGCAACCGGCCAAACAGGTCAAACAGGAGCTTCAGGCGCAACAGGCGCTACTGGTCAGACCGGCGCTGCTGGCGTTACAGGAGCAACAGGCGCTACAGGAGCAACAGGTCAACAAGGATCTGTAGGAGTTACAGGACAAACAGGAGCTTCAGGAGCAACGGGCGCAACCGGAGCAACCGGAGCTTCAGGAGCTACTGGGGCCACTGGCGCAACAGGAGCTTCTGGGGCAAGCGGCGCTACTGGTCGAACTGGTCAAACAGGGGCTTCTGGAGCCACAGGAGCAACAGGTCAAACTGGAGCTCAAGGCAATCAAGGCGTAACAGGAGCAACGGGCGCGACTGGTCAAACCGGAACTCAAGGAAGTCAGGGCGCAACCGGCCAGACAGGGCAAACAGGCGCTTCTGGGGCTACAGGAGCTACAGGAGCTTCTGGGGCAACTGGAGCTACGGGCCAGACTGGCGACAGAGGTGGAGTAAAGTATCAGTTTAGTACAACTACAACTGATGCGGATCCTGGCAGTGGAAAGTTCCAGTACAGTAGTGGAACAATATCGTCCGTCACTAATATTTTCATAGATAACCTAGACGCCTTAGGTAACACCCAAACGGGTTGGTACGACACTTGGGATGACTCTACTAACTCTACAAAAGGTTATTTGGTAATAACGGCTAACAGCACAGCCGATACGGTTATAAACGTATTCCGTATTACAGGAAACGTAACTGTAGCTACTGGCTATTACAAGATTCCAGTTGCTTATGTTTCAGGAACGCTGCCTACAAACAACAATTTTTATCAATGCAATTTCAGCCGTAATGGCGACATAGGAGCTACTGGCGCTTCTGGGGCAACCGGGGCTTCAGGCGCAACAGGAGCCACAGGACAGACAGGCCAAACAGGTCAGACAGGCCAGACTGGGTCAACAGGCTCACAAGGTTCTCAGGGTGTAACCGGGGCTACAGGAGCCACAGGGCAAACTGGAGCAACAGGTCAGACTGGTTCACAAGGTTCACAAGGTTCACAAGGTGTAACAGGCGTAACAGGCGCTACAGGTGTAACTGGAGCTACTGGCGCAACGGGCACAACAGGTGTTGGTGGGCCTACTGGCGCTACGGGTGTAACAGGTGCCACAGGTGTAACTGGTGCAACAGGCCCAGGTACTCTTAGCGGTACGACAAACTACCTGGCCAAATTCACCAGCACGACTGGCGCAGGCAACAGCGTTGTTTACGAGACAGGCAGCAACCTTCACGTCGGTGGTACAAGCCCTGGCGCTAGGCTGCAAGTTGACGCTACAAGCGCTGCTACTGTTGGCTTGATCGTAAAAGGGTTTACCAGCCAGTCTTCTGATTTGCAGCAGTGGCAGAACAGTGCTGGTACGGTTTTAGGTTACATAAGCAACGGCGGTGAAATTACAACAAGGTCTGGAATAGCTTTAAGGCTGTTCAGGGCTGACAACGCACAAAGCAACACAATAACTTGTGATTCTTCTGGTAAAATTAGTATAGAGCACACTGGGGTTATAGTTGCTGGAAGCGCTGGTTACGTTCAAGCGACTAACTATTTTGCGTCAGGACCTAATCTTTACAGCCAATCCGGCTCGCCTGTCTCGCTCTACGCGGCTCCTAACGGCTCAGGCTCATTTAAAAGTGTTGTTGTTACAACCAGCTCAAACTGCACAGCTGGTTATTTGTTTGCTGTTCAAAATAACGGTTCTGACAAAGTTGTTGTTGACTTTAACGGTTATTTAGGAATAGGCACCACGACGATTGGTGCCATGGTTCAAATAAATACAGCAACGACAACTACAAAAGGCCTAATAATTAAAGCAGCTGCGTCCCAATCCGCGAACCTCCAAGAGTGGCAGAACTCTTCTGGTACAGCCTTGGCGTACATGGACGCTAGCGGCAACTTCTACGCTGTTAGCAAGAGCTTCTTGATTGACCATCCGACTCCAGAGAAGAAAGCCCAAGGCAAGAAGCTGCACCACGCCAGCTTGGAAGGCCCTGAGCACGCTGTCTTCTTCCGTGGAACCCTGACTGACAGCGACTGCATCATTCTTCCTGAGTACTGGAAGGACTTGGTGCATGAGGACACAGTCACGGTTGTCTTAACGTCAAGAAAATATCCTCAGCCCAACCTGTACGTTGAAGATGCCAACAACATCAGAGTGCTTGTCAGGTCTGACCGCGCTATCTGCTGCGACTTCGTGGTGTACGGTACTCGTAAGGATGTACCTATGCTGGAGGTTGAGATAGATGGCAACTAACTATAACCCCAGCATAGTTACAAGTGGGCTACAGGTTTACCTGGACGCTGCCAACGTAAAAAGTTACCCAGGTTCAGGTACGTCTTGGCTGGACCTTACTGGTAACGGTAATAACTTCACTTTGGTTAACTCTCCTACTTGGAGCAGTGCCAACGGTGGCGTGTTTGAAACAAATGGAACAACGAGCGCCATCACTAGCAGTTATTCCACCAGCAAGTACACGATCATGTCTGCAACCAGAATAATATCTGGCGGCAGAATGCTGACTGCCTTAAACAACAATTGGCTGCTTGGTCATCACGGCGGAAGCGGACCAAACTACTATGCCGAAGGTTGGGTAAACAACCAGTACACCTTGTCTGGGTCTGGTTGGCATATTTGGACGGGTACTGGCGACACTTCTACCGACACATGGTCTATGTGGTACGACAATACTTTTGTTGTTCAGAATTCTCTTGGAGTAAGCGGTCCTAACGGTTTCAATATCGGCGGTCAAAATAACGAAAGAGCTAACGGTCAGATTTCTTTTTTGTTGATCTACAACACAATACTCACATCAGATCAAATCCTACAAAACTACAACGCCCTTCGCGGCAGATTCGGCCTGTAAGGAGGGCGTGCGATGGGACTAGGTCACTCTCCATCAATTGTCCAAAGTGGTTTGGCGCTTTGCCTTGATCCTGGCAACATCAAAAGCTACTCGGGCTCTGGGTCTACGATTACCGACTTAAGCGGAGCAGGCAATAATTTTACTTTGAATGGCAGCCCTTACGTCAATTACGGCTTTGGTCGAAGTTTAACCTACAGCGGCGCTCAAACTTTAAGCTCTTCTTTTACCCCTAGCAACACATGGTCAATATCCATGTGGTTTAACAACACGTCTACTTACAACATCCATAACCGTGGATTGTTTTCTACTTACAGCACTTCTAGCTTTAACGGTTGTTATGTTGGTACTACAACAGCCGCAGCTAACTCTATGCGTGTGTGGTACAACTCAAACGGTTATTCGCTAATAAATTATTCTTTTGCTGTTAACAGCTGGTACCAGTTAACTATAACCTGCGACGGAACCACTTTAGTCGTGTACGTTAACGGCGTAGCTGTGAACAGCATCACTACCGCCACAACCCACGCAAACACTTTGGCAATTGGTCAAACTAGGTTCGATAACAACTACTGGATTGGTAACATAGGTCAAACTTTAGTCTATAGTCGTGCGTTGACCGCCTCAGAGGCGTTACAAAATTACAACGCTAGCCGTGGTCGTATTGATAATTTCTATTCTCCGCCGCCTATTACCAGCAATTTACTTGTCAGCTTAGACGCAGGTAATCCTAACAGCTATTCTGGAAGTGGCACTGCTTGGAACGATATAAGTGGAAACGGCAATAACGCTACGCTTGTAAACAGCCCTACGTTTGACACAGGTAACGGCGGTAGTTTTGTATTCAATAGGACTACTAATTACGCCACGTTGCCTTTTACTACTACACTGACAAATTGCACTTTTAATTTTTGGTTTAAAGCTACGTCTACAGCTTCTTACCAATACTTACTCTCGCTAGGAAACGGATCAACGTCTTCTTACGCTTTGCATTTTGATATGAATGACCCTGACTTGGGGTCCACAGGTCAAACTATGTGGGTCTATTGGAATAGCGGAGGCACGCCTTATTCTGCTTTGTCTAGAAGTGGTACTTATGGAGATTTTCAAGACAGCACCTGGCGTAATTATTGTTTTGTTAGGAACAATAGTGACACTGGAACAATAACTCGTCACTACGTAAACGGAGTTGAGCGAAGCTCAGGCGTATCTCGAAGTGGGGATCAGACAACACAGTTTGGTAACGGCGCGGGCTATAATTGCCGAATAGCCGTTTTTCATAACGCTGCAAACAATTTTTTCGGTGGTAACATTGCGTCTGTTCAAATTTATAACGCAGCGCTTTCACCTATCCAAATAGCGCAAAACTTCAACTCTCTGCGCGGGAGGTTCGGGCTATGAGTGCTGAGTTCAAAGCTCTTGGCTCTTACGCTGGACCTGAGATTGCAGACTCTGGTTTGGTTGTCTCTTTAGACGCTGGTAACACCAAGAGTTACCCAGGTAGTGGTACTACTTGGACTGATTTAACAGGTAACGGTCTCAACGCCACCATAGGCAATAGTCCAGTTTTTTCTTACATGAACAGCGGTATTCTTACATACTCTGGAGCTACTGCTGGGGCTACCGCTACAGGCACATCGTCTTTGTTTAACGTCGGCACAGGCGACTTCACTCTAGAGTGTTGGGCTAAAGTATCTAGCTTCGCGCCCTATTCTCTTCCCGTTTCTTTGGACGATAATCTTAACGGCAACGGCATCATTTACTACTTGGCTGCTTCGCCATACAACTTTCGCACCTGGATAGGCAACACGGCGAACAACAGCGTTACTCAAATTACCACAAATACTTGGTATCACTTGGTAATATCCAGGCTCTCAGGCACTGTGTCTAAGTATATAAACGGTGTTTTGGACAGCACGCATACTGCTGCTGGTTCGCTAGCCACGGGCCAATCGATAAAAATAGGTTGGCGCTACGACGCTTCTTATAACTTCACTGGATCAATAGGAGAGGTAAGCTTCTACAACGCAGCAATGACAGCGGCTCAAGTTGCTCAAAACTACAGTGCAACCAGTAGTCGCTATCTAGGGTCTCCGATTTCACTTCCAGACATTCCTGGTATGAAGTTATGGCTTGACGCATCTGATTCTGGAACACTTTTCTCAGACACCGCCGGAACTACTTTGGCTTCAGCTGACGGCACAGCAGTCGCTTTGTGGAAAGATAAAAGCGGTAATTTAAATCATGCCAGTCAAGCAACATCAGCTAATAGACCGCTTGTTAAGTTAGGTATACAAAACAATTTAAGTGTTTTGCGCTTCGACGGCAGCAATGACTTCATTCAACCTTCTAGTTTTGCTATAGGTCCTGAACCCGTTACAATTTTTACTGTGTTTAAAACTAACAGCACAGGCTATCACAGCATCTATGACACGTCTGGTTCTAGGCCAATGATGTGGATTGATAGTAGTGGAAGAATAGAATTAGACTACCCCAGCACATACACTGTTTCATCTAGTGTTTTAAATTCAAATACGTTGTTTACTTATGTGAATGCTTCTTCAGGAGGGGGTTTAAGGTTAAATGGTTCAACTATAGTCTCAAGCTACAACACTAGCCTGTCTTCATCAGCAACAACTTTTTTTAATAGAAGCGGTGGGCAGACTTACAGAGGTGATTTCTACGAGATGCTCATTTATAATTCAGCTTTAACGTTGAATCAACAACAACGCGTAGAGGCCTACCTTAACACAAAGTGGAACATTTATTGACCAGATTAAGCGCTTTAAGCTTTTATTTCTGGCTTTTAGCTGGAGTGAACAATGGCTAATTCAGACAAGAACATCAAGATCACGCCAAACATCAGCCAGACGGCCCAGCCCAACGTTGTATTCACGGGCCAAGGCAATGTGCCGATCACGCTGAAAGTTCTGGATGATTCCTACGGCACATTGAGCTTTGAAGGCTCAGCCGGTCAGTTGTTCTCCATCAACAACAACCTGACCTCTGGCGTCATCTTTGCGGTCAACGACGTGTCGGGTATTCCCCAGATCGACGTCAACGCTGACGGTACGATCAGACTGGCTCCGTACGGTACCGCGCTTTATGTTGGCGGCATCAGTGGCAGTGCCGTAACCATTCAACCTTCGACCAGGAGCTCATCCGGCGCTGGCGCAAACATGACGCTAACAGCAGGGTCTGGCGTGACTACTGGCGCTGGTGGTAGCGTCTTTCTAAAACCAGGCGCTCAGGCTACGAGTGGTGGAGACGGTACTGTCATAGTTCAATCAGCAAATTTTTCTGGTAGTATTACTTACTTAAGAATTCAAAACCCGACAACGTCTACGTATTATGCAGATTTTGAAGTTACGGCTGGTGTCGGCGGCAATAACTTAACTATAGAGGGGGGTGGAGTTGCTCTCTACAACGTACGTATAAATTCAAGTACGGCGGTCGATACAAATAACGCTTTTAGGGCTGTTGGCGGCGGATACCCCACCCTTTCTACCGGAGGAGTGCGAGTAGGATACTCGCCTGTACTATTTTCTGCAACTCAGACATACAATTTTCAAGATACGGTAGGGCTTGTCCACGGCAGCGTAGGCACTATTAGAGTTGCTGACGCGTCTGGTAGCTCTACAGGCTCAGGCGGCGGTTCTTTTGCTTACACTTCTTCAACGCCCACAGCCCTTTCTGCCAACACCGACAACCTGGTCCTGACAGGCTCGGCGTTCCAGCGTCTGTCCGCTTCCGCAGCTTACAACCTGACAGGCATTGCTCCTCCGTCTGGCGGTGCGCACGTTGACGGTCGTGTGATCTGGCTGCACAACGTCGGTGCTAACAACATTACTCTCAAGCACAGCCAGACAAGCACAGCAGCCAATCAGTTCATTAACGAAACTGGCGGTGACATCGTTCTAGCGCCAAACAAATCTGTTCAGTGTACTTACGACAGCACTTCTGCGAAGTGGCGTGCGACTATCAACACCACAGGCGCTACGGGTGTCACAGGAGCTACTGGTGCTACTGGACAAACAGGTGCCACAGGCGTCACTGGCTCACAGGGTAATCAAGGCGTTACTGGAGCGACTGGTGTCACAGGTGCCACAGGAGCAACAGGAGCTACCGGCGCAACAGGTGTAACAGGAGCCACAGGTGTAACTGGGTCTAACGGAGCTGCTGGAGCTACAGGAGCTACTGGCGCTACAGGCGTAACAGGTTCTCAGGGCGTAACAGGAGCAACTGGTGTAACTGGCGCGTCTGGTGCTGCTGGCGCCACAGGAGCTACAGGCCCAACAGGAGCCACAGGTGTAACTGGTGCCACAGGCACAACAGGCGCATCTGGTTCCGCGAATATCAGCGGTACTTCTGGTTATTTGGTTAAGTTTACAGGTTCTACGTCTGGTGGTAATAGCCTTGTTTATGATACTGGCACCAACGTTGGCATCGGCACGGCATCGCCGAGCAACAACTTGTCGATTGGAGCAGCTGCTGGCAAGATCGGTTTCCAGCGTGGTTCTGGCGACGGCGAATACGCTCTGATAGGTTACAAAGGCACAACTGGCAATGATCGCTATGTTTTTGAAATCAACAATACCTCTGGAACTGGTGAGCTTAGGTTAAATCAGGGCGGGACCAGCACTCCCATCGGCATGACCTTCTATACAAACAATGCCGAAAAGATGAGGATAGATTCTTCCGGTAATGTCGGGATTGGAACAAATGTTCCGAATAAAAGTTTGGTTATCGCAGCCAATAGTTCTACTCCACAAATAAATATTTATAAATCTCCTGACGGGTCATTAAATGCTGCGCAACAAGTAGTTTCGCTTGGAACAGGAAGCAGTCAATCTAATGCTGGTACGACCGGAGGGAATGAATACGGCATACTTCAGCTTTTACATAATGGAACTATTCGTTGTCAGTTTTATGTCAATGCGGGTGGTGCTGCTGGCAGCAATTTCGTTCTTGACGGTGTTTCTTTTGGGACCTCCGCCACCTCGGCTGGTCAAGTCTATATTATTCCGGCTAGCGCGGCCAGCAAGGCTCTTGTTGTCCGTGGCTTCACTTCGCAGTCAGCCAACCTGCAAGAGTGGCAGAACAGTTCAGGATCAGCTAGAGCCTTTATAGACGCTAATCAAAAATTATTCGTACAGCAGCCTGCCGACGCAGCTGTCGGTAACTCTGAAGTAGTAGTTGCGGAGTTTGGCGCTAAAACATTTTGGGCCAATGGCGACGCTTCTTTAATCACCGTAGGTTATACAGACATTGCTGGAGCTTATAACAGCACTTCTACTAATTGGGACATGTATTTCAAGGTAGGCAACAGTTCTACAAGATCAGAAAGGATGCGAATAACTGGAGCCGGTTTGGTTGGCATAGCGACCTCTTCTCCAGGGGCTATGTTGCAGGCTAATACTACGGCAGCCGCCACCAAAGGCCTCATCGTCAAGGGCTTCACTTCGCAGTCTGCTAACTTGCAAGAGTGGCAAGATAGCTCTGGTAACGTTTTAAATAGTATTTCAAGTAACGGTTATTTTACTATTAGTCCTGTCGCCCTAACCGGCACCCAGTCTCCTTCTGCGACTATCACTGCTCCGGCACATACAGCGTTAACCGCGTCAACAGAGTCCACTGACGTTTACTGGAATCTTGCGCGTACAGTACAGTTTGCTACCGGTGCAATAACACTACAACGCGCCGTAAGAATTGGTGCTCCAACCTACGCATTCGTTGCTGCAAGTACGATTACAAATGCCGCTACTATGCAGATTGATTCTGCTCCGGTGGCTGGCACCAACGCAACAATCAACAATGCCATTGCTCTAAGAGTTTTAACTGGCGTGTCTACGGGTAGAGGAATCATTGTTCAAGGAGCGGTCAGTCAAGCTCGAAACCTTCAAGAATGGCAAAACAGCAACGGCGCTGCCTTGGGCTATATTACTTCAAGTGGTAACATAAGTTTTTCAAGAGGAAATGGCGGCTCTGAAGCGTTTGGTGACGCTGCAAATGCAAGCGGCACGAGTGCTACTGCCCTAGGCTATTTTGCAGTAGCTTCAGGCACTGAAACAATTGCACTTGGTTATTCCAGTTCAGCTTCTGCCTCGACCGCAATTGCGCTAGGTAAAAGTGCTACGGCATCCGCTTCAAACGCTATAGCCATTGGCACGTCAGTATCTAACTCAACTGCCAACTCAGTAGCTATAGGTAATTCAAGTAATACTTTAAATGCTTTTTACGGCACTTTGCGCACTTACATGCCCAGTGCCGCCACGACTGGCGCAATAATTAAAGCGTTTACTTCGCAAACGGCCAACTTGCAAGAGTGGCAAGACAGCGCAGGGAACGTCCTTGCTAGCATCGGTGCTAACGGCTCTCCACAGTACACAAGTAACAGCCCAGCAGGCTACACGGCCAACCAAGATAACCTTGTACTCACAGGCTCAGCCTTCCAACGGCTCAGCGGTACAGCTGCCAGAGACATCACAGGCGTAGCACCGCCAACGGGCCTTTCTCATGTAGGCGGCAGAATGATGCGTATTTATAACGTGGGCAGCTTCAATCTCACTTTGAAGCACAACTCTACTTCGTCAACAGCAGCTAACCGTTTCTTCTGCGTACAATCAGCAGATGTTGTCATAGCTACAAATGACTTTGCTGAACTAATCTACGACAGCACAAATAACGGCTCAGGCGCAGCTGGTTGGCGCGTAGCTTAATAGGAGGATACTTCTATGGCTGGAATCAGCAGACGATGCAAGCGCAGGCCGAACTCTGGCGTTGGTGGTTGCACAAATGGAGGAGCAGGCTCTCCTCCAGCGCTGTACCCTAGCTCTACAGGCGTTATCAAAGCTAGCGTTACAAACCCATACGCGCCACCACCTAGAAGACCTCCAACAAGAGTGGCGCAAGCAGGCAACCAGGTTATCCTGTCGTTCAATCAGCCTGTTGTGGCAGCTACCACAGGCATCACTGTCAAGGTAACGAAAGGCACAGGATGACAACTCAAGAGCCTTGGTACAAAGACGGCCTGCGTTTTGAATGCACCAAGTGCGGTGACTGCTGCAAGTCTTGGGAAGGGTCGATATGGCTGGTAGGTGACGATCTTAGCGTGCTGGCTAAGCATTTGAACATGCCTGAGCAAGAAGTTGCTATCAAGTATACAAACAATAATTTTGAAGACTTGCAGATACAAAGAAAGACAAATGGTGAGTGCCCGTTCCTAGCCAACGGAACAACCTGTTCAGTATATGATGCTCAACCAAACCAATGTCGCTCCTATCCTTTTATGCGACTTATTGAAAACTCACAAGAAAACTGGAACAATATCACAAAAAAGTGCCCTGGAGCCAACCAAGGCACTTTGATAGACGCTAATGAGATTACGGCTAGAATAAAGAAATCTATAAAGTTCTAAGGAGCCGACAAATGGCTATCATGACATCGCCGCCTCCAGACACTAGCACAACATCTAGCTCGTCAAGCTCTACCAGTACGACTACTACAACAACGACCACAACGACAACAACCACAACAACTACGACGACCACTACAACAGCTGGGCCGATAACAGCTGGCATAACGCTCAACACAGCAGATTCAGACGCTTCTGATCAAACTATTGTTTTGGACATCTCAGGCGTAACGATAGAAGCAAACGACAGCGTTGAGATTATTCTCGCGGCCAATGGAGTTCAGTCAGCCCTAGATGGAAGCTACGTCGCGGCTGTTACGTTGGCTAACACAGACATAGAGAACGAGTACGGCTTGAAGCTGCACCTAGACGCTTTGAACTACAAGAGCTACCCAGGCACAGGCTCAACCTGGTTTGATCTGAGTGAAAGCGGTAATAACGCTACTATTTACAACGGAACTTTTGTTACCACTAACTACGGAGGAATAAGCTTTAGTGGTAGTAGCAGCAGCTACGCTGAAATTGCAAATAATTCTTTAGTGACTGGGCAGTTTACTATAGTTGTAGCTATAACTTTAAATAATACCACTGGTGGCAACATCATAGGCAACTACGGTGTCGGCTATACTAGCAATACTCTTCAACTAAACAATATTGGAGGGCTGTATTTAAACTCGTACACGCCTAACTGGTCTACTAACTTAACTGCTTCAACGTTTATAATTGCGGCTACTAGAGACGCTTCAAACAACACAAAGCTCTATAAAAACGGAACATTGAATGCTAGTTCTACCAACACTGCTACCATATCAACTGGTCAGAACTGGAGACTGGCCGCTGACGTCGGTAGCGGAGCAGAGCCTTTAAACGCCACATTCTATATGGTAAGGGTTTACGACAAAGCCCTCTCTTCCACAGGCATATCCAATCTGTATAATCGTCTCAAAGGTCGGTACGGTCTGACATAGAAAGGCTGTCATGTCCCCCAAGCTCACTATCGGCATGGCTAACTGGGATGACCCAGAAGGCGCGTTCTGGACCCTCACTTCCATACGCCAGTACCACGTCAAAGCAGAAAGAACAGACGTAGAGCTTCTTGTCATAGACGACATGCCTGAGAAGCAGCAAGACCTAGAAAACGTGTGCAACAACTCTGGAGCCAGGTACGTTCACCACTCCAAGAACAAAGGTCCAGCACACGCCAAAGATTCTGTGTGGGAACACGCCAAAGGCGACTATGTTCTTCTAGTAGACAGTCATGTTCTGCTAGCTCCATGTTCTGTGCAATACATCATCGACGCTATCGACAGCGACCTAATAGGCAAAGACCTTTGGACAGGTCCGTTGCTGAACGAGCGTGGTCACATGATCGCGTCTGAGCTGCTACCAGAATGGCGCGGAGACTTCTTTGGCGTATGGCACACAGACCCAGAACTGCCAAAGATAAAGATCAAAGAGATTGAAGGACATGGCTCTGCTTACACGCTTATGAAGCGTGAACACTATCCATACTTTAGCAAGCACTTTAAAGGTTTTAGCGCAGAAGAGCTTTACTTACATCAAAAAGTGAGGAATAATGGAGGTAAGTGTTACGTTCATTTAGACCTAGGCTGGGTTCATAGGTTTTACAGGTCAAAACCAATCACCTATGCTTTAACCCTTAATGATAAGTTTCATAATTACCTCGTAGCTTCTTACGAGATGGGCTGGAGCATTAAACAATGTTGTGATTATTTTAAAAGAAAGTTACCAGCTGATCAGTGCGAAGAAGTTTTGAACGGAATTAAACTTATATTTCCAAGCATTGATTTTGATGATGATTCTGGAAAGAGGCACAAAGTACATGACTGATAAAGAAAAACAAAGAGAGTACAATAGAAAATACAGAGAAGCTAATAAGGAAAAATTTAAAGAATACAGTAAAAAGTACAGAGAGAAACACGCGGAAAAACTTAAAGAGGTTTGGCGTTTAAACGCTAAACGCTATTATCAAGAAAATTTAGAAGAATGCAGGCTTAAAAATAAAGAAAGGGGTAGAGCTAACTATATTAAAAACAAACAAAAAATATTAAAACAAAACTCTGATTGGCAAAAAGCAAATCCAGATAAAATGCGAGCCTATAGGCGGAAATGGATTGAAAACAACAAAGAAAAAAATGCTCAAAGTAAGAAAGACTGGGTTAACAATAATCCAAAAAAGTATAAAGAATCACGTAAAAAAGAGGCTGACAGAAGAAGATCAGACCCTCACTTAAAAATAAAGCAAGTTGTTTCTGCTTTGATGCGTGTAGCTCTTAAAAAACAGAGCGTCTCTAAAACAACAAAAACAGCAACTCTTTTAGGTTGCTCTGTACAAGAGTACAAGCTTTATTTAGAAAATCTATTTGAGTCCTGGATGACCTGGGACAATCATGGAAGCCATAGGCCTGACGGCGTTAGACGCTGGAACATAGACCATATAGTTCCTTTGAGCCATTTTGATTTAACAGACCCTGAAAAGCAAAAGGTAGCTTTTCACTACACTAACACTAGGCCTCTTGAGGCGTTTAAAAACATAAGTGAAGGCAACAGAAGACCCAGACCAGAAAGGCACAAAGAACATGACTAGCATAGAAGGCATAGCTACAATCTTGGTTATGCTATTTTGCGCTTTTGGTTTTGCAGCTGTATACTTTGCCTACGAAAAGCCAAAGTGCGATGAATAGCTTTTTTGTTCCGTTTACCCTATAAACAAAGCCAAATGATTGATTTACTGAATAGCTTTTTGAGGTTTATGTTGTACTCAGAGTTTTTCATGTATTTCTTTCTCGTATCTTTTGTGCTTGTAGGCGTTACGTTAATCGTGGGATTTCTTACCGACAAGACTGAAGGGAAGTGACTCGTGTATCCTCAAAGGTTTGGTCCTAAAAAAGTATTTCACGTTGTTGGCTTACCTCACGCTCAAACAAATAAAAATTTTGTTTATTGCGCTTTTAACGCAAGAATAATAAATTTTTGCAAAGCCATGATGTCGCTAGGACACACGGTTTACCTTTACTCACCAGAAAACAACACAGCTGAATGTACAGAGCATATTCCTGTAATGACAGAGGAGGAACAGAAGAAAACTCTTGGCGTAGAGAAGTTGGTTCCTCTGACTCCTTACGTGTTTTGGCCTGGCTGTAAACCCGCCTTTAGCCTGTTCAACAAAAGAGTCATAGAAGGAATAAAGAAAAGGCAGTCCAAAAAAGACTTTATTTGCATAATCGGCGGCTCTTCTCAAAAAGAGATAGCTGATTTTTTTCCAAGCCTTTTGACTGTTGAATATGGTATTGGATACAGCGGGACTTTTGCCACATTTAGAATTTTTGATTCTTACGCTTGGATGCACACTCTCTACGGAGCTCAGGGAGGAAGAGGAGACGCGTCAGACGTTGACGGTAAATATTTTGATTGCGCAATAGGTAGTCTATACGACCCAGCCGATTTTGATTTCAGCGCCGAGAAGGACGACTACTACCTTTATATAGGTAGGCTCACTCCCAGAAAAGGAATACAAATTCCAGCAGATGTTTGCAAGCATCTCGGTGCCAGGCTTTTAATAGCTGGCGCTGAAGGTCCTCCAATGAACTACGGAGAGTATGTAGGAGTTGTAGGCGTCAAAGAAAGAAATGAGCTTATGCGAAAAGCAAAAGCTCTGTTTGTGCCAACTCAGTACATAGAGCCTTTTGGAGGTGTTCACGCGGAAGCAGCTATGTGCGGAACACCAGTCATAACCACAGATTGGGGAGTTTTTACTGAAACCGTTATCCACGGCGTTACAGGATACAGGTGTAGGACCATAGGAGAATACGTTCAAGCGGCTAAAAATGTACACAGGCTTGATCCATTTAAAATACACCAGTACGCGTTAGACAATTTTTCCATAGACAGAGTCAGGTGGCAGTACGAAGCTTATTTTGACCAGATGCTAGAACTTTGGGGCGACGGGTTTTACTCTCTAAGCGAGACTCCTTACAACAGGTATGGAAAACTAATAGATTCTACTTTTCCTAAAGAAGACGCTTTTAAAACAACAGACTTGCCTATGGTGAGTTGCTGGTGCGCGGCTTACGGTAGAGTCAGCTGTCTTGAAGAAGCTATAGAATCGTTTTTAAGGCAAGACTACAAAGGACCTAAAGAGTTAGTGATCCTAAACGATTACGAGGGACAAGAGCTATATTTTGATCATCCTGAGGTAAGAATAATAAACGTAAAAGAGCATATAGTTCCTTTGGGTAAAAAATTCAATGAAACAATAAAGTATTGCAAGGGAGATATTTTGTTTTGTTGGGACGATGACGATATTTTTCTACCTCACAGAATTTCTTATTGCGTAAAGAAAATGAAGAATGGAGTTTTCCACACTAGAAACATTTTGACTGAAAGCTCGGAAGGAGTTTTTGAAGTACCTAAGGTAGACATGGCCAATCAGTGGCCTATAGCTCATCCAACTCACGCCTACACAAGAGAACTGTTTGATTCAGTAGGAGGATTTACAGAATCAGACTGGGTAGGAGTAGACCAGCTCTTCATGCGAAAAGTTGCCGAGAAGCTAGGAGGGCATTACGACCAGGAGGTAAGGCCTGAAGACATGTTTATAGTCTATAGGTTCGGCAGCACTGGGTTTTACAACACGTCTGCCTGCGACATAATGACTGAGAATGTAAGCCAGCTGGCAGCTAAAAAACTTGAAAGTAATGTTAAAGAGGGTAAGATTCCTCTAGGTAAGATTGTACTTAAACCTAAATGGAAAAAGGATTACGTTAAAATTATGCAAGATCACACCAAGCCTAAAATGAATCACATCTATGGAGAGCCTCAGTTTGGAGAGAACTGGTTTAGCTATCCTGGACTGTACTCAGGTTTTGTAAGAGACTGTCCTGAAGGAGGTAAGATAGTAGAAGTAGGTAGTTGGAAAGGAAAGTCTACGGCTTATCTTGGCGTAGAGGTAGTAAACTCAAATAAAAATATACAAGTGTATGCTGTAGACACTTGGTTAGGCTCTAACGAAGCTGCGCATATAAATGATCAGTACGTAAAAGAAAACAAGCTATACGAGTTGTTCTTGTCTAACATGGCTCCTGTAAACAAGGGTCGTGAGGTAGTTAAGCCTATTAGAATGAAATCTGTAGAAGCGGCTAATATGTTTGAAGATAACAGTGTGGACTTTATTTTTATAGACGCTTCTCATGAATACGAAGATGTCAAAGCAGACATAGCCGCGTGGCTGCCTAAGGTTAAACCTGGAGGAGTCTTGGCAGGTCACGACTGGAACTGGCCTGAAGTACAAAGAGCTGTAGTAGATAGTTTACCTAAAGCAGTGTCTGCTGGAGAGCTTTGCTGGATTTACAAGCTAGAAGCTTAAAAAGAAAGATACACATGACCCCTAATTTAGTTAGCTGTTATTGCCCTACTTACGGCAGAGTTCACTGTTTGGAAGAAGCCGTAGAGTCTTTTTTAAAGCAAGACTACAAGGGACCAAAAGAGTTAGTCATTTTAAATGACTACGAAAATCAAACTATACGTTTTGATCATCCTGATATAAAGGTATACAACACGCCTTATAGAATAAAACCGTTAGGAGCTAAGTTCAACGCTACAGTAAAGATGTGTTCAGGAGACGTTTTGTTTTGCTGGGAAGACGACGACATTTATTTGCCTAATAGAATCTCTTACACCTTAGCTAACATGAAAAACGGCATATTCCATACTGGAGACGGATTTTTTGAGAACGCGGTAAATAACATAAAACCAGCTTCAAACGTTTTCCACGCCACCCACGCTTTCACTAAAACTTTGTTTGATGCTATAGGCGGTTATCCAGAAAAGGATCAATGCGACGTTGATGTAAAGATAATGGAAAAATTTAGAGAAGCCGTAGGAGGGCATTACTCTGTCAAAGTTCCTGTAGAAGATAGGTTTTACATATACAGGTGGTCAACTGTTAATTCTTATCACGGTTCTGGCTGGGGTCCGCAAAAAACTGATGTAAGCTTAGCTGTTGAGTCCATAGTCGAAAGTCAACGCACTAGAAAAATAATTCCTTCAGGCGAAATTGTTCTAAAACCCAGATGGAGCTACGACTACATGAGCTCAGTAAAATCTTTTTGAAAGGCTTGATATGTCTGTTCCTTTTGATTTGGCAACAGGTTTTGATAGCGGCGGATTTGCTTTTCCAAAACCTTGTCTAAACCGTTGTTTTAACTACAAGTTACCTAATAACCTTAGTAATTTTACTTTGGCTGTTCACGTAACTTATTGGCACTCAGAAAAAAGATTTAAATACGTCAACGAGTTAATAAAAAGTTTGAACTCTTTGTCTTGTAAAACTCAGGTATTCGTTCACACGAACAATTTAAAATTAAAACTACACTATCCCGCGCTGGTAGTTTTTCATGATATGACTGGCCAAGACGGGCATACGCTCTCTTGGAAGCACAGGCCTATAATGGCTTCCACGTACATAAACTACGATGCTGTGATGTATATCGAAGACGACATTCTGTTTAATCAGAATAACCTGGAGTATTGGTACTCAAACCATTCTTTGTGCAGCAGACACGGTTACAACTTAGGGTTTTTAAGAATAGAGTATGACAGAGATAAAGCTTATTGCACGGACATTTCACCTAAGTTTAGTAAATGTCAGCCTCTTCCCAAAGAAGTAAACTTAGATAACGAATTATTTTATCTAAACGACAATAACTTTTACTCCGGGCTATGGATACTAGACCAAGAAGAATTTGAATGGTTTTCTGCCCAGGCTTATTTCGACTTAAACATTTGTCCTTATTACTTTGGTTACAAAAGAGAAGCTGCGGCTGTTGGCGCTATACCTATGTTTAAAGGAACGTTGCTTAAAGATGATATCAAAGGACAAACAGTTCACCACATGCCTAACAACTATATAAACTACAAAGATTATTGTAAAATTTCACCAGAAGAACTTTACAGAAAACAGTAGGCATTTAATTTTTAAACAGGCTAGGAGAGAATCATGCCTAGTGTTGACGCCAAGACAGTTACGCGTATGGCCATTCTTATGGCAATAATATTTTTACTGGTTTACGATTTTTTCGCAGTATATAGATTTGGATTTGAAGGCACTATAAGCACAGTAGTCTATTCAATGTCCAAAGAGTACCCTGTGGTATCATTCATGGCTGGCTTAGTTTGTGGTCATTTATTTTGGGGTCAAGAACAAGGGGCTAAAAGTGGAAACTCAAAACTGGATAACGATAAGCAAAATAAATGACAGCAGAGGTTTTGTTGAAAAGATAGAGCTTACCGAAGGAATAAAGGCGGCATACGATTTTGATGGCGTAATCTGCGAGGATTGCCCTAAAGGTATTCCTAACGACAAAGAAAAATATATCAAGTTTTTAAGAACAGCTAAACCTTTATACCTACCGCATACTTCACAAATTCCAATGATAATAACAGGAAGACACGAGCAGTATCGTAAGGTTACTATGGACTGGCTTGAAGAACACGGACTTTCTGTTGATCCCAAGAAACTAATAATGAGGCCTTTTGAAAAAGACGACAACATATGGGTAGAGCAGGTGTCTTTGTTCAAGGGAGGTCTGTACAAGATATCTAACTTTAATTTGTTTATAGAAAGTTCTTTAGCTCAATCTGAAAGAATAAAAGATATTTCAAAGAAGCCTGTCTTTTGCCCCTCATTTGGAATGTTGCCTTAGTTGTTACGTTAGGGTATTATTAAAAATGTCCTATGGAGATTAGGCCATGGACTCTTTCGATATCTGGGCTCATTGCGAAAAAGAACTAGAGACTAAGCTCGGAAGACTTAGGAACATTCAAGTTTTAGAAGTATACTTGGGGCCTTGGTGGTGGTATTTGCGATACGGGGCTAAGGTCAGGTTCAAGAAAAACAAACTAAAGTTAGCTATAGGCCCCGTGGCTGACTGGATTCGCGCTTCTAAGGAGGATAACGCTATGTTGATTCTTACAGATAGCCAGAAGGTTTCTTTGTCAATCAAGCCTGTAACTAAGGCTGGAAATCCTGCCGCTATAGACGGACTTCCAGTCTGGAGTCTTGGTTGTGAAGACCATTTAAAGCTTGAAGTGTCTGAGGACGGCCTAAGCGCTGTAGTAAGTTCTCTTGGCAAGCTTGGCGTTTGCCAAGTAAATGTTTCAGCCGACGCAGATCTTGGCGAGGGCGTTGAGACAATTACTGGCGTTATTGATATTGAAGTTAAAGCCGGTAAAGCTGTAAATGTTGGAATTGACGCCGGCTCTCCTGAAGAGATTGGCTAACGTAAGCTGGTTGGATCTTGGCGGGTAAAACCAGTTTGGCCAGGCAGTGGTTCAACCCGCTGCCTGGCTTTTTAATTAGGAGCATTAAAATGGAAGCTATAGAAGAGTTACTAATTTTTTACATCAACCACTCTAGTGCTAAAAGCAGCACTGGACTTGTTAATGGCTTAAAGATAGTGTCCATGCACTACAACGAGATTATTCAAATAGTTAGATGGACATTCCCTTGCGTGGTTATGCTATGTGTATTATTGTGTTTATTGTTTGAAACTAATAAGAGAACGGAGTGACAGTATGTTTTTTGCATTGCTAGTTCTTGCTATGAGCCAGGCTCCAGCTCCTAAGGTAGAGCTGCCTACCACCTTCTCCGGAGAGCCTGGTAACTTCATTACCATCTTGCCAACAACTAACGGCAAAACAGTAAAGTACGTATACCTAGATAAAGGCCTGAACGTATTCCCTTCTGCTCTACTCGCCAACCCTGTAGCCACAGTGGTTACAGCTCCTAAAGGCAAGTACCGTTTGTTGGCTTACACGGCTCTTGGAGATGTGCCTTCAGAGCCTTCTATGACAATCATCAATGTCGGCGGCGTACCGGACAACGCGCCGTTTGGTCCGTTTAACCCAGCTCCACTTCCTCCAGCCCCCGTACCCCCGACTCCTGTTCCTCCTACTCCTCCTGGGCCTATGCCCCCAAACCCTCCTCAGCCAGACGCCTTGGAAAGTGCTTTGCAAAACATTTATGGAGGGTTGAAAGACCAAGAGAGAGGAGCAGCAGAAAAGATAGCCAAGCTGGCAGCCATATACAGAGAAGGCGCTAGGGCTGCTGACAATACAGACACTGACCCAAGCACAGGAAAGCCCTACTTCAACACTGTTGGAGATGTGTACAAGCGCGTAAATACACTTGGGGCAGCTGAGCTAACAGGCACGGACATATACGATATTCGTGATCGCATCCGTGTAGAGCTAAACTCTGCCCTACCTAAAAACGCTACTATCGTTCTAGACGCTAACGTTCGTAAGAACCTGTCTAGCCAGTTTAGCCGTATAGCCAACATCTTGGAGAACTTGAAATGAGCGAGTGCTGCAAGACACTACTTCTTGATCTAGCCAAGAAGATCAACGAAGTTTCTGAAAAGGACATGGAGCCAGTTGAAGGCGTTGACATGTCAAACGGCCCTCCTCCTTTGACTGAAACACAATTTGGCATGATGCAGGCTTACTTTAAAGTCGCTCAGATAATCGAAGAACTGGGTGGCGACGACAAAAGGTTCACAGGGCTGTCTCTGAAAAAGAACCGATAAAGCTACGAGGTGAAGTATGAGCACCGACAGTCCGTTTTGTGAAAAAACTCTATCGGTGCTTGAAGACAAGATAGACAGACTGATAAGGCTAGACACAAAGTCTTACACATCGGGTAAGCTAGACCCTACCAGCCTGCAGCAGTTCTCTATGTTAAAAGCTTACATGAATGTCATAGGCGCTATTCTGGAGATGAGAAGAGATGAGCGATACTCTTGAATTTGCACAGGGCTGGGTTAACGATCCACAAGAAGTGGAAAGCGTTGTAGCCCTACAGCCATATAAAACATTCTCTGATACAGAAGCTGGCAGATTTACTACTGCTTCTGCTTTGCCGGATAACGTGTACCTTTGGGACGCAGCTCGTAAGGTATTGGGTAAACTGCTGCCACCACGTAGCCAGGGGAAAGTAGGAAGCTGTGTGGCTTTTGGTTGCATTAGAGCCATCGAATATACCCAGCTGGCTGAAATAGCCGCTGGAGAGAATGAAGAATTCCGAGACCTCTGCACCGAGATAAATTACGGCGGTGGACGTATCGAAGTGGGTAAAGGCAGATTAGGCAGAGGCGATGGGTCCATCGGCGCTTGGAGTGCTGAGTTCGCCAAGCGCTGGGGTTCGCTAGATCGTGGAGTCTACGGCAAGTACGACTTCAGAGAGTACAGCCAGGAAAGGTGCCGAGCTTACGGCATGTCCGGTGTTCCAGACGACCTAGAGCCTGAAGTAAAGAAATACCCTATCAGCACTATCACGCTGGTAAAGACAACTGAAGAAGCCAAGAAAGCTTTGTCTGCTGGTTACGGTATATCCGTGGCTAGCGACTATGGCTTTAAATACACGCGTAATGCAAACGGAATATGCGCAGCTTCAGGCTCTTGGGCTCACCAGATGTGCATTTGCGGTTACGCCAAGATTGAAGGAAATACTTACTTCCGTATCGACAACAGCTGGGGAGCTACCACGCACACTGGACCCACAGGACCGGGCAACCCCGGTCCTGAAGGGTTCTATGCTGCTGAAGCTACGGTAGCCAAAATGCTTGCACAAGGGGACTCGTTTGCTTACGCTGGTCAGAAAGGTTTCGTACCCCGTAACATTATCGACTGGTTTGTGTGATGTACCCATACCCAAGAACTTATCCTTCAGAGGCTGTTCAACTCATAGCCGAGTATCTATCTGGCCGTGACGACACCATAGAAAAGAAAAACGTGCTGCACGCCGCTTGGGTAATATCAGGATATACGCTAAGCAAGATATTCGGCGGAGGTCCAGCGGTAATAGGTAAAAAATTTAAAGTCACTAAACTTCCGGCCAACCCGGACAAAAGAAAAAAGTTTTTTGACGATCTGGCTAAAGCGAATAGGTATGGAACAATAAAAAATTTTGAACAAGAGAATCCTAGTTGCTGGCATCACTTAAACGAATTAGCAGAACTGGCGCGTGCAGAATGCAGCTAAACTCTAGGTTATGGATAGACGGGCTTGTTACTCCTATAGACTCTGCTATAGCCATAAGATGGCATGACACGGCAGAAGAAAAGTCTGTTCCAGTTTTGTATAGGAACGGTAAAAGAGTTACTAAAAGATGGTTTATAAGTTTCACAGGAGGAAGAGAAGAAGACAAGGAAGGAGCTAACGCCAACACAGAATAATTATTGCTTTGAGATAGCGTAGAACATAAAATCCTATAAGGCATCGAGCCTTTGAGGGCGGTTAGTTATGCAGAGCCAAGTCAGCAAACTAATAGCACAACTAGCCAAAGAAGCCGCAGGGCGCTGCTGGGCAGGTTACAAACCAGTCCCAGGAAAGAAGCCCTACTCTAACGACAGCTGCGCTCCAGTTAACAGCAAGCCTAAGAGCAAGAAGAAATAGCTCTTAGATAAAGATCACGGCAGCGCCTGTCAAAGCAAAGCAAAAGTCTTTAACGGGCACTGGCCTACAAACGGCGGTGATTGTTCTTCCTGTTTAGTCGAGAACGCCGACTGGTTAGGAGCTTTAATTAGCGAGGTTTGATTGTCTGAGGTCTTCTCGTCAATCATGGTGGCGCGGCGTGGAAGCGTTCTTATTTCCGCCGCCTTCTGCGAAAGGCAGACACGGGCTTCAGGTAGGGGATCTGAGGGGACAGTTGAAACAATCACCGCTCCGCCCAACGGAGGTTTCATGCTGTTAGACGAAATGATGGATAAGCTTATTAATGGACAGATGTCTACAAGCGATTTAGAAAAGGTACGTAAAGATATAAATGACGGTAAGAATATATCAAAGAAAACAATAACAGCTATGCTGGCCGACTTGGTAGTTTTAAGGCATAATTACACAATGACTGTGATGCTTAGAGACGCGGTCAATGTCCTGATAAGATTAAAGCCATCAATCAGGCATGAGGAAAGCGACTACAAGAAAGCAGTAAACATAATAAAGTTCCTCCAATCTGAGGCAGAAGCTTTGGGGGAATAAAAGAGTTAGGTCAAACACATGCTGTTCAATCCGATAATAAGCAAGGAAAAGCAGGCTGAAATATCCAAGCTGTATGAACAGTCTTTGGAAAATATTGGTGAAGCAGTCGTATATATGGGTAAGGAAGCTGCTTTAAAAACTTCAGCCATGTCAGGCGAGCTCTTCGCCTCAAACGACGACTCCATACTTTTGAATGTTCCTAACGCTCTTGTCAGAGGAGCTTTTGCTGCTTTAGACGAGAACGGCATATCGTTGCCTGAGAAAGACGGCAAGTTCAACGCTCACATAGTTGTGTTCACTCCAGACGAAGTTCAAAGAATAGGCGGAATAGAAAAAGTAACAGAGCGTGGAAAGCATTTTCACTACAGCATTTCAGGAATACAAGAAGCTCAAGCGGCAAACATATTTGACTTTAGTCGAGTATGGTTTATGCCGGTGTCCAGTCCTGAGCTATCTCAGCTAAGAAGGACGTATGGGTTAGACTCAAGCCCGGGCAAACATGGATTTAACATAGTAGTGGCCATGAGGAAGATAGGAGTTCTTGGGCATAATCAAATAAAGAAAGTAGCAGCCAAGGATATACTTCCAGGAGGAGAAGCCGACAACGTTCCAGATTCAGACTTTGACAAGAAGAAACTTGAGCACGGAAAGAAACATGAGATGGAGCACACTGAAAATCCAGACATAGCAAAAGAAGTTGCTAAAGATCACATGCTTGAAGACGAAGACTATTACAAGAAGGTAGAAGAAATAGAAAAGAAGTCTCTGGCGTCTGATGCCTTGCAGCACATGCTGGTGCATTACTCAAGAAACAAACATGATGTTTTAAAACCTCTTAGCTATGAAGAGTTAGTTGTAGATAGAACAAGCGGAAGATGGGAAGATCAACCCGATAAAGCCAAACAATATGTTAACGAAAGAAAGAAGCTGGAAGATCAGCTACGTAAGAGACTTAGGCTAAAAGGTCTTCAAGCTGATCCAAACAAATCTTTTCTTTACGCCACTATAAGCGGTAAAGAACAGTTCGGAACTCCTGGATCAATAAAACATGAAGCTCCTCTAGCCCAAGACATAATAGACAGTTCTTTTTTTGATGTAGTCGGTTTACCTAAATCAAGAACAGGCTTTGGGCAGAAAGGTCTAATGTCCGCGTTGAAGAGATGGGAACAAGCTTCTAGTAACGGCGGACTTAAAGAAACAGAATACATGGGAATGAAGATACGACCAAGAATAGAAGTAATAACGACTAAAGAGATAAAGCCAATAAAGGCAGAGTCTAACGAATCAGAGGCGGACTGAAATGAACACAGATGAAATGCTTGGAATACTGAAGAAAGGCATGACACATCTCAGAGAGATGCACAGCGAAGTAATAACGCCAGAAGCTGAAGACGCGGCGTTCTTGAAGAACATGCCCAAGCCTGAAAAGAAACTACCAGAAGGTCAGAACAAACTACACAGACTAAGAGAAGCTCTGGTTCAAGCAACACAGAAGACCAAGGGAATAAACCCAAAGGTAAAGAAAGCTTCATGGAAAGAGGCTTTTGAGTTTTTGGCCAAGATTGGAAAAGGATAAACGGCTACCTGAGAGGGTATAGCCATGATAACTCTATCAGACATAAGACAAAAAACTGATTATGACTGCGGCATAGTAGCTGTAAAAATTCTGCTTAAAGCTTTAGGAAAAAGACTTACTCCTGACAGGCTAATGGCCTTGTCCACTTCTCCGATAGATGGAACAGACCCAAGAGCAATAGAGTCACTGCTAAGAAAACTAGGGCTTCATGTCCTTTCAGGCGAGATGACCTGGAACGATCTTGCTTTCTTCACACAAACAAGACCAGTCATTTGCCTGATAATGCTAAACAACGTCGGGCATTGGGTCGTTGCTTCTGGTATAAAAGACAGAAGAATGCATTACCAAGATCCAAGCGAAGGCCCAAAGAGTCTGGGTAAAAGGAAGTGGATAGAATGTTGGAAAGACATAGACAGGCTAGGCGCGACTTATAGGCAATGGGGAATAACCGCCTGGAAAGCTTAGGAAAGGAGGTTGCAAACACCACATGTCAAGAAAGAAAAACAAAGTTGAAATAGAAACAAGACCTCAGCCTCCTGTGGATAAAACAATAAATAAATATAACTTCACATTCTATAACGAAACTCAAAAGCTGGCCTGGGAAACTATTGAAAAGAACGACATAACATTTCTAATTGGTCCAGCCGGTTGCGGTAAAACTCAAGTAGCTTCAGCATATGCCGCAAGCAGCATACTGGGTAAAAGACAAAGAAAGATAGTTCTCACAAGACCGTGCGTAGCCACCGAAAGCCTGGGTTTTCTTCCAGGCACGGCAGATGAAAAGATAGCCCCTTACCTAGCGCCGATAATTGATTGCATGGAAATGTGCATGGGTAAAGGCGGCGTTGATCACAAGAGAGTAATAGAATCCATAGAGTTTTCTCCGATAGCCTATCTAAGAGGAAGAACGTTTGCTTACTCAGTTGTGATATGTGATGAGTTTCAAAACTGCACATGGGAGCAGATAAAGCTTGTTCTCACAAGAATAGGCAAAAGAACAAAGATGATAATTACTGGAGATCCGTATCAATCTGATATAGGTAGAGACTCTGGGCTTATGCCTATGGTTGAAAGGCTTCAGGGAATAGAAGGTTTGGCCGTTGTCAACATGCCTGCGACAAGCATCGTAAGGCATCCAATAATAAGCAAGATGCTTGAAAAGATAGAAACTTAATTAAACAAGCAAAAGCGGCATAATACTTTGGTGTCCGTTATCCCTCGATAGCGGAAGCCAAGGAGGGCACCGCCATGCTCAGGATGAGTGTTTTGCTGGCTCTGGTTATCGTTGGTCTGACTGGGTGTCAGGCAACCAGAACTCAGCCTAGTCCAGTTCGCGTCGAGCTGGACTTCTCTTACAAGGCGAGCGATGGAGAAATCCGTCTTCGCCTTTCACAGTGAGGAGGAACTGTGAGCAGAAAGAAAGAAGAGGCCAGAAACGACTGGCCCCGGATGAAAGCTCAAGACGAGCTTTCCAGACAGGAGGAGGAGCAGGGTCCTCCTGTCGACCCGGTTGGTAATCCTAGCTGGGCCGAGGTCAAGATTGATCTCGACCCCGAGGCCCCGTCGGCCTCAAGGATAATATGCCCCGTATGCTCTGTCGAGCTGCGGGTTTTTCTCCAAGGATGGAGGTGCGGTTGTGGAAAGTGAAAGGACAGTGGACCGAGTGAGGGAAGCCGCCAAGAAATTGGCGGACTCCCTCCTCAAGAGGGTGAAGGACAGCCTTCCAGGCGCAGACGCGGACGACATCCGCGAGGCCTGGATGTCCATCCTGACGGATGGCTACGTCCAGCTCAGCCGAATTGAAAAGCGGCTGAGGTCGCGCCGTCTTCAGCGGGAGAAATACCCGCTCGACCCAAAAGCCCGACAGGGCTGGGTCGACATGACCCGCCTGGCGTTTATCGCCAGGACCAACCTCTACGCTCTTGAAGAGGTTGGAGAGAAGCTGGGAAAGTTTGAATAGCTTTCCCAGCTTCTCAAGGCAGCAGCGGGATTTCCCGTTGCTGCTTTTTTTTAGCTATCAGTTTTTATTTAATTCAAACTGAATACTTGTCATAATAACTTGAAAGCATATAGGCATTGTGCCTTTTGCTATTGAGGGTCAGACCATGAAAAACGGAAGGATTCTTTCAGGAGAGGAAACGCTTCCTCTTCTTGAGTCTGTTTTGGTAAAGGCCCTACAGGAGGTAAGAAGCGACCCAGAGGGGGTCGACTGTCTCTTGGGAGACAAGACGGAAGTTCTGAAGGAAGTGGTTTTCTCCACTTCCGCAGGATACTTCCGTATCCTTTTTAAGGGCTAGGAGGCCCGCTATGACCAAGGAAGGTCTTTTCATTCCAGCCGCCATTCTGTTGGCGGCTTTTGTTTTTGGGCTTTTCCTTTCTTTCTGCTTGGACCTGTGCCAGGCAGAAGACTGGGAAGCAAGAATAGCAGAGGTTACAAGCCCCTGCGAATTCAACTAACAAAGGCAGTGAGAGCGCTAAGGCGCTCATCACGTAAGTCCTTTTTTAGCTATCAGCCAGTGTTTAATTACTGCACTAATAAAAGTCATAATCAGATGCATAGGTATATCTACTACCCAACTGAGAGGTGTAGAGTGCCTAGTGGAGTCTTGACCATGAATATGGACAACGCCTGCTACAACCAGCTTCTCCAGGCCCATGGCTGGGTCGCCTGCCGCGCTATGGCGGCTGATATCGACGCACGCCGTCGGGTGGGTCAGTTCATGGAGGCGCTGCTGACGATCTTCAGCAGCATAATCCTCCAAAAGAAAGGAGTGACCCTTCCTCCTTTCTGGTACGGGGTTCCGGAGGAGGTGAAAGTGGTCAATGACTACTTTCACCTCCTCCAGGAGGCGAACTGGTACTATCACCGAAACCGAGGGGATGGCTCCTCGGCTGCCCGATTTGTGTATTCTCACAAAACTGGAGGACCGGACGGCGCTCACCTTAGGGTGTGGTGGACTGGCTGGGCCACGGAGGGGCGGTGGGTCCAGGTGGAGGCCCATGACCACATGAGTTGCCTTTCCTGGGATACCGGGACAGGAAAACCCTCAAGGTTCTTGGGAGAGGCTTTCAGGCCTCTCTTCAAAGACGATGTTTCAACTCTCGTTGACGACTGGGGTGGTAACGTTGCCCACCCCTGCAAGGAGTAATTTCATAGACCCGACCTGAGCAGGTCGTAAAACTGCTCATTTTTTTAGCCATCAGCCAATACTTAATTAATAACAAAAACACGTCATATTAATATGAATAGGTATAGCCCTCACACAACTGAGATGTGTGGGCGTGCCTATTGGGGTACAGGCCATGAACAACGCTAAATTTCGGGCCCTGAAGTCAAAAATCCGCCTCATTGGCATTGACGCGGAAAACCGCGTCAAAATCCAGCGCGAGGCAGAGGCGGCAGCCCAGGCGGCGGCGAACCTGAGGGATCTGGAGGCTGCGCGGGCCTTCGTCGTCAAGGCCGCAGCTGATGCGGCATTTGCCGAATCCTCCGTGGGCCTTCGCAAGAAGGCTGAGGCCTTAAGGACCGCCGCCTATTATGTGCGGGAAAGATGGGTCCACAGGAAGGTCTGGGGGCCATCGGCGCTGGCCCCTGCATATTCCTTCGAGGAATCTGGGGCGTACCCAGACTACCTCGCAATGATCAACGAAGCCGAGGCTCTCATCGCAAGGGCTTCAGCTTTGGAGGTTGAAGATTTCGCCAGGCTTCAAGTGCCCCCTCCTCCGGAGGGGTACTACCACCCAACCAGGAGGGTATATCGAGTGTCCCCCACCATATACATCGTTGAGACGGTAGATAACACCTACCATATCGAAATCGATGGCGGCGGTGATGCCGTCATATCGGAGGGGGAGGCGAAACGCATGTTAAATCATGCGCTTAAAAACCTATAACCCCGATGGGGAGTGTAGCCTAAAAGCTACACTCCCCACCCTCCGGGTTTTCTTTTAGCTATCAGCTACTTAAGTAAACGCGTATAAGCGGCATAATCCTGTGCTGATCGCCACCTATCACTTCGGTAGTCGGTGATTTGTTAGGAGGTAGTGCCATGTTTAAGAAATTTGATTTGGCTAGTTGTCTTTTTGTGATGATTCCAGTGGCGTTGGTCACATACCTTTTGGTGGCTAATGTCGTGCTGTGGGTAGCATGGAAACAAATGTAAACCAAATGGGGAGTGTAGCCTAAAAACTGCACTCCCTGCCTGGCTTTTTTTAACCCCTAGGAGAAGGATCTTATGACACAGCCTAATAAGAATTGGATAGCGGCTACAAGCTCTAAAGAGCTTAGGGAGATCTGTTCCCTGGCGAAGGAGCGAGCCAGGCTCTTAAAATTGCCAATAGAAGAAAGGATTAAATTTGCAGCGCAGATAGTAGTCGGTAGAGTTAAAGACCACTGTTACAACGTAACAGTTCTTGGAATCGATGGCGACGAAGAAGAAATTAAGAACGATGTTGGCTACGGTAAAGACGGTGATTCTGTTATTATTTTTCTAGAGGAGGCCAATGAAGAACTAGGATTTTCGCTAAACTTATATGAAGACATGCACATAAAAAAAGACGTTTGGAGAAAAGCTATTAAAGATGCCATGGACAGCTAAAAAAAGAGTGTAGCTTTTAAGCTACACTCTTTTTTTTTAGCTATCAGCTAACTTCAGAAATCACAACCGCCGGCAGTACATGCGTAGGTTTGAGAACCCACAGTCATGTCTTCGGTTTCATACCGTACCAGCTTGGACCAATCGATCTCAGGCAGCGCAGCCAGTCTCTTGTTGTACTCTTCTTCGGTGATCTCCTCATAGGGAGTACCAGTGTAAGTACCGTTATCCCTAGGCAGAAAGCTGACGCCGCTAACTTCATCGAAATGCTTGTGGACCCAGAGACCAGCTTCGAGCCACTCTCCGTCTTCCACATATATAGTGGCTGACACTGAGTGCTCCGCAAAATGCTTCTTCCATACAAGCCAATTCTCCAGTTGGTCGATCGCGGTTTGATCATGGCGTGTCAACGCTCCTTCCGGCGCTTTACGTGGGAACTCAAAACAAACCAAGGATGGGTCTTCAGGAGCTACCATCCAAGGCACTCCCTGGTCCATTAGCATTCTCGCCACAGGGCTATCGCGACGTTCGCGAACCCTTCTGACGAAGAACTTACCAAACCAGGCGTGTATGCCTGAACCACAGTTGTAGAACTGGCTGCTATCGCCACTAGGCTTGACGCAAGTGTCGGCTGCAGCCCTGTTGATGCCGATTTTCTTAGCCCACTCCTCGTTAGTCTTGGCGACCACGCCCTTAAGCTCCTCAAGAAGCTTTTCACGGCCTTCAGCGTCAGGTCTAAGAAGAGGACAGTCCATCTGTCCAGTGATATCGACGCCAAGCAACGCCTCTTCTTCACAGTTCTTGTGCCATTCATTGCGAATGTACTTGAAGTTTGTGCAGCTGGCTTGCATGGTGCCGAAAATAGTGGCAATGCGGATCTTCTCTTTAAGAGTTTCAGCCGTATCGTTGGGTCTTGCAATAACAATTGTGAGATTGCAGAACTCGTGTGGCCTCAAAATGATCTCAGCGCAGTTTCCAGCGACCACACCGTTGGCTATAACGTTGTGAGTCTCTGGTTGGTTGAGGCAATATACGTCAGAGAAGCCGTCAGGACGGATTTCCTTGACCTTCGTGACGTATTTCTCGTCTCTGTCAGCCATCCAGGTCTTGGTGTTGCCAAGAAAATCACTAAGGATGGAGCCAGGAAGACCAGAAACGCCAATCCTCTCATAGGCGATGGCGCAATTTGTCCTGTTTAGGATCAAACTGACCTTATCGTCATTGCTTGGATTGACGTCACGAAGCATTCCTATGTTATTTGTCTTGCCAGACCTCTTTGCAACCCTGGCAACAACGCCAAAGTTGGCAAAAAGCATCTGCAAACCAAGAAGGAAGCTCTTTGACGGGCTGTCAATCTGCATCATGAAGCTCTGAGCGTCATTTTCACGGGTGGAAATGACCCTGGAAGCGCTGGACATGACAGCCGACAAGTAACCTGCGACCATAGAACGCTTTCCGCGCATTACAGTTTCAGGAATTGACGTCTTCATCTCGGACGTATCGCTCAAATAAGCCATCTCCGCCACTCTGTTGGTGAAAACCATGCCAGACATCTTGGGCTGGGTGCGCACATTTGCGGTCTTGTGCTTGTTCCCGCGCTTTCCGACGGCTGTAAGGCAGTCATCAACCATGTCCATGTTGTCCATGTCAGACAGGAAGTCCTCTATGGACAAGGTTTTAAGCCTTCTGTCGTTGGTTTCTACCTTTCCAGCACCGGCAACCACTCCAAGAAGCACTCCTGTCTTGTAATCGCCGTAAGGACCGAAGAAACCCTCGTCAGATTGAAGGCACAGAGTGTCTCCAGCCTTCAAATCTTTAAGTTGCTTACGCCCCTTGGCGGTTGGAAACTCATGATTTTCGGTGCAAACGATCTCATGACCGTGCTCCGTTGTCAGCCTGAAGACCTTGGCCTGGGTTTGAGTCAGCTCAACTTGGCTAGCTGCCTTCAAATCCACACCGACAACGATCTCTCCAGGCTTTTCACGGTTGTCAACAGTTACGTTCACCTCCATGCCTAGCTCGTAAAGGTCAACAATGCGCATCAGACCTTCGCTACAGAAGATTCTTGTGTCTGGATGAAAGCAAGGGTTGGTTCCAAACTTGGCTTTCTTGCGTCGTTTGGGCAACATCTTCAAAACACCATCGCGATTGAAGATACCTCGCTCTCCAGAACCAGACTTTGCCAGGCTGAGCCACTCGTCCATGAAGGCAACATCGCTTGGTTTGCTGTCATACACGGCAGAGTTGTTGGCCATGGAACGGTGAACGTGGTTTTGCCACCATGCTCCACTCTTGGCTTCACGCATTTCTGAACTGCTAAGGTCAGAAAGAGAGATCAAAGCTGCACGCCTTACGCCTCCAACCTGAACAATCTTGCCAACCATGCAAGCAAGGTCGTGGCAATCAAGCTCAGTAAGGTATTTGCCTTGGCGCTTGAGAATCAAATCGCGGGCAAACTTCAGAAGATCCTTTAGAGGCTCAGGCCCGCAGCTTCTACCGCCCTTGGTCTTGAGCTTTGCCCCAGCAGGTCTAATCCTGCTGAAGTCAAAATCAATGTCATCTCCCTCAAACCAAGCCTTCAACCCCATATGTAAGGCATCGCACCAACCTTCTGTGGAGTCTTCAATAATGTGCTTGGTCTTCTCTGCAAGCTTTTGCCTCTTGATGCGAGGAAGATGCTCGATGTTGGCAGACTCAACGGAGAAGCCAGCACCTGTGCCTTGCATAAGAATGTAGAGAAGCTCGACAAAGGAGAACAAATCAACGATAGGCAAGTAAGAGCAGTTGAAAACACCAACGTTGCATCGGTCCAAAGGAGCTCCAGCCATCTGAACAACCCGCATAGCAGGGCTTGCTTTCAAGTTATATAGATAGCTGAACAACTCATTCCATTGGCTTTCTTCAACATTCTTAAGTCTTGGCTGCTTTTGAAACCAGCCAATCACACGATCACACACTTCTTGCCAAGTTTCACGCCTATTGGCTTTTTCATTCCATCGTGCAAACTTGGTAATAAGCTGAAAGTACTGAATAGGCTCATCAAAGTTCTTGGCGTCATCAGCAATCATCGCCTTGATCTTCTCATCCACAGGAACAAGCTCACGCGACTTCTTCCTTTCTTCCTTGTAAACGGTGTAATGAGTAGCTTCAGTGTCGCGATTGAAAGCCCATAGCTGCTGGATTACCAAATTCTGAATGCTTTCAACATTAACAGGACTAGTCAAAGTCTTGACGATAAGACTGATAACGGCGTTAGTGATATTCTCAGCTTCCTTCTCAGCTTCGTCAGGATTCCAACCACCTCCATTCACCAAAGCTCGCTTGATTGCGCTATGAACCTTGCTGACCTTGAAGTCTTCTGATCCACCACCTCTCTTTTGGACCTTGAATTTAGACTCAATTTTCTTGACAATGTCCTTAGACTTGTTTGCAGGACTCATCTTTCTACCCTTTCAACTCAACAAAAAAAGAACCGCCAAATGCGGCGGTAAGAGGATTGTAGAAAGGAAGCAAAAAGCAAGCAAACGGATTTAATAATTAGACATAAGTACAAAGCCACACTGGTTTAATGGAAGCGGTAACATGAGCAAAGAGTCAAAACCCGCAAATATTTTTCCAGTTAGTCCAGCTGCGGGCTTGCTTGGACTTACCACAATAGCCGGATCAGCCCTAGCTGAACCAACAGGCGGAAAAGGCAAGAACAAATACACAAGGCTACTAGACCTTATTCGAGGAGGCATGAAAGGACTGGCAACAGGAACAGGAGCAATAGGAGGTTATGGCGTAGGAGGAGCTTTGTCAGGATCAACAGATAGTTCTGTAACTCCAGGAAAAGCCTTGGGAGCAATACTTGGAGCCTTAGGCTCAAACTATCTTGCAAACAAACTGTCCGTGTTGGCTGGACTAGAAGAAGAGCCTTCAGCCCTAAAGTATGCAGCAAAGAGCGAAACACTAAAAAGCCTGATAACAGCCAAAGAGCTATCAGACAAGAAACAATATATAAGGAAGAATATAATACTTAGAGCACTTGTATCAGCAGCTCCAGACGAATTCGACATAAGCGACGAACCAAAGAACGGTATTGTGGGATTAACGCACAAACCCACAAACTTCAGAATACACATGCTTCAATCACACATGCCTTCAGCCTTCTATTCGAGAAACTAAGATGACCGACACTCTTCTAAAGATGGAATACTTGCTCCTTCCAGAAATGGTCAAGGAAGCAATTAAGTCTCTTAAGCCATTTCACGAAAAGGTTTCTAGCGCCCTTGAAGACAATTCAGTTGTCTGGTTCGATGCAGACAATCCAGGATTACTAACTACAGATTGCCTATCAACAGTAGAGAACATGCAGAAGAAAGGATTTGAAATAGGTCATAGGGAAACAAAGCTGCCTGAAAACAAGAGATGGATATTCGTAAAGAGAGCAGCAGAGCCATTGAAAGCAAAAGATACTCTTTCAACGATTCCCAAGCTAATGAACTTGGCTCCAAACTCCTTCAATCAAAACTTCGGAGAGTTTGGAACAAGCCCTTTATTCTCAATGTTAACTAGCGGAGCTTTAGGAGGCGGCGCGGGATATTTGACAGGAAGTCTGCTAGAAAGACTATTTCCAGAAAGGTTTGTAAAAAGAGACAGGCTCAACAAGACTCTTGGAGTCATTGGAGCTTTGGGCGGAGCAGCAATTCCAGCATATCTAGGAGTTGTAGGAATGAGGAATTGGGACGACAAGGATAAGAGTAAGTGGAATGCCTGGGTAAAGCCAAATGTGTTCTGGGGTTCTCAGCCAGAAGAAAAACCTCAAGAAAAAATCTCAGAAGCAATCAATAGAGCATTTGAAGGAATAAAAGATATACACCCAAACAAAGAATCAGAACAAATGCTAGATGACTATATGCAAAAGCAATCTCTATCCCAATCAGGCATAGAAAACCTTCCAACCATTCCTGTCGACGCATTCAACAGATCAGTAATGATGGATCCTTTTGCCTCAATACCACTAAGAACAGCAACAGTCGGACTAACAGAAGCAGCAAACCAATCAAAAGGAAACATGGGAATCATATCTCCATTCGACATTTCAAGAGTAGGACTTGGAATGGGCGCTGGATTATCCCAGGCATATATAGGCGGAAAGGTGCTTGGAGCATTAGCTGGTCTGACACCAACAGCCCAAAGAACATTACAGAATACAGGAATGTTCGCTGGAGCACTAAAGGCAGTAATACCAGGATTGTTTGGTCAATAAGGTATAGGAGGAAGGATCCATGTATGAATCTTCTCACGAAGAAGCAATAAGAATGGAAAGAGAAGTGAACGAAAACGCCTCAGAAGATATAAGGCAGCATTCGTACATACTTCCATTCGGCTTTTCTATTTCAGCAAGATCATTCGATTTAGAAGAAAGCGTATATACAGTTCAAGAATTCATGGAAGAACAATTAAAGCTTCTTAGAGAAAGTTATATTGCAACATATGCTCAGTTAGATGAAATAAATCCAACTCTAGGCACAGCAGTCAGACAATATATAGCCGCAATGATAGAACTATCTCAAGAAGCAATAAAAGACTATATGGAAAGACCAGAAGGCTCGATATCAAATAGACGCTCTTCAGTAAGGTATTTAAACAACAGAAACAGAAAAGCATGGTTAGACTTGCTACAGAATAAGATAGACCAAGAATTAGCCCTAATGGCAAGAATAGCTGCTCCTCTAAGAAACCAAGGACTGTATTCAAGGTTAGTATTGGAAAGAGGAGAAGTTCTAAGAGAAAGGAATGCTTTGATAAATCAGTTATTGGATATGTCGGGAGTAATGGAAGAAAGAGAAAGAATAGAACAAGTAGATGTTCCTGATAGAGAGATTCCAGGAACAACCATGTACAACCCATGGTATGGATACTCGGAGATGTATGAGGATGAGATCTATTATCCTCAAGAGCCATTGCCTGAAAGTTCTCTGGTTCAACTAACAAGAGCTGACACGTCAAATCCTGAATCAAACAGATGGGTAATAAGTTTAGGAAAGAATGGCTCAAATGATATTTTTTTAAATGATAGAAAATTACCTGTAACAGCTTATGACGTTCACTCTGAGAACGGAGATACGATACTTAGTTTGAGAGTGCTTGTGGTTCGAGGGCGTGATACACTGATGTTGTCTAGCCAGAGTTCAGACGATACTGATAGAAGGGATGAGACGTGTAAGTCGGTAAACGACTTCAGGGTTTTAGACAGAGTGCTTAAGCTAGATTAAGTATAGAAAGGGCTATCATGGCTGAAGACATTGTAAAAAACAGCAAAGTGTTTTCTTTCAGAGACCTGAGGTATTGGGCTCAGGACGGAATGGTTGCGATTATTGATGAGAAAGCAGGTGATATCAAATATGAAGCCCCAATGACTATGAGATATAGAGCAGTTTCATTTGCAAGAGAAGCTGAGCACATGAGAGATCGTGGTGGTCACTACGTTGACGAACGCCGCGAACTATTGCAAGCAGCTAAAAATCTTATGGAAGTTATAAAGGCTGCTGAAGATCAGGGAAATCCAATGGACCCTGACATTCGCAGACAACAAGCTGAAGAACGAAAGAGAGTTTATGTCTCACTGTCAGGCCTGAATATTCCAAAGAGGTGATTCATGGATCCTCTGACCAGTTTCAAGTTAGCTTTTATAAGTAGATGTCTGGACGAAGGTCTAACTCTTGCTCAGATGAACGAGCGAGTTAAGACTGCCATTCATAAGCTTGAGAAACAAGCTGACAACGAAACTCTTGGGTCAAGGCTAGCTAAAGGTCTTGGCACAGGCATAACTTTAAACACTCTTGGAGCTTCTACTCCAGTTCAGAACGCAGGTGCGGCTTTGGCTGCTACTGGATACTCTGACTGGATACTCAATAACGCTCCAAAGATACTGGCAGCTACAGGCATAGCAGCCACAGGTTCTGGTATTCTGGCTGGTAAAGCCTTGGCTGACATGCGCTCAGATCCTTTGGCCGAGCAAGAAGCAAAAGCCGAGGAAGTAATAAACGACTTAGCTATTCAGAAGGCTAAGATCAGGATGAAGAACAAACTTAGAAGGCTTAAAGAAAGCGGCGGTATATGAAGATACTGAATCAGTTTGGTGTTGGGGCTAAGTATCGCGCTGATTCAAGAGCTGTAACTTCGCAAGGCTTTCCCTTAATGGGAAACGCCACGCCAAATCTAACTCAGGAAGAGTACGACAATATACCTCACGGCGTTAATGCGAATGTGAAGGTATTTGATCTTGGTAATTCTTCAGATTTAGAAGAATATACACAGATACTGGATAAGATAGTCAACGGGTTATTCCGTCTAATAGATAGGACTAAGCTCATATCTGAAGACGGTAAAGAGATAAGAATCCATCTGGAATGGGGCGAAGTAGTCGGCATCATTCCAAAGAACGTACAGAGGAGACTGTGACCATGTCTCAAGAAAAGAAAGCAGATGAAATTGATGATTCAAACAGAGCGGTAAATAAAACTTACGGACTGCTGAGCCAAGTTCTTCTAGGTTCGGCCATGCTTGGAGCTGGAGCCAGAGCGGCTCAGGAAATTCCTGGCGTCTTCAAAAAGAATAAAGCCAAGTTCAGGTCTAGAACCCCATCAATACTTCCTCTTCCCCATCCAAACTATACGGAAGATCCTGAAGAGGACGTAAAAGAGCAGATTGTAGAAGAAGCTATAAAGGCATCTTCTGAAAAGCCAACGCAAAGCAACCTTATAGCCAAGGCCTTAGGCGCTTACAGAAAACCATATGAACAAGCTAGCTGGCTTCACGGCCACGAAGCTCAAAGCCCTGCAGAAGCGCCAATTTTCTGGCCTCTCAGTATTCTTGGCGGCTTGGGAACTATGTATGGCGGCTACAAGCTGACCAACGCCATTCTCAACTCAAGACGAGCCAAGCAGATTCAAGAAGATGTTTCTGATGAGGCGGAAGAGTTCAACAAGGCTCTAATGGAGTCTTATGACGAAGATAAACTAAAGATGCAAAAAGCCGGTTCTGGGGATAAGGCTGTAGCCAAAGAGCTGCGGTACAACCTGGAAAAGCTAGCGTACATTCTTAAGATATCTGGCAAATATCCTCCTTATAAAGTTGAGGCTAGCGGTGATCTTATACCTACTAGCAGAATGATTACAGACCCTATTTATGAGCAAGCAGGCATTGACCCTAATGCGGCAAGAGCTTCTTTAGAATCCGCCGGTAACATAATTGGAGGTTTGGGGCTTACAGCTTTGGCTGGTTTGCCTGTTCTTGGAACAACCCTTGGATACGAATACTTCAGCAAGAGAGATCCTTCCAAGCTCCTTGGCGAAATAGCCAGAGAAAGAGCTGCTGCAAGGCAGGCTGCTTCTCCTCCAAAGCTTATGGCTCTTCCAATTCATGAAAAGAAGAAAAAAGTAGAAGAGTCTGAAGACCAGGAAGAAGATAACGAGGAATAAGCCATGGCTTCTGTCCTAGACGGTGGAACTCCTGCGGGACCAAACAAGCCTGCAGGAGTTCTTGGCAATCTGGCCGCGCCTATTTTAAATAAACCTCAGGAAGAGATGCGGTCTTTTTCTGACATAGATAAGACTCGTAACTCCATATACGACGGTGTTTTAAACGCTACGAAAGAAATTCCTGTATTTGAAAACAATAGGTATAAGCTAAAGCTAGTCAGCGCTAGCTATCTAGATAGCCCAGTTCCTTCCATAAAAGAACGAAAGAAAGCCATTCTTAGAAAAGAAAGCCTTGAAAGAAGGCTTCAGGGCATATGGCAGCTTCAGGACACGCAGGGAAACATCGTTGATGAAAAAGCCATAACCATGGCTCGTATTCCCAAGATGACAAATGGCGGCACTTTCGTACTTAATGGTGTTGAATACACACTTGCCAACCAAGCCAGATTGCGCCCAGGGATATATACGAGAGAAAAGCAGAACGGTGAAATAGAATCTCACGTTAACGTACTTCCTGGTAAAGGTGTTTCTCACAGATATTCTCTAGATCCAGCTCGCGGCGTATTCAAAGTTTCCATGGGCCAAGCGTCCATGCCTCTGTTTCCCCTGCTCAAAGCCATGGGTGCAACAGACAAACAGCTTAGAGACTCTTGGGGAAACGAGCTGTACGAAGTAAACGCCAGGCAAAACGACCCGCAGGTTCTGGAAAAGCTAATCCAAAGAACTCTTAGGAAGGCTGATCAGGAAGGAGACAAGGAAAGCAAGTATCAAAAGCTTCGTAACTTCTTTGAGAACATGCATTTAGATGGTGTTGTAACGTCAAGAACACTAGGCAAACCGTATAAAAACTTGTCAGTAGATGCCATTATTGATGCCACAAAGAAGATCGTGGCCATAAACAAGAGAGAAGCAGATCCAGACGACCGCGATGCCATGGCCTATCAGATGATCATGGGTCCTGAGGATCTGTTTTCTGAGAAGATGCGCTCAGCCTACAAGGTCATGAGGCCTTTACTGTGGAAAGCCACATTCAAAAATAATCTCAGTCCTCTGGGAACTAACTTCCTTGGCAAGCATTTGAATGCTGCAATTACAAGTTCTGGACTTGGACAGCCTTCTGAAGAAGTGAACAACGCTGAGATTCTTGGCCAGCTGACCAGAATGAGTCGTCTTGGCGAAGGCGGTATTCCTTCTCTGGACGCTGTTCCAGACGAAGCCAGGTCGGTTCAGCCTTCTCACTTTGGTTATGTCGATCCTCTACTCACTCCTGAATCTCTAAAGGTAGGTGTTGATAGCCGTTTGGCTCAATCTTCCATGAAAGGTAAGGATGGAAAGGTCTATGCCAAGTTTCTTGACGTAAAGAATGGAAATAAACCTGTATGGAAAACTCCTCAGGATATTGCTGACTCTGTAATAGCTTTCCCCAAAGAGCTTGAAAACAAGAATTCAAACGTAGTGGCTGCTTTGGTTAGCGGCAAAATCAAATATGTTCCAAAGAACCAGGTTGAATACGTTCTTCCACACATGGAAGACTCGTTCAATCCTCTGGTAAACATGATTCCTCTCAAATCCACCATCAAAGGCCAGCGCGTGATGATGGGCGCGAGAATGCTTACACAGGCTTTGCCTATTGCAAACGCCGAATCCCCGTTTGTTCAGTCAGGTGTTCCAGGTCCTGATGACGAGTCGTATGAGGAAAGATACGGCAAGTACATGGGCGCGGTACATTCCGACGTAGAAGGACAAGTTGTTAAGGTTACTCCAGAAGAGATTCACATAAAGGGATCTGATGGCAAGGTGCATGTTAAAGAAATACATGACAACCTTCCTTACAACAGAAAGACTTATCTTCATAACACGCCTGTAGTTATGCCTGGAGACATGGTAAAGAAGAATACTCTTATTGCCAGGTCTAACTTTACAGACGCCAAAGGCGCTACGGCTTTGGGTCTGAACATGCGTACTGCCTACATTCCCTATAAAGGTCAGAACTTTGAAGACGCCATAGTTATATCTGAGGCAGCTGCCAAGCGTCTTTCCTCAGAACACATGTATCAAAACGACGTGGAGTTTGAGGATAACGCCAAATACGGAAAGAAAACTTTTATATCCATGTTCCCAGGCACTTACGACAAAGCCATCCTGGACAACATGGATGAGGACGGAGTAATCAAGAAGGGCTCAATAGTAAATGCCGATACTCCTCTTATTCTTCAGGTTAAGCAGAAAGAGCTGGCGCACAATCAAATAACCAGAGGCAAGGCTCCTACTTTTTCAGACAGCACTGTAACTTGGGATCATCACGACAAAGGAGTGGTTACAGACGTAGAGAAAACCAGGAAAGGCGTAGTCGTAACAGTAAAGAGCTACTCCCAAATGCAGGTTGGCGACAAGCTTTCTGGAAGGTATGGAGACAAGGGAGTAATTTCTGAGATAGTTCCAGACAACCACATGCCTGTAGATAGCGACGGAAGACCTTTTGAGGTTCTGGTAAACCCCTTGGGCATTATTTCCAGAACAAATCCTGGTCAGATGGTAGAAGCGGTTCTGGGAAAAATAGCTGAAAAGCACGGTAAGAGATACGCCGTAAAAGACTTTTCTGACATAGAAGACATGATAGAGTTCGCCAAAAAAGAACTATCCAAGCACAACATGTCTGACAGGGAAGACATACTGGATCCAATAGACAGCACAAAAATAAGGGACGTATTCACAGGAAATCGCTTCTTCATGAAGTTGCACCACATGGCTGAGAGCAAAGGCTCTGGTCGTGGTTTGGGTTCTTACACCTCTGAGGAATCTCCAGCTAAAGGCGGTCCAATGGGAAGCAAGCGCGTAAGCCTTGCTGACAACAACGCCCTTCTTTCCCATGGAGCTTTGGATGTTCTTACCGATGCCGGAGCTATTAGAGGACAAAAAAATCAAGACTACTGGGCAGCATTCATGTCCGGTAGAACTCCTCCTGAGCCAAGAATTCCTCTCGTATACCATAAGTTCTTTGAACAACTCAGGTCTGCAGGCATAAACCCAATAAGAACTGGGCCAAGAATTCAGATCATGGCCTTGACCAACAAGGATATAGACCAATTAGCTGCAGGAAGGGAAATAACTTCTCCTGAAACTGTGGACTGGAAGGAAGGCTTGAAGCCCATAAAGGGAGGATTGTTTGACGAATCAACAACAGGAGGACATGGAGGAAATAGATGGAGCTACATAAAGTTAGCTGAGCCTTTGCCCAATCCTGTCATGGAAGAGCCTATTCGCAGAATACTCGGCCTGACTCAAAACAGGTTCAACGCCATACTTTCTGGAAAAGAGACGTTCAATGAAATGTCCGGTCCAGAGGCTATAAAGAAGTCTTTGGAAAGAATTGACATCAACGAGGCAACAAAGAGAGCAGAAACAGAATGGAGAAACTCGAAGAAGTCATCGAAAGATGCAGCTCTAAAGCGCTGGGCGATTCTGAAACACACCCAAAGGCTGAAGATGCATCCAAAAGATTGGATGATGGACAAGATTCCAGTCCTTCCACCAATATTCCGCCCTGTGGCTGTTATGGGATCTGGCGACAGACCTTTGGTGGCTGATCCTAATTACCTGTATAAGGAAGCTTTTGAAGCTAACCAGGCTTTGAAAGAAACCAGAAGAATATCCAACGAAGTTGGAGATGAGCGCTTAGCTCTATATAGGTCATTCAAAGCAGTCACGGGACTTGGTGATCCAATAAGTCCCAAGAACCAAGAGCGCGGAGTCAAAGGCGTTCTCAAATACGTGTTTGGCGATAATCCTAAGTTCTCTGTTATGCAGCGCAAGTTGCTAAGCACGACAGTAGACGTTGTTGGCAGAGGCGTTATCTCTCCAAACGCCAATCTGGATTTAGATCAAGTAGGCATTCCTATCAACAAAGCTTGGGAAATATATAAACCATTTATTGTAAGAAGACTGGCCAGACAAGGAGTTTCTCCGATTAGGGCAGCAGAACTTGTGCAGAACAAAGACAAGTTAGCTCTGACAGCTATGCAGCAAGAGATGAACGACAGGCCTGTGATTATCAACAGAGCTCCAGTTCTTCACAGGTATGGCGTTATGGCCTTCAAGCCAATACTTGTAGACAACGAAACAATGCAGTTATGCCCAGCTGTGGTTACGGGATTTGGTGCCGACTTTGATGGCGACACCATGAACTACCACGTTCCTGTGTCTGATGGAGCTGTCAAAGACGCTCTTGAAAAGATGTTGCCTAGCAAGAATTTGCTATCAACTAAAACGTTTAAAGTTCACCAGCTGCCAAAGAACGAGTATCAAGGCGGTCTTTATCAGGCAACGGCCTTCGTGTCTAATAAACCAGAACGGTATTTTGCCACAAAAGCCGACGCAATCAGGGCTTATAAGTCAGGAGAAATTGGGCCTGATCAGAAAGTGGTAATTCTAAACAGCTAGGGTGAAAACTAGGGTGAAAACTAGGGTGTAAACTAGGGTGAAGCCATGCCTTTTAATTACAAAGCTATTTCAATGGTTAAAGAAGCTCTGGCAAAAAGGGCTGCTGAATCTGCGGCTACTTTAAAACCTACTGCCAGCAGTGCGACTAAACCGCAAATTATTCCTCCAGGTTACGGAGGAGACGCTATAGGTCTTCCTACTTATCAAAAAGCGCCTGAGCCTGGCATAAAGTGGCTTTCTGAAACAGAAAGAAAACAAAAAATGTTGGAAGGCTCTAGAAATCTTCCAGAAACGCGACACGCAGCCAGTACAGAGGCGCTAAATAAACCCGTAAACCCGTATCAATACTCCATGCCTGGATCAGAAAACTATCGTCAAATTGTTCCATACCCTACTTATCAAACGTTACCGACAGAATTGTCAAAAACTCCATTCAACAATTTGCATAGGCAAGCTTTTCTAAAAGGCGTAGGTTTGCCAAGTCTTGGCACAGGTAAAGTTAACTACGGGTATTAATGGTAAAAGCCAAGGTAAAAATTGTTAGTAAAAGGCTGATTGCTGTAAGCTATAAAGCAGTTTATACTTCTAGATACGTTTTACTTCCGTAGCCAACGCAGTTTTAAAGTTAGGAATACTAAGATGGCTTTCAACTACAAGGCTATTGAACAAGTTAAAAAAGCTGCAGTTAAATTATCTGCAGATAAAAATGAAGCAGTAAAACTTAAATCTACTCTAGGAGCTCCAGGAGACGCCGGTCTTGCCGCTAGAAATTATCCAAATGACCAGGGTATGAGTAACTTTATTGATATTCAAAAAGACTTCGCTAAGAGACTTTTAGAAAAGCAAATTAAAGCTTTGGAGTCTGGGAAAAAAGAAGACGCGGTGTCCATAGGTAAAGATAGAGCTCAAGTAGAGAACATGCTAACATCGCCTACTACCCTGGACATGGCTCGCAGAGCCATGCACTACCAGCCAAGAGGAGTTTATTCGGTTCCAACTAGCAATTTCGCGCTGCCCATGCCAAAAAATATAGAAGATGAGTTGTACGGATTACCTAAAGCTAGGTTATCTAAGTAATTTTTTAGTAGTTTTTAAAGCTCTAACCCTGAGGATACTAAGATGGCTTTCAACTACAAGGCTATTCAGCAGGTAAAAGAGGCAGCGGCTAAGTTAATTAAACAGGCCGCTCCTCCTGTTTTTCCTCCAGAAGGACCTAACCCTGCTAGCGTTAATGCGCCTAAGCCCGCTCCTACTTCTGTAGACAAGGCTATAGCTTCTTCTAGAGTGCCTCCTACTTCTGGTCCTACTTCTGCCGACTTGGCTATTCAAGCCAATCGTAGACAGCAGGCTCTAGGAAGAGGGCAGCTTGTAACAGGTCTAAAACCCGGAGCCAGCATGGCTGCTCCGGATTACGCTACGGCCAGAGCTCTAGACGACTTAACTAGGTCTGAGAATGTAAGAAACAGCATGAGAGATGCTGGAAGCTATCTGGCTAACGCGGCTTCTGGCGCAGCTAACTTTGGAAGGTCAGCAATAGATAACGCTGCGACCATAAAGAAGCACGTGGAACACGCTAGCTCCAGTCCTCTAGGCTACTTAGCTTCTTTGGGGCAGAATAGCGGTTCTCCCATGCTAGACCGAATGGGAACAGCTTTGATTGACCCAGAGGCTTTTCAAAATCCTGTGGGCGTGGCTGCAGGTGGCAGAAGTATAATGCCAAATGAATACGCCAACTATCAGCAAGGCAGGGCTGCGCAAGGGCAGAGAAACATAGCATCCTCTAGACCATCCTCTGTCTTCCCTCCAGTTCAAACTCCTTTTAGCACGTCTCCATCGAAGCTAAACGTAGACATGCCAGGCGTAGCTAGAAACAAATAAGTTTATAAGAACAAGGAGAAGCCGTGATTGACACATTTAAGTTGATTATGGTTAAGGCCGCTTTAGCCAAACACATGATTAAAGCGGCTCAAGACTCAGGAACTCCAGCCACTCCGGCAACTCCGTCAACGGCTCCTCTAACCGACGTGTCTGGTAACACCATAGCTGGCCATCTTAGAAATGCCCAATCCAGTGCTACCGCGCACAGGGCTAGGCAAGACGCAGAAGTGGCACATATGGCCAGGATGAACCAAGACGCCTTGGCTTCTTTGCAAAACCATCTGAGGAGTAGCAGCCTTCCAGCTCCTACTCCTCCAGTTACTCCATCTGCCCTTCCTGGGTCAGTATCTCCCACAGTTCCAGGAATGACTCCAGCAGCGCCTAGCCCAGCTGTAAGTCCAGCTAGTCTTCCTGGAGCTATATCTGCTCCAACGCCCAGTAGGCCTGTAACCACTCCAAGCCGTCCTCCTTCGGCTGTAGCCCCTGCAGGCAATAGAGGCGTTCCAAACATGGTTCCTCCAACCATGAGCCCTCAGGAGATGGCTTCAGCAAACAACAAGGCTATGCTTAGCCAGAGCAGAAGAGCTCCTAGCTCAAATAAGAACTTGTCTCAGATGCTTACGGTCAATGCCGGAGGCACAACTCTTGAGCCTCAGCCCTTTCCTGAAGGCAGCTACGGGGCTTCTTTGAGCTATCACCCTCATAGGCAGATGTTTGAATCTTCTGCGCTTAAAAACTCTAAGATGCCTGACAAGTTTCAGGACAAAGATAACGATTTTATGATTCCTAACTTCTATGCTGGCGTCAGCGCTCCTGATCCAAGGAATAGGACTTACGCTAACAGAGTTCCTATGGCTCCAGCTCGGCAAGTATTCAATCAAATGTACGGACGGCCTTTGTCTAGCGACGAATACAACTGGGCTATGAGTCATTTTCTTGATAAGTTTGAAAAAGGTCATTCTGGGCCGATCGGCGCGGGAGCTAGATAATTTAAATACGGAGCTATCAATGCCTATCAATCCAATTTTGCTACAAGAAGTCAAAAGGGCTATGGCTCTGAAGAACGCTTTTGTTCCTCCTGGCGGTGGCGCTCCTCCTGGCGCTCCTCCCATGGACCAAGCCGCTGCCGGCGGAGCTCCTCCTATGGACCCAGCCATGATGGGAGCTGCTCCTCCAGGCGCTCCACCAATGGATCCTTCCATGATGGGCGGTGCTCCTCCTATGGATCCAGCAATGATGGCTGCCATGGGTGGCGGCGGAGCTCCTCCTATGGACCCAGCTATGATGGGCGGTGCTCCGCCTATGGATCCAGCGGCTATGGGCGGCGCTCCTCCAGCCCCTTCTCCTGATGACATAAAGAAAATGGTTACTGATGCCGTGCAGGCAGCTCTCGGCGGAGCTTCTCCTGACGGGGCAGCAAAGCCAAAGGCAAAAGGCGGCGGCAAGGTAGATCCCGCGCAGATGCTTGAGTACATGGAAAGGCAACAAAAGTTGCTAATCAATCTGTACGAAAGCCTAGGCCTAAATCTTCCTTACGACATTCTCGATAAGCCCGCACCAGAAGGCGAAGACGCTCAAGAGCCGGTTGTTCCTTCAAAAGAACAAGGAAGCGATGCCAGCGTTGGCGGCATTCCTCCTATCAAGCCAATTGATCCAATCGGCGGAAAGAAGGAAGCAAGCTTGAAAGACAAAACCGAAGCTGTTCGCTGCTTGATCAACGCAATGGGATTCAAACGATAAAGGGGAAGCTTTGAAGCTGGAATATCACAACGGTTTTCAATCTTCAGGAGAAGCAGAAGCTACTAGGCTGGTCATTCGCGATAGCTTTGGCCAGCCTATTATCGTTGTTCTTGAGCTAGCTCCTGGGACAATCACTTTGTACAAGGCCAAGAAAGGCGATAATGGTTTGTTTGATTCTATTCTCTCTAAACTTGGCATTAAATCAGACGTCGATGTCCAAGAGATCAATATCTGATGTCTATCAGAACTACTGTAGGTCAGCTGCTAGTTAACGAAGCTCTTCCTCAGAGCTATCGAGACTATAATCGTATTCTTGACGGTAAGACTGTTCAAAAAGTGATGCAGCAGATAGCTGAGAAGGATCCAGACAGCTACAGGGATGTGCTTAAGAAGTTATTTGACGTTGGTAGAGATGTAGCTTACAAGACCGGAGGATTCTCTTTCGGACTTGATTCTCTAAGGACGTCAGTATCAGGCAAGGAAGCTGCTTTAGAAATAAAGAAAAGAATACAAGCCATACAGGCAAGAAACCTTCCAGAGAAAGAAAAGAACGACGAGATTGTCAAAACTGTTCTTAGTTATCAGAAGCCTCTAGAAGACGCCATTCTTAACGAGTCCAAAGCTGAGCACAGCCCTTTGGCTCTGCAGGTTTTGTCTGGTTCAAGAGGCAAGCCTTCAAACCTTAAGTCTTTGAGAGGCGGAGACTTACTGTACACAGACCACAGAGACAGGCCTATTCCTATTCCAGTTTTGAACTCTTTCTCCAAAGGCCTAACTCCAGCAGAGTATTTTGCTGGAAGCTTCGGAGCCAGAAAGGGAGTTGTTGATACCAAGTTCTCTGTTCAACACTCTGGGTTCTTTTCCAAACAGCTAAACCAGTTAGGGCACAGGCTCATAGTCACAGCCAGAGACGCTGAAGATCCTGGGCATACGGACAGCAGAGGAATGCCTGTTGATGTTGACGATTCTGACAACGAAGGATCACTTCTGTCTGTTCCAGTAGGCGGCTATAAGAAAAACACGCTGATAACTCCAAAGGTCATGAAAGACCTTCTCAGCCGTGGAATAACCAAGATGGTAGTCAGAAGTCCTGTAGCCACAGGAGCTCCTGACGGAGGCTTGTATGCAAGAGATGTTGGAGTTCGTGAGCGTGGCGGTTTACCTGCTGTTGGGGACTTTGTGGGCATTGCAGCGGTGCAAGCACTCAGCGAACCAATCTCACAAGGAACCCTGAGCTCAAAACACAGCGGCGGAGTTGCTGGCGGTAAGTCCATATCAGGCTTCAAGCAGCTAAATCAGTTGATTCAAAGTCCCAAGCAGTCTCCTTACTGGGCAACTCATGCTCAAGTAGATGGAAAAATAGAATCTGTTCGCGAAGCTCCTAGCGGCGGGCAGTTCATATTTATCAAACAAGTTCCTCACTACATAAATCCAGAAGCCGGGATGAAGTTCAAAATAGGAGATGAGGTAGAAGCTGGAGATGTGCTTAGTGACGGCCTTCCAAACCCTGCTGAATTTGTAAAGTTCAAGGGAATAGGCGAAGGAAGAAGGCAGTTTGTTCTAAGTTTTAGAGACGCAATGAAAGAAGCTGGGCTGGGCGCGCATAGAAGAAATATTGAAATGCTATCTAGAGGGCTTATCAACCACGTCAGGCTAAATGACGAGTTGGAAGAGTTCATGCCTGACGACATTATTCCTTACGATCTATTTGAGAAAACTTTTCAGCCAAGGCCAGGACACCAGAAACTTTCAACAAAATCGGCAAAAGGTAAGTACCTGGAAAGGCCTGTCCTTCACTACACGATAGGAACCAGGGTAACTCCTAAAGTTATAAACACACTATCTGATTTCGGAATTAATGAAGTGATAGCTCACCATGAGCCTCCTCCAATAGAGCCTCACTTCTTGCGAGGTTTGGATAACCTGCAGTATGATCCAGACTGGATGACAAGAATGCTTGGGTCAAATCTTCAAAAGGGTTTATTGAAGGGCACGTGGAGTGGAGCTATCTCTGACGAGACTGGTACTTCGTTCGTGCCTTCTTTGGCTAAGTCTGTCGGTTTTGGCAGTACAGGCAAGATAAAAGGATACGACCCAAAAGGTGTGATAAAGCCAACTGATAACGGTGGTGTACTATGAGCCTTGAAGATACAGAAAAGTCCGCATCACCAGCTTGGCAGCGTTCTGAAGGCAAGAACCCAGAAGGCGGTCTGAACGAGAAAGGCCGTAAGAGCCTAAAAGCCCAAGGCCATGACATAAAAAGGCCTCAGCCAGAAGGAGGTCCAAGAAAAGATAGCTTCTGCGCCAGAATGAAAGGCATGAAGTCCAAGCTAACTTCAAAAGCTACGGCAAACGACCCAGATAGCCGAATAAACAAGTCTCTTCGTAAATGGAAGTGTGGCAGCGCTCATGAAAAACTAGCCGAGATACTACAGTCTCTTAGTAAGCGAGCTGAGACAGAAAATCAGAAAGAAGCAGGCGGAAAACCAGGCCTCTGGGCAAACATTCACGCCAAGAAAGAGCGTGGAGAAGCTCCAGCAAAGCCTGGAGAGAAAGGATACCCAACAGCAAAGAACTGGAAGAAAGTAACTAGAGAGTCAGAGAAAAAGGCGGAGCTGCCTGATTTAAATAAAAATAGACTTAATGAGCTTGAAAACTGGCAACTTAATGCAGAAGCAAATGATTTGTTGGCTAATCAGGCAAATCGTGAAGAGCTAGAAAATCTTCAATTTGAAGATGCAGAAGGTAAAGAGTACCTCGACATTGGGCAATCACCCAGCAGGACCGCTAAAAAAAAGAAAAGACCCTCGACAGCCTCATTTCCGACTGCCGGTTTGCTGGGATCTGCCCTGCTAGGTGGTGCTGGTGCCGCTGGAATATACGGCGGTACGAAACTCAGGCAACTAGGGAATCTGACCCTTGAGGACGTTCAGAATCAGATAGACTTGGCTTCTGCTAGAGCCGAGTTGCGCGGAAACCTACCAAAAGATGAAAGACCAGGATGGTTTGGCATTCTTTCAAGCTCTCTAAGAGGCGGAGCTACGCCAGAAGAGAAAGCTGTCATAGAGAGAATGAAAAGAGAGCATGATGCTAAGCAAGACGCCATACAGGTAATGCCTAATTTCAAACTTAGGGATTTAAACCCAGGTAGAACAAAAGGGTTTGGAGCCGGATCAGAAGCTGTAAAAGATTTGTTCAGCGCACCAGACAAGCTTACAGCCCAGCTTGCATATATCAGAGAAGCCAATAACCTATTGCCGACAATAGCTTATGGCAACACAAAAGCCTTAGACATAATGAACTGGATGCGTAGCCCGCGTAATGAAAACTGGGTTGGGCCGCTTATGAATGTTGGAGGACCTCCTCCAAGGCCAGGAACAGAGGGATCAGAGTACAGAAAGAACTCAAAAGGTGAATGGGAGAGAATTCCTGGCACCAACTATCTAGGTAGAAGAGATTTTGACGAAAGATTCCGGGATATAGAAACAAAGAAAGACTTTGCTGTACAAGAACTAGCTAAGGCTAGGGGCATAACTCCAGAAGCTGCCTCCGCTTTTCTTGAACCTTTGTTCAAAGATGTAAACAAGCCAGGCAGCGCAGAGCTGAACACTCAGAGAAAGAATATTCTTGAAGCTCTACGCGCTCAGGGAGTTCAAACTCACGGACAGCCCAAGCTAGAGACAAGAGAAGGAGTTCCTCAGCCAGAAGGCGGGCATTATTCTCACTACAACTATTACGCTAAAGACCCGTCTTCAGCTTTTATGCAGCAAACTGTAGAAGGAGTTAACCCTCTTGAAGACTTGATCAAAAGAATAGCCACAGTAGAGATTAAATCTCGAGCTGGCATGAATAGAAAGCCTACTTATCCCCAGCCTGACTTTGATAAGAATATTTCGCCTGAGGATAAGTACAAGAAAGACTGGATTGAAGAACTTACCGGCATCATAGCTCCGCAGGCAGAGCTAAAGAGCACAGACAAGCCAGAAGAAGAAGCTACACTCGGCGGATACTTGGCTCACGCCAACCCCATGCGATTCTTCTCAAAAGATACCAAGTACAACAGGCTTCAGAGCAAAGCCACAGCTGAAAAACTGTTTGATTTGATCAGCAAGCGCAAAGCCAGTCTTTCGGATGCAGAAAGACAAGACATAGAATCGGCTTTTGCGCAGTCAGCCGCTACTCCAGAAGCCGCCTCAAAGCAAAACGCAGCTATGCAAAGGCTTCTAGGATACGGATCTGGGCGTCAGGGCGTCGTGGACACCATGAGCAGGATGCATCAGATAGTGCAGGATGTACAGAAAGCCCATCCAACTCCAGACAGGGAACAATCCAAGCTTATTTACGAAGCTCTGACAAAAGATCCGACAACGGCTGCCGCTGCTCACGCCATGTCAGCTGCTCAGCCTCACCAGGGGGTTAACCCTGCGACAATCGGGCCTTTGTACATGGGTATAGTCAAGGCTCTTGAGCAGCCTGGCAATATTACTGCCACTTCTCACAAGGTTGCTCCATGGGTTCAAGGCTTGGGCGCAACAGCCGCTCTTGGCGGCGGTGCTTACGGTATATATAAGCTATATGACTATTTAACTAAGTTAAAAGAAGATAGGCGTAAGAAAAAGGAAGATGCTGACGAAGAGCTAGCATAAAGGTAACAGTTACGATAGTATTTATTTCAAGACCCACACCGAGGTGTATCATGAGCAATTTGACAGAGCTTAGCCTGAAAGCCGCCGCACTAAAGAAATTGGCTGCCGAAGGAGATCTATCCACGATAGTAGATCCAAAAGAGATAAGTACCTCTAACCTAGACCCGACTGTCGCTTCAGCAATTGCTGGCGGCGTTCCTGGACTGGCTTTGGGCGGTCTAGGCGGTCTAGCGCTATCAAAGAAGAACCGTTTACGTAATGCTCTTCTGTATGGGCTACTTGGCGGCACTGCGGGCGCGGGCCTTTTAGGCGGAGCCACAGAATTGTCGATGATGGGGCAAGAGCCTACAGAAGCAGATCTAAAAAAATATCAAGAGGCTCTTGAACAAGGTGGGCTTTCTCCTGAACAAATATCTGAGCTACCAGGTCTTCTAGAACAACAGAAAAGCAGGCACGCTGCTGCTGCCCGAGGAGCAAAAGGCTTAGGCGGTTACCTAGGCTATGCGACAAGAGTTCCAGGGCAGTTTGCAGATTCCAGCTACGGAAAAGGAAAAGAATTAGCAACTCAGGGATTGAGCAAAATTCAAGAACTTGGGTCTAAAGCTTTAGATAACGCAAAAGCTAATTTTAAAGAAGTAAAGCGTAGGGGTACAAACGTAGGTAACGCAATAGCCGGAGGAGATGTTTCTTCTCCAGCTAAACCACCTGCGGCTGAAGCTCCCAAGCCTGAAGCAGCCAAGCCTAAAGAAGATACTTCAAAGGCTCAGACTAAAAACACTGAAAGTGGAAAGTCTGAGTTTAAAACAACTACGGCTAGCGTAAAAGAAAGCCTAGACAGGAAGTACAGAGTAATAAGGATGCTCAACACCCTCAAGCAAGCCGCTTCTTCTTGCGGGTCAGAGGGTATGAACTACAAGGATAAGAGCTCAAAGAAGCCTTATTCCAAGATCGATGTGATGGACAATCTTCCAAAGAAGAAGTAATCACAGATGAATCAATACTCCAAGCTAATAGCGCTCTTCTCAGAGATTGGGAAGAGCGCGGAGATGAAGCCTGAGGTAATTCCTCAGGCTCATCAGCTTAGAGTCGCTAAGAAATTAGTTACAAAAAGTCCTAAGATGTTGGTCTACCACGGCTTAGGAACCGGCAAAACTTTAGCTTCAATACTTGCAGCCGAAGCCGCCAAAAAGAAATTCGGTGACGATTACGGCGTAATAGCCCCAGCAAGCCTAAGAGAAAACTTCCAGAAAGAAGTAGACAGATTCACCACCGGTAGCGAGCCTGAAATACTCTCTTACACAGGCGCGGCTTTAGGCAAAAAGTTCAAACAGCCTCCTAAAACAATAATCGTAGATGAAGCGCATAGGCTCAGAAGCCCAACTTCAGCCGCAACTGAGGCTATAGCCAGAGCCGCTAATAGAGCCAATCAGCTGATGCTCTTGTCTGGGTCTCCAATAGTCAACGAACCATCTGATTTGGCTACTCCGCTATCAATGCTTACCGGTTTCAAGATAGATCCTGAAGATTTCAACAAAGCTTTTATACGAAAGAAAAGAGTAGACCCAGGTTTCTTCGCCAAACTTAGAGGCATCATGCCAGGCGAAAGAGAAACAATAAGAAACGAACACATACTTCGTAAGCTTCTTGAAAATAAAGTTGATTACCAGCCAGGAAAGCTTCCAGAAGGCGTCAGCATAAACGAGCAGCTAATAAAAGTTCCTCTAACTCAAGAACAGCAAAGAATTCAAAGCGCTATCAGGGAAAAGATTCCTCTTAAGTTTTTATGGAAACTAGACAGAGAGTTTCCCCTATCTGCAGAAGAGTCAAAGAGGCTGAACAGCTTCATGACAGGTCTTAGACAAGTAGGTCTGTCTACTTCGCCGTTTAGAGCAGACAAGAATCTTATAAAGTCTTTCCAGCAGTCAGGTAAGTTGACTGAAGCTTTAAAAAACTTAAAACAAGTTCTACAAGAAGATAAGCGTAAAAAAGCTTTGATATACTCTAACTATATAGGCGCAGGATTAGACCCATACGCTGCGGCTCTAGCCAAAGAGAAAATTCCTTACGGGTTTTTCCATGGAGGAGTAAAGGAAAGAGAGCGTAAGAAAGCCGTAGATGCTTACAACGCTGGTAAATTAAGAGCTTTATTGATTGGTCCCGCTGGAGCAGAAGGTTTAAGCACCAAGGGCACCAGTCTTATACAAATACTTGACCCTCACTTCCATGAGTCGAGAACTCAACAGGCTAAAGGAAGAGGCCTAAGGTTCGATTCTCACGTAGGTTTACCTGAAGAGCTGAAAGACGTTATTATACAAAAGTATATAAGTCAGGCTGAAGAGCCCAGCTTCTTCTCTAAAATGCTTGGAGCTAAAAAATATAGAACTGGCGATGAGATAATAGAAGGAATAGCTAGAGAAAAGGAAGACCTGAACAACAAGTTCAGAGAAATCCTAAAACAAGTTGGAAGCCATCATTCTTAAGGTGAGACATGCGGATAGCACAGCTATTAGCTCAAAAGGCTGCAATTAGCTTTGTAAAGTCTGCCTTACAGCAACCAGCTGGCGGCAATCCAATGCTGGACGCTGCAAATCAAACAGCTAAACCAATTCAAAAGCCTACAGCTCCGGCGGCTCCAGCTCAGCCGCAACAGCCAGCTCAGCCAAAGTATACTCCGCCTCCAGGAACACCTCCTTGGGCTTTGAGTAATTACATGAATCCAGAAAATGCCTACGGGTTGGTAGCTAGTCTAGGTTCTCCAATATTTAAAGCTGTAGGTTCTGTTGGAGGCTTGGCTGGAGTTGGAGCTTTAGCTAATCTGGCGCTTAGAGGCGGAGAAGACGCTAAGTCTTTAGGCGGTCCAGCTTATGAAAACTTAGCTAACAATATAAGTGGTCAATTTAACAAAATTAAAACAGATATGACTAATAAATACATTGCTAACAACTATGTTCAACCAGCCTTCAATCAAGCCAAAGGTTATATTAGCAACTGGTGGCACGGCCAAAAGCCTGGTAAATAGCATTGTAATTGATTCATTTTAGACAACGTGACATAATTTCGATAGCAGCAGCCAGAGAGGTGTCTCATGTCGATGTCTAGCAAGACTCTACAGCATCTAAAAGAATGCCGTTCACTAATGCGCGAATACCTTGCCGGTTGGGGCAGCGAAAAGTCTGCAGCTCTTGGCGGCGACGGTAACGATACGCAGTTTGAGCAAGCTTTTAGCAACTTGGCTCATGCGTTCATCAAGGACAAAGCACCTTCGTTGCTTGATTACGAAGTTGGCTTCCAGCTGATGGACAGAAATGACGACAACACTAAAGCCGTTGGCGTATTTGGATTTAAGATTGGTTCTCAGTGGCTATACTGCCCAGTCTTCTTTCTAAACGGCGATCTAAAGGGAACGGAGCTTCTGTATATCAAAGATCAGGATCAGTTCGTTCCTCTAAAGGAAAACTGGCTGAACTATATTCTTCGCCGCAAGCCTATGAGCCTTGGCAGCGAGACAAACAGAAACCTTCAGGCTCTAGGCGTTCTATCTCCAGACCTGCAGGCATTTTCAAGGCCTCCAGCCAAGTTTGCTTCTGACAATCGTGGAAGCATGTTGGACGGAAAGATTGCTTTTGCCCATTTTGCCACCAGCAATCCTCTGAATGACAGCAAGTACGAAGGTATAAAAGACTTGCCTGGCTTTTTGAAGGCTGCCGGAAAAGAAACGGTACTGGCCCTTCTAGACGGCATGGAAAAGTATCCAGCCATCATGGACTCTATCGGCAAGTTTTATAAAAGCAGCGAGCTAAAAGAAGCTGTCAAGGAAGCCGCCGATCATTCAAACAATACTGGACTTGTTTCTATAGATGCAGTCAATAAGGCGCGTGCTAATCAGGCTGCCAGCTTAGTAGGAGCTAGCTCCGCAGGCCCTCTAGGAGCTTTAACTAGCTCTGTCGCTAACCCATTGACTGGACCAAAACAACCTAAGGCAGTTAATCAGCCAAAGGCTGAAGAGCCAAAAGTTGCTCCTCCGCCGCCCGCAAAAAAACAAGAAAACTGGTACGACCCTATCGTATCTGGCTACAACGCTGTAGAAGATTACGCTGGAGTTATCCCAGGTCTGAACTACATACCTCAAGGATTTAGAATTCCAGCCGTAGGTCTAGGCCTAGGCGGAGCTTACGCTCTTTACAACGCGCTTACTTCCAAAAGGCGTCGTAGAGACGATGACGACGAATACTACAAGGAAGGAGCAGCCAAGAAAGGTCCTTTCCAGGAAATGATGGAAAGTATCGATAAGAAAAAGAAGCCAAAGCAGAAGTCTCCAACTGCCGGCAAGGGAGTTCTTGAAGCCAAGAATGGCGACATGACCAAGAAGGCAGGCACTGTAGCTGTACTTACTATGAAGACCGTGGTGCAGCGCGGTGTGGCTTTTGAGCCTACTGACAAGGAAAAAGAAAAAATCTTGTCTGAAGGATTCTCGATCCGTGACGAAAGGCCAGAGACCGGAATAGCTTACGAGGTTCAAACGCCTCTGAAGCTAACCAATCCTCCTCAAACTGGCGTTTATGACATACTTTGCCGCCCATCTTCTTTCTGCAAGTCTTTGGTTATCCACGGACCAGTAGGTCCTAAGGGAACAGCCAACTTTGCTACCATCGTAGACCTAGACGATGAAAAGAAGTCATGGACAAACATTCACGCTGGTCATCTCTGGTCTCGTGAAAGAGAGACTCAGGAAGACGATTGCGTTAAATTGTGCGAAAGTCTTCCAGAAGCCAAGCCATCTGCCCTAAAGGAAGACGGCTGCTACATAATCTTCTGCCATGGAAGGGAAGGAACGCTTCCTTTCAGGGTTGTGGAGAAACTTGAAGAAGACGACGCTGGCGCTTCTTTCAAAGTCCACTTTATGGACTACGCCTCAACAGATCGTCCTGGCTATCTTCCAAAGATGGAAGGAAACAAGGACAGCTATTGGGGTTATGGACGCGACGGTCACAATATTGGCTGGGGTTGCGGATGCTCATCCATCCTACACCTGACCAATAAGACCGGCGGTCGGCTCAGGAACATGAACAACGAAGTTTATGTTCCTGAGGGCTTTAAGGTAATCAAGCTAGAAGAGCCTGGAGACCATCACGCTGACCGTAGCGAGAAGTCTCCAGTAGCCTATGGCAATCTTCTTGACCTTCAGAAGGCCATCTACGAAAAGACAGCTTCTCTTAACGTCAAGCATAACGGAACGGAAGTTCTTGTTAATGACGTAAGGCTTACACCAAAGACAGCAGTCATTCACCTTGTTCGCGACTGGTCTCTAAGGGAAAAGCAGGCAAGAGCCATAATTGAAAAGGCGGCTGCCAAAAAGTCTGTGGACTTTGTGGTATCTCCTCCTGAGTGGCTTGAAACCTTAGTAAAGGAAGCTGCTCCTGGAGATCCTATCGATCCAAGAATGGGCGGAACAACCAGCGTTCCTCCTTTCCCCTCTCCTCCTTCAGGCCTAGAGCAGACAATGTTGGGCAGCGTTCAGTCGCTGTATCCCCAGCAAGAAGCTCTGCCTGTCATGCCGTCTTCCAGCCAGCTGGTTGGTAACGAACAGCTTTATGACCCAAGGCTTCCTGACCCCAAGACTATGGCTATCGGCTACAACGCCGCACAGTCTGGGCAAAAAGAAGTGTTTGATACTGCTATGATGGGTTCACTTCTTAAAAACGTAAGAAGTGATAGCATGATAGATCAGCACCTCGGTGATCTGATGAAGGGCCTGGACAGAATTGGCAGAATTATGTTCTCCTTCTACTGGCACGGAGACGAGATGCAAGATCGCTACGGAAAGAAAGACATGCCTGAGTTGGAAGAATCTCTCAGGAATGCTTTTGAAGCCGTAGGGGATGTGGTCTTGTTCCTCAAGCAAAAGACTGTTGAGCCATTCCCTGACGAAGGGTTCAGCGCAGACCTGTCAGATACAGCCGATTGATTAGGAGCTAACGATGCGTATATACGAACGTAGGGTCTGCAGCCTAAGTGCGCCATGCGGGCAAACAACCTGCTGGCAGATAGGCTTTCCTCCAGAAGCTCAGATAAAGAGGTTGTTGGTCAAGCAGACTGGAGGATCGACGGCTAACTTTACAGTAACCGTCTATAACTCTCTGGCCGCTTGTCAGCCTAACTCATCTTCTATTGGAGATTCTGACGGACCTTCAGGTCCAGCCAAGTGCATAGCTTCTCCAGACATGTATGTGGTATTTCCTCCAACTGCCGGAACAGCCGGAGAGCTTATGGAAATATCAGACAACTTTGGACGCGCATTCCGTAACCAAGACGGAACATACACATTGCCAGTTAAGAAAATTTATGTCCAAATCACTCCTGTAGGCAGCGGTGACGCTACCTGGGATTTGGTAATCGGTGGTGATGTGGACGTAGGCTGATGCTTGAACTCGTAAAGGAAAGCTTTCTAAGAGCGCCAGACTGGCGTTGGAAGAGAGCTACCCACTGCAGAGAAAAAAGAAAAAGGCTAAAGCCAGCAGACTCGGATTCTTTTCTAGTTGAGGCTTTGCGGTTTTCTAACGAGTACTTTGCCAGAAGAGAATCGGACACGTTTGACGAGCTTGATATATACGAAGATTATCCTTTGATGCATCAAGCTTATACTTTGTATTCAAAAGATGGGGCTTCTGATCTTAGATGGGAAGTAGAAGCCAGGCTTCTAAGCGGGCAGACAGACGAGGAAATAGCTAAGCTGACTTCTGCCAGCCCTGAAGTTATAGACCTTTACGAAAAAGTATTTTTCAACGTGAGGGACAGGCTAGATAGCTCCAGCTACATAATCCAGGTGGTGATGGGCAGATCCATACACCAAGGGGTTTCTGACAGAGACTATGACCTTATCTGGAAGATGTATGGCTATCACGGCGGTCCTGACATTTTGAGCGCGTTCATAAACAGAACAGGATTAGTAGGTCTAGGGCGTAATCCAATATCCAAAGATGATATTAAAGGAATTTTGGACGACGCTCACGGTTTGGTTAATTCGGTGAGAGCCGCAGTTGCCAACATAGTTGAACCAATAAACGGATTTACTGCCCACAACATAAAGAGTATCGCGCTTGAATATAAGAAGGCAGAGCTGGCTAGCGCGGCACCTGGATCAGAAGGTTTAGTAGGTAAAAAGCTTACTGAGGTTATGCTTAGTTTGCCTTGGTCAAGCGGTAACGGTACGATAAAGCATCCTGTACTTGATTGCATGAAAGATATGGATGGCTGGTCTGCTGAACCGAGGATTAGAGAAATAGGGTTAATTTTAAACGGCGGGGTAACTGAAGAACCTATTCAAGAGATGCGCTTGCCTGAGCCGGAGGGTGATAATGGCCATAAATAGGCTTAGCAAAGAAGCTGAGCGAAACATAACTGAAGCACTTGAGAAAGTAGCTGAGATGGTTGCGGACGGATCGCATCCAGACGAAGCTATTGTAAAAGTGGCTTCTGAAAGGTCTCTACCCGCTGGACACGTTAACCTTATGGTTAACGCGTTCAATACAGGCAGAGCCGAAACTCAAAGAAAAATAGGCGGCGATATATTCGAAAAAGCCGCTGAGTTTGATTTAGCCGACGCTGAAAACATTCTTGGGAAAATGTTTCCCAAGTCTGTAAAGACGGCTAGTCAAATTCATACCGAGACAGCGGTGTCAGAAGAATATTCTGCTCCGCCTACTTGGTACAAGAGACACGTGAAAGCGGCAGCCGCAAAACTTGAGCTGCCACCTCTTGTGACAAAAGCCGGTAAAGCTATCACTGGCGTTGAGCCTCTTCCCACAGATCCTGTGGAAGCTATGAAGAAAGCTCACTGCCGAATGCTAGACGCAGCCAGAGAGTTGGATAACCAAAGAGGTGTAGCTTCCGCCGCACACGACAAGCTTGTTGGATCTATAACAAAGCTTGGCGAATACTTTAGAAAAACTGACTGCGAGCCTTTCCTTGGCGTAAAAGGCAACATGACCAGGATCTTCGGCAAGAAAGCTGAAGCCCTGTTCTCGATACTTGAGAAAAGAAACAGGTCTTTGACCAAGCAAGCCGGATCAGGAAAAGAATTCTTTTCTTTGGTCGAATTCTCCAAGCAGCCTTACAGCCTAGTAAAAGAATGCTTGGAAAACGCAGAAGACTATTTGAAAAAGCAGGCTTCTTTTGAAGAATTTCAAAAGAAAGCTTCTGCCTTGTCGGAGGAAACCCTCCTCCCTTTTGTCGTACCCCAGGACCAAGCAACGAGCCTTGGGGTCCTGGGGTCGTTTGAAAAGAAGTCTAATCTAGGAGCTCTTGCCGCAGGTTATATTCTTTCTCCTGCGGCAGGGGCTACAGCGGCTGGCAAAGAGCTGGCTATGTCTACGTCTGTGCCTAGCACAGCAGACGCCAGACTAAGCTGGGCCAAGAGAACATCAGATCCAATACAGGCAGCGACACTTCGCAACATAGAAGCTCAGTCGATGCTTACAGATCTGATGGCAAACGACGATGTGATAAGCACTTATGATCCTGACGCAGTTCTGGATCACTACAACCAAATTAGCGAGTTGGCTCCAAGGGCTTCAACTCAAGAGTCTTTAGTGCGGTCAATACTTAGAAAAAGGCTAGCTTCTGGTAATAACGTAGACCCTTACGAAATAGACCAGCTGCTAAGTATTGAGTCTAAGCTTAAGGACCGCGATACCGACTCTTCCTTACAGAGAAAAGTCGAAGGGTCTCCTACGCTTGGAGTTATCTGATGGAAGTAAAGCAAGCGGTAGAAGCTCTTTTTGAAAAGAAAGCTTTTGCTGAAAAATCTAACACTTTGGAGAAAGCCGGAGTTTATCCAGACTGGGCTGACGGTGTTAGAACTTCCGCCGCTGCTTATTATGAAAAAATTGGTTTAACAAAAGAAGCAGAAGACAACAAGCCTGCAGCAAAAAGCAGTGTATTGCCAGGAGCTCTTCTTGGACTGGGAGCAGGCGCTTTGGGCGGCGGTTTGCTGGGACTTAGCCGGCATAAGAAAAAGAAAATGCGGGCTATTTCTGACGCCGCCTTGTTCGGGCTTCTTGGCTCAGCTCTAGGTGCCGGCGGCGGAGCTTTGTATGACAGGTCTTCAGAATCTGCTGAAGAGCTAAAAAGGAAAGCAGAAGAAAATATTTTACCTTCTGCTAGACCAGCTAATAGCTCAATAGCTAGAGACACAGCAACAATAGCTAGAGATGTTTCAAGGGATACAAACATAATTAATAACTTTTTTAGAGCAAGGTTGGCTCCAACCGCAGCTTTAGGTTCTGCCTTGTTTGGAGGCGCTGCGACCATTGGTGAAGGTGTTGAAGGTTTCAACAGAGGCCAGGCTAACATGAAATACATGTTTAGGCCTGACTTTCAGAAAAACTTACAGGCTTTTTGGCCCGCGCTTAAAAACGCTCTTCCAGCCACTAGTGCAATACCAAACAACCCTAATACTGAAGCAAACTTTAATAAAGGAATAAAAGAATTTGTTTCATACATGGAATCCCCGTCTAGCGGTTTTAGAAAATTTATAACAGACCCTAAACAAATGAAAAAATTGGTTGAAGATCCAAGAACAGCGCTGGGCGGTTCGCCATTATCTGAATTCTTTGAAAGTATGGATCAAACTCAAAGACAAAGTTTTGTAAAAAGCTTATCAGAAGTAGGCTCTGGAGAAAGGGAGGGTTTAGTAAAAAGCTATCTTAAAGCTCCAAGCCCTAAAATAAACGCAGGATCATTATTACGGCTACCTCAAACTGTAGGAGAGTACGTTGCTTATGGCGGACGAGCTCCTACACACAAACAAAGGTTAGTAGACTCAAAAGCCACTCAGCCGTCGTCTTCGCACGTGTCTGAGCCTTTAATTACAAGATTAACTAGAAATGCTGGAAGCAAAGCTGGGCTAATAGGTCTAACCCTAGCTGGAACAACTGCTGTTAATCCCAGCCTGGTTGACGCTAGTCCAGATCAAGAAAGAATGCGGCAATTGCATAATTTATTGAATATTTATAAAGGTAGAACCGAGGCAGAGCTGGCTAGTGGGGAAATAACGCCTGAAAAAGCTAAAGAGCAGGGAAGTTTCTTGCAAAATATTCTTGAACAAAACCCTAAACAAGACTGGTATGGTCTTTACACCAAGCCTTTAAGCAGAGACAAGCTGGAAGCCATAGTTGGCGACATACAGAGAGCCACAACTAAAGGCGGATTCCCACTTTTTGACGAATAAGAGGATGCCATGATAAAGATAACTTCTCCAGACTCCCAAGACTTTGGCGTACCAGCTGTAGAGATGGTAAAGCAATCAAGTCGCGGGCTTCGCGGCGACGATCTTAAGTCATTTATAAAAAGAGCTGGGCATGAATTCGCTGATAAACTTCGCGATGTCAACGTCGCGCCAGGTGAGCAGCTCGTTCACCTTATTGCTATTGGAGCTACGGAGTCATACGGTCCAAACCGTAACGGAGACGGTTTCAAGTCTGCGACTTGCCGCAAATACCATCCTACGTTCGTCAAACACGCTAGGTGGTACCGCAACCACCAAAATAAAGATGAAGCGAAAAGTTATGGCATTATCAAAATGTCGGCGTTCAACGAGGCGATGAAGCGTATTGAGCTGCTTGTAGCGCTTAACGGCACTAAAGAAGCAGCTGACCGCAACAAAGGCCTGGTTGCTGACAAGGAAATGCAAAAAATAGCCTCCGGTTCAAATGACTGGGGCGTTTCCATGGCTTGTAGGGTTCCTTTTGACGTTTGCAGCGGTTGTGGCAACAAAGCCGCTAACAGGTCTACTTACTGCACAGAAAGAAACTGTAAGTACGGCGGATGCTATAACAACCTGACAAAAGTGGCCGCTGATGGTCATGTACTGCATGTGGACAACCCTGACCCTACTTGGTTTGATATTTCTGACGTTTATCGACCCGCCGACAGAATTGCTTACGTTTTTGGCCACATGAAGGCGGCTAACGCCAGTCAAGTGGCTGGAGGAGCTCTTTTAGCTGAAGAAATGGGTGTGACAGCTCCTTTCAGGCTGTGTTTTGAAAATATGCCTGAAAGGTCAGCTTCTTTGCTCAAACTTGCCTACGAACTTGCAGAAATGGAAAGTTCTCTAGAAAACGGCAAGTTTGGAGTGTCTCAGAAGGACTCAACCATTCTTGACGATAAGAAAACGGCTTTGACCGACGTTCCTATGGGAAAAATGGCCGGAGTGCAGATTTGGAGGGCTTTGAGCCGCGAAAAAGTGGCTTTGAGCGTAAAAGACTGGCTAGACCTGGTAGGAAAAGACTCAAACAGCATAATTTTGAAGTCTGCGTCCTATAAAGACGTAGAAGCAAGGCTTCCAGGCGTTTTTTCTAGACTTATAAGTGATTCTGCAAGTTTTGAGCAGTGTTTGGAAGAAAGAACTTGTGACCCGTCTATGGCTTTCCCAAGCGAAAAGATTCAGCAATGGGCTCACAAGGTAGCAGTTTCAAAGTCGATAAGACCTAATTTGTTTGAAAAGCGTATTTTCAAGCAAGTTTTGTCTGGAAATACTAAGCAAGCAAGTTTTAGAGCTAGAAATTCTGAACTGGTTAAAACAGCAGCTACAGACGATAGCGAACAACTAGCTAGACGTTATGCTGCTTACCAGCTATATTTCTTAAATGAGCTCAAGAGCGAACCGAATTTCAGTTGGTATAAGGAGCACGCCGTACGCTCCAATTACCTATCTTGAAATCTGCAAGATTTACTCTTGCAGACTTAGTGCGTGATTTGGATAATTTTAAATAGAGGGTATACATTACCGAACGGCGGGTTTGTATCCATTAGCGAGGAGTCCTGAAATGGCTTTATTTGACGAGCTAAGGTCTTTCTTGGCCGAAGTAGAAGGACAGCAGGAGAAGGCTGCAGCTAGCAAAAAGAAAGCTGAAGCTAACACCGAAGCTGGTAGCTACGAAGGCGGAACCAGCCATCCTGTTAAGAGCGTGGACGATCAAACCGCCGACGCTCACGAAGGCACTCGTTCTTCTGAGAACACCGCCGACGTAAAAGCACAGGTTCCTGGCGGCGGCGTTGATTCCGCTACCGACTCAACACCAGACCAAGAAGACCAGCAGTTTGATGTTGGTCTAAAGTCTACTTCGACTGGCGAAGACCCAGCCCACGAAGACGACTACAAGGGTGAAAAGGAAGACCCAGGCACAAGCCATCCAGCCAAGACCGAAGACGGCGAGAAGTACAGCTCAATGAACTTCTCAAAGCTAAAGTCTTTGACTGAGAAGAAGGCTAACGCTCTTATTGCTGACATTTCAGTTGCTTTGACCAAGCAATCTGAATTAGTTGGCGATCAGCATAAGATTGACGCTAACAAGAACGGCAAAATTGATTCTGCCGACTTTCCCCTCTTAAAAAAAAAGAAAGGGGTAACGGAACAAAAAGAAACTAAGGAAGAAGCGGCTAAGACTGCAGCAGCTGTAGGTTACGACCAAGCTGTTCAAGCAGGCCAGCCTGCCGAAGCCAACGAAGCCGAGATTGAAGAGTTCTTCAAGACCGCTTCAGAAAATATCATCAGAGGGGCTCTTCAAGCCGCTGATTTGACTGGTGCTTATGTAGCTGAGTTTAATCGCCAGCTAGTAAAGAGCGCAGAAGAATCAGAAAAGCACGAAGCTGCGGAGAGCCCCGCTGAGGAGACTGCTGAGCACGCTCCAGGCGGCGAAGAGTCTCACGAAGCCGGCGGTGACCTTGGTCTAACTGATGCCGACATGGCCGCTATGGCCGGTGGGCTAGGCGAAGAAGCAGGTCCCGAAGCCGGTTCTGCCGAAGTTCCTGGTGGTGACCAAGCAGCTGTAGATGAACTCTTGTCAGCTTTGGCTGAAATGGGTGTAAGCCCAGAAGAGATCATGCAAGCGGCTGCTGGCGGCGAAGGTGCAGGGGCTATGCCTCCTGAAATGGGCGCTGCTCCAAAGATGGCTTCTGACAAGTCCAATAACCAAATTGTGACTTTGATGAAAGCCGCCAAAGCCAGGCAGAAAAGCGGCAAATTCAGAATCTCTGATGCTAAGACTGCTGGACAACGGCAACTTCGCGAAGAGATCAAGAAATGCATCGCTGACATCGTTGGTTGATACGAAACTAGGAGGTAATCATGAGCAATCTTCTTGCAGTAGTTGATTATGTCGAGTGCAGCGCCGCTGCTCTTGACGCAGCCGATAAGCTGATCAAGCAGAGCGAAGCTGCCACTAAGAAGGCATCTGAGCTCATCCCCGCCGTGGTCGACGCCCTAGTCGCCCATGAGAGGATTGATCCCAAAGATCGCGAAAAGTGCGCTGCCCTTCTAAAGGACCCAGTCAAAGTGCTGGAAATCCTTGAGAAGACCGCTGACACCAATCGCACCATTAGGCCACGGCAGCTAGGCCATGCCGTGCAGGAAAAGAAGGCTTCAGCCCCTTCTCCTTACGTTGGCCTGCGTTCTTCTCAGGCCCGCGCCAGCGATCTGAGGTTCGATGAAGTTCTTGGTCTTAACGGTTAATTCTAACCTTAGGAGGTTTTTGACATGGCTCAGATGTTTGCTCACACCTTGGATGCGGTTAAGGGCTGGTTCCACATGGCCGCCCTGGACTTCACCGCTAAGCTCAGCGACAACGTCACGATCACAGCTTACGCTGGTCGTTGCGTTCACCTGAACAACGACGGTGAGTTTGAAATGGGTGTTCTGGGTTCCCAGATGCCTATCTTCTTGCTGCAGAACAGTACCGATAGCGATGTGGCTAATTCTGGCGACTCCAACGGAAACGGCGGAGCTCTCTGGTATCCCATCGGACCTGACGGTAACTTGACGGGTTTGGTAGCCAAGGGCGCTTATGAACTCGAAACAACCGAGTTCGACACCGCTCAGACTTACTACCCTAACGATTACCTGCGCGCTGTTGCTAGCAACAGCAACCAGACAACCGGTGGTCGTTTGACAAACCAGAGCGTCATAACTCTGGAAAACTCATCTTCGCTAAGCAGCAGCACCAACCCCACAGCGATTGTAGGGGTTGTAAGCCGCGCTCCTCGTAAGCGTCAGTCTGACCGCAACACCGTGTTGGCGTTCTGGCCCGTTTACAAACCCGGCAAGACTGGTAACTAATTCTTAACCCCAAGGTAACTGCAGGAGAATTTAGACATGGCATCAGTTAGCGAAGATGTCAAGCTGCGCAACGAGACCTTCATGTCCTACCTGGAAACCCCAGGCATGGAAAAGCGCGCACTTGACGCTGTTAATGACTTCACCCGGTACAGGATGCGTGAAGAAGGCTTCTACCGCAGAATCCTTCCACCCGTCCAGATCAGCAATGACGATCTCGATCGTCAGGTTGATACCGACAAGCCCGTGAAGATTGTTGACCGCGAGCCGGATTCCCCCGCCGCGATCAGCATCCCCTTCGCCACCCTACCAATGAACCTGTACATTCGCGGCCAGCGCTATCGCGTTAGCTTCGATCGTATCGTCACCCCTCGGTTCACCAAGGACGTTGACGAACTACGGACGTACTACATCGACATCCGTCAGGTTCTTTCTGACAACTCCATCAAGGACATGCTGGCTGAAGAAGACCGCAAGTTCTTGGCCTCTGTTGATGCTGGCTTGGGCGGCTCCGCCGACGCCACCAACACCAACTCCGGCGTTGTTCAGTGGGAAACCCTCTACGGCGGTATCACTCGTGATAACCTCCAAGAGGCTTTCAAGATTCTGCCCCGCACCATCAGCCGCCTAGAAACCGGCACAGTTCTTCTGAACAACCTCACGATCCGCGAGATCATGAAGTTTGGTCGTGAAGAAATGGGTGGTGACTTCAGCCAGGACGTCTTCAAGAACGGCTGGTCTGAGCAGAACTTCATGAACGCCAACTGGATCATCACCATCAAGCAAGACTTGGTCCCCAGCGACTCAATGTACTTGTTTGCTGATCCCAAGTTCATGGGCAAGTCCTACGTCCTCGAAGACACCACAATGTACATCGAGCGTAAGGCTTACATGCTTGAGTTCTTTGCTTACGAGACAATTGGTGGCGCTATCGGCAACACCAACTCTCTGGCCCGCGCCGACTTCGCTTGATCCGCATCGTAACAGGGTAGCGGCTTAACCGCCGCTACCCTGTCGTGCAAAGAAAGGAGCAACTTAGATGTCCACCAACGCTACTCCAGAAGCTGCCCATGCTTTCCTCATGCAGGAAGTGTATGTGCCTGTCTTCCTAGAGAAGCTGGCAAGCGATTACGGCATTGTTCCTCAGACTGAAGAAGAAGTTGCACAACTTCTAAAAATTGCTAGCAGCATTACTAGCATTCAGGAACAGGAACTGGCCAAGCAAGCCAGCGCTCACAGCAGCCTGATTACTGCAGCCGCTCAGAACCTTGAAGGCGTACTTAATCCCTCGAGCCTAGGTAACGAAGCTCAGGTTAAGTCAGCCCAGCAAGAAAGTCTGGTAAAGGCAGCCGCAGCCAATCTAGCTTTAAATCCTAACGTCAGAGAAGCCGTGGCCGTGTACCACCAAGCTATCGCTGAACACCTGGCCGCTAACTAAACCGGAGGTTTTAAATGGCAATCACTTGCCTTCAAACAAAAGTGCGCAACATGTCCGGGGCAACCAAGTTCTTTGGTTTTCTCGGGGCTCATGGCAAGCGCCTTGCTCCTGGTGAAGAGTATACGTTCACTGGTGACCTAGTCACTCGCCTAAGTCAGCCCAACTTCAGAACCCGCGCCCGTCAACTGGCAGGGTTTGAAGCTGCGGTAAACTCTGGCGACCTAGTGATCGTAAGCACTCCTTCCCAACACTACTACGACGCAACCCTAGACGTCACCAAGATCATCACTGTTGCAAACAGCGTGGTCAACGACGTCGATCCTTGCTGGGGCGCGTACTCTAGCTCTATCTCCTGATTTAACTAAGTCAGTAGTAACAGAGACTAGATATTTAAAACCACCGCTCTCAAAAGGGAGCGGTGGTTTTATTTTGTACTCAAAAATCTGTCATAATCCTATGCCCTCAGTATATCTGTTCGCTTTCGCGGCAGCTGAAGGGTTGGGAGTGTTACCATGAGCTGGAACCTTGGTGAAGGTGAGTCTTTTTCCATTGGCGGTAATCGTAAAAAGAAAAACGGTAGCCAACAAAGGAGGCATAAAAGCCAAGACAGCAGCAGGCACGACAGAAAACCTGAAAAGGATTCTGACGACGTTATTGACGCTGAGTTTGAGGTGATGGATAAGCCGTCGCCTCAGACGTACGCGATCAACAGGATGTTGGCGGTGCAGATAAATAAACAAAGATATTTCAACGAACGGAACAAACTAGGTATGTCCGACGAAGAAATAATCAAAGCAATAAAAGAAGATGAGGCTAAAAATGATTTGGGGAAGGAGGTAGTTGCTAGGCTAGAACGGAACGTCAAGTCCGTCATGGAATTGGCGGACAAGTTCCGGCAAGAAGACTACGATACTGAGGCTTCAGGAAACGTCAGAGAGAGGCCTAAGGCATCAGGAGGTGTCTCTCTGATGCCAGTAGTAGGCGGCATCGCCGTCTTTTTCGCCTGTAGATATTTTTACTCAGAACTACCTGTAGTTTTTCCAATAGTGGCCTGCGTTGCAGCGGGCTACGGTTGGACATGGTATGCTAAAAACTTTAGTTAGTTTTTAGTGTCACAATTAGTCCCTCAACGCCAAAGCGCATTGAGGGACTTTTTTTTAGCCGTCAGTTACTTAAGTCGAGCTTTAAACCTGTCATATTCATATGGTGTCTAATTAGCATTTCTGGAGACGAACATGGAAATTAAACACAACAACCTCAGAGTCTTCGGCCCAGACCAGGCCAAAGCGGCCAGCAGGGCCGCTAAGGCCGCCGCCGCAAACGGCGACCATTTCAGCCAGCTGCCGGATGGCGGCTGGCTTCACCTCCCAGGACACAAGAGTGTTGTGGAGGTGGATCAGCAGAGCCCTATACTCTCAACAGAAGTTGAGGGTAAGGATGGCGTTTGTTTTGAGGCAGCCGCTTCTTTTGCTGTTTTCTCCGTTTTTTTCCTCATCATGAAAGAATTGGAGAAAAAACTACAAACAGCGCTGTTTGTAGTTTTCAAGGCCGCATTCTTTTCAGCGGCGGTGCTTGGAGGAGCCTGGCTCATAACCAGCCTTGCGGCTCTGGCCGCTATGACGTTCAAGCTGGTTTAACCAGAACCACCGTTGAGGCTAGCGCCTTGGCGGTGGGTTTTTTTTAGCTATCAGGCATAAAGTTACGTATGGTAGTATGACCAAATAAGCTATAAACTAAATTTACCCAGAGGGTCAATAAATGCCTGATCCTTCGATAATCAATTGTTCTGAACAAATCATAATCAGACCTAGAGTAACCCGAGTTGAAGGTCAGCCTATACTGGCCAAGATACCTTCTTTGCTAACCAGTCAGGGAGTTACTCCGGTAATGGAGTTAGTCCTGAGGGATTCCGAAGGCAGACCTATAAACCTTACTGAGTGCGGTTTCAGCTCAAGCATTTCAAGCTCAATGAGCGAAGGATCCGGGTCTCAAAGAATAATAGGAAAAATGCGTGAGGTTATAAGCGAATCACAAGAAAACGCTCCAGTAGAACTAGAAGCTATTGTCATAAACCCAGAGGCTGGAGTAATTAGGGCTAGAGTGCCTGCAGCCGCCACTGAACTGAATGGAATAATGCGCGGTCAGTTTGCGTTCATGGACTCTGACTCGTCAATACTGTTTACTTCTTCCTTTTTCTTGATGGTAGATAGAGGCGAGTTTGGAACAAACGTTAATTTCAAGGGAGTTCCTTCCCCTGAAGACATCAGAGTGTTTCTCAGGGACAATTCTCCAGAAGATAACTATTTGTTGTCTGAACTAGAGTTCGATCTTACAGAAATTGTAGAATCAGCTATACGATGCTTGCAGCATTTCAATTCAGCTCAGCCTCCAATAACCCAGAAGTTTGACAGCACCAATTTTCCAAATCCCGTCATGCTACTAAACGGGATAATGGGATATCTGTACCAGATAGCTGCAAAGCACTACAGAAGAAACCATCTTCCTTACTCTGCTGGCGGTATGCAGATAGACGACAAGAACAAAGCCGCAGAATACGAGCAGATGGGCGCTCAGATGCTTGGAGAATACCAAGCTTGGGTAAAGAACAAGAAAGCCCAGTACAACGCTCAAAACTGGAACGGCTCGTTCGGCTCTGGCTACGATTACGGTGGCCGTTGGAGATAAGCCATGACCGACAGGTCACAAATAGCCAGTCCGTTTGAACGGGTCTTTATAAAATACTCTGTCGAGGGAACGACTAGAGTTGAATGGGTATTGTCCAGGCTGTTTACAGACAAACAGCCTCATACGTTTACTCTGCAGGGCGCTTACTCTTCTACAAACAATCCTCAGTTTTCAAACATAGGCTTATCGGCTACTAACACTTATTTTTTGGAAGATGATGAAAAAAGGATATTCGCTCAAACTCAAGATTTTTATTACCGAGTTAAGCTAGTAACTCCAGTACGCACTTACTATTCAGAGATAGTTTCAGCTAGTAAAAACTTACAATTTAGAGATTGGCGTCTATCTAGAGACGTAATTAGAAAAGAAACCCTTAGGCATAAAAAGTACACTTCATTGAAGGGATTTCTCTTAAAAAGGAAACGTTACGGGTCGCGATGTACTACCTGTACGGACTATTTGACTGAAGAAGTAACTGACAGCAACTGCTCTGTATGCAAAGGTACTGGAATAACTCAAGGATATTTTGCAGCAGTCCCTTCATATCTAGAGCTAGCTTTGCACGCAGCAAGAGAAGAGATGGACAACGTCCAGGCTGTAGGCACTAAAAAAGAAGTTGTGTTTCAAGAGTGCCGAATGCTTGGAGATCCAATACCAGACAGCTACGACGTGTTCGTAGACTCTGGAAGCGACAGGAGATTTATAATTCACGAAGTGGTGGCGGCTGCGGAAATGCGCGGTTATCCTATTGTCACCAAAGTAAACGTTAGACAGGCTAATTTCTCTGATATAGTTTATACTATTCCTTTAGAGGGATCTTAATGGACAAGCCCGCTAAAACTCTTGACGATAACACTAAGAGAACAACGCTTCTTCCCAAGAAAAGTCTGCTTAATTGGGAACCTGACGAAAATCTTAAAAAAGTTATAGCTAAGTCTCTGGGTTTGGAGAAGAATAATGAGCACGCCAGAGACGCATGACCCAGAGAAGATAAGCAACTGGTGCTCAATAGCGCCAAGACCCCATTTGATGACTGGGTTCTTTAGAGAGTGGTTTATAAATCACTTTTCAGACCCTAACAATATAGAGGCAAAAGAGTTAAGGGGTAAGTTATGGAAAGCTGTACCTTCAACAGATTTAGTTGTTGAATCTATAACTCAATGGAGGCCTGACTTGACCCAAAAAAGGCCTGCAATCATAATTAAAAGAAATGACTGGCAAGTGCAAAGAATCAGTATAGACGATAGGTACCTCGGTAATGTACCATTAACAGGAGCTAGAGATTATTCAGCATTGATTACAGGCAGCCACACTTTCTTCTGCATATCGGGCAAGGGTACAGAAGCAGAAATATTGGCTGCTGAAGTTTACAGAGAAATGATGCAGTTTGGCCCGATAATCAGACAAGAACTAGATCTTAAACGATTCACCTTAGCTCAAGTCGGCGGACTTTTTGAGCTTGAGGAATCGAAAGAGAATTACGGCGTACCGGTAACAGTGTCGTATGCTGCTGATGAAAATTGGCAGCTTGTAACGCAAAGTCCAGTGTTGAAAAGGATTGTGTTGTCTAAGTTCATCCCTTAAATTAACGAGTAGGGGCTCTTACGGAGGAAACCATGGCATACGTTCTTCCACAGGTTTTGGTATTCCAAGAATTCAATATCGCGCCTGCGGCCACGGCTGTGCCAAGATCGGCACACATCGCTGGACCTCAAGCCAAGCTTTTCAGGTACTCCAATTCTGATGAAAAGGATGTCATCAATCTTGGAGAGTACGACTCTGTAAGCGACACTCCATACCTGTGGCCTGAGCGCCCAGCCGGGTCTCAGGTGGACTTCAGCTTTGTGAAGCTGTATGCCGAAGACGCTCTTCTTGAATACTACGTAAATGACTCAAGCGTAGGTTCAACTGTAGCACCAGTATCAGGATTCAAAAACAGAGTCCGTGACGCTGGAACCTCGTTCAAGTCTAACGGAACGTCCTATCCAAGATCTGCAGTCATGTACGACCGCGATGCCCAAATTGGCGACGTGGTTTACGTGCGCGGAATCAACTCCGGAACTCCTTACGAGCTAACTACCTCAATCAAGGGGTTTGCTGGTGAGACCATAGCAGGAGCTGTTAACACAACAGAAGTTTACGACTCCTCTAACAAGACCAATCAGACTTTGAGTGTAGTTTCTCAAACACTAGGTCTAAAGAACGCTGTAACCGTCTCTGCCAACGCATCAGCCTATGACGGCAGACCGACTGGTGACATAACAGAAACTTACACTGTTGAAGTCATCAAAAGTTCAGTAGACGCAGACTTTACTACTGCTCGTTTTAGAGTTACAAGCGCTAGCGGTAGAGATAACCAAGCTAGCATAACGCCAGCTACGGCAGGAAGCGCCACAGAAATTGGCACAAGAGGCCTGCTTGTAACATTTAACGCTGTAGACACTAACTCAACCAGCTCGATAGCTAACCTAAACGGTATTAGCGAAAACGATCTGGTTGTAGGACAGAAGTGGAGCTTTACGGTAAACCAGGCTTTCGTTGCTCCTACAATTACAGCCGCCGGCACTTACAGCGGAACTCAGGATACTACTTACATTATTGAAGTGACCAAGGGCGGAGCTTATGCCTCTGGCCCCGAAATCACCGTGACCACAACAACTGGTTACGATGTAAGCGGTCCTACCGTTGTAACTGCTGCAAACGTAGCTAAGCCGGTAGGCAACTACGGCGTTACGGCTGCTTTCAACCAAACAGCCCTATGCAAGGGCGACAAGTATTACGTCTTAGTAACTGCAGCTAAGCAGGGCGCTATCAAAACCCTGATCTTAGCTGACGACCTACCCGAGGCTATTCAATCAGCCACGGACCTAGACCTTAAGCTTTACATCAAAAAGAACTTGCAGATCGCTCAAGAGTTGGAGGCTGACGCTCCAAATCTTTCTTACACAACAACAGACACTGAAATAACAGTGCATTCCGGAATCCAGCTTTACGACTCAAGCTGGACAGACGGCGGCGTTAAGCTTCCTTTGCCTCTAAAGGGCGGAACGCTGTTTGTAGAGTACCGAGCTTGGTTGTCTGATTATGTTGGCGCTCTTGAAAGCGTTACAAACATAGCTGACCTTCCAGGTTTGCTTGGGCAGAGCTCTCCTGACAATCCCCTGTTCTGGGGCGTGTCTTTGGCTTTGCAAAACTCCAACGGCCAGCCTGTGTACTTCACGGGTATCGCTGATCCCTCTGACACAGAATCATGGCTGCAAGCTCTTGAGCTGGTAGAAGGTAACAATCAAGTTTACAACTTGGTACCTCTAACAGATAACGAAACAGTCCTTGACGCCTGGAAGGCTCAGGTTCTGGCCGAATCAGCTCCTGAAGTTGCTAACTACAAGGGAGCAGTATTCGGAATCACAGTACCTAGAGTAAAGGCTGTAGTTGATTCCAGCTTGACCTCTAACGGCAGCGCGGCTCTTGCCAAGATTGCCGACGATCCTTTCACCTCAGGAACTCAGTACACCCTGCTGTCAGTTCCAGCTAACAACGCTAAGTTCCAAACAAACGGTGTAAGAGCTGGCGACATCGTTCGCTTCCTATACAGCACCGATGGTTTTGGCAACGAATCCTACTCTGAGTTCGTTGTGGACGAAGTGTTGTCTGAAGGCAGCTTGCGCCTAGTATCTGGGCATACGTCAGCAGTGACCGTAGCTCAGCGCGTAGAAATTTGGCGTAACCTGAACAAAACTGATTTGGCTAACGCTGCCAAGGACAAGGTTGCTCAGTACGCAAACAGAAGAGTTGTGGCTATCGCCAACGACACTGTAGGCGCAAACGGGCTAACCTTCGCAGGTTACTTCGCTGCAGCGGCTATAGCTGGTCTTCGTTCAGGCGTACTTCCCCAGCAAGGCCTAACCAATGTCACGGTATCTGGTATCGATGACGTGGGCAGCTTGGTTGGAAGCCTCAACGGCAGTCAGCTAAACATAGTCGCTGGTTCTGGCGGTTGGATAATCGCCAAGAACGCCGCAGGTCAAATCTTCAACCGTCACGCTGTTACCACAGATCCCTCGGATCTAAACACCCGAGAAGAAATGGTGCGCGTGAACGTTGACGCCATAGCTTACGTGTTGAAGGAAGCCCTGTCTCCATTCATCGGTAAGTCTAACGTCAACAGAGACACCATCCAGGCCATCAGGTTCTTGGTAGATTCCTCTGTCGACGCCCTGAAGGCTCCCGTCGCTGGAACCTCCGCAGGTCCCCAGCTTCTGGAAGGTACTGTTGCTGTAGTAAGAGCTCACGCTCTCTACAAGGACAGGGTTGTGGTCGAAATCAACCTGACCATTCCTTATCCTCTTAACAACATTGAACTTAAGTTGGTCGTCTAATCAACTGAGGGGAGGTATATAACATGGGTGTGGGTGCAGGTTTTGACGTTCTAGGCAGAAGGCCCTCACAATTGGGTGGGGCCTTCACGGCTGACAACGCTTTGCTCTTCGGCGGTGGTCTGCTTGGCGCTAACGGGCCTGCAGGCAGCTTGGTGCAAAGTTTTCAAGCTACCTACCAACAGCAAGTCAATCAGATCTTTGAAGTTGGTAGCGCCTATCGTTATTATGTCGTCGGTCGTACTCAAGGCACCATGACCTTGGGGCGTATCGTCGGACCTATCAGTGTTCAGACCGATCTGCTACAAAAGCTTGGTGATGTTTGCAGCGGCAAAGCTGAAGACCACACCCTAGCTTTCGTACTAGGCTCGGCTCCCTGTAACTGGTCTGTTCCAGGCCAAGGGCAGGGCCAGGGAGTAATGTCTCTGATTGCTCGCGACGTTATCGCTAGCAACGTTGCTTACTCTGTGCAGGCCGCTGATATGATGATTAGCGAAAATGTTTCCTGTCAGACCGGCGCTATGTACAAGCAACAAGCGGCGGCATAAAGCGAGGGTTTGATGCCGAGTCCCGAGCATTTTAATGTCGTTGATTACCTTCAACGCATGGAAAGGCTTATAGGGGAACTGTCAAACCGGATAAACGCTTTAGACCAAGTGACCTTGAACCCTAACAGGCCAAGGCACGACAAGTCAGGAAACTCAACAATAAACCGGCTGGCGCTTGAGACTACATCTCGGGTGCTGGCCGGTTTCGTTGATGACTCTCTTCCTTTTTACGGTTGGTACAAGGTAACTCTTGACGGCAAGAACGCGTCCTTGGTTTGTTCTTGTCTATCAGAAGTAGGCACTCAAGGGTCAGGTGTTCAAAAAGTAGGAACAATACGACCAGGCTCAAGAGTATTTGTAATCTATGGCTTGGGAGAAACTACCGGAACAATAATTGGAGTAGATAACGGTTACTCTGTAGAAAACGAAAAAAGCATAAGAGATTTCATAAGCCAGGCGTCTACTAACACTCCAATATCTGAACAAGTCACCACGGCTAGGTTTAATCCAAACTTTATACCTCCAGCCAAGCTGTCCTACGGATCTCCTGTAGACGAGACATGCTTGGGCGAATGGGGTCGAATGACCGAGACAGGGTCTTCCGTATTCCTAGACCCTTTCATGGCTTTTCTAAGGTCAGATGAAAACTGCGGATTCTGGGCGTTCTGGCACGATCAGCTAGCTAGGATGCACGGGCACAATCTGCAAATACGGTCAGCAACTACAAGTATGGATTTCTTTGACGATGAGAGCGAGCTGTCCTCAATAATAGGACACTCTCCTTATCTATGGGAATCTCTTGGTGGCTTGGTAAAAGGTATCGAGCTTTTTAAGCAAAGAACCCAAGAGGCTGTGCTTAAAAACTCTACAGAATTTTCTTTGATAGACCTAAAAGAACTTACTCAAACACCTTTTCATAGACTTGTGGAATACGCAGGTTTTCTTGGGCAAGGCTTCAAGAAGCAATTAAGGCTTCCTCCGCCGGGAAAACAGATTTTCAGCATGGACAGCCCTACGAACGTCCCTGCTGTTTGGGAAGAGCATTTGGCTCTAGACGGCAACTACCACATGGTGTCGTCTCAGGGAATATTCCTGGCCCACGTTCCGGTATTCAACAGCCCTGTTCAATTCAAAAGACCTGAAGACGGAACCGGAGATAGATCGCCTGGATACGTTCCAACAGGAAGTCAATCAGATGGAATAGCTTCAGGCCTTAGTGGCGATTTTCCAGACGGTACAGGAGCCGCGCTTCTTGCTGACGATGAACTTGCTTATGGCATGAAATGGAGGTCTTCTCATCCTTTTTATAAGCACACGAACGATTGGAAATTATTTGATGACCCGGAGAAAGAAAGTGCTGTCGCTATATCCAACCTTTCTTCTAATCATTACTTGCCTAGGCCAGAGGCTAAAGAAAAAGATGTAGACCACAGGTTTTCAGCAAACTACCATCCGTCTTTAAGTTTTATATCGATACTTAGGGACGGTACTGTAGTTATTGCAGGCCCTGGCGGCGAAGAAATAAGAATGGGAGGAGGCAGTATAGAAATAAGCTGTCCTGGGGATATACAGCTAAGGCCTGGAAGAAACCTAGTGGCTCTGACTGGAAAAGACACTGTAGTAAGGGCAAGGAAGTCTGTAGAAATATCCGCTTCAGAAAACGATGTTAGGCTAAAAGCTGAAAAGAACATGCAGCTTCTAGCTGGAAACTCAAAGACAGGCGGACTTCTTCTGGAAAGCCGAGGAGAAGGAGATACTCAAGACTTTGGGCAAATAGGCACGGATACCGTATCAAATGGTGTGATAATAAAGTCAGCAAATCAAGCTGCTGTGTTTGCCGGAGAAGTTTACATAAAGTCAGGAGCTGGCACTGTCGGAAACGGGAAAATGACGTTTGAAGCGTCAAACTCAATAACTACCAGCTGCCAAGCTATAAACAATTATGTTTCTTCTTACATATCAGACAACTTTGGTCCTGGAGATCAACTGATAGCCACTAACCAGTACACAGCTTACAACACATACATCTCTGGAGGCCTGTACGTGACAGGCAGAGGAGACTTTTTGGGAGGCGGCGTATTTCAGAGCTCAGTTCAAATAAATAATGGTCATATAGCTACTACTGCCGGAACTCAATATGTCGGGGAAATAGACCAGAAAGGTAAGGACATCTTAAATCAATACGCGGACGACATATCGAATCTAGGCGCTGGTTTAAAAGAAGAAAAGATTCAAAACTTTTCAAATCATTTTGCTGACGGAGTTTATAAGGGAATAGGCGTAGCTGAAGGAGCAGGTTTTTCTTTTAGAACAACAAAGCAATGCGAAGCAGAAGGGTTCATGCTGTTCGAGAGCCGATGGGCGCAAAGAGCTAGGGCTTCAGGGCTTACAGCGTATAAGTGGAAAGAAAAGCCTGTAGTAACAAACTCAAACGAGACTTATCCGTATCCAGGAAGAGACGCTTGGCTTGGAACTAGCTATAGAAAATTAAATAGCAAACTGTACACTGCACAAGGATCTAACGGCTTTATGGCAAAGAAGCCTGGAGAAGAATACGCGTCTGCTACGATAGAAGAAGAAAGTCCAGAGTCTCCAAACGGAAACTACCCAGTGATTCAGTGAAAGGGCGATCATGGATAAACCGATCAAACGGGTTGGATCTTTTAAAAAACTTCCTCCAGTTCCTCCACCAGCCAAACCTACGATAAGCCAGCTTCCTGACTCGCCAGGAAGTATGCCTCCAGGTACAGTTCTGACTGAAATGGAAAGAGACGGGCTGATGAAGCTCGGAGTAGTTGCAGACCCTTCTACTCTTCCGGCAAACATAGCTCAGAGAATAAGCGAAGCTGTTCCTGAAGCTTTGCCTCAAGTTCCAAGACAGAACATGAAACTTCCAGAGCCAGTTGACATTAGCCAGCTGTCGGAGGAGCAACGTAAAAAAGTAACAGAAGTTTTAAACGCAGCTAAGAACCCGGCAGCAGCTTTAGACTCCGCTAACTTTAAAGAAACAATAAACGATACGTTTGTAGTAGACGACTTACCAGAGCCTCAGGCTGTAGAAGCGGCAAAGGCTGCTCCGGCTGTTCCTGTAGAAGAGCCAGCTCCGCCTGTAGACGAAAATAAGTCTGAGTCAGGAATAACAAAACAAGAACCAAAGGCCTGTCCGCATTGCGGTTGGGACCTGGCCAAAGAAGACTTAGTTGAAATAAACGAAGAAGACAAAGTAAATTTTGTCCAATGCCTTTTGGGCGATGTCAGATTTAAAAAGAAATACAGCATCTTTGGCGGAAGGATGATCGTCACCTTTAGGTCTTTGACTACCAAAGAGTCAGACCTGGCTTACAAGCAGCTAGTGGTAGACGCGCAAAAAGACGTTCAATCTAAGATTATTGGAGACACCAGCTTCTACTGGAGAACGCTGATGTCTTACAGATGCGTAATGGCTGTTGAAAGGATAGAGACAGAAAAAGATATCATTGAAGTACCAACTATAGACGAAATAGACGTTCCAGAAGACTCTTATAAAATTCCGGATACTAAGTTGTTTCCGTTATTTGATGACTTAGTTAGTCAGATAATGCCTAACGAAGTTATGCGTAACACAATTAGTCATCTCTATACCGAGTTCCAGTCCCTATGTGATAAACTGCAGACTATGGCGGAATCACGGGATTTTTGGAAAGCGATCGGATAGCCTCTCTTTTGGTTAGCCTTGCAACCGAAGGAGTTATCGACTTCTCGAAAACAAGGCTATTTGATCGCAAATGGGACGCAAGGCTGCTTCTTATATCGAAGCAGTATAGGGCTTTGAAAAATGCAGAGATGGCCAAGCTATATTTGCATAGATTCATAGCTGCCCTTTCCACCTCGTCTTCCGAATTGTTTGGAAAGGCTTGGGAGAACTCCACAGCCGCAATAGAGCTATTTGAAGAATTGACTCTGCCTTGGAAAGAAAAGAATATTGAAAGTGATAGCAGGCCTAATAACCTGAGTTTGATTGAGCAATACAAGGAAGGCATGAAAAGAATGGAGGATCCAAAGTTCAAGGCAGCTGTAGAGGAAATACTTAAACAGGCATACTCGCGAGGTAATTGAATGTGCCTGGACCATTAGACCAAGGGTTTTTCGGATTAGCGGCCCAGAACTCAAATCTGTTCGCCGCTCCTCCAATACAGCCCGTACCTACATTCAACATTGCCGGAGCCCTTGGTATTCAAGGCCCCATGGCAATGATGGTCAACAGCGCTGTTCAGAGCATAATCCCTAGCGTGTTCAACATGCAGGGAGGCGTGTTCGGGCAATTCAATCCAACAATGAACTTGCACACGCAACTGCAAAACAATGCAGCATTTGCGATGCAGCAAGAAGCTATGCGAGCCGCCGCAGCTCAAGATCAACGAGCTTATTTAAAAGCTTTTCAAGGCGCGGCCAATCTTACAGGCGCTAACTTTGGAGACAGAGAAAGAGCCGGCGCTGCGACAATGTCTAGAGACTTGTCGGCAATGATGCCGTTTTTTGCCATGGCTGATCCTGACTTCTTTGACCGTTTGCACGGGTCAAGAGGTTCTGCAGTCATCATGGCCCAGAGGATGGCTGAAGGCGCTAGGTTTGCCATGGACCCAACTTCAGGAATGTTGGGTATGGGTAAGGAAAACTTCAAAGGAATACAGCAGCAAGTATTTGACAGGCTGTTTGGAGAAACAGCGGACGTGTCTAGGATGCGCGGAATAACCGCTGGACAAGCTGGTTCAATGTTTTCTGAGATGGTTTCAAGAGGACTGATGGGCGGTGGCGGAGTAAACATGCAGGCCATGGCAGCGTCTACAGGAAAGTCTGTAGATGATTTGCTTAAGATGTCCAGTACTGAGTTCAGCACAAAAGTACAAGGATTTGAAGCTGAAAGAATATCTCAAAAGCTAGAAGGAATGGCTGGGGCTATTTCAGCTATGAAAGACATATTTGGGGAAGCCGGTCAACCGGACGCTCCAATAGGTCAGTTGATGAATGCCCTGGAGCTGCTTACTCAAAACGGATTAGCCTCGAAGTCTCCTCAAGAAGTAGAGATGCTTGTAAGGAATGCGGGTCTTGCCGCCAAGAGAGCGGGCATGAGTATGCAAGCCATGACTACGCTCATGGCAAACGCCGGTCAACTTACTGACCAGATGGGTTTGAACAGAAACCTGGCTCCTCAAATAGGCATAGCCGCAGCTACTGGAGCTTCAGTAAGAGGAGAACTATTTGGCGGCGTCCAAGGTTTTGGAATGCCTACCAAGCAAAACATGGCAATGACCGAGATGAGAGCGCAAGCCTCCGCAGCAGGCAGCGATCTTGCCAAGAATCACTCTGCTTTGATAGCCATGCAAGAAGCAGGCATAGATCTCGGTCCAGAATTATCTTCTTATGTTCAAAAGCTAAAAACGGCATCAGGCCCAGATGTCATGCTTAGCGAAGATGAAATAAAATCAAAGCTAGGAAACAACATCGTAAAATTTAACGCTTTTAAAGCTAACGATAAAGGTCTTCAAGAATACACAGAGAAATACAACATTGGAGGAAAAGTAGCTTCCCTGTTCCAGGGAAGAGAAGCTCAGGGTAGAGTATCTAGCCAGCTTGCTAACGCCATTCTTACCAATAGACTTTTTGGAGAAGGAACTACAAAGCAAGAAACAGAGGCAATAACTGCAAAGTCAAAACAGCTTAGCGATTTCGTCGCTGGGCAAGTTATGAACATGAATAGTGATCAGCTGCAGAGATATAACAAAGGAGATTTTGGATTTTTGGCAGATGAGGCATTGAAGGCTGGCTTAATAAAACAAGACCAAGTAGACACATTTAAATCTTCAATGGCGCTTGGAAGATTAAACATAGACACTTTTGCAAGAAACAACAGGTATGAAAGCGGAAACGCGTTCCTAGTTCAGTACAACGCCAGAGCAGCAGACGCGATCAGAGCAGAAGAAGGCGTAAGAAACGCTGAAGCTAATGTTCAAAAAGCTTTTTCAAGGCTTGGTCGCGGAACTGCTATGCAAAGGGCAGCAGACCTTTTGATGAACGCTGGACCCAAAGCTAACCTGAAAGATTTGATTCGAGGAGGCATAGGAGAAATACCAGCTTCTCAGCTTCAATACGTTACTCAAGCCTTCTCAGGGTTCTTGGAAGCTGACGGTACTATAAAAGCCAGGTTTTCTACATCAGATTTAATTCAAGATGCTGGAAAGCTGAAGGACGTTCAAGACGAAGGTTTAATGAAAAAATACGGAGTATCTCCAGAAGAATACGCCAAGAACATTCAAGGAAAATCTATAGACAATATTTCTAGGTATTTAAGAACAAGAGCTAGCACAAATTTTGCAGAAGCTTTAAGTAAAGTAGATGCAGGAGTATTGTCTGTACTAGAAGATAACGCAGCAACAGTAAGCCCAGCTGCAGTTAATAACGTTATATCTTCAATACAAAGAAAAAGCGGAGGAAGCGTAGACTTTATAAACACTTTGGCTAGATCGTTTACTGAAGGAACTGTGGGCGCTAGAACTACTCTGTCTAAAGCAAAGAGAGAAGAAGCGCAGGAAAGGCTGTCAGGGACTGCAGCCGCTTTGGATAAGATAGCCAAGATATTTACAGGCTCAGACCGAGAGAAAGCCGTTACCGGAAAAGATTATTTAAATGCTAACAAGACCGACGCAGGCACAGCTGCTTTTGCGCCTTTAGTGTCTGAAGTAGAAAGAGCAGAAAAAAACTTGTCTGGTATAAAGAAAGGAAGTATTGGAGACATACTAAAAGAAATAGGGGCGACAGACGCGCAAAAGGCAGAGGCAGCAGCTGATTTAGCAGAGCGTGAAAACATACTTAAAGCCGATGCGGCTCTTAGAGAAAAAACAGACCCAGCGTCTTTGGAAGAAAGGAAAAAATTACAAAATAAGTATAGAGACGTAGAAAGCAGGCTAAGAAAGAGAGCTCAAGAGGGAGGTTACAACGTAGAGTCTCTAGAAGCTGGGTTTAAAAGCAGTTTAACGCAAAAGCAACAAGAAGAAGCTAGAGTAGGAATTAAACAACTAGTTAATGCTCAAAATAATTTGATAAGGTCTATAAATGATCCTAACTCAAGGCTAGGAGAAGCTAGCGGAGAAATAGGAAGAAGAGCGGCTGAAGCTATGCTTAGAACTGCCGAAGGAGAGGCGTCAGCTGTTGGACAAATGCAGAGCCAGGGAACAGCCAGCACAGCTGAAGAAATAAGAAAGCAAGGAGAAAGAGATAGCGCTATAGACCATCTGATGCGAGAGATGGAAGCAGACCCTAAGGAAGTGTCTAACAAAGCGGCTAAAAGTTTGCTGCAGGATATAGATAAAAGTAGCAAAGAATGGACAGACTTGAACCCGGTTTCAAAAGGCCGGTTGGCTAGAGAAGCTTATTTGGTTAGCAAAGTTTTTGGAGACAAAGACAAGCTATCCGATGCCGAGCTGGACGCTATAGAAAAAGGCAGCGACGAAGAAAAGAAGTCGGCGTTAAAAGAGCTGGGAGGAAAAGAAAATCAGTTAATAAAATTGAAGATGGAAGGAAGGTCGGTGGGAACAGATTATTTAAATAAACTAAAAGAACAAGAAAAAGCAGCTACCACCACAGCGTCTGCTCAAAAATTCCAAATGTCTGGAGGCCTGACTGGCTCACTGGCGTTATCCACTGGAGTAGTAACTCTAAATCTAGAAAACGCTCAACTAGGAGCTATGTGAGGATAAAGCCATGGCTGTTCTAGACGCTGCCCAAATAAATCAAAGAGGTATAGAAGAGGTACTTGCTGGAGAAGCACAAGTAGCTGAAACTTTGCTAGGTCTTTTAGAGGCTCAGCCTTCTGGAGATATATTTATTAGTTCTCCAGGTAGCGTAATGCAAGGATCAGTATCTGAAAAAGACAAAGTATTAACTATAACGATCACAGCAGATAGAGGAGGAGGAAACAACAACGTAGTATTTTCTAGCAATGAAGGCGCGTTTGGAACAATGGCCTCTGTCGTCACAGGAATAAACTTAAATGAAGAATGCAACGTTCAGTTCATGCCGTCGCTGAGAAATACGCACTACATATACACCTTCGGTGAAAAAATAGGGCAGATGAGCGTTAGCGGTATATGCTTTTTAGTAGGTTGCGCTAATAGCGCGACTGCCGCTGCAACTACAGGTTTCCATAGGGTATACGAGTTCTACCAAGCCTACAGAATTTCAACTTACAATTATCCTCTCACGCTAACTCTTACTTCTGTAGGAGGCAAAACCGTAGTCTTTAAATGTTTCTTGTGCAGCTTGAATCAAAGCATCACGGATCCTAGACAAATGCTTGGGTCGTTCAATCTGACCATGTATTACATCCAAGACAAGACAACAAATCAGGTTTAAGGCGCGGACATGATAAACCACATAAGAACATTGTTGTTAAACCAGTCTGGAAGTAACTCTTTTGGAGAAGACTTCCCTCTAGAAGAATACGTGCCTGAAGGGTTTAGACCGGCAAAGATGTCAGGCCTGTGTAAGAACATTTGGCAGACAATTTTTGGAAAAGAACCGGATAGAGCTTATTTGAACTACAGGCTTTTTGAAATAGTCAGATGCCTGGATACCAGTGACCTTTCCCAACACGTTACTAAGTTTGATTCAAGAATAACTTACGACCCTTACGAGGCGTCAGAATTTATAAAGGGTTTTGATTCAGTAGAAGTAACCAAGATTCAAAACAATACGGCTAAAAAAGGAACGTACACAAAGAAAGAAAACACATTTGTATTTAGCTCTAACGAAGAAAATTTCTTACGAGCAAATAACGAAGAAGACCTGGCTATATTTATCACAGGAAACTTTAAGCCTAATGACGGCAAAGGCATAGCTTTAAATAAGTGGCGTTTGTATTACCAATCTTCTGACTATATGACCATAGAATGCTTGACTGCTCCTGTAAGTGAAGAGAACAGAACTGTAACTTTTCAAAATGGGTTATCTGAAGCTATACCATTAAGACAATCAGATTTGACAGTTAAGATAAGAGAGTACGATTATACTACCTGGAATTTAGACGTTTTTTCAAAACCTTTAATAAACATAGCCTCAGTCGTAGCTAACTTAGACGCTCTGCCGCTTGAATCTTTAAATTACATATTCTCTGGAAAATACCCTGAGTACGAAGAGTTTAAAACCAGATGGTTTAAAGACGACTCGTTCGTAAATAGAGTTGCTGCCGTGTCACTAGCTCTCGCTTATAAAATTGAAGAAGAAAGAGAGCAACGATAATGTCAAGTAATCAAGCAATTCAACAAGTACTATTTGAAGCTTACTTAGAAATAGACTTGGCTGACTATCCCATAGGCGGAGCTGCTCCAGCGCCTAACTTAGTTCAATTAGACATAATAAGGTTTACGGCTAATTATTCTTTGAACGGAATACCTACAGCGTCATGCGGCGTGTCCATGGGTTTGGACATGTCGAACCCCAGTAAGACGGCAAAGATACATGAGGTATTTCAAAACCTTACTTACAAGAAAAAAGCTAAAGTTTTTGTAAAACTGAATAAGGGATACGAGTCAGCTGGTTTAGACGTTACAAAAGACAAGATAACTGACATAGGATATTTTGTTGCTTTTGAAGGTTATACTTCTGGAGCTGGGTATAGAAGAGGCTCTGCTAGCGTAGAATACACTATATCTTTAGAACACTGGCTGTCTGACATGACAGCTTCTACAGCTCTTACGCCAGAACTACAGCCTGGAACTCCTTTCACTCATTTATTCCCTTGTGAAACAAGAGCTTCAAGCGCTGGAGTGCTCAGTAACAGGGCTGACAAGTATTTTTCAATAAGCGAGACCCCTTCTGACTTATGGGCTAAGGGCCTGTATAGGTTTTTCAATGGAATAGCTGGAAGTGTAATAATCGGTCAAAACGACTTTTATACAGCTACTAGCAGCTTACCTCCTGACTTAGCCGCGTTGTTTGCCGTTCCCGCTAATACGGATGTAAACAACATAGGGCTTAAAGCTGTAGAAAGATTTTTAAAGCCAGGAGAAGACGGATATGTGGCTTTGAGCTTATCTTCAAAAACTGCTACGTCTCAACAAATTCAAATAAATATAGTAAACACTTTAAAGAAAACAGCCATAGGCGGAATAGACGGTCAAACTTTTTGGGACATACTGGTGTCTGCGGGCGCTTCTTTCATGTTCAATGTAGTTCCTCTAGTGTCTAGAGCTGTACTGACGCCCAAACTTCCAAATTATAAAAATTCTCTTATAACCGTAAAAGCTACAGAAATAACTAACTTTGATATAACTACATCAATGCCTAGGCTTATACGAGGCGTGCTAATGCCAGTAAGCCACGTTAGCGAAGCTGGAGCTTTTTTAGGAGAAAGGTTATTAGGAGCTGCTCACTTTAAATCAGATAAGGGAACAGGAACTTTCGTAATACACAAGAGACCTACTTGGCTAGACAACATAGTAGATCCAGCTGAAGCAACTAAACAAGGACCTGGTCAAGTTAGAATAGACGGGTCTGCTCCTGAAATAAATAACGATGGAATAAAAAATAACCTACAAGCTATAGAGTCTACAGCCGCTAGGTTCGCCAAACTGTCTTATGGCAATGAAGTTCTTAAATTTAGAGCCGGCACCTTTTCTGGAAAGTTTAGAATGGATATATCTCCAGGCTCCATAGTTAAGATTGAAGCTTCAGGAGCAAGAGGCATACAAAACGATACTACTAACGTTAATGACTTTCTAGGTATGGTCAATGAAGTGAATCTTATCCTTGATTCAACTTCAGCTACGGCAATGACTTCATTTTCTTTAAGTAGCGTAAGGACAGAATCAGAGAATAACGACACGGATCTAGTTTTTGATTCCAATCCGCTTTATGATACGGTTTGGAGCGGTACTTCTCTTGTTTAAAGGATGGACCTATGCCTGGGATGTACAACATACCTGGAGTAGGTAACCCTAGTCAGCCAACAGGCGGACCTAGGCCTCCTGGAACTGCGCCCGCTCAGCCGACTATAAGCCTTGAGCCTGAATATAATAAAATATATGAAGATTGGAAAAGAAATCCTGACATAGCTAACAACGACAGAGTTTTAAAGGCTTTGAAACCCGTAATAGATACAGCCGTTAAAACTTACGCTGGAAGCTCGTCAAACCCTATGGTTGGGAGCAAGGCTAAACAAATAGTCATAGACTCTCTTCACAGGTACGACCCGTCAAAGACTAAGTTAAAAACATTTGTGTTTAATCAGCTGCAAGGATTGAAAAGATTTACTCTGCAAAGCAATCAGATAATAAGTATTCCTGAACAAGTGCAGTTAGACTACGTAGGTCTTTTCAAAGCAGAGGATGAATTAAAAGAAGAATTGGGAAGACACCCGTCTTTAAGTGAGCTGGCTGACAAGACAGGGCTTTCTCCAAAAAGAATTGAGTACGTAAGAAAGTTAAGGATGCCTTCTAGCGAAGGAACAGTTTTGAAGCCTATGGCCGGATCAGAAAGCGAAGACTTCAACGATCCAGGCGTAAGGCTAATGAAGGATACCAGCAGCGCGGATGGGTGGAGGCAGTTAGTTTATTATGGAGCATCTGATACTGATAAAATAATTATGGAAGGCGCTTTTGGAATGTTCGGAAGTCCTGTGTTGTCTAATGAAGCTATAGCTAAAAAACTTAGAGTGACGCCAGCAGCTGTAAGCATTAGAAAGAAAAAGATTCAAGCTGAACTAGACAAGCAATCAGACATAAGACTCATGTGAGGATAGCATGTCTTCAAAAACAGGCACCAACGTGGGCTCTATTAGCCAGGACTTGGTTAATCAAATAGATAAGTTGTCAGAACAAAACCAGAAATGTTACGAGGCTAGCCTGACGGGAGTTGGCAGGGTGTGGATGTCTGGCAGCTGGGAAGGAGACATGTCTGATGTATCTGGAATGAAAAGCGCTTTTAACAGGGAGCATACAAACTCTTTATTTTCAAAAGCTTTAGACATAGACGATCCAGGAACAAAAGCCTCGTCTATGGTTTTAAGGTTTCAAAACGACTACATGGCTGCCATGGACAGAGCGTTTAGAACAAGGCACGCTAACTCAATAAGGGCTGAGCTATTTGCGGCTAATAGAAGGAAGAACGCGGCAAAGTATGTGTTGAGAGAGTCTTCCATAGAGTACGCAAACGAAAAGCTCGCTAGAGGCCAGTAAGAATGAGCACAGTCGCTGACTATGTCGGTAAGACCATAGACATATTGGCTTTTCAGCCTTCTGCCGCAAACAGACAGCTGAGCCAAGTGTTGTCGGACAATACCAATAGCGGCTACATCTGTACTGGAATAGAAAAGTTGGCGCAAAGATGGACTATAGAATTCTTGACGCCAAGAGGTTCAATACCCTATCTGCCAAACAGAGGATCTTCTTTCATAAACAATTTCTCTGCCGGATTCATACGAAACGACTTGGCTGTAAATACTTATTTTGCTGAAGCTAGGTCACAGGTAGCAACTAATCTGCTTATAGAAGAGTCAGAGACAGACGACCCAGAAGACAGGTATAGAGACGCTCACTTAGATAGTTTTGCCGTAAGACCTGGAGTGTCTTTGGTTTTAAACGTCTCGTTATTTAACTTGATGGGTTTTTCAAGAAAGTTGACTCTACCCATAAAAGTAACGGCAGGTATTATCTAATGGCTATAACTTTACCTGATCTGACAACTTTAAACTCAGATGCCGTAAACCAGGCGCACGCTTACATAGCGCAAAAAATTACTGAGTACGCCCCAAGCATAGACAGCAAGAGAGGCGTTCTGCACGATATCCTTTTTCATTTTGAGGCAATACTGCAAACAGCTCAGGACGAGTATGCTGACAGGCTTAGGAAGTCAGGCTCTCTTCTAGCTATAAACAACGACCCAACTCTCGCTGTTGACGACGTTGTTGATCAACTGGCCTCAAACTTTAGAGCAGTAAGGTTTGAAGGTTCTCCGGCTTCAGGAAAAATAGTCATAGTGATAAGCGCGCTAGTACCGTCTAGTGTGTCTACATCAAATACCTTTTCATCTCTGGGTAACACTTATGCGCCTCTGCAGTCTTTCTTCGCTAGGACTTCTGCAGACCAGGTAGTTAATTTCAACGACAGGCTTATAAAGCCTGTTGGAGACGGCACATACTATTATGTGATCGACGCCGTGTCTACTACTAATTCTGTAACGGCAAACATAAAAAGAAACACTTCTTTAGAGTCAGACTCGGCTATACCTTACTTCTTAACTGCCTATGCAGAGTCTGACTTTTCAGGCGGTTCAGATTATGAGTCTAACTCAGATTTTGTAAAGAGACTTCAGACAGGGATATCTGCTAGGGATTTGTCAAACAGGGCAACAATAGAATCTTGCATAAAAGAAAACACTTCTTTCAAAACGGTTCTAGACGTATCGACTATAGGATTTGGTGATCCAGAACAAATTCGCTACCACAGCATTCTTCCCACGGCTACTGGCAACAGACTTGATGTTTATATAAGAAGCCAACAGCTGCCAACCTCAAGAAAAATAACAAAGACGGCTACTCTAATAGGAAGAGAAGGCGGCGGAGGCTTGTGGCAAGTATCCATATCCAGGAATGACGTGCCTGGGTTTTACAACATAGAAAAAATAATAAAAGCAACTGTGGTAGACAGTGCTTCAGAAACAGGTTTAGGGGTGTACGAAGACATCAGAGGTTACGACATATCCGAAGACGGTTCTTCTTTTGTGCCTGACATAGTTAATAGCAAGGAGGCTGCCTATTCTCCTTATCAAACTGCAATTATAAGGTTTATAGACTTAGAGACTGCGCCTGGCTTAACAGAAGGCGCTACTGCTGAATATTCAATATACGCTCGGGGAATGAATCTTTTACAGAACATACAGAGTTTTTTGAGCAGTCGTGATGTTAGGCCTGCCGGAGGAGACGTTCTAGTAAAAGCTGCAATACCGTGCGATCTAAAGTTATCTTTTACAATATTTAAAAAGTCAACCGACTCTAACATAGACGAATCAGCAATTAAAAACGCTTTAGCTAATAGAGTTAACAAGCTGGGGTTTTGCGGAAAACTATCGGCTTCAATACTCCAGTCCACCATTCATAGTTATTTGGCTCAAAACCAAACGGTTAGCGCTATAGAAATGTTTGGCGCAATACAAAAGTCTGACTTAACAAAAAAATACTTAAGAAGCTTTGAATCACTAATAATTCCTGAAGATCATGAAAACATGATATCGGCTAAAACTGTTGTTTTTATTCTAAGTCCAGACGACATAGGTATTTACATTAAAAACTCTGATACTTCATTAGCGTAATAACAAGGCTAGAAATCGTTTGCTGGCTGTGCTAGGATTGTAAAGCAGCTTTAGCTGCAGAATAGGGAGGTTAGTTATGTCAGCAGAGTTTGAGACCAAGGTGGCTATTCCAACAGAACTCATAAAAGAGTTCATCGACCTTCTCAATAGCAAGGACGGATTCGATAAGTGGAAAGCTATTAATTTGGGGCTTAAGGTAGCCCAATGGCTAGTTGAAACTTTTGGTGATTCCCAAGTAACCCTGCAAAACAAGGTTCCTGAAGGAAGAGTTACCAAGAAGAAGGTTGCCGATGCGCTGCAAGGCGTGTTGGACGGCGGTCATTCCGCCAAAGCCATTCCTCTTTGGTTGCTGCCCGTGATAGTTAAGTTGATTACTATCTGGCTTACCAAAAAGTGAGATAAGCAAAATGGCTAGGCCCGGTGTTCCAGATTTTAAAATTCCATCCTTTTCGGTTGAGCATTTCGTATCGACGTGCTCAGAAACTATGGACTGGAGTTTAACGGCTTTTGGCATACCTGAATTGTGGCAGCACGCCACAGGCAAAGGTATAAAGGTTGCCGTTCTGGACACCGGATGCGCCATGCTGCATCCAGATTTAAAAGAACAGATATGCGCCCATAAAGATTTTACAAAAAGTCCTGTAGGCCCTGGAGATTCAAACGGACACGGCACACACTGCTGTGGAGTAATCGCGGCTAAGAAGAATGGGGTAGGAATAGTAGGAGTGGCTCCTGATGCCTGCCTTATAGTTGGAAAAGTTTTGTCTGACTCAGGAGGAGGCTCTACCAAAAATATAGTCGCTGGTATCAAGTGGGCCGTGTCTCAAAAGGCTGACATAATTTCTATGAGTTTTGGCTCTCCGTCTTCTTGCCCTGACATTGAAGCAGCTTTGAAATACGCGGCTAGTAAAGGAGTTATCCTAATCGCAGCTGCTGGTAACGAAGGCCCTGACCCTGAAACTGTTGGATACCCGGCAAGGTATGAGACGGTTCTATCCGTAGCCGCTGTAGACTCTAACAACAGAATAGCTAAGTTCTCAAGCAGAGGTCCGCAAGTAGACGTAGCGGCCCCTGGGGTAGACATCTTGTCAGCATACCCTCCTAAGAACTACGCCAAACTTTCTGGTACTTCTATGGCTACTCCTTTTGTTGCAGGCGTAGCCGCTTTGGCTTTAGAGTATGACCGGAAGAAAAAGTCTCGCTCTTTGAAGTCTTCAAGAGATTTCATAGAAGCAGTCAAAGCCAGCGCTACAGATGCCGGAACAAACGGATTTGACAATGACTATGGCTGGGGTCTTTTAAACCCTAAGAGGCTGGTTTTAAAAGAGCCTAAAGTAGCTTTAGTAAAAAAGAAAAACTGCACTCAAGTAGTCATAGAAGAAAAAGACTTTGTAAGCGCCAGCAAGCTTAAATTTAGGCAACTCTTTGGTGAAGGCTCGAGGGTTATAGTAGAGCTGGCCATGGATATTAACGCTAAGCCAGGTAAACATGCATAATGATAAATTTTCCTACCCAGCTGGATGACAAGGGTCAGATCCTCCGACTCCTTGGAGGATTCTGGGAGGAAGTTTATACCGGCAACGACTACCTGGCCGAAGCATTAAAAGGACGATGCAATCTAACAAAGCAAACTTTTGAAAGGCTTCAAGAAGCCATAGATTGCAGAAGCAGATTGGACATTCCAGTATTTAGAAAAGAATACTGGTTAGAGCTGACTATGAAAAAGTCAGTAATATCCGGCCTGGCTAATAATTATGGCGAAGAAAGCTATTACGGAACAACCGCTGCCAGTTACGGAAGAAGGTCTTCAGGATTTTCTTTTTTTTATCCTCTGCCTGAAGAAATAGTAGATTGCCCCATAATCACAAATAGAATATCCAGCCCTTCAACTGTTCTATTTAGAAACCTTGATTTTTATATAGACTCAGCCAATCATCGTTTATTCTTCGCTGAGAACCCTTTCAATAATGACAGTTTTGCGCATCAAACCACAGAAGGAGACGAAGAGATAGTTTTATGGCTTCAATTGCCAAGAATAGACAAAGAATACCTGTACAGCCATTTTGGCTACGTTATAGGACTGTGGGCTAAGTCTAGTCAGCCATACAAAGATTTGTTGAACAACGTATACGATTCAATGGTTTTAGGCACGTCCATGGGAAAAACTTTGGACGGGATAGCCGCCACTACCGGCATACCTCTGGCAAAAGGAAATGAAACCGTAGAAGACATAACTTACGACAGAAATAACTTACTTGTCATTACAAATAAAAATGTTTACAAGTTTAACAAAAATTCTCAAGCCGTTGTTTCTATCGGTGACTCGTTAAGAGTAGACCAGGAAATGACTGATGGAATTTTAGTGCATGAGTTTAACAGAGGAGAGGTGCCAGAATCTTTGAAGGGTCTAAACCTTTCAAAAAGATACATGGGAATACAATACATAGGCGACATAGGATTTAATAACGAAGAAGTGCCGGTAGATTTTGAGTACGACAGTAATGGAAAAGCCAAGATGAGCTTTTATCTTGGCGGGCATCCTTTTGATGTGGAAGCTTTCTGGGATGACACGCACAAGAGGGGCTTGGCTATGGCCATGACCCTTGCAGACGCATTCGATAATAGGCCTGTGAAATACGGAGAGCCAGGACCCACTAACGTACCTTCAGTAATCAACCCTTTGAAATTTTTGGCCGAAAACGTTTTAAGAAACGGCGCTTTTTTGGTAAAAATAAAGGCAGGATCGGTTAGGCCAGGTTTCGCTGGAATAGAAAATATTACTTATTTAAGAAACCTGATACCGCCTCACACAACCATGTTTCTTCTAATAGACTTGCAAGACATTGAAGAAGAAGTGCTGCAAGCTGATTACGAGGATACTGAAGAGATAGGGTCGTTCACAGGTATGGGAACAACCTTTGAAACAGAAATAACCACAACCGATGTGTCAGACACAATAGTCGCACGCGTTGTGCGGGGAAATTTGCTGTGAGGTGCTTGTAGCGATGAACGCAGAAGTGCAGGGAACAGTATCACTTTACGATATCAACAAGCACGGCTTGTGGACTATCCGATCTACTGAAAGCAACCAAATACAGTGGAGCTGGGGCGAAATAGCTTGTCATCTTTTTGGTGACGGAAACCCGGACTATAAAATCTCAGCCATGTATGTAGAGTTTGAGAACACTTCTGGAACTCCAACAACTCCAAGCTACACGAGAGACGAAGGAAAAGAATATTACGACACCTTGTACATGTCGGCAACAAAAGATTTTTTAAGAGTGCCTCTGCTTTCAAGTCCGGCCAAAGGCTTGGCCTCAGGGTATCACGGCATAGCTTTCAATCAATTAACTTTCTTAGCCCAGACAGCCGGTACTCAAGGAGTACACGGCAAAACTTTTTCAAATGGCTCGAACAGCAAAGTATACGGTCTTGCCCTTGTGGCCACTCCTTCCTGGAGTGACAGCACTAGAGACGTAGTATTCGCTAGAAAATATTACGCTACTGCAAACCAGGTAGCCAAGCAGGCTTCCAGCCAAATAGGCGTTAGCTGGATTGAAAAATTCAAGTGAGGTGAGTAATGGCTGGAAACTGGACAGACAACGTAAAATTTATTCAAGACGGCGAACGCGTAGACGCAAATATCTCTGGGCGTCCAGACAGGTCTTTGGCAGATAGGACTGTATATCTTAAAGATAGAATAGACGCCATAGACAACGGACAAGCTACGTTTGCGTTTGATGTGGCCGTGGACGAGACCGTTGTTGTAGGCAACGCTGTTTATTGGAATGTGGCCAACCAGAGGTTTGAGAAAGCTCTGGCTGAGGTCTACTCAACAACAAACGGCTCGTTCGAAACAACCTCCAGAACTGAAGTTGTTGGAGTTGTGTACAGCAAGGCTTCAGCTACTGTTGCCACGCTTGTTCTTTCAGGAAAAGTATCGTTAGACATATCTCCAGCGGTAGTAGGGTCTGTAACTCCAGGCAGGTATTATTTATCAGGACAGGAAGCTGGAAAAATACTAAAACAGTCTCCAGGCTTATCAATATCAGTACTGTACGCTGACGGAAATGGCGTTGTTTACGTAAGCATTCAATCTAAAAATCTTTTAGAGGCGCATGTTCATTACAAGGCTGAGCTTTACATGAAGCCAGCCGGTACGGCTACCGTACAAAACGTTAATGGAGCGGATAGGGCTGTAATCACATCTCCAGACCCTGACTTAATGGGTTGGCTGCCAGCAGACCATGAAGTTTTTAATGGCCTGGCTCCGTACGGATCGGCTTTCGGTTATAACCTAGATAAGGACACAAAGCTGGCTCCACTCTGGCCGCCTCTTCCTGAATCTAGTGCGTCGTTGACTGTTTTTATGGATTTAGAGATAGGAGCAGCGTTACAAAATTTTGGATTAGAGGTGCCTACCGGACCTAACGGTTTAGTTATTGTCGACAGGAATGGCATATGGTGGATGAGCAACTGTAACGGAGAGGCTCCGTGGCAAGAATACTACAGCTCTTCTTCTGTTCAAAGCGCTACAAGTTACCCAGAGTGTCCAAGAAACGCTGAGAGCAAGCTTGTACTTTATTTTTCTAAAGTTAGATACGGTAACGACAGCTCTGTAGTAACAAGCATAAGGCCTTACAACGACGCCACTCCAATAAGGGTAGTAGATCAAGACGGAAACAACGTCACCGCTGGCGACGTAATATTAAAGTTTGATAGCACTTATCAGATAGACCAGGAAAATGTATCTGGTAGCTTGGCGCTAAAAAACATAGTTAACAATAAGTTTAAAAGGGGTTACGTCACAGAAGGGCTAATAGCCGCTGACGACTCTGTGGTCATCACCAGCACTCACTCTTTTGTAAATGGAGACTCAGACACAGTTCACCAAGGGGTAGTCAGCATACGTGCTGATGTTGAAGGCCTTGAAAGATTCATAACTCCTCAAGTAGTCAGAGTAATAGACGCTAAGGAAAGATATGAATCTGAAATAATGTACCTAGGGTTTCAAGCCGAAAAAACATCATCAGTCAGGTATAAGTTTAGAATGCCTGGCGCTAGCAACTTTCCAACCAACCCTAGGATAAAACTAAGACTGTGGCTATATGGAGACGCTTCAGGCTCTCCAAGTCTAAATGTATCTTATAGGCTACTGCCCAGGCCTGTGGCTGCCACGGCTCTTCCAACCTCTGACACTATTCACGGCAGCGTCTCTGTGACAATAACCTCAGGACAATACAAGGAAGTTGAAACTGCGGCTATTGTGGTAACAGAGTCGGCTGAAGTACTGTTTACTGTAGAGAGAAGTGCTACAGACGGGTATTTGGGAGAGATAGGAATAATTGATGCCGTAGCCGTGTTGTACTCAGCTTAAGGTGCCAAATGCCATCACCAGCAGTATGGGGTTTAGAGTGGCTAAATGCCAATGCCCTAAGAAGTTATCCTTTAGCTGACAGCGCCACAAAGCTAGATCAGAGCTCGTCATTTCGTATCCCAGACACGATAATTTTATCTTTATACTTTCCTGTAAATGCCGGCGTAAACGTAGTTCCTGAAAATTTCTTTATTTACTCCATGTCCATGTTCAGCACAGGGCTTACTTTGGTTTTGGGATACTTAGGAAGCAACAATTCAGTAACCGCCGTAGCCAGCACGTCTATGGCTTTTTCCGCGCATACAGAAAACAAGAGCTACGCGTTAGTAGGAATAGATAGTTATTCAGACTCTGTTGGTAAAATAGTTTTTGGAAAACTAGAAGAAATAAAAGCTCTGCCTGCTGGGCAATACTTTTTTGACTACTCTGGCGGTAAGCTAGATACAGACTGTATCCGGCCAATAATAAGAGGCGTCACTTCAATAACTTTAGTGAATGGAAACGACAGATCAGAAAAGCTTACTGGGGCAATAGAACTTATAGCTGGAACGAATGTATCCTTAACCTATTCTCAGCAAGGAACAGATGCTCCAAAAATAAGATTTGATGCCGTTAGCGGAGAGGGTCTTACAAAAGACTGCGTCTGTACCGATGAAGCATCTCAATCTCCTTGCATAAGAACAATAAACGGAATAGCGCCTACTCCAGAAGGAAACTTTACTCTCCAGACTGACACGAATGTAAGCCTAGACGCAAAAGTTAACGGGCTTCAAGTAAACGATCTTTACTCAAAACCTTGTTGTGGTTGTCAAGAGCTGGAGGCCGTAACAAATGACTTGCAGTCTTTGCAAAATTCTGCCCTGAGTCTAAGTAACTACATCAGCAGGCTTGATGGTAGCGTGACAGCCATGACTACCACAGTCCTGGGGAGCAAGCTAAATGACACAGGATGCGAAAGTTCCAGCGCCCCGTTGTAATGTATGCAATAAAGAAAAACCGCTGTCTGAGTTTGATACTTTTACATACAGGGGAGTAATCAATTACAAGAAGACATGCAAAGTATGCTTGAGCATAAAGAAAATACCAAAAAGAAGAGGAGGCATGTCAGACAGGAGCAGGGCAATCTTAAAGAGAACGCAGCTGGAAGACTTTAAAAAAATTAGGCAAGAAAAAAGAAGGGTAGAGAGTAAGTCGTTCAGGGAAAGGAGCGCGGCAGAGAGAGCAAAAGTCATAGAGCTGTTGGGAGGAAAGTGTGCAAACAAGTCTTGCGGAATATCGTTAAGAGACGTGCTGCACATAGACCACATAGCCGGAGGAGGCTCCAAGGAAAGAAGGAATGCTAACTCTCTGCAAAGGTATAGAAAGGTGCTCAAGAATCCTGAAAACTATCAGCTGCTGTGCGCTAACTGTAATTGGCTCAAGAGGTATACAAACGAGGAGAAGTAATGGGCGTCGTTGCGGAAGGAGGATATGGAATAGCCGTTAACCCTTACGGGCAGCACTTTCCATTTATTCATGAAGTCGCAGAGATGCCACGGCTTTTGGCCGATATGTACTTGTGTCATAACGTAGAAAGCGCGGTCTTACCTTTAAAAATAAAAACAGTACTAAATATAACTCAGCCTCCTTCAGAAGAAAGAGCGGAGGTCTGGGTAGTAGACGCTAACGGCTCTACGGTATTCGTATCAGATGAGACTGAATATAGAGTAGATACTTGGTCAGACCGTTTTACAATTCACGAGTGGAAAGCAGAAGACGCAATATGCAGAATAGTGCAGCATAATGGCCAACATGACTTGGAAGACGTAATTTCTTACCCTTCATTCATAGAGCCAGAAAACGCGATATTGGACGAAAGGGTTTCTGAGCTTTTACCAAAAACTGTAACTAGTCTGATAGTAAACGGTAACACTATAAAAAACGCTGTTGAGTTTGTAGCAGGCTATAACTTCAAACTAGATAATACCGAAACAGTAACAACCGCAGGAAAAGCTAGGGTAAACAAAGTATACATTGAAGCTGTGCCAGGGTACGGGCAAGGACAATACCCAGGATGCGTAGATACTTACGCTGAGTTGAAAAGAATAAACGGTGTTGGACCAGACGCTAATGGGAATTTCGTGGTTCAAGCTAAAGACTGCTTTTGGACAGCAAGAACTGGCACAACATCTGGAACAGGAGAAAACAAGAAAATACTTATAGGAAACAACAACGGATTCAGCCTTAGAAACAACTGCCTGCCTTGTTGTTCTTGCGACGATTTCGTTAACACGTATAGAGCTCTAAAGAAAGTTCATGAGATATATAAAACAATAAGCGAGGCAGCGGCTAGAGTTCGGACTAATCATTCGTCTAATGTGGCCAGGCTTGAGCAATTTAAATTATGTAGAGACAGCTACAGCCCTTTGAGCATATCTGTAATACCGTACAGGTTCAAAGACAGCGTTTGCGCCAAAGTGGCTTTTGGTCTGTGTAACTCTTCAGAAGCTTGCAAAAGTACAGTAAAAGTAAACTTAGACTTTTCAGGGTCGACTGACTTGGTTGGAAGAATTAATCCAGACAGCCTTTTTATATATGACGGTAAAGGCAACAAACCTACTAGCTATTCCATAGGAGGAGAGTGGCCAAACCATTATGTGGAGTGGAACGCCATAAACCAACAAAGGTTGGCTCAAGTAAAATTCGATATATCTTTCTACAAGAGCCAAGACCTTACTTGGATAGGAGAAATTCCTCTACTAGACGCTCCTAACGGAAACTTTGTCACTAAAGCTTTCATAGGACTAATAGGAGGAAACTTTGGAGCTTGGATAGGTTTCATAGATCAAGCAAGATTTGCCGACAAGGGAATCGTTACCTACATACCGTCTGAAAGCACAACAGGAGCTGCTGGGGCATTAAACAGTACTACCTTTACAGATATAGGCAGCTTCTCAATAAAACTAGTCGACGATCCTAACCCTTACTCTGTGAACATGAAGTCATTGCATGTGAAGTATGAGAACAACACGGACTATTACGCGACTAATTACAAAAGAAAACAAGAAATAGTTTACAGCGGTCCTCTGTACGCGGATTATAAAATACCGCACACTCCTGGGCATCCTATAACTGATTCTGATTTTGTGACTATACAGCTGACAGCTAGAACAAACGGAACTGTGATACCTAAAGGAATAATTTCAAACACTACGTACCTCAAGGTGCCGTAATGGGTTCGGTTGTAAACAACAACTGGTATAACCTTAATTCGACCAGGCAGTATCCTCTGGACGATGGAGTCACGGGCGTTGACGACAACGGCGTCAACATGTCTGACACTATAATTACAGATATAAATCTTAGGCTGCCGAAGTCTTTAGGCTCACTGGTAATGGTCAGCGGCGTAAACGTAACTAAAACTTTAGTAACAGTTACTCTTGTGGCAGTAAAGCATCCGGCCAACTATTCAGACACAGATCAACCTGTAGCCGTAGAAACGTATTCTCCTGTTTGTGCCGTGACTGTAAAAAAACCTCTTCAGATAGGTAAGCCTTATTCTGTCAATCCTCTCAGCGAAGGAGTTGGCGGCTGGATAGTATTTGGAGAAGGCACCAACACTGAGTATAGCGGAAGGTTTAGTAGTTCTAGCCAGTCGTCTTTGAATCCAAAAACTTCTAGGTTCTATTCTAACTTTCCCGTGACTTCTTTGTCTAAAGTAAATAGCTCCATATTGTTTAAAGGTCTGATAGAGCTAAAGGAAGGAACCAATGTATCAATAACAAAACAAACAAAGTTAATAGACGGGATAGAAAGGCAAGCCATAGTCGTCGCATTGAAAGAAGACCCTAACACTAACGTATTTGATAAGTACAGAGGTAGTTGCTCTGGAAGACCTGAAAGCAACACGTGCAACAAGGAAGGTATTCAGTTCATAAACTCTGCTGTGCCAGACTGCGCAGGGAATATAAACATAATATTTGAAGAACCTTTTGAAACAGCCAAATATGTTGATGAAGATGAAAATGAAATAGGAGGAATAGCCGTAGATTACCCGCTGGGTCTTATAGATACTTGCGCGGCTACCAACAGACTTCCAGATGACGCAGGAGATTTTGGAGGAAGTAAAGACCCTCAGTGTGAACTAGTCAGACATTATTATCCACTTCTTCCCGGTAGGCCTTTTGGGCATATAGGCGAATATGGCAGAGTAAGCTATCACGGATGCGACTGTCCTCCTGGGGCAGACTGTTGTTGTCCGGGAGGTCCAAGCTATTACGAAAAAGCTATAGCCCCCAAAAAAGAAATAAAGTTAGAAACGTATGTACATACATACACTGATTGCGGGGATGTCCCTTTTCTACAGTTTTGTTCTAACGTGCCTTGCGATCCTAACCCTATTCCTCATGATTTTAATTTACCTGTAAGTAATTGGTTTTTTTATTTTAAAGTAAGTCTACCGTCTGGGACTCTTCTGGAAATATATAAAAAAGTTCGTATATACGTTAAGGTCTACAGAGTCTTGTTTGACTCATTAAAAGAAAGGCTTATTTTTACTTCTAAAAAAGTTAAACTTGAATACGGAAAGAGTACAGAAATAAATCAAAAATTTGGAGGAACCGCTTTTAAATCTAACAGCACTTTTAAAGTTGAGCTTTACGCTATAAATGACCACAGCACTTCTCTTTCTGTCAGGCTATCAACTCATAATGACTGCCCGGCTATTGCAGACATGACCAAGCCTTGCGACCCTGCTGGCCAGATGAGCATAGAGTGGGAACCTAAGCCTACGACAACTCCAACACCTGCCGCTTTGTTAGACGAAAGTGTTTCTGTAATAACTCTTGACTGTCAAGATTTACCTGTGACTTTGTATTTCAACAATGACACTGCGGATAAGTGGTACATAGACTCAGGAGAATTCAACACAGTAAAGCCTCCAGAGATAGACTCTGGGTTCTTGTCTATGGAGACTGTCTATAGAGCTTTGAGCACAACTTATTTCAATTCAGCATTGTGGCACGACTGCGGTTACACATCTTCAAGTAATTTACTAATATCTTCAGAAATATTGATACCTGAAGAAGGCAGCAACGCCGGAATAGTCCTTAACAGTAAGTTTAATTTGGAAACAAAAAATAACGAGTTCATTTTTGTAGAACTAGACCAAGAGAACGGAAAGGTAAATATTTCAAAGATATCGGGGGAGTCTGCTTACCCAATAAGTTCGTCCTCTGAAATAAAGATAGAAAAGAACAAATGGTACAGGCTGTCTGTGTCAGTAAAGCCTGGAGAAGACAGCGAGTCTGCAAAAATAAATGTAGCTCTTGAAGATACATCCTCAGCAGAAAGGCTGATGACCGTCACTACGCAAACGTCACTTTACGGTAAAGCTGTTGGTGTTTCTGGCGTAGGGTCAGACAAGAGCCCTGCCCTGTTTTCTTATTTTCACATTGAGAAGGCATGACCGGAGACAGCCATGTCAGTAGAAAGAGTCTTTGGTCTTGAGTATAGGGACGAGCTGGCTGATACCAGATATCCGTTTTCTGACTCCTCAAGCCTTAAAGCAGACACCGGATACGACCTACCCAAAGATATTTTTTTGGACGCTGCCATATACCCTGCTGGGTTAGCGTCTCCTATGTATCTTAAAAAAATATCAGTTCAAATACGGGAAGTTATATTAACTATAGGAAACTCGTCAGGCACTGTTTTAATAACAGGAACATTCGACCCTCTTGGAGATGTGGGAGAAGTTCCTCTCTACGACAAACACGGAAGGTCTGCGGGAATAATAGTTAGTGATGAACAAAGACTGTCTGTTTTTCAAAGTTGGCAAAGCGGAGATCATGACTTTGGTATAAACGCCGAGTTTGTGGCTTCTACCGTAATACCTATGCCACAAAATCACGTTAGTGGATTTTTGCTTCCAGACGGGTCGGTGGTTACAGGCGACATCTGGCTTGTTGGAGAAAATGGAGTAGCTGTCAGGCAAGACACTGACGACTCTATACGAATAGATTTGATAGGTGATCCGCTCTTTAAAAGAAAGCTGTGCTCAAGCACAGAGTTCTTCACAACTCCTAATTTTGTAAAGACAATAAATAACATACCGCCAAACAGCTACGGAGACTTCCAGCTATCTGTTAATAACGAAATAGCAGCAGACACTATTCTTAGGATTTACCCAGAAGCCGGAGGAAACTCGATAAGAATCGAACTGGCCGGTCAGCAGCTGGGAGGAAACTAATGAGCAGAGCAGGTTTTTATTCTGATAACGAGTTTAGGGCTTATCCTTTTGTAAAGGACTCTGGAGCTTTTGTTCTATCAAACAAAGCCATAGTGGACTTTGGCTGTACCATGCGGGCTAACTCTGGGTTTGTTCCAGGAACGCATAAAGTATGGCTGTACCAAATAACTAAAGTTTCTGACGACTATACTTTTCATTTTAAATGCGATGCTCCAGGATTAGTTGGTAAGTCTTTGGTTTTTAGGTTCAGAACTGGCGATCCTGAATACGCTACTCAATTTTCAAACGAGATTGTTTCTGAAGAGTATCTTACGCAGTCGCAGGTGGAAGGGTACTGCAACGACGATGTGAAATGGGAAGGCTTCATGGTTATAGGAAAGCTGGCTTATGCCGATCTTTCTTTTATACCCACTACTATTTTGACTTGGAAAACCGTGTATGACGGTTTGCTGCACAAGTCTGGAGAAAATTTTATTCTTTATGCTGACGCGGCTCCTGACGGAGAATCCGTAGCTGACAATACTAAAGGTATATACGTAGAGCCTGCTTTGATTCAAAATTTGTCAGATGGCTACGTTAGAACAATAAACGTGGCTAACAGGTCTAGGACCGTGGTAACAAATGTCGCTGGATGCGACAACGTAGAGCCTGTAGACGATTTAGTGTATGTGCAGTCTGAGTGCTTGTTTGGAGACGTTAAAATAAAACCAGGATTCAACTGCACCCTCAGGTTAAACTCTAACGATAATTCCATGACAATAGGTGGAGAAGTAGGCGCAGGAGAAGGAGAGCCTTGTTCTGAGTTTAAATTTTATCCAGAAGAAGTTTCTCCAGACGGAGGCTTGTTCTACACAGGCGGACCCGCCTGCAAAGAAATATTTCAATCAATAAACGGAGTTAGCGGTAAGGTAGTGCGGATAGTGGGCGGACAAGGAGTTGAGGTAAAACCAGGAAACGACGCGCACACGATAATCATATCAGGCGACAGTCACGGACTAGCTGGCTGCCCTGCGTAAGTATCCTGAGGAAACCAGACATGCCAGCTATTTTTGACACAAGCAAATGCAGCATCTCATCCATAGCAGCAATACCGGCTGATGCCTTTGCCTATGTTGATGACTGCGAAATACCGTTTATTCCGCCCCCTATAATGGACTGCCCTGTTTTAGACATAGACCTTCCGCAGATAGGCCCTGTAGGGCCAGCCGGAGTTGCAGGCTTGCCTGGTCTGGACGGACCCTGCCCTAGAGTCAATCTAAACGTCACAGGGTCAAAGATTGAATACTCCAAGAAAGCTACAAATCCAAGATTCATAGTAAATCTTGATAAAAGTTCTAGCTCGTCCATATGCGAATACGACAATGATTTTCAGATAAGCCTATCGCTGCCTTGTCCAGATTTTGACTTTGAAGCTTCAGCTTCTTCTCTACCAGCTGCTGAGATACCTACAGCCTCTGTTAAGAAAAGAGATAAGTATCCGTCTGAAGACAAGTGTGGCAGCGTACTTACTTTTAAATTTGGTGTGCCCAAGCCAAGTATCTGGCTATCCGGTTACGGTCCTCCGTCAAACTCAATAGGTAGAGACAACGACTTTTACCTAAACAGAGGAGAAACTTATCTAGGGTCAGGAGTTTACGGAAATGTTGGTAGAGGTGATGTTTATAAGAAAAAGAATGGAAACTGGGGGCCTCGTGATACAAATATAAAAGGAGACGATGGTTCAGACGGAGCGGACGGCAGCGACGGCACAGAGACACCTATGGCCTGTTGCCCTCAAACCTATTATGGTTCTATAGTTACTGGTGTTTATTGTCAGGGCAACCAACTGATTGTGCAGTACCAATCATGACAACGCAGTCTTTTAATTGCACAGGTTCCGAAGCATTAGATACCGCGGCTCCTCAGTCTAGGTTATGCTGCGGTTTTTGTTGTGACTTTCCTCTGTATTTCAGTGGCACTATAGGCCCAGCTACAAGCATTAATCCTTTTTTTCCTAACTCATTTTGTCAGTCTTCGTTAAATTGGCCATTAAGCGAAACTCCTGTGACATTGTGGCGTACGAGTCCGTGCCCAAGCATAAGTTACTCAGCTCCAGGCATAAACAGTTTTGGCTTGTTTATAGCCAGCACTGCAAACGACTTTTATCCCATTTGTAAAGGCTCTAGCCTGTCTGGTTCAGCGTTTACTGACAGATGGAAAGTAACTAATGCTACGTCTGTTACAGGCTCGTGCTCTACTGATGGGTCTGGAAACGTCACATTCAACATGAGTGGAATAGTCAACAACGGCATATGCCAAATGCCTTTTGAAATAACCTCGTGGGGAGGTTACGTCACGGGCGCCTGCGAGCCAGGACCCAACGACCGCCCACCCACCTGGTGCGTACGCTACGAGCAAAGTGATACGTATGGCTGCGTTACCTCTTGGTTTTTCCCAGGGGTTAGCGGTGTTGTGACGGTTTTGAGCGGTCCTTACGCATCAACAAGCGACTGTAATTCGGCTTGCGCAGGAGGCGGTAATACGCCTAACCCGTGGTGGTGTGTGTCTGGTAACTGTGTTCAATCAGACGCCCGACCATCGGGATCAACGAAGGACGCTTATCCAACTCAAGAAGCTTGTTTAGCCGCTTGTTACATTAATCAAGGTCCTGGATTTTACTGCCACAATTATTACAACCCGACCTTGCAGCAATCTGTGGTTGGCTGTGATTACTTTATGCGAACACCGTCTAGTAGTAGTCAAAGATACTCAACAATGCAGAACTGTTTAAACAACTGCGGCACTACAACTACAACTACTACAACTGAGGAACCTACCACTACAACCACTACAGAAGAACCACCACCTCCTGAAGGTTAATAGGAGTTGATTTATGCGAGGCAGATCAGCACATAGACTGTTAGCCAAATGTGGTGGGGGTTCTCAGCAGTCATATGTCTGTGAACCTTTCAAGACAGCTACCGTACATGTTTTTCACAGCTCTCAAACAGGCAGCTACCCTATAGTTTATAACTTAGGAAACTGTGCTTCAGCTCAGTTTTACCCTGAGTCCCTTGAAAGCGGCTACATACAAGACTTGTTTCTTCCGCTCTCTTCGAGAATAGGTAGCGAAAAAACAGGAGCAGTCTACGGGCATTCTGGAGAAAACTTAATAAATCAGCATAATCCTTACAGAGTTAAAAGTTTGCCGACTTTGCGTTTTTCAAGCGCAGACTTGGACAAATGGAAGTTTAGAAGAACTCACCCGCCTTTTAGCCCACCACAGCTTAACTCAGCAGCCGCGCACCCTCCAGAAATAGAAAACCCGCTTGACCCGCCAATGTACGCTGTTGGTCCTGGTATAGCTAACTATCACGCTTATTACACAGTTAAAAGAAGAACGTCTTGCGATGCGCAGTATTCTAACTACCTTAACTGGTGTTTTACGGATGAAGGCGTTACGGACATGACTACGGACGGCGAACCAAACTGTCCTAAAGACAGCCTTGGATTCAGCTATCCAGCAAAACACATATGGACGAATGCAGACGTACCACAACCTTTTCAAGCAACTGACTGGTGGGAAGACTCGGGCGCGACACCAGTTACTACCTGGTTGCCCACAGGTAAAGGGCTGATACCGTTTTGTACGCCTATAACCGCTTACAACAGTAGCGGAACGCCTTTAGGGCAGTACATCGGGCTTTGTCATATGATTTTTTTCAATAATAACTTTTATGTTGGAGCTAATGACCAAGGAGCGCAGACAGCGGCAGACCCAGGAAACCTGCCTATAGACTGGACATCTTCAGAAAACCCTCAACCGCCAGTTAAGCGATGGAAGGACGCTCACAGCGTTGACGTTCACATTTATATGGTAGCTAGCCCTGCAAGCCCTGGTTCTCTTAAGTCTCCAAGGATATGTTCTAAAAGATTCTGGAGGCCGAACAACACTATTGGAAACACCTGGAATCCGCAGATTAGGGGCATATGTTTTCCAGACAAAACCTATTTTCTTTGCGGTTCACCTAGAGGTGATTGGGGAGCGCGTTTAAAATTGAAAATTCTAAACTCAAACGAAACTGTAGAAAGAGTTATAAGCATGGGTAACTTCGCTGCCTATCTGGTGCCGTAATGCCGCAAGAAACTCAGTCCGTAGCATACAATCTGTGCAAACAAGATTACTACGAAGTAATCGGTACTTTTCTTGAATGCTCTTTGTGCAATGCTGGCTGGCCTATGAAAACAGGCCGAATATCTTTTTCGTTCTATACCGTCCCCTGCCGTCTGAACACCGGCAATCAAACATATGTTAACGAGAACTCCAACTATCCGTCTCCTAGTTGGTTTTGGGGTTTTGAAGAAACAGAAATACAACTAGCCTGCCCACCTGTAGGCGAAGGTGAAGAGTACGCAGCTAACATTTGGGTAGGTAGAGCGGAGAGAAGTTCCAGGCCTACCAGCGATGGCGGCTCTATTCTCTTAGAAATTTTGGCTAAGTTTACTCAGATAAACAACACGACAGCGCAGGTAGACCTGCAATTCAATGTTTTAGTCGGCTCGTACTGGCAACCTTATTTTAACGTCAGTACTTCGTTAGTTAGAAAAGATGCCGACCTGTGTCTACCTTGCGGAAGAAGCTACGCTAGTGATTTTATACCAGTCAGTCCATCTTCTGTAGTTTGCCACGGCGATCTTAGATTCGTAAAAATAAACGCTGGAACGTCTCCTTGGTTTGAAGGCTGTGGGCCAGAAGTGGAGTCTTTGCCTGGTTTGTCTGTGACGGGTCCTGTCTGCTCGTTTTTTGACGGCACCAGGATGTTTACATGCTTTAGAGCTTTGTTCTACAACTTAAATCCTTCTCTTAACATACAGCCTACCTTTACTCAGATGGGCCTGGACAAGGCTGGCTGCGCATATACAGACCCTAGCGTTTCGGGGTGTACTGGTTCCTGTACTTACGTTTTTCTGGTTGAAAATAACGGAGCTTTCAACACGTGGGTACCGTTAACTGACACGTGTTCACAAAACTGCGCTTGTGTTGGGCCTCCTCCTTGGTGGACGGTTCCAGGACTAAAAAACGGAGATACTTACACCAGCGGCTGCGCCAGCTCAGGCGCGCAACTAAAGTGTAATTGCCTTTACGGCAAGAAGACGGGACAAAACAGTGTCACGGCAGATCACTTTTTAGTCTTAGACAACTACTTTAATTTAGGTTGTCCAGGTGAAGGCGATACTGTCTATCAAAAAGTGCAGTTAGGAGTGTTTTCTAGCGCAGGCTATGAGATTATAGCTAAAGATGTTGGTAACGGTAGCTTGTGCTTTGTGCTTAGGGCTACGAGTTTCCCATACGCCTACGAGGTAGCTAGCTCCGTAACTGTTGTTTCTGACGCTACTCCATACGTTATGCAAGTTGATTTTGCTATGTTACAAGCTCGCGTATTTATCTACGCGATGAAGTTTCCTAACCCAGACATTCTTCCAGAATTGTGCTACACGGGCACAGGCACAACTCCAAGTTGCGGAAATTTTGGTACTAATGCCGTAAGCGTTAACCAGTATATCTGTTCTGGTATATGCACTTACGTTTTCAGTTCTTTGTTTGAGGCTTGGGTTTTGGATTCGTCTAATTGTCACAGTAACATGGGTTACACGTGCTCTTGTCCGTCTCCTCCAGACCCTGCTACACTTTCACCGTATCCGACAGAAGGTCAAACGTACCAAATGGAGTGCCGATGACACCTCAAGAAATATTAGCTAAGTGCGCAGAGCACAACGTTAAGATGCGAGTAATCGACGGCAAGCTGACACCTGTTGGAAGCGTCAGCTTGGACTTTTTAAAGATTAGCGCTTCTTTCATACCCTACAAAGCAGAATTGATTAAATACATTCAAGAAAACCATCCAGAAATGGTGGGACATCCCGTTGAGCTTAGCAGCTCTTACACTAACCCTGTACCAGTACCCAAAACTATAAACGTCAAAGGAACAGCTAACGAAAAAATTCAAAGGCTTAGAGTGCCTTGCGTACATCTAGGACCACCGCTAGAAAAAGCTTCAAGCTGCGGTTGCAATGGCGCAGTAAC